>Ga0247842_10002329_pt1 | contig 28507 bp, 24 predicted proteins | sample LaCruzMarch2015__3_FD_192411 | JGI IMG/M metagenome (GOLD analysis project Ga0247842, IMG submission 192411) | Freshwater microbial communities from meromictic Lake La Cruz, Castile-La Mancha, Spain - LaCruzMarch2015_19m | ecosystem: Environmental > Aquatic > Freshwater > Lake | place: Spain...
TCGTCAGGGTGGCAATCACCACAGAGACCCTGTCGCTCTTTTCGTATTCGATTCCAGCTACATAACTCGAAACGGACATCGCAGAACCTCGTTCAGTAAATATATATCTTCTCTTCGTGATCTTGTCAAGATATGAGAAAAAAGAGAAAAAAGAACGGCCCCTGATAAGATCTTGACAATTGCAGGCCAATCCATTAGCGTACAGCCGAAAATCGACCACAAGAGGTTAAAGAGTATATGATGATCGGAGTGCTGATTACAACCCACGGCGGGCTTGGACACGAATTGATCAAGGCGGCGGAACTTATCAAGGGACCCTTGAAGGGGGTTACCCATATCTCTGTTGATCAAACAAAAGGCCTGGAAGATATAAGAAAAGAAATCAGTACGGCAATAAAAAAGTTGGACCAGGGGAAGGGTGTGATAATTCTCACGGATCTCTTCGGGGGAACGCCCTCGAATATATCCCTTTCTTTCCTGAAAGAGAGCAAGGTAGAGGTAATTACGGGCGTCAATCTGCCCATGCTTCTCAAGCTTACTGAAGTTCGGGAAAATATGGCCCTACGTGAATATGCCATTTTTATAAAAGAATATGGCATCAAGAATATTTGCGTAGCCAGTGAAATACTCAACAAAAAGATAGGTGCCTGATCCTATGGATTGCGTCCTCGTAAGGGTCGACAATCGTCTCGTCCATGGGCAGATCATCGAAGCGTGGATCCCTTTCCTGAAAGCATCCAGAATCATTGTCGTCGATGATGAGGTTGCCAGCGACTTCTTCAGGGAAACGGTCATTAAAATGGCCGTACCCAGCGATGTTGAGGTGAGGATCCATAGTATCGAAGATTTTGTAAAATCCGATGCCGTGCAGGAGAATGATAGTAATGATCGAGTGCGATCCATTGTCCTGTTCTCGAACGTATGGGATGCCCTGCGCGCCTATGCCCTTGGATTTTCGTTCGATAAATTAAATATCGGCAATATTTACAATGACGAATGCCGGCAAAAATTGTCGGCCTGTGTTTTACTCAGCGATCAGGACATTGCCAGCATTCAGAGTCTTTTGCAGCGGGGCGTCCGAGTGGAGATGCGACGAATCCCAAGAGAACGCCCCCTGAATATCGCCGAGGCATTGAAACCCCTACTATAGAATAATTCGAGATCTTTGCATAACCCTAGAAAAATGGTTCGCATGCGGTGAATCAAATGTTTTTTGCCGTTCCGAGATTGAATTTAAAATCATGTAATTAATCATAATTATATGCCAAATAACCAGAAGCGAAAAAGATTTTTGAGCCGCAGCGAAGCCATTTTTCAAAGCTCTCTATTTATCGACAAAATATTATGGTTCTAAAAGTGGTCATGGTTTCTTTCATCGGAGGTTTCCTCTGTCTTGATCGGACATGCCTGCAAATCATGATCTCACGACCGGTCGTGATCGCGCCGCTGACGGGATTTCTGTTAGGCGATGTCCTGACCGGACTCAGTATCGGGGCCTTCCTGGAACTGCTCTGGATAGACAAGCCGCAAATCGGCATCGCTGTCCCCCCCAATGATTCCCTCCTCGCGGTAATGATCGTATCCTCCCTGCTCCTGGCCGACAACCAATACGAACAGACCCACCGTGAGGTAATGGCCTTTGCCTTTTTACTGTTCATGCCCCTCGGTTATATCACCCAAAGAATGGATACGGCGCTTATTCAATCAAATGAGAGCCTTTCAGAAAGGGCGCTTCAGGCCGCCAAAGAAGGCGATATCAATGGAATCAGCAGACAACATATCTTTGCCATTGTAAAAACCTTTGCCGCTTATTGTATTTTTTTGTTCTTTTCCATAACCCTTGGCGTCATGATTATCGAAGCAGCTTTCCCGCGCCTCCCAGTATTTGTGTTAAAGGCAATGGGATTGATGTATGTCATCATTCCGGTGGTTCTTATCGCCGTATGCCTTAATACGGTAAAGATTCGCCGTACCATACCCATTTTCTGCGCCCTCTTTCTGGCGACAATGGTTATTATTGAACTGATCCATGCCTTCTAAGCTCCGTATCCGGCAGATGGAATTGGCCGATATAATTGCGATAAGGGAAATCGAAGATAGATCCTTTCAAGTGCCCTATAGCGCCGCTATTTGGGAAAGAGAATATGGGAACTCCCTTTCCCAAACCCTCGTCGCCGTGAATGATTATAGTCCGGAAGCTCCGGAATTGCGGGGCTATCTTAATTTCTGGCTTATTATTGACGAGGCGGAAATTCATCGGATTGCCGTGAAAGAGGAATACCGACGTTCCGGCGTCGCCGGTGTACTCCTTCATGAGATGTTCAAGGTCCTGCGGGAAAGGGAAATCGTATCCGTACATCTGGAAGTTCGGCAATCCAATCATGACGCTATAAAATTATATGAAAAATTCGGATTTATGATAAAAGGTCGTCGGCAGCGTTACTATCAGGAGACGGGAGAGGATGCCCTCATTCTAGAGGCCGATGTGAAGATTAGAAAATCCCCTTGAATCCCCCTTTTCCAAAGTGGGACTTAAAAAAAAGAGACATCCTTAAGTCCATGACATTGAGAAAAATATAATACACCATGTGGACAGGAAGCATCACCTTTAATAATCAGCCCGGCCCGCAGCATCTGCATATGGCGATTAGTCTATCCGCTGACTTTCTGGACCCCATTCCCGGACAGTTTGTGATGATCCGGCCTATCGGAGAAGGTGGGCCGCTCCTTTCAAGACCCCTTAGTATCTACAATTTCGTTCGGTATCAGAATCATGTCACCCTGGAGTTATTATACCGGGTTGTGGGACGGGGCACGGAACTTCTCTCCCAGTTGCCCACGGCAGCGGAGGTGAAGATTCTCGGTCCTTTGGGGAGTGGTTTCCGCATCGAAAAAGCAAGGTCCCAGCGCATCCTCCTGGCGGGAGGCATGGGTGTAGCGCCGATCACTTTCCTTGCTCAATATCTAGAACGCCAGATTACCGGGGAAAATGAGCTTAAAATCTGTCTGGGTGCAAAAAACTGCGCAGAAATCGTCGGCGTAGAGCGGATAAAGGGTATCCCGGGATTGTTGAACATTGCCACAGACGATGGCAGTCTGGGAAGTTGCGGGCTCGTAACTGATTTGCTGCCGGAGATTACGCAGGAATGTGATCCCGGCAAAACGATGATTTACGCATGCGGACCTATGGCCATGCTGAAAACCCTTGCCAAACAATTGGCCCCGACGGGCATCCCCTGCCAAGTATCCATCGAGGAGCGGATGGCTTGTGGTGTGGGTGCTTGCCTGGGCTGTGCCGTTGCCGTTCAAAATCGGCGGGGAATAAGAGAACAGAAATCAGTCTGCAAAGACGGACCGGTCTTTAATATTCAGGATATTTGCTGGGATCAGCTATGAAAAACCGGAAAGACCAGAACACACAACTAAGTATGCTCACCGTAGAAATCGGGCCGCTGAAGCTGAAGAATCCCGTAATGACCGCGTCAGGAACCTTCGGTTATGGCGAAGAGTATGCACCGTATGTGGATCTAAACCGTCTCGGAGCTATCATCGTCAAAGGATTGTCGTTGAAGCCGCGCCAGGGCAATCCTTCACCACGCATCATGGAAACGCCTTCCGGCATGCTCAACGCCATCGGTTTGCAGAATGTCGGTGTCAAAAGCTTTATCCGGGACAAACTACCCTATCTTCGACAATTCGATACCGCAATTATTGCCAATGTTTATGGGGAAACTATTGAGGAGTATCTCCGGGTAAGCGAGATCTTGACGGCAGCGGACGGAGTACATGCCCTGGAAATCAATGTATCCTGTCCCAATGTTAAAAAAGGCGGTGTCGCCTTTGGAACGGACCCGGATATGATCGCGGAAGTGACAGCGAGGGTGAAGGATGTTACCAATCTGCCCGTGATCATCAAACTTTCTCCCAACGTCACGGACATTGTTGTCATGGCGAAAGCGGCGGAAACCGCCGGGGCCGATGCCGTATCACTGATCAATACGATCACCGGTATGTCTGTCGATATCGAGAAAAGGATTTCACATCTGAAAAATGTTACCGGGGGTTTGTCCGGTCCGGCCATCAAACCGATCGCCCTGAGAATGGTATGGCAGGCGGCCAGTCAGGTTCACATTCCCGTCATCGGCATAGGCGGGATCATGACTGCCGCTGATGCCCTGGAATTTTTCATCGTCGGGGCCCGGGCGATTCAGGTAGGGACGGCTAATTTTGTAGAACCCCGGGCGACCATAAGCATTATCGAAGGCATCGAGGCGTATATGGATAGACATCATATCCTCGCCATGGATGAGCTTGTGGGGTCATTGAGAATATAAAGCGCGCTGAGATCAACCCATCCCCACCCCGACCCTCCCCTTGAAGGGGAGGGGGGAATATGTGCACTCCTCCCTCAGAAGTGGAAGGATATTATTTACATTCCTTCCCCCTTGAAGAGGAAGGAAATAATATGCATTCCTCCCCCCTTGAAGAGGAAGGAAATAATATGCATTCCTCCCCCCTTGAAGAGGAAGGAAATAATATGCATTCCTCCCCCTTCAAGGGGGAGGTTAGGAGGGGGATGGGGTAATTTAGTTGAATAGGAATTGATTGCGGAGGGTGGTACGATGGCAGGATACGAGGTCATTGGCGAAGGAATTTATCTGATTGGCGGCCCGAATATTTCACGATCTGAGGACGCCACGGTTTTCGTTGTCGACTTTGCAGGCGACCTCATCATGATCGATTCCGGGGCCGGGCGGAGCTCCCGCATTCTCGAAGATAATATTCGCGCTGCCAGCCTGGACCCCCATAAGATCAGCCGCCTGGTTTTAACGCATTGCCATATCGATCACATCGGCTCTGCCCCTTATTTCCGCAGGGAATTTGGATGCCGGATCCTTATCCACGAGGAAGACGCGGAGGCGATTGAAACGGGTGACCCAATAAAGACAGCGGCAAACTGGTATGAGACGGATTTCCCCCCCACGAAGATCGATGAGAAACTGAAAGGCGACGAAGGGTGGCTTGATTTCGGAAAAGACAGGCTCCATTGGCTCCACACACCCGGACACACCCCCGGTTCTATTTGTCTTTTTCTCGACCGGGACGGGCAAAGGATTCTTTTCGGTCAGGATATACATGGCCCATTTATGCCCAGCTTCAGATCGGATATCGGAAAGTGGCGGGAGTCAATGGAGAAACTATTGCTTTTAAAGGCGGATATCCTCTGTGAGGGTCACTTCGGTATCTTTCAGACCCAAGAGCGCGTAGCGGGTTATATCAGAAAGTATTTGCGCCAGAACAGTTGATTCCGATTCTAAATCAAAGCGCTATCTTCGTTGGCATCGGCAATCGGCTCCTCGACGTATGAAAAATACGCCTGCGTCGCCTCTGCCTTGCCGCCTTGATTTCATCTTTGATTTAGAATCGGAATAAAATTGAGAAAGTCCGGATCAAAGCCCTTTTCCATAGAGGCGTAGACAGGCATCGACGACCTCGGGGTCGTAGAGAATTCCCCGATTATGCTTAAGTTCCTCCAGAGCCTGACCGATACCCAGCGCCGCTCGATAGGGTCGGTGGGAAGACATGGAATCGATGACGTCAGCTACGGCGATAATTTTTGCCTCCAGGCAGATTTGATCTCCCGACAACCCATGGGGATATCCGGAACCGTCCATACGTTCATGATGCTGAATGATAATGGGGGAAATAGGAACGGGGAAATCGATATTCTTTAAGATGACGTGTCCCATTTCCGGGTGAGACTTGATCAGATTGAACTCCATATCGTTCAATGCGCTGGGTTTACTGAGGATTTCAGCGGGAATATAAATTTTCCCGATGTCGTGGATCTCGGCGCTGATCTTGATGATGTCCGTCTGTTCCTTGGAAAGATCCATCGTCTGGGCAATTGCTTCGGCGATCCTGGCAACGGCGCGCTGATGTCCCGCCGTATAGGGATCCCTCATTTCAACCATGGCGCAAATGGTGTCGATAATACCACTCATCATGCGCTTCAGTTTCTTGATATTGTCTTCCAGAGAAATTTTATTGAGAACATGATCATTGACATCATGGGTGACCACGACGGCATGGGTGATCTCCCCATCTGCTGATCTTCGGTAAGGGTAATAACTGACATCATAGTGACGCAATCCTCCCCGGTCAAACTCAAAGGATTCCTGGTAGGAAACCTCCTGTCCGGAGAAACAGCGGTCCAGATGCGACTTGATGATGCCGGCCGACGACGGTCCCCATATCTCCTGGACGGTCTTGTTGAGGATCTGCTCGGGGCTCTTTTTATGAGCAATGCAGTACGAATGGCTTACCGCTTCATACCGCTGATCTCTATTGATGAGGGTCATGAATTCCTGAGCTGTGTTCACAATAAAGGCATACCTTCTCCACATCTCCTGTGTTTCCTGTAGGGACGCTTCGATTTGTTTTCTGTCATTAACCTCCCTGGCGAGGGCCTCACTTTTTTCTCTTAGCAACAGTACCTGCTGCTCTAAACGATGGTGAAGAACAGTATTCTTCAAGGCAAAATTAATTGTTGAGAGCATGCCCGAAACCGTCTGGAGATCTTCTTCAACGAAGGGCTTACAATCTTCGTTACGAACTAGCAACATGACGGCTGTTATATCATCTTCGTTAATGACCGGGATGGAAAGAGTTGACTTTTTGGCCAGACCGGTAGTTGCTAACTGGGGTTTCATTTTTAAAATAGCAAGGCGGGCCTGACATTCAAGGTCATAAGTCAAGGTTTCTTTATCAGGCTGGCGCCCAAGTCCATCCCCATGAAGAAGTTGAAGAGGCAGGTTATTTTCAATAAAAAAAACTACCCCGAAGGACGCATTGGCAACACTTTGAGACCTGTCGGCGAGAGACTCCAGTAAGCTTCTGATATCAATAACGTTATTGGCTAGCTCTGAGAGTTCCTTGATGGCGAGGAGTTCATTTACCCTGCTTTTCAATTCAGTTGTCGTTTCCTGAAACTTGAGAAGAAGACTTTGAAATGAATGGCTGATATCGTTTAGTTCCACCATCCCGGTTTGGCTGTCCAGAGCGCTTTGGACATTGAATCCCGTCGCTGCCTGTTCTGCAATATAAGATACCTTGATAATCCGATCAAAGATCTGCCGCAAAATGATCAGGCCCGATAAAACCACGAAGAGTATCATAAGATAGGCGATAATATGCTCCGTGTCGGCAAAAGCCTCCTTCGTATAGAGGATGTAGGTGAGAATGGAAAACGGCAGGACGAATACAAGCGCCTGAATGATAACCAACTTGTATTGGAGACCTTTCCCCTCAATGCTTAACCTTCCTAGAACCGATGTAGGCATAACCAAGACTCCTCAAAGATGATGTTCTCGCAAATTGCCCAGAATATTCCTGCCCAAAGTCCCTTCCCTCAAGGGGGAGGGGAGAACATGGGTTTCTTACGTCGCTTTTATGAATAACAAAAATGAAATAATTTATAAAGAAATATTTATTTGAGGCAGCAGGGGGTATGTTTCAGATCAGCGTTTGAATCTCGGCAATCTTTTTTTCAAGGCGTTTTCCCGATACGGGAAAAGGAGTCTTCAGTTCCTGGGCGAAGAGGGAAACTTTATACTCTTCGATCAGCCAGAACAGCTCGTCAATGGCTGATTTTTTTTCGGCTGACGTCAGTGCCGAGATATCATTTTTGAGGGTTTGCCACTCAGTGGTGAAAGACTGAATTTCTTGTGTTCTGTCTAACGCCTTTTCGAGGTGAAAAAGTCCTCTTTCAGCGCGAATTTCCAGGGCACAGATGTAGCGTCTCAATTGCGCTAACCTTTCGTGGGGATAAATCTCGAGAAAGTCATGGGGAAGAAAGGCTGTGAGTTCCTGCCGTAACTGGCGGAGATAGGACACTGCCAGTCCCTGGGAACGGTTCTCCTTTTCAAGGCGGTTCAGGGTCTGCAGGGCCTGGAAATTAGCCTCCAGAACCGGCGTCGCCAGACGCATAGCCTCCTGCCCCTGGGGGATAATTTTTGAGCGTGATATTTTGGCATGTTCAATAAAAAGTTCTATATTTCTTATATATACAAAGAATAAATCATGTATTACTTTACTGTAAAGAATCCTGGTGACGGCCTTCATTCCCCCAAACATTTCCGCCCATATTTTCAGATTTCCTGTCGGGATCAGCGTTTTTCTCAAATACTTTAACTCCCCCTCAAAGTGTTTTTCATAAAGGGCAGCCACCCCGGAACGGTGGGAGGACTCGGCTTCCGAAAAGGAAGGGAAAAGACGTAAATTGATGCGTCCTTGCACAAACTCCAGGGCAGGGAAGACGACACCAGCCGGCTGACCGGGATTCCCCAGGGGGATTGATTCCGGCAAGTCACCGAAATCCCAAGAGGTGATGTTTTCACGCTCCCATGTTTTGCGGACCTTTTGGAATGTATCCGATTGAATCTGAGCAAGAAACTGTTTATGCAAACTCGTTATGTCCCGACTGCTGGCCAGGGTTTGACCATTTTCGTCGGCGACAACAAAGCGCATCTTCAGTTGGTCGGGCAACGCCGTAAGGGGCCATACAGCAGGAGGGATGGCGACGCCGAATTGCTCCTTCAAAATCCTGCCGAGAACAATCGGCAGATTCTGCTCGGTCATAGTCAGGTTCATGATAAGCGTCTCCGCTACAGTTTTTAAGGGCGGTAGCTGCTTGCGATAAAGCTTGGGGAGTCCCTTGATCAGGGAATGGATTTGTTCCGGAACCAAACCGGGCACCGCCATTTCAAAAGAATGGGGAGAAAGGGATGTAATGATGGAAGCGGGAATTTCTGCGGTGACGCCGTCTTCGGATTTTCCAGGAGTAAATCTGTAGGTCAGGGGGATGCGGACCCCATGGACAACCGCCTCATCAGGCCAGGCGCTCAAGGCCTCTGTATCCGGCGATTGCAGAAGAATATCCTCTTCTTGCATCCGGAGAAACTCTTCGCCCCCCTGTTGACGGATATATTTCTGGAAGGTACGTTCGTCATGAATATTTGGGAGCTGGCGGCGGTAAAAACAAAAGATGGCCTCTTCGTCTAGGAAGACCCCCTGACGGCGGAGCTTGTTTTCCATGATCCGGACCTTTTCGATGACTTCATCGTTATGATGCAAAAAGGGGTAGTCCCTTTTCATGGCCCCTTGCATGAGCCCTTCGCGAATGAAAATATCGTTGGCGGCGGTGGGATCGATCCGCCCATACGAAACTGTTCTCCGGGGGATGATCAAGAGACCGAAGAGACTCACTTGGGCGAAGGCCTGGACTTCTCCCCGTTCTTTGCTCCAGTGGGGCTCGGAATAGGTTACCCGACACAACGGACCGGCGACTTCCTCGATCCATTCCGGTTCGATATTCGCCACGGTGCGGGCATAGAGTCGCGATGTCTCCACCCATTCCGCGGCAACAATCCATTGACCGCCCCGCTTGAAAAGTCCCGAACCGGGAAAGATCATCGCCTCCTTGCCCTTGGGGGCGGTGTAGAAATTCTTCTCCTTTTTCATGGCGATACCGGAAAGAAGTCCGCTCAGAATCGCCTTGTGGATGGTTGCATATTTATCTTCCGTTAAATTCAACTCCTTGGCGCCGCGTTGCTTCATCTCTTCCGCGACAATGATACCGATTTGGCGATAGAGATCCTGCCATTCCCGCATCCGCCGGTAAGAGAGAAAATGTTCTTGGCAGAATTTGCGCAGTCGGCCCTGAGATTTTTCCTTTCCCCCTGCTTCGTGGTAGGCGTTCCAGGTCCGCAGCAAACTTGCAAAGTCCGAGGTCGGATCCTTGAAACGGGCGTGCATCTGATCCGCCTGGGTTGCCTTTTCCTGGGGCCGTTCCCGGGGATCGACAATGCTCAGGGCGGCAGTGATGATCAAAATTTCATCGAGGCAGCCTCGTTTCATGGCCTCAATGATCATCCTCGCAATGCGCGGGTCGAGGGGCAGGCGGGCCATCAGACGGCCGATATCGCTCAGGACGGGCTTTTCCTCTATGTGAATGGCCCCGAGTTCCTTTAGAATCTCCATTGCATCGGTGAGCTGTTTCTTGGCCGGAGGATCCAGGAAAGGGAAGGTGTAGACATCCCCGATCGCGAGGTGGAGCATCCGTAGGACGACCCCGGCCAGATTGGCGCGGATGATCTCCGGCGGGGTGAAGGCGGGGCGGGTCAGGTAATCTTTTTTTTCATAGAGGCGAATGCAGACCCCGTTACGGACCCGGCCGCAACGCCCCTGCCGTTGATCGGCACTGCTCCGGGAGATGTTCTGAATGGGCAGGCTGGCCGTGCGCGTCCGGGGATTGTACTGGGCGATCCGCGCCAGGCCCGTATCAACGACATAGCGGATATTGGGGATGGTAATGGATGTTTCCGCCACGTTTGTGGTGACGACGATCTTTTGCTTTGGCGAAGGTTGAAAAACCCGCTGCTGCTCCGCCCAGGTCAGACGGGAAAACATGGGCAGAATGGTCATGTTCTTTCCAAAACGACCGGTAAGCAACTCGCAGGTCTCCCAAATGTCCTGCTCCGTAGGCATGAAAATCAGGATGTCTCCCTGGTCGCGGTCCCTGCCGATGGCCTCTACCGCCGCGACGGCAGCTTCAACGGATGATTCACCGTCTCCATTGTTATCCTCACCTTCGGGGGCAAGGGGACGGTAGCGCGTCTCTACGGGATAGAGCCGCCCGGAGATTCGGATGATGGGAGCCTCGTTGAAGGCTTGGGAGAATTTTTCCGTATCGATGGTGGCCGAGGTAATGATGACCTTCAAATCCGGGCGACGGGGGAGGATCGTCCGGAGAATGCCGATGATGAAATCGATATTGAGGCTCCGTTCATGGGCCTCATCGACGATAATGGTGTCATAGCGGCGCAGGAGGCGATCTCCCTGGGCCTCCATGAGGAGCACGCCGTCCGTCATCAGCTTGATATAGGAATGGAGCCCCGCCTTTTCATCGAAACGGATCTTGTAGGAGATTGATTGGCCGATCTGTTCGCCCAGTTCTTCGGCAATGCGCTGAGCGACGGTAATCGCCGCCACCCGCCGGGGCTGGGTGCAGCCGATAAGCCCCCGGATTCCCCGCCCGGCATCCAGGCACATCTTGGGGATCTGGGTCGATTTTCCGGAGCCTGTTTCCCCCGCAATGATCAGTACCTGATGCTTCCTGATCGCCGCCACGATTTCATCTTTCCGGGCGGTGATGGGTAATTGCGGGGGATAAGCTGTCTGTGGTGCCAGGTTCTGACGTTCTTCCCATCTTTTTTGCAGCGTCGAGGGCTTTCGTTCCATGACGTCCCTATTTCATAATCGAAAAGGTTCTGTCAATGATCTATGCGCCTGATCTTGAAACATGTGATTATCTTCTATGGCTATCGTCCTCCATCTCCAAACAAAAACAGCCCCCCTATACTTTGACCCAACAAAAGCAGTTACTTATCCAAACGCGAGCTGGGCTTCAAGCCGCGCCCGGTCATCGAGACGATTGCAGACACGGTGCGCTGGTATTTCGAGAACCGGCGGATCACCTGCTCGACATAAGGGCGCCAGAACCTGTATTGCCGTGAGAAATGCCAATCATAAACTTGACTTAACGAAGCGAGTGATTTTACGAAGCAAGGGGAATAACGTCACCTGTCAGGATGACTTTATCGTCCTCAATGGTAACAGCATAGGCGCTGTGTTCGACAAGTTCATACAGATGTAGATATTTGGCCACTTCCACAGGCTCACTGGTTTTTCTACCGAAGTATTTTCCCGGCTTGCTGAAGACATCGGTAATCACTCGGTCATCGTAGATGGCAAAATCAAAGGAGCTGTCGGTATCCCGGTTGCTGATGTTGGTTGCCGACGGCAGTTCATCGTGGAAGGCAATGCGCACGTCAATGTCGTTGCGGCACTGGGTGAGGAGGATCTTCTGGAAATCCGGCTCGGCCAGGTCCTCGCGGTTGACGACAAAAATGCGGGTGATCTTCACGCCGCGTTCAATGGCGCGCAGATTGGCCTGGTAGAAATTATGCAGGGCGCCGCGGGAATCCCATCCCGTGGTTATCCGGTCCGCCATCTTGGCATGGTGGACCGCCTGTTCCATCTGTTTGGCCCCTTCCAGGTAGAATTCCGTCTTGTCCATGGGGATATATCCCTGCTGTAAAAGCGAAATAGCCCGCATTGCGGACGCTATCAACTCGTGGGCCTTGCTCAGGCATTCGGGGTCGCTGATCCGGGCGATGGCGAAGGTGAGCTCATGGGCTTGGTGATACTGCTCAAGCAGTTCTGCCCGGGTCTTTTCGATATCTTCCCGCAATAGATAGGTGACCAGTGACAGGAGGACGCCGATGCCGAAGATGGTATAGGCAGCTTCCGGATACCGGAGCACCTGGTGGAAAAAGATGGCAAGGCCTGATCCCGCGAGAAATTCGATCAGGACCGCTATATTCTGCATCTTTTTATTCATGATTGACTACCTTTTTTATTAAAGACGTATAGGTAAATCCGTGCTTTTGACAATGTCATCCGCGAGTATCGGTTCAGCTATATCTGAACCTACGTTCGGAGTGTGCGTTTTCATGTTGGCTTTCTGCTGTTTAGCCATTATGCGCTTTGAAGCCTTATCTATTTGTTTTTGCTGTCTTGCTTTTTCTTTCACCTGATTGCCAAAGTTGAACATGGACTTTCCCATTTTTAAGTTCCTATTTTTGTCTTTGTTTGAAACGTTACATAATATGCTAAAATGGAGAGACGCTCCAAGATAGTATACCTTCCTGGAGCGTCTCTTTCTTTACATAAGGTTTAATTAACTGGGTTTCACGTTTTCTGCTGCCGGGCCTTTTTTGCCCTCGACAACATCGAAGCTTACAGACTGGCCCTCAGTTAGAGTCTTGAAACCAGCAGCTTGAATGGCACTGTAATGGACGAAAACATCCCCACCATCATTCTTCTCGATAAATCCAAAACCTTTACCCTCGTTAAACCATTTTACTTTACCTTCTGACATAATTAGTATCCTCCTTTCTTGAAATTTACCAAAAGTCGAATTACCAAGATGACAGAAATAAAAAAGCCGCCAAGACTCTAAAGAGCATGGTGGCCACCTTTGCACTTCAAATTGTTATAACTCAACTTTAACTGTACCACATTGACTTAAGACCACAGCTAGGTACAAGATAGGTATAGATGATACTATACTGTTTACGCGAAGTCAAGGTATATTTCATTATATTTCAATAATTTATACAAAAAAGCCTAATGCTGTAGAAAGTACGCTTTTATATAAAAATCTCCCCATCTCCCTTTACCAAAGGGGGGATGGGGAGATTTTTATGCTTCGTTGCGCCCGTGCCGGGCATGGGGGTTAGTCGTTGTAGAACCGGATCTTGTCGATTCACAGGGAGCCTTTGGCATCTCCATTCCGTTTCTGATGAATACCGATCTGAAACCCTTCCACGCGTTCAAGACGCAGGACCTGGTCGCCGGGTTTGGCCCCGTACATGGATGCTGCGCCTACTTTGATCCACTGCCTGCCGACGGTCATATGGGCAAAGGGAATCCGGTATTTTTCCCAGGCCCGATCGACTTCGAAAGATCCTGTCCAGGCACATCTTGGGGATCTGGGTCGATTTTCCGGAGCCTGTCTCCCCCGCAATAATCAGTACCTGATGCTTCCTGATCGCTGCCACGATCTCGTCCCTCCGGGCGGTAATCGGCAGTTGGACGGGATAAGAGGTCTTCGGCGCCAAGGCCTGACGTTTTTCCCATCTTTTTTGCAGCGGCGAGGGCTTTCGTTCCATGCCGTTCCTATTTCATAACTGAAAAGGTTCTGTCAATGATCTATGCGCCTGATCCTGAAACATGTGATTATCTTCTATGGCTATCGTCCTCCATTTGTATCTGTCACTTCGATAAATTCGGTTTGAAAGAGTGCTTTTTTACGGCTGGAAGTGAAAAACAGGCACAATTCCCTCTCCAGCCTTCGGCCCACACCCGCCCTCCATGCACATGTAGAACCCACCGGACAACCGAGGCCCACCTCCGTTCCCTAACTTCGCTTCTCCGCTGAAAATCCGTCAAGAATTATGTCCAGAACTCTTTCCAATCTTTTTGGATTAAAGCCCCCTGAAAGGTTGAAACATATCTCCTCCGCAGCTGCCTGAATGGTGCCGTGAAGTGCCCAAGTCATATCGTCCACATTCCCCGGGCGGAATTCCCCGCTTTTTATGCCATCCTCGATCTTTGCCGTCAAAAAATCCTGGGACTTTTGGCGGTAAGTTCCGAAGTCGGACGGAGGAGAGCTCTCGGGCGGGCCATAAGATACGTAAGATACGATTCGCATGAGACGGACAAATTCGACATTCTCAACCATGTAGAGATAGAGGGAACTGATAAAGGACTTAATCTTTTCGCGAGCGCTTCCGGTTTGTTTGAATTCCTTCATCAGGGATTCAAAAACAGAAAAGTGCTCCCGCATTAACGCCTGATACAGCCCCTCTTTGTTTCCGAAGTGGTAGTAGATCGATGGTAACGTTGTCCTCGAATCTTCTACTATTTCACGGATGGAGGCTGAAGCGAATCCTTTTTTGCTGAATATCTTCAAAGCTGATTTCAGCAGGCGATCTCTGGTCGCGAAAGCCTGTTCGCTTTTTTTAGATTTCATTTTTTTCTTGACCTGCCCCAATAGTTATGATATCAAGCGATAGATATCATAACTAAGGTGGTTTGTCAAATAAATATAGGGAATGGCGGCGCACAACAGCGTTGCCATTTAAAAAGCTTAGAATTTATATCTAACGATAGATAAACATGAGCGGCAAGCGCGATGACATTCTCAAGGTTGCCCTGGAGCTAATTGCGGAAAGCGGATTTCAAGGCGCTCCAATGGCAAGGATCATTGAAAAAGCTTCCGTAGGGGTCGGTGTCGAGGACGTGCTTTCTATTTTCCCGAGCCAAATTTCGGCCGAAAACCACTCGAAGACGCCATTGGAGAGAATGATAAAAGAATTTCTGCACAGAAAGGAAAACGCCAAAATGAAAATTAATGAAATCAAAAAGATTGCGTTCACCTGGGGAGTCAACGTAAGTCCCGTCCGAGTCCAGCAGCCGGGATTCGTCACACCAACTGACAATCGATTTATGAACAGGTCCTGCATTCGAGAACTGAAAGGGCTTGCCGTCATTCTCTGTTTTGTCCTGGTGCCGGCGATAGCGCCGGCAGCGGACGAAAAATACGGCTATCCCATCACGGGTTCTTATGAGGCAACCATTCTGGGAACTCCGGATCGCCTTAAGTCCCCGCCTCCGGCCGAAATATCATCCAAGCAACTGCTGCTTGACGTCATTCCGGATTTGAGGAAGCCGGAGGTCTTCTTTTACGACGAGGGACTGCGCTGCACCTTCGCCTATCAGGACAGGGAAGCGCCCCTCGTTTTTCTGATTGCCGGAACTGGTGCTGGAGATCAATCTTCCAAAATGGAAGCGATGACGCGGGAGCTTTACAAGGCCGGCTTCCATGTCGTTGCCCTGCCGTCGCCCACCCACCCGAATTTCATCGTCTCCGCTTCCCGCAGCCACATTCCCGGGGACCTGACAGAGGACGCGGAGGACCTTTATCGAGTTATGGAACTGGTCTGGAGCAAGGTAAAACGGGATATAGAGGTCACCGATTTCTACATCGGCGGGTACAGTCTGGGCGGCACTCAGGCCGCTTTTGTAGCACGGCTGGACGAGGAGCGAAAGGTTTTCAACTTCCGCAAAGTACTCATGGTCAATCCGGTCGTGAACCTCTACAGCTCATTCTCCAGGATCGAGGAACTGTTGGACAGGATGCCGGGGGGGGCCAGGGAAATCGGTTCTTATTTCAACAAAATGCTGACGAAATTCTCCGAGTTTTACCGCCAGGGGGACTTAGACCTCAATGACGAGTTCCTGTACGCCGCCTACAAGGCAAAACTGTTGTCCCGGGACGAGAGCGGCGCTCTGATCGGGCTCGCCTTTCGGGTCTCCCTGGCCGGGATGATCTTCTCCTCGGATGTCATGACCAACGGCGGCTACGTGGTGCCGAAGAACCGCGTGTTAACAGAAACGGATCCTCTCGGAGACTATTTCCTCGTGTGCATCCACTTGGGCTTCATCAACTATTTAGATGAGTACTTTTATCCTTACTTACAAAAGAAGCGACCAGGTTTAACCAGGGAGGAACTGATCAACTCCCTGGGGCTCAAGAGCATCGAGGGATATCTGAGGGCTTCTCCCAAATTCGGCGTGATGACCAACGAGGACGACTTCATTCTCGCTCCGGGAGAGCTCGATTATCTTCGTGACCTTTTTGAGGGGCGAATCAAGGTCTATTCCAGGGGCGGACACCTCGGGAATCTAGAGTACAGCGACAACATGGCCGACATCGTCGGCTTTTACAAGCAAGGAGGACAATAACCATGCCTTTAACTAAATATCGGGTTGTAGCTGTCGGCTTCGTTCTCTTGTATCTGGTGTTTCTTGCCGGATGCGCCACCGCGCACCCTGCCAAACTTCAACCGGTAGAGGTGCCGGCCATGCATTCGGTAAGCGAGTTCAGCGATGACGAGCGGTTTATCGATCTGCCCGACCCTTGGGAACGATTTAACCGCAATATGTACAATTTCGATTACCGGTTTGACAAGTACGTCTTCCTCCCGGTCGTGAGCGGTTACGAGTACGTCACGCCTGTATTCGTTCAAAAGGGGGTCTCAAACTTTTACGGCAATATCGGCGAGGTCACCACTCTATATAACAGCCTCCTGCAAACAAAAGGGAAGAAGTTCCTGATCACGCTCGGGCGCTTCGTGACCAACACGACCGTTGGAATCGGCGGCCTGTTCGATCCGGCAAGCTCTCTGGGTCTGCAAAAGCAGGGAGAGGATTTCGGCCGGACGCTTGGTAACTGGGGAGTCCCGTCCGGTCCTTATCTGGTCCTTCCGTTGTTGGGGCCCAATACCCTTCGCGGTACGGGGGGAGTTGCCATTGATGCCGGTGTCCGCTCCGAGGCAGTTAATGCGATAGATCCCTTCAAAAACGTCGATAACGGAAGCCTGATTATGTCCGGCATCACGACCCTGCAAAGCATCGATCTTAGGCACAGAATGAAATTCCGTTATTACGGGAGCGGCTATCCGTTTGAATATGAAATGGTCCGCTTTCTTTACCTGAAGAGGAGTGAACTCACGCTCAAGAAGTGAAGCTGATCATAGTCAAGTTGATGGAGCGTGATTCCGGATTCATTGCCCTTTGCGACCCTGTCGGAAAACGAAGTCAACTTTTGCCTTATCCCTGAAGTTCCTTTTACAACGGAGCTTTTCCTTGGGGCCTTGGAGAAGCGACTCAAGAGGCGATCTCACGCCGTCATAGTCGCTGAGGGTGCCGGCCGAAATCTTCTCGATGACCTTCCGGAGAAGAATGCTTCGGGAAACGGCGTTTCGGCGACATAGGACTTTTCTTGCGGGACAGGATCAAGGAACATTTCCGCTATAGGATCGGCATGGAAATAAACATGAAGTACATTGATTCAAGTTACATCATCTGGAGCGTAACCGCTGGTAGAGCGGGTCGGGCAAAGCTGGACAGGTGCATAAGTGAGAAAGTTGCTCTATGTCGAAGGCTTTCGTTCCATGACGTCCCTATTTCATAATCGAAAAAGTTCTGTCAATGATCTATGCGCCTGATCTTGAAACATACCAAAAAAAACAGGATCTCGACACCTGGATGAAGTCGTTCTCACGGTTGACATTACGGTTGAATTCCCTTGCTAATTCCTTGAATTTGAGTATCATACCTCATAGACAAATCTATCAATCTATTTGGATCAGGAGGATATTCAATCATGGTCGACGCCCCCAAGTATGAAAAAGGCAAGCTCTACGATATTTCCATCATCGACTTCCACAGAAACCCCGATCAACCTCGTAAATACTTCGATACGGAAGCACTGGAGGAGTTGGCCGCTTCCATCAAGAAGCACGGCATCCTCCAGCCAGTACTTTTCAATCCCGATCCCGGCGATCAAGGCTGGCTGACCATTGTCGCCGGTGAGCGGCGCATCGAGGCGGCAAAAATTGCGGGAGTAAATATAATTCCCGCCCTTATGGTCGAGGGGAATACCGATGAAATCGCCCTGGTAGAGAATCTTCAGCGGAAGGACCTCATGCCTGTCGAGGAAGCGGAAGCCCTGGATCGGATGATGAAGAACCACAACTACAAGCAGGAAGACCTCACGGGAATTGTCCATAAATCCCAGCCGATGATCTCATTAATCCTCTCCCTGAACCGCCTTCCCCAGCAGATACGCGATGAGTGCCGGAGTGACCCAACTGTTCCCCGGGCCATCCTCATTGCCATTGCCAAAAAGAAGCAGGAGCGGTCCATGCTCCGCCTGTATAATGAATATCGTGCCAAAGGCCTGACCCGGGAAGAGATCAAAAAGGAGGCAAGTGACCGGAAGGGAAAGACCGCCAGCCAGTATGCGAACCTGATCGACGCCTTGGACAAACAGTTGTGCGCCCTGGACCGGAACGACTGGACGGAAGACGACAAGGTCCTCCTCCGGGACACCCTTGTCAACCACCGGGAAACGGTGGAGAAACTTCTGGATTCTGAGCAGGCGACCCCACTGGCGGCAGCGGCAAAATCGCGGGCATTGGCGTGAATAAGCTAATTATAACAATGTGTTAAATCGTATTACCCGGGTAATATATTTTTTGAAGGCTCAAAATATCATCGGAAGAAGAGGTATGGAAAAGGGGTAATAAAGAACAGGGATGTCGGGATTAGAAAACCCCGACTAAGCGAACAGGAGTCGGTCTGATGACGAAACACTATAAATTTACACCATACTGCCATCTTTCCCGCCGCAAGCAGCGTGACAGTTTCATCCGGTTGCGTCAGAAAATACGGAACGAAACTCCGGTTTATGGTGGACAGTTTACAAGCCCCCATGTTCTTGACGAGCCGGGACGTCCTGCCCTCTACAACCAGTGGGCCGACGCTTACTTCCTTGGGAGCGACGGGTTGACCATCTGGAATGCCGCCATCATTACGGCGGCACAAAAATTTTGGGATACTGTCGCGGATATGGCGCATACCCGGGCATGGGAGATGCTGACCCCGGAAGAGCAGTCCGCAGAGGCGGAGATGAAGTTTGAGCCGATCTGGTCAAAAGGTAAACGGATGTACCGATTGCTGGAAAAACCTAAGATTGCCTATGAAAAATTCGGCGGGCTGACCTATCGTGACTACCAGAATAAGCTAACCGACGAGATTATCCAGAACGAACCGCCGGAGGTATTTGAGTCGTTCACGAAGGATCGCTCTTATCAATACGGCATCGGGCTCAATATCGTTATCCATGTGGAAGAAATCAACCGTGTGTCCATCGACGAAGCCATCCGTAGATTCCGTGAGATTGGCGAGACGGACTGGCAGGCGGCAGCGCCCGTGCCACGGACCGAATTACCCTTCGAGAGCCTCGATGTGGCGTTTAAAAAGATCAAGTTTGATGACCATAATTCTGAAAGCATTGAATGATTTAGCTATGGAAGAAAAAGAGTGGTGGAAAGAAGAAATATCGGCGGCAAAAACGCTTTCCGATATTGAGCATATCTTCAGAAAGCTTTGGCCTGCGTTGTTCCCGAAACCATATCGCAAACCCTTGCTTGGCTTTCCGGAGGTGATAATCCATGCAGAAGAGACGGCGGTAAAAAAGAACAAGTTTTATGCAGCAGCCAAATCCGGTGACGAAGAAGCGGCTACTCTCCTCGTAAGGGACACATTAAATCAAGGTTCAATAGCTTCATTGAAACTCTTTATTGGAGAAAGGAAACCGGTTTTGATAAGCGCCCACGCGATAGAAAATCACGGCGTGAACGCAATACCAGAGGCTTTTGCAGAAATGCTCGCTGAAAGATTAGGACTTAAAGCAGAAAGCGGAATTGTGCAGATAAATGCCGTATGGCACACGGGAGCAAGCGGATTTGGCAGGTTGGCGCGGCAGCCTTTTTTTGCAGGAACGGTGTCAGCGAGCCAGGAATACCTGCTTGTGGATGATTTCGTAGGAATGGGCGGTACTCTTGCAAACCTGCGAGGTTATATCGAATCACAGGGCGGAGTTGTCATCGGGGCGACCACTCTTACAGGAAAGCATTATTCGGCGATATTATCGCCAGACAAGCAGCAATTGCAGAAACTGAGGGACAAACATGGAAACGAACTTGAAAGATGGTGGTTGGAAAGGTTCGGTCACACCTTCGACAGCCTTACTCAATCAGAGGCTCGCTACCTTTACAACACCAAGGATGCTGACACAATACGAGATAGAATTATTGCAGCAGAGCAAGAAGGAAATAGGAGAGGCCGTTCGGAAAAGGCTCCGTGATGCTGCCATAAATAATGATTTTACAAAATCTGATCCGAATGTAATATCGGAAGCGTACTGAGATTGGCTGAATCAGCAGTAAAAATGGTGCTGAAATCGAAGTATTGCGATTTGCTGCCTGAAGATTGTTGGATAATGGAATGATATTTGTAGGAATCTGGTGAACTAAATATGCCTACTCTCGACTGGATCGGAAAGAAAGCCGTCCTCAACCATCATCGCGAGGTTCCGTTTCACCTGCTGAAAGAAGTTCCGGAACTCTCCGCCGGTGAAGCGGACAGCGGCAATTTACTGGTCGAGGGCGACAATCTCCTTGCTCTCAAGGCCCTCCTGCCTTACTACGCCGGGCAGGTCAAGTGCATCTACATCGATCCTCCTTACAATACGGGCAACGAAAATTGGATATACAACGACGCCGTCAATAGCCCGGAAATGAGAAACTGGCTGGGTAAAGTTGTGGGCGGCGAGGCCGAAGACCTCTCCCGTCATGACAAGTGGTTGTGCATGATGTATCCCCGTTTGGCGCTGTTGCGGGAGTTTCTGCGCGAGGACGGGGCCATTTTCATCAGTATCGCCGATCACGAAGTTGCCAATCTCCGATTGCTTATGGATGAAATCTTCAGTCCCAGAAATTTTGTGGCTACGGTAATCTGGCAAAAGGTATATTCGCCGAAGAGTTCGGCAAAGCATTTTTCGGAAGATCACGACTATATTGTGGTTTATGCAAAAAATGCAGAAGTATGGAGGCCTCATCTTATACCACGTACGGAGGAGCAAGACAAACGTTACAAGAATCCCGATAACGACCCGCGTGGGCCGTGGAAAACCAGCGATCTTTCCGCTAGAAATCCATATAGCTTGGGTATCTACGCAATTGCAGGCCCTACAGGAAGAGTAATCTCAGGACCGCCAAAGGGAATGTATTGGCGTGTATCGGAAGAAAAATTTCACCAAATGGATAAAGACAATCGTATTTGGTGGGGAAAAAATGGCGATTCCATTCCACAAATTAAACGATTCTTATCTGAAGTGAAACAAGGGGTTGTTCCACAAACCCTCTGGTCCTATCAAGAAGTCGGCCATACCCAAGACGCCAAAAAGGAACTCTTGGCGATCTGCGATTTTGAAGATTCCGCTTCTGTTTTCATCACCCCCAAACCTTTGCGGCTGCTCCAGCGGATTCTCCAAATTGCCGCTGACAAGGATTCCTTAATCCTCGATTCCTTTGCCGGCAGTGGGACAACGGGCCATGCAGTTCTCGCGACCAACGAAGCCGACGGCGGCAACCGACGTTTTATCCTGATTGAGATGGAACCAGGAATTTGCCGAGAGGTAACGGCCCAGCGACTGCGCCGGGCGGTATCCGGTTATGAAACCGGGAGTGGAAATAGCAAAATAATTGATGGTTTGGACGGCGGTTTCCGCTACTGCCGACTGGGAACGCCCCTTTTCGATGATTTAGGAAATATTGCCCCGGAGGTCAGTTTCTCCGATCTGGCCGCCCATGTCTATTTTGCCGAAACGGGGCAACCGCTGCCCAATACGGAAAGCAACGCTGGGAAAACGCCGTTGCTGGGCGTTCATAACGGCGTGGCTGTTTATCTCCTCTTCAACGGCATCCTGGGAGATAAAACGGTCAACGGCGGCAATATCCTGACCTCCTCCGTCCTCGCCACCCTGCCGGTTCATGGCGGTCCGAAGGTTATCTACGGCGAAGGCAGCCGTCTCAGAGGGGATCGCCTGCGCCGGGAAAATATCGTCTTCAAACAGATTCCCTATGCCATCAAGGTAGGCTGACATGCTGACGCTTCGCAACTATCAACAACAGTGCCTCGATCAACTCCGCGATTACCTCGCCCAGTTAGGACGAATGGGGGCGGGGACGGCCTTTTACCATCAGACGGGACGGGTTTATCACGCCGTTCCCCACCTGCCCGGACTGCCTTACGTGTGCCTGCGCGTCCCGACGGGGGGCGGCAAAACCCTCATGGCCTGCCACACCCTGGCGTTAATGGCGAAGGAATACCTACAGCAGGAGCGGATTGTCTGCCTTTGGCTGGTTCCCAGCAACACCATCCGCGAGCAGACCCTCAAGGCCTTGCGGGACAGGAATCATCCCTACCGGCAGGCCATTGACAGCCAATTTTCAGGCAACATCAATGTGATGGACCTTGCGGAAGCCCTCTATATTCAGCGGAGCGTCCTGGAAAATGAGACAACCATCATTGTTTCCACCCTGGCGGCCCTGCGGGTGGAAGATACGGAGGGCCGAAAGATATACGAGTCGGCGGGTTTTTTACAACACCATTTTTCCGGTTTGTCGCCGGTTCTGGAGGCGAAGCTGGAACGGAACGGCGCCGGTGTGCTTCCGTACTCCTTGGCCAATGTCCTGCGGCTATGGGAACCCGTCGTGATCATGGACGAGGCCCACAACGCCCGGACAAAGCTGTCCTTTGAAACGCTGGAGCGATTCAATCCGTCCGGAATCATCGAATTTACGGCCACGCCCCAATTGGATAACGATCCGGAACATGGAAAATTTCCCAGTAATGTCCTGAGCCAAGTTTCGGCTGCCCAGTTGAAACTCGAAGAAATGATCAAATTACCTGTGAGACTGCACACCCGTTCCGGCTGGCTGGAAATACTGTCCGATACTATTCAGGAACAGAGAAATCTGGAGGAAATCGCCCGGGCGGAACAAATCGAGACCGGCGAATACATCCGCCCATTGGTCCTGCTGCAAGCGCAACCCCATCGACAGGAAAAGGAAAACATCACGGCGGAGGTGGTCCGCAAGACCCTCCAGGAAGATTTCAAAATACCGGCAGAGCAAATCGCCGTTGCTACCGGCGCGACAAGGGAGATTGACGGCGTGGACCTTTTTGATTCTAACTGCCCGATAAGATATATTATTACTCAACAGGCCCTCAAGGAGGGCTGGGATTGCTCCTTTGCCTATATCTTCTGTAGTGTGGCCGACATCGGTTCCACTCGGGACGCGGAACAGCTACTGGGCCGCGTCCTGCGCCTGCCGCAAGCGAAAACGAAAAATCATCCTGAGTTGAATCGGGCCTACGCCATGATCTGCTCGCAACGGGCTGTAGAAACCTTGGGAAAGCTCGGAGAAGCCCTGATTGAAAACGGCTTTGAGGCCATCGAGGCAAAAAGATTCGTGACGTATGAACAACCGCCGCTCCCCAATCTGGACGGTTTGCCTCTTTTCTCCCAAACTTTCGTTTCCGAACAGCTACCGGAGGCGCCGGATCTTTCCAAACTTACGGATGAGCTTCGTCAGCGCATCCAATACGATACCAACGGGGAGAAATTGACCGTTATGGGGTCCCTGACCTTGGTGGAGCGAATTGAACTGGAAAGATGCTTCCTCAGTTCCGAGGCCAGGATAGCAATCCGCAACTTGCATCCTTCTTCTCAAAAACAGGGAACAGCGGCTAGTTATGGCGATAATAGGCTCCGCGTACCTGCCCTCTGTATTCGCATCAACGGAGAGCTTGAGCTGTGCGACGATTCCCAGTTTATCGATTACCAGTGGAATTTGACGGATTGTAATCCGACCCTGACGGAAGACGAATTTCCTTCCGAGGTTGATGCTGGAGCGGAGGCGGAACTAGATATCTCAGATGTCGGTAAGATCGAAATGCGCTTTGTCCAACAGGTCCGCAAGCAGCTTGTCCTGCTCCGGGCGGAAATCGGTTGGACGGCGTCGGGTTTGGTTAACTGGCTGGACCGGCGAATTTACCACCCTGACATTACCCGCACCCAGGCCACCTCTTTCATTCGCAAGGTCATCGACCAACTCCTGGACGCACGCCGGGTGACGGTTCAACAACTTGCTGCTGATAAAATTCGTCTTAGCAACGCGCTGGCCGCATTGATCGACAGACATCGGCAGGTGATGCGCAAGGAAAGCTATCAACGGCTCCTGTTCGGACCACAGGCGGGAGAAATCGAAACTAGCGCCGCCATTCCTTTCCTCATCACTCCGGATCGCTATGCTCCCAATCGCTATTATGACGGCGGGGTAAAATTTCAACATCACGCCTTTCCCGTGATCGGCGATATGAATGGGGAAGAATTGGCCTGCGCCCAATATTTAGACCAACTGCCGCAGATTAAACGCTGGGTGCGGAACTTGGACCGCCAGGTGGACGCCTCTTTCTGGCTGCCCACAACGACGGACAAATTCTATCCGGATTTCATTGCGGAATTGGTCGATGGCCGCTGGCTGGTCGTCGAATATAAAGGCGAACATCTTTGGAGTAACGATGATTCCAAGGAAAAAAGGAGCGTCGGCGAATTATGGGCGGATCGTAGCGGCGGAAAGTGCCTTTTTGTAATGCCCAAAGGACGTCACTTGATTGAAATAGATCAGGCGTTGAATCGCAAGTAGCGTAAAGTCGAATAGCAAGCATTTGATATTATAAGGTAACTGTAACAGACTCCCAAGGGGGAAAATTGATGGAATCGACGGTCAGAAAAGCGGCGCGAAAGTTCACTTACCAGGACTACCGGACCTGGCCCGACGATGAGCGTTGGGAAATAATCGAGGGTGAGGCGTGGTGCATGACCCCGGCGCTGACGACGAAACACCAGGGGATTCTGATAAGGTTGAGTTCAAGAATAGAGAGCCATTTTTTCGGCAAACAATGCCGCCCCTTCGCCGCCCCTACCGACGTTGTCCTGGACGAATTCAACATTGTGCAACCGGATATCTTGATCGTCTGCGACGAAAATAAAATCACGGAGGCCAATATTCAAGGGGCCCCGGATCTGGTCGTGGAAATCCTTTCGCCTTCCACCGGTCTCAAGGACAGGCGGGAGAAGCGCGCCATCTATGAACGGTTCGGCGTTCGGGAATATCTCCTGGTTGACCCTGTCACCGAGCTGGTCGAGCGTTTTATCCTTACGGAAGGGCTCACTGACGGGCTTACGGACTTGCGCTACGGTTCGCCGGATATTTTCAACTGGGATGAACCCTTTATCTCCGCGGCGTTTCCGGAGATGACAATAAATCTCTGGGAGGTATTTGACCGGCAGCTCCCTCAGCCTCAAGAGACGACTTCATGAACGAAAATAATTAAGAGGATATTTTCCACTATGCCGCTTCTCACGATTTATTTTCAGCTCCATCAGCCGTTCCGGCTCCACCCGGACCGGGACAAATTTCTCTGGGAGGAGAAAAACCGGGAGATCTTCGTCAAGGTGTCCGAGAAGTGCTATCTTCCCGCCACGTATCTTTTTACCGAGCTGCTCCAGGCGTATCCCGAATTCAAGATCACCATGAGTATGTCCGGGGTCTTTCTCGAACAGGCGGAAAATTACCAGCCCGAGGTTATCAAGGCACTCCAGGGACTCGTCGATGCCGGCAAGGAGCGGGGGCAGATTGAGTTTCTCGACGAAACCTACTACCATTCCCTGACCAGTCTCTTTCAGGACCCGGCGAAACGGGAATTTCGCGACCAGGTGTCCCTCCACCGCGACAAGATGCGCCGTCTTTTCGGCGTCTTCCCCACTGCTTTTCGTAATACCGAATTGATGTATAACAACAATATTGCCGAAGTCGTCGCGGACATGGGCTATCGGGCTATCCTTTGCGAAAAGCGGAACGACATGTTCATGAACGAGCAGGTCCCCATCTCTCCGAATGCCGTCTTCCGTGCCCGGAATTTGAATTTGCTGGTCCTGCCGCGCCACCGTGAACTCAGCGACGATGTGGCCTTCCGTTTTCCCCACCAACCCGTGACGCCGGAAAGGTACGCCTCCTTTATCTCCAAGATTGATGGCGAAGCGGTACTCCTTGGTTTTGACTACGAACATATCGGAGAGCACATTTGGGAAGATAAGGGTATTTTTGCCTTCTGGCACGGTCTCCCCGAGGCGCTCCGTCAATATCCCGCCATCGTCATGGCCAATCCAACCGAGATTGCAGACAATTTCAAGGACGTTGCCTGTCCGGATGTGGATATAGACGGACTGGCCACATCTTCCTGGGCCGACGCCAATCGGGATACTTTCGGCTGGTTGGGAAACCTGACCCAATATGAGTTATTTCAGGATATCGAGTCGATGGAGAACGACGCCCGCCGGGCGGGGACGGAAGAGATGACCCGCTGGCGCCATCTGACGACATCGGATCATGTCTATTTCCTCCATGAAAACGTCGGGGAAGATCATGCCGTCCATGCCTATTTCAATCCCTACGGAGGATCTATCTCCCAGCCGACCTATATTCTGACTCGCAAAATCGACCAGTTGCAGATTGCCATCCAGCGCTTCGAAGTGATCAAGAGAAAAGAGAAAACCGCTATTCTCATCATTACCCCGGAGACGGGACACCTGCCGGAGGAGATGGGCGATCTGGCCAAGTACATTTCGGGAAAGAGCGGCGGTTTGGGAGAGGTAGTTTCCGCCCTGTGCGAGGGCATGACCGAGCGCGGTATCCACGTGCACCTGGCGACGCTGAACCTCAAGCGCCGGTTTCAACGGGAAAGCATGCTTGATGAAAGGGAGTGGCGTGAGGTTCGCTATCAGATCGATCCGAAAAGGATCCATCTGGTCAGTTCCTCCGTGTTTGCCGACAATATGAGCGCCTATGCCGGTAATCCCCTCCTGACGGCCGCCGAATTTCAGCGGGAAATTATCAACAATGTCATAAAAACCGTCCGGGCGCAGCATCAGGGCAAACTGATCATTCACTCTCACGACTGGATGGCGGGGGGGGCCATAACCGCCTACGCCAGGGAAACGGGGTTGCCGGTCCTACACACCGTTCATAACGTCTTTACTGCCCATCTCCCCCTGGAGTTTCTGGGGGGTATTAATCTCAACAACTTCAATCAACATCTCTTCTTGTCTTCTGACCATGGCAGACAATGTGTGGATTGCCAGGCATCCGCCATCAAAAATGCCACCATGATCAACTTTGTCGGCGAACGGTTTCTTAAGGAAGTTGTGGACGACTACTTCATGGACCGTTCGATCATTCCACCGAGTGTTCGCCAGGAAGTCAAAGCCAAATATTATCATGGTGCGGCGCGGTCGATTATCAATGCCCCGGCGTCAAACATGTATCCCGAAAACTGTCCCCATCTTGTCAGTCAGTATGGCGTCAATGACGACATTATTTCGCAAAAGACAGAAAATCTTGTGGAGTTTCAGCGCCGGATAGGACTGAATATAGATCGTGACGCCATTCTTTTATACTGGCCCTCCCGTCTCGATCCCGTCCAAAAAGGTGTGGAACTGCTGGAGCGGCTCGCCCAGAATTTCGTCAATTATAATCATGATGTCCAGATTGCCATTGTCGGCGACGGAGTAGGGAATGACCGCACCCATGTGGACATTTTGGGCAGGATCGCCTACGCCTCCCAGGGGAGGATTGCCTATCATCCCTTTGCGGAAGGCCTGTCAATGCTTGGCTTCGCGGCGGCCAATGATGTCTTCGGCGCTTCATTATACGAACCCTGCGGACAGATCGATCAGGTGGGCAACCTGTTTGGGGCCACCGCCACAAATCGCGATACCGGGGGGTATCATGACAAGATTCGTGAATTGAGACTGAAGGAAGACGGCGCCCCTCAGGATGTCGGGAACGGCTTTCTATTCCGGGATTATGATCCGGGCGGACTCTGGTATGCCTTGCAGAAAAGTGTCGGTTTCCATCGTAAACGTAGAGAAATCAGGGAAATGCAGCTCAAGAGGATCATGAGAGAAGCCCGGGAAAAGTACGATCTGGGGAATATGATCGCCGAATACATCCGGATTTTCGAACGGTTAAATGGAGATCAGCCATTAATCTGATTAGTATGAAAATGCCCATCCCCACCTCAATCCTCCCCTTCAAGGGGAGGATTGAGGTGGGGATGGGGTAAGCAATTTCACCTATTTCGGGTTATGTACTCGTTACAAATTCTTGACCCATCCCCCTCCTAACCTCCCCCTTGAAGGGGGAGGAAATAAATATTCCGATGCCTCCGGGATGTTCTTTTGTGTGTTCAGCGTCTCCAGCCCAGATCAAGAGGCAGGCTCTTCGGGGCCTCGATAGCGACGCCGGTAGATACAACCTTTTTCTCACCCGCCGGGATA
>Ga0247842_10002334_pt1 | contig 28448 bp, 33 predicted proteins | sample LaCruzMarch2015__3_FD_192411 | JGI IMG/M metagenome (GOLD analysis project Ga0247842, IMG submission 192411) | Freshwater microbial communities from meromictic Lake La Cruz, Castile-La Mancha, Spain - LaCruzMarch2015_19m | ecosystem: Environmental > Aquatic > Freshwater > Lake | place: Spain...
AGTGCCTCTTTGATACTTATGATCTAGTCCATAATCGTCGCGATACCGTGAAGATCGAAATCTCCAATGAACAAGATGCAGCATTCGCCGTGGTTGATATCGATACTCTTTGGCGGCATAAAGTCACGAAGGAGGATTCTCATTGGAAGGGCCGAGTCTGTAAAATATACACAAAACTATCGACGGGTGAATGGAAATTTTATTACCAAACAGGGGCGCTCAATTTTCCACCCCCAAAGGGCTCCTAACCACAACATGCAGGCGGACGCGGGCTGCCGCGTCGCGCCCCTGAATTCAGACGTTCACTCAAAGAGGAAACATAGATGATAAGTATTGACTGGATAGGTTTTGTCATAGCTTCTATTGCCATTGTACTTGCTCCAGGTCCCGGATCGTTGTTCGTGGCAAGAACTGCGGGCGGCTCTGGTCTGAGAGCCGGTCATAAGGCGATGGTGGGTATCATGGTTGGCGATACCTGCTTGATCTTGTTATCGGTACTTGGCGTATCGGCCATTTTTAGCGCATATCCGTCGGTATTCCATGTTTTTAGATTGGCAGGAGCCGTTTATTTGGCCTTTCTCGGTGTGAAGCTGGTCTTCGGAAAATCAAAGGCCGAGTCGGTCCTCGTACCCAATCGCGATAGGTCATTCCTACAAGCCGTCTCTATAACTCTTTTGAACCCCAAGGCCATCTTCTTTTTCATGGCGTTTTTCCCTCTATTCTTGAGGTCACCAGAGCATAGTCGCTTTCTTGCTTATACCGCCATGGCCGTTGTATTTCAGCTCATCAGCATGACATATCTCAGCATTCTCATACGTACGTCCTCCTGGGCAGCTTCAGCCCTTCGCAAAAACAGCCTGACCAGGATTGTATTGGAGAAGCTCTGCGGGTGTGTGTTTATTGGCTTCGGAATGAAAGTGGCACTTATGAAAAGATGAGCGAACCAGGCGCTGCAGTGGATCGCCGAAAAAGCCGGCTCCCACTGAGCTTTTTGTTAGAAAGTAAAAAGAAAATGAACCAAGGCAAATGCGGATTATGTTTATCGGGATGCATTTGCGAAAGTACGATGAAGAAAGTCATTTTTTACCCCAGGCAGAAGAGGAGATGAATGATACGGGCCTTTTCTTTTATAAAAGTCTGCCGGAGCTCCGGCAGGGGTTATCTGCTGGAATTGTAAAGCGAATTTACGAAGCATTTCCCCGTTTTTATCTGATGCATTGAGGAGGAGAAGGGGCAGTATTTTTTGAGTGACGAGATTCGTCGCTCCAGAAGCTTTTGATATTAATGGGAAAACAACCGACTGCCGAAAAGTTTTGCCTCTCGGAAAATGACCGGCGGTCAGTAGCCGGATTTCCCCTTTTGGCTTTTGGGTATAAAGGTCAATTAGAATTCCCCGGTGATAACGCTTGAACTGTTTTTGAATGTATAGCACTGTAATCCGGCAGTTGGGTTAATCACAGCTTTTCGTATATTAATTTGTTAGCAGATGACAAAATAAACATACCAATTATGGCCATAAAAGGTATTGACACGGGTATAAATAATGTGCATAATAAAGTTCATAGGAAAATTCATTAGGTTGGGGGTGTTTTATGCCTGGAGTCAAAACGGCAATATCACTAGATGAAGAATTGCTCATAAAAGTCAACAGATTATCCAACGACCTGCATGTTTCCCGAAGCAAGGTTTTTACCTTGGCTGTGCAGGACTATCTAAAAAAACAAGAGAATCAATCTTTGCTTGCTCAGTTGAACGAGGCGTATGAGGATTTTCCTGGCGAAGAGGAAAGGGGAATCTCAAAATCCATGCAAATCAAGCACAATAAGATGGTTGAGCAAGAGCCATGGTAATTAAACAGGGTGAAATATATTGGGTTGACCTTACTGAACCCACGGGTTCGGAGCCAGGATATCGTCATCCCCATATCGTGATTCAAAACAATTTATTTAACGCCAGCCGAATAAACACAGTTGTCGTTAGTTCCCTTACCTCAAACCTTAAACGGGCAAAGGCTCCTGGCAATGTCCTGCTGAGCCAGGGTGAAGCAAATCTTCCCAAACAAAGCGTAGTCAATATTTCTCAAATTTTCACAGTCAACAAAACTGATTTGGTGGAGAAAATAGGGCAGGTTTCAGAAAAAAGAATAACAGAGATTCTTAACGGCATAAAATTGCTTACCGAAGTACGGGAGGTTTGAGGAGTAAAAACAAGCATAAAAAGAAGGCCCTTCTGCTAACCAGTCAATTCAAAAAGAACAGGGGCTTAGCGGGCAAGCTCAGAGGCCCCGCGCCTGGTTTTTTCGTTAGCTTTTAAAGGAAATCACTGTTGTCCCAATGTTGAATTTTGATGATAGCTCATTATCAGGAAGGATTCCATTTGAAAATGGATCAGTTTCCGGGGGGAAGGTCAAAGTGATCTATCGTGACATCGTACCCCCGGAATCGGAGGAAGTAGAGTAAAGAGGCAACTCCTGTGGCGACTGACCACTTATCCCCGGAGGAGATCCCTGAGGCGACGGCACGTTTTTCCCCGGTGAAGCGCCCTGCTGAGAAGGCGCAGTCAAATTGACATAAACCGGTTTCCCTTTAACGGTAAAACGTCCTTTTTCGAGGGCCTGGATGATTTTTGCCGTCGTGGTTTTCCTGTCGTCAAAAGTGATAACGACAACCCCTTCCTTAGGCATCTCGAATTTGCTGACACCGTCTGTACTTCTCAGGATGGACCCCATCCTGGCCCGGTCCCCTCAGGAGTTGCAGCCGGGAATATTTAATTGAACCGCTCTGGTATCGGCCCAGGCAAGCTGTCCGCTCCCCATCAGGATAATCAGACACAGAGCGAGAATAAAATTCTTCATAATGATTCTCCAAACTCCTTTTTCTACAATGATTCTTCCGGTTTTCACCGGGGCGACGGTAGACGAATTCTACCGTTCTGTTTCGCCCCATATTTTCAATTTGTCAAGAGGCAAAGAAGCTGTTACATAGTCGCGTATTCACGAAAGGAAACACGATATGGGTCTTATTCTTAGCCATCCCCTGATTCTTGCCTCCGCCTCTCCCCGCCGGGAGGAACTACTGCGCCTGTTGGGGCTTGATTTCCAGGTTATCCCCAGCCGGGCGGACGAGACATTTTTCATCAACGAAAAACCTGCCGAGCATGTCCTCAGGCTTGCGGAAAACAAGGCCCACACCATCGCCCAGGTTCATCCCCAAGCATGGGTCCTGGGGGCCGACACCATTGTGGTCATCGACGGCGAGGTTCTGGGCAAGCCGGCCGATCCCCCCGAGGCGGGGCGGATGCTGGACAAACTCAGCGGCCGGACCCACGAGGTCTTTACGGGCTTTGCCCTTTTGCGCCTGTCCGGACATGTCGCAATCAAGGAAGAGGTCCGGGCCGCCGTCACCTTCAGGAGCATTTCGGAAGACGAAAAATTGTGGTATATACAGTCCCCGGAGCCTTACGACAAGGCCGGGGCCTACGCTGTTCAGGGGCTGGGGGCCTTTTTCATCAAGGAAATTAAAGGATCATACACCAATGTTATGGGACTGCCCCTCTGTGAGGTCGTGGACGCGTTGAAAAAGGCGGGCGCCCTGAGGTTCGATTTATGACGGAACATGGCATCAGACAAAACGTGGAGGACATCCGGGACCGGATCGCCGCAGCAGCCGCCCGAGCTGGCCGCCGGGCCACCGATGTGCGCCTCATGGCGGTCACCAAGACCGTGGACGACCAGCGGATCCTGGACGCCATCGCCGCCGGCGTGGATATCATCGGTGAGAATTACGTCCAGGAGGCGAAACGGAAGGTCGAACTCATGGGCCGGCCCCTGGAATGGCATCTCATCGGTCATCTGCAGACCAACAAGGCCAAATACGCCGTCAAGCTTTTCGACATGATTCATTCGGTGGACCGGATGGACGTAGCTCTGGAACTTAACCGGCGGGCGGCCAAAGAAGACCGGCTGATCAAGATCCTCATTGAGGTGAATATCAGCGGAGAAGCGACCAAACGAGGGATCGACGGGGAGGAGGCGCCCACCCTGGTAAAGGAAATCTCCCATTTCGAACACCTCTCCATTCAGGGGCTCATGACCATGGCGCCATGGTTTGACGATCCCGAAGAGGCGCGTCCCTGCTTCGCCGCCCTGAGATCTTTGCGGGATCTGATTGGGGACGCGGGCATTCCCGGGGTGACCATGGGGGAACTTTCCATGGGCATGTCGGGGGATTTCGAGATTGCCGTTGAGGAGGGAGCGACCATCATCAGGATCGGCCGATCCCTTTTCGGAGAACGACCGGTCAAGGAGGGAACGCCGCCATGAACAACGTCTATCTGCTTGTATTTGTATATGTTATTCTTACCATGGTTTTCCTGTTCATCGCCAAGATGATCGCCGATAGGCTCACCCGTTTCGACGACGATTTGGCCATTCAACAGGAAGGAAACATCGCCGTCGCCCTGCGGCGTTTCGGTCTGTTTCTGGGCCTGGGCGTAGCAATGACGGGGGTCATGGGCGGGGGGCTGTCCAAGCTCGACATGACAACCTACATCCTCGACGGCGGTATCGCCATCCTCCTCTTTTTCTTCGCCCATTACGTCAACGATTATCTCCTCGTCCCAGGCATCAGCAATAATGATCTGATCAAGGAGGGCAATGTCTCCACCGGTCTGGTCGAGGCGGGAAGTTTCCTGGCCACAGGGATTCTCCTGAGCGGCGCCTTCGCAGGCGAAGAAGGGCCGCTCCTGTCGGCGGTGATCTTTTTCCTGCTCGGGCAATCCTTTCTCGTCATCGCCGTGAAAATCAACCAAAAGGTTTACCGCTTCAATGTCGCCGCCTGCCTCCGGGAGAAGAACATAAGCGCCGGGGTTACCGTCGCCGGGCTCCTTGTCTCCTACAGCCTGATCCTTAGAGCGACGATTGCCGGCAGCTTCACCGGCTGGGCGGAGAGTTTGGGATATTTTTTCGCCAGCGCCCTGACCGGCATCGTTGGGCTTTTTATCTTCCAGCGGCTGATCGGTTTCGTCTTTCTTGCCAAGATCCGGATCACCGATGAAATCAAACAGTCGAACACGGCCGCCGCCATTCTCGTTCAGGGGATCACCATCACCCTCGCCCTGATTATCAGCCGTCTGATCTGAGAGGTCAGCCATGGAGAAACAAAAGGTCAGCAAAAAAATCCTGGTGGGCGGCGTTTTCTTCCTCGCCCAGACACTCCTGACCGGTTGCGATTCGGGACCGGAACCCAAGGCCCTCAAGAATCCCGGAACCCACGCGGAATGGGAAATTGAAAACGACATGGCCGACAAACCGGCGGGGGTCATGACGGAGGTGGCGGAAGTCGCCCCCGACAGTTTCCGGATCGTCAACGAATATCCCAGCCGGACCACAGGCGTCGTTATCAACCGGATGAACGGCCTGCGGGAGACGATCCCGGCGGAGAATATAGATGCGGTCATGGGCCCGCCAGGACAGCAACCGGGAGGCTACGGCCTGGGACCTGTTTTAGCCTCAGGGCTCGCGGGTTACATGATGGGGCGGAACACCTCCCTGAACCCCTCCGTATACAGGAGTCCCGATCTCTACGCCCAAAGCCTGGCCAACCGGGAGCTCATTGAGCGGCGCATCCGGGAAGAAGAGGAAAAACGTTCCGGATGGAGCGGCCGGAGCTATTACTACGGCTATGGCCGGCGTTATGACGGCCGGGATCATACCCTGCGCAGTCCTGACGGGTCGGTAAAGACGGCCCGGGCCCGTTCCGGATTCTTCTCCGGTTTCACAAGCGGTACGCGCAGCTTCTCCGGATGAAAGGGAAATTCTTTTGATATTGTTACGTCACAAGATAAAATAATTCGCAAACCCATCCCCACCCTAACCCTCCCCTTGAAGGGGAGGAAGAATATAGATTCAATTATTTTAATGCTTTGTCGATGATTTTCAGATGAAACTGATCCCTGTTCAACCCGTCCCGGAGAGCGTTTACCAAAAAGTTGGCTTTTATTGGTATCAGACTCCGGAGACGCCACCCTATATCGCCGATGAGTTGGTTGTCATTAGTTCGAAGGAAGGCGACGCTTACTACCGTGCCGCCGGTGAACTTTATGATCTCTTTATCGCAGCGGGACAACACGTCATCGACCATAGCCTCTATGAGGAGCTGGATATTCCGCCGGCTCTCATCCCCTTGATTGAAGAGACCTGGGATGACGAGGCCCATTTTCATCTGATCGGCCGTTTTGATCTGGCCGGCGGCCTCGACGGACAACCGATCAAACTTATTGAATTCAACGCCGACACGCCGTCGCTGATCTTTGAGGTCGCCCTTATTCAGTGGCTCCTCCTCAGGCACAATCGTCTCGACGAGGAGCGGCAATATAACCGCCTCTATGAAACCCTGAAAGAATCCTTCACCAGGATCAGAAAGCTCCATGCCACCACCGGGGAAGACGACAGCCCCATTCCCTGCGCCCTGTTTTCCTGCCTCAATCTGGGCAGTGAAGATGAAAACACCGCCCGGCTCCTGGAAGAGATTGCCTACGAATCGGGATTTATTACCTCTTTCGAATACATCGAAGATGTGAACTTTTCCGACAAAATAGGCATCGGCAACAGCGAGGGCGAGATCTGCGACTACTGGTTTAAACTGGTTCCCTACGAACTCATGGCTTCGGAAGAACCGGAACTTGTCGAAATGCTGACCACCATCGTCGGGAAGGGAAAAACGGTCCTCCTCAATCCGCCCTATACCCTCCTGTTCCAGTCGAAGGGCTTGCTTAAGATCCTCTGGGATCTCTTCCCTCATCATCCCCTGCTTCTCGAAACAGCCCGGGAACCGCTGCCGGGAAAGTCGTGGGTGGGAAAGAGAACCTTTGGCAGAGAAGGGGCAAATATCTCAATTCTCGGTCCGACCGGAGAGTTGCTGGCAAGCACGCCGGGGGAATACCAGAATTTTCAGGCTGTTTATCAGGAACTCACGGAGCTCCCCCGGGACCGCGCCGGAAGAAGCTACCAGGCAGGCGTCTTTTTCTCTTATGAACCATGTGGCCTCGGCTTCCGCCGGGAAAGAGGCATTATCCAGAATTTTTCACAGTTTATCGGACATTTCGTCGGTTGACATTTTCGCGGCAATCATGATAGGGCAACTCCCCTGAAAAAGGAAGATATCCCAGCGTAAATTTGGAGGTTACCATGTTTTTAAAACAGATTCAGGTCGGTCAAATGGCGGTTTTCGCCTATCTGATCGGAGACGAGGAAACCGGAGAGGCCTTTGTGATTGATCCGGCGGCTGAAACATCGAAGCTTGTTTCCCTGGCGGAAAAAAACAATTTGAAAATCATATATATTGTCAATACCCACGGGCATGTGGATCATATCGCCGGTAATCAGGACATGAAGGAGCGCACGGGGGCCAAAATCATCATTCATGAGGGGGACGCCGAAATGCTCGTCTCCACCCCCGCCATGTATCTCCGCATGTTCGGCGCCAAACCGTCCCCTCCTGCCGACATCACCGTCAAGGAAGGAGATGTGATTACCCTGGGGAAGGTCTCTTTACAGGTTTTATCCACCCCCGGACATTCCCCCGGCAGCATGTGTCTGCGCGGCGACGATCTGGTTTTCACCGGCGACACCCTGTTTGTGGGAGCCGTGGGCAGGACCGATCTGCCCGGAGGATCATGGACCGTCATGGCTCGCTCCCTCAAAGAGAAACTGGCCGTCCTTCCCGATGAGACAAAGGTTTTGCCGGGACACAATTACGGTGCCGCCCCGACCTCAACGATCGGATATGAGAAGCGGCATAACCCTTATCTCAAATTTTGACAGTAAGGAGTTTATAATATGAACGCTCCGCTTATCTCCACATCCATGCCCGACCTTTCCTTGATTGGCCGGGGAAAGGTCCGGGATATCTATGCCCTGGATTCCCAGTTGCTGATCGTGGCCACGGACAGGATTTCCGCCTTTGACGTGATCATGCCCAACCCCATCCCGGGCAAAGGCCGGATTCTTACCCAAATGTCCGCCTTCTGGTTCCGGCAGATGGAGGATATTATCGGCAACCATATAATCTCCATCGATCCCGAGGATTACCCCGAGGCCTGCCGGCCTTACCGGGATATCCTGACCGGTCGCAGCATGCTGGTAAAAAAGGCGCAGCCCCTGCCCGTGGAATGTATCGTCCGGGGATACCTGAGCGGCTCGGGCTGGAAGGATTATCTGCGTGACGGGACAGTATCGGGAATTAACCTGCCCGCAGGGTTGAAAGAGTCTTCCCGGCTGCCCGAGCCGATATTCACACCTTCGACAAAGGCCCCGGAGGGGGAACACGATATGGCCATCACCAAGGGGGAGACGGAAAACCTGATCGGCCGGGAATTGACGGCGAAGATCATCGCCACCAGTATCGCCATTTATAACCGGGCCGCCGCGCTGGCCCTTACCCGGGGCATCATTATCGCCGATACCAAAATGGAATTCGGCATTTTTGACGGAGACCTGATAATCATCGATGAACTCCTCACCCCGGATTCATCCCGGTTTTGGCCCCAGGCCGCCTACGAGGAGGGAAGAGGACAGAGCAGTTTTGACAAGCAGTTCCTTCGGGACTATCTCCTCTCCCTCGCGTGGGATCAGCGGCCCCCGGCCCCCAACCTTCCTGATGATATAATCAGGAAAACTGCGGAAAAATATGAGGAAGCATTACAACGGTTAACTGCTTGAAATGTCCTCGTGAACCTTGACACAACCGCCCATCGTTATTAAATTAGCCCCGTTTTACCGCTGCCGGAACATCCGGAAGCAATAATGCAAAGACAGAAAAGAGATTGAAACAAGTCCATGACAAAACGATGTTATTATGAAATTCTGCAAGTAACCCGCACGGCCACCGAAGAGGATCTTAAGAAAAATTACCGCCGCATGGCGATGCAGCACCACCCGGATAGAAATCCGGGAGACCGGGAAGCGGAGGACAAGTTCAAGGAAGCGGCTGAAGCATATGAAGTCCTCAGTGACCCGCAAAAAAGGGAAATATACAATCAATACGGCCATGAGGGATTGAGCAGTTCCGGCTTCCAGGGCTTTTCCGGTAACGATATTTTTTCGAGTTTTGGCGACATCTTCGGCGATATCTTCGGATTCAGCAATGGACGATCCCGGTCACGAAGCTCCGCCCGGGCGGGGGCAGATTTGCGCTATGACATGCAAATCTCTTTCATGGAAGCCGCCTTTGGCCTCTCCCGGGACATCGATATCGAAAAATATCAAAGATGCCATGAATGCAGCGGGAACGGATCGGCGCCGGGTACGGCACCGGAGGTATGTTCGCGGTGCCGCGGCCGTGGCCAGGTCACCCAGTCCAGCGGCTTCTTCAGCATCAGCACCACCTGCCCCAGTTGTCGCGGTGTGGGACAGACCATCTCCCACCCCTGCAAAAGCTGCCGGGGCGCGGGAAGGGAAAAGGTGGGCAAAACCGTCCAGATCAAGATTCCTGCCGGCGTCGAGACGGGCTCCCGCCTCCGGTTGCGCGGGGAAGGAGAACAAGGGGAACATGGCGGTCCCAGTGGAGATCTTTATGTTTTCATCCACGTTGAAGAACATGAATTCTTCCAGCGCTCCGATGACGACATTATCTGCCGGATTCCGATTTCATTCGTCCAGGCGGCCCTGGGAGACAATATCGAGGTGCCGACCCTGGTAGGAACGGAAAAACTGAAAATTCCTCGGGGCACCCAGACCGGCAAGATCTTCCGTCTGAAAGGAAAGGGAATTGCCCATCTGCGCGGGTTTGGCCGAGGCGATCAGGTCATCGAAACCGTTGTAACAATTCCGACCAATCTCAACCGCCGCCAGGAAGAACTCCTCAAGGAATTCTCCCGCCTATCCAGCGAGTAAAAATCATTGTTTACTTTTAACTACTTACGATTTACAATTCACTAGCCCTTTACTCTCAGGCGTGGATAAGGTAAGGGAGTTGTCATCGTAATCACTATTTTTATGAGGGAGGAATGGCACATGCAAAAAAAGATTCGCCGCTCAGTATTACTACTCGTGGTTGGCCTCTTTATCCTGACCGGTTGCGCCGCCGTGCTTGTCGGCGGGGCCGTTGTGGGCGCCGGCACGGGAACATACCTGTTCATTAATGGAGAATTGAAGACCGACTATAATTACGGTTTTGACAAGGTCTGGTCGGCCGTCGAAAAAACCGTGGCCACAATGCGGGCCACTGAGGTCATGCCGGCAAAAGGCATCGGTACCGGCACTATCGATTCGGTGATCAATGGCGAAAAGGTCCGTATTTCCATTACCTTCAAGGAAAATACCATTACTACGGTCGCCGTCAGGGTGGGAATGGTAGGCGATGAAACGGCGTCCCGGATGATTCAGGCCAATATCGCCGACACCCTGGCCAAGAAATAACAAGGCAGGGAAATGGCTTATCGTCTCCTGACTTCCCTGCTCTGCCTGCTCGTGCTCGCATGGCCCCCTTCCCCCGCCCAGGGGCAGCTGATCCCCGTCCATCAATGGCCGGACAGGCTAACCCTGTGCGGTGAGCGGGTCCCCCTCGAGCGTCAGGACGTCTGGGAGATGATGGACCAGTTCTTTGTTTCGTCGGTCTATAATCAGCCGCAGGTAATTCTCTGGATCAAACGGGCCCACCGCTATTTCCCCTATGTGGAGAAGCGTCTCCGAGAACGCAAACTGCCGGACGACCTCAAATATATTGCCGTTGTGGAAAGCGCCCTGAAGACTTATGTCACGTCCAGCGCCAAGGCTGTGGGCCCCTGGCAGTTCATTGACGGGACGGGGAAGCGGTATGGTCTCCGCAACGACCGCTGGATCGATGAGCGGTACAATTTCGAGCGGGCGACGGAGGCGGCCCTGAACTACCTTACCGATCTTCACAGAGAATTCAAAAGCTGGCCTCTAGCCATCGCCGCCTATAACTGTGGAGAGAACAGGATGGCTAGGGATCTGAGCGCCCAAGGGGTCAACAATTTTTACGACGCCGACCTGCCTCTGGAAACGGAGGCCTATATCTTCCGCATCCTGGCGGCAAAATCAATTCTGTCGAATCCCGCCGCTTACGGTTATTCCATCCCGGCCGCAAAAAGATATCCCCCCCTGGAATATGACGAGATAGACCTCTCCGTGCACCAAGAAACGCCCATCACAGCCATTGCCCGCGCCTGTGATACAACCTACAAGACCATCAAGGAAATGAATCCGGAAATCCGCCAGAACGCCCTTCCTTCCGGAAATTTCAAGTTACGCATACCCAAAGGGAAAGCCCAGGGATTCAATGCCCGTCTGAAAAAAGAGCTATCCCGGTAACAAAACCGTCAACATTCCTGTGGATAAACCTATAAATTTCGTGTAGGGGGACGGCATGAATACAGAAAGGGCTATAAAAAATAATAAAAGACCCTTGACGGATTCGGCACAGCGCTTCCGGCACATTTTCGAACATTCCCCCGCCATGGTCTATCTGAGCGACACCGCCGGCTTCATCCTGGACATGAATGAAGCCGGCGTCACGATGCTGGGCTATGGATCTCCCGAAGAGGTTCTCGGTCTTGAGTCCGCGCAACACCTCTATGCCGATCCCGGAGACCGTCTGCGGTTTCTTGAGACCATCGAACAGACGGGCTCTGTCCAGGATTTTGAGACCCAATTTCGCCGCCGCGACGGAACTATCCTCGACGTGAGGATTACCGCCACGACACGACGGGACGGGAAGGGGCGCGTCGAAGGATACGAGGGGTTTGTCCTCGATGTTACGGACAGGAAAAGAGCGGAGCAGGCCCTTCAGGAGTCCGAAGAAAAATATCGCACTGTGGTTGAAAACTCTCTTTCCGCCATCTTCATCCATCAGCAGGGACTATTTCGCTTCGTCAATCACCGCTTTGCCGAAATGCTCGGATATGACACAACCGGGGAGGTCATCGGCAGGCACTTCTGGGAATTCGTTCACCCCGATGACCGGCCCCTTGTGAAGGAAAGAGGCCTCAACCGGGAGAAAAGTCAGGTCTTCCCCCTCCAATATACCCTGCGGGCCATTAAAAAAGACGGTGCCACGATCTGGGTGGACCTGCGGGCCACCCATGCTACCTATCTCGGCCAGTCGGCAGTGGTGGGAAACTGCATTGATATCACCCAAAGCAAGATATCCGAAGAGGAGATCCACCATCTCTCCCGACGTCTCATCGAGGTGAGCGAAGAAGAGAAAAAAGGGCTTGCCGCCGATCTTCACGATGAGTTCGGCCAAGCCCTTACCTCACTCCACTTCGACCTGGAAGCCCTGCAATCGTCCATTTCCGACGGACTTACGGAACAGAAGCAGCGCTGCAGCGGTCTTCTCCAGAGGGTTGAAATGCTTGCGGACAGCGTCAGGAAAACCACATCCTACCTCCGTCCCGACCTCCTGGATCATCTGGGACTGGTTCCGACCCTGGAGTGGTTTATCCATGAGTTCAATGTACGCTGGCCGGACATCCGGCTGGAATTTCAGGCCCTTGGCCTGAAGAAGCGGCTGAATCAGCAGATTGAAATCGTTCTCTACCGGATCTTTCAGGAGTGCCTGACCAATATCTCAAAGCACGCCAAGGCGACCCAGGTCGAGATTATGCTGACCTACAGTCATCCCCGGGTCATCTTCACAATCAGGGATAACGGCGTCGGGTATGAAACGTCTCCTCATCCGTTATCGCCCGTTGGCCCGGCCCGCGGCATTGGCCTGCTGAGCATGAGAGAGCGGGTAGCATCCTGCGGGGGTACGATTGATATCGTCTCCATCCCAGGGAAAGGAACTACGATCAGGGCCATCATTCCGGTCCCGTAAGAGGGTCACATGAAAAAGATCAGAGTCCTCATCGCCGACGACCATGCCATTGTCCGGGATGGTTTGCAACAGCTTCTCCAGAGCCAGCCCGACTTGGAGCCGGCAGGGGAAGCCGAGGACGGCCACCAGGCGGTGGAGCGGGCTAAGACACTGCGGCCGGATGTCATCCTTCTGGACATCGCCATGCCCCGGCTGAGCGGCATCGAAGTTATCGCCCTTATCAGGGAGGCCGTGCCCACGTCACAGGTCGTGGTCCTGTCCATGCACGCCAAGGAAACCTATGTGCAACAGGCGCTGGCGGCGGGGGCACTGGGTTATGTCCTTAAAGCCTCGCCCAGCCGGGACATTCTCGATGCGATCCGGGCCGCCTATCGGGGCGAATATTTCCTCAGCTCCCGGCTGCAGGCGGAAGTGATTGGAAAATATCTCCAGACGCAGCGAAGCGTTCCCTCAGTGCGCAGCTACGACCTCCTCAGCGAACGGGAGCAGCAGGTGTTTCGTCTGGTGGCCCAGGGCCACTCAACCAGCCAGATTGCCGATATCCTTTGTGTAAGCCCGAAGACCGTGGAAAAACATCGCGCCAGCCTTATGAACAAACTAAATGTCCATGACCGCCTTGATCTGTTGAAATACGCCATCAAAATCGGCGTCGTTGATCCCGACCTCTGGGAAGATTAATCATAAAAGAAGTAGGGTTCCCACCCTAACTAATGGGGTCCACCCCCCATTGCCTCCTTTCGGTGACATATCCTAAAGTACACGCCAGGCATAGAAAAGATTCTGCCTAAATCCAATAGATTGAAGGAGGATATGAGATGGATTGGAGTATCGTAGGAATTATTATTTCTTTGGCGATGATCATCGTAATGGCCCTCCGGGGATGGCACATCATTGTGATCGCACCCCTGGCTGCCGTTGTGGTCGCGCTGTTTTCCAGCATGGACCCTCTTCCCATGCTGACGGGACCCTACATGAAGGGGTTCGTCAGTTTTGCGGGTAAGTTTTATCTGCTCTTCCTGGCCGGCTCAATCTTCGGCAAGTTCATGGAGGACAGCGGCGCCGCCCGTTCCATGAGCGAAGGCATCCTGAAAATGACCGGTCGCAATAGCCCCATGAGCGTCATCATGGCCGCCGGTTTGATCGGCATCGTTTTGACCTACGGGGGCGTAAGCCTGTTCGTGGTCGTTTTCGCGCTGATTCCCATTGCCCGCCCCATGTGGAAGGAATTGAACATGCCCTGGCATCTGTTTGCGATTTCCTTCGCCTTGGGCATTGGGTCCATCACCATGACGATGATGCCTGGTTCTCCCCAGATCCTGAACATCATGCCGACGAAATACATGGCTTCCACGCCGATGGCCGCCCCCATCCTCGGCATCGTGGGCTCGATTGTCGTCCTTATCTTCACCTATTTTTATACGAAGTTCCAAATAAAAAAATACCAGGAGCGAGGCGAGGGATACGTCGCACCGACCGGGGTCGGCATCATCGGCGGGGATTCGGCATCGGCAAAGATGGAAAAACTCCCCAATGTATGGCTCAGCATGATTCCCATGGTGGTAGTTATCGTTATGTTGAACTTTTTCAAGCTCGATGCCGTCTTGGCCCTATCCGGCGGGACGGCCGTCTGTCTGCTGTTTTTCTGGAAGAATTTTAACAACATTTTGGACTCTCTCAATAAGGGCGCCGTTAACACCGTCATCCCGATTGTCAATACCTGCGCCGACGTGGGCTACGGAATGGCCGTGGCGGCAACCGCCGGTTTCAAAGTCGTTTCCGCATGGCTCTTAACCCTGCCCATGAATCCCATTGTTTCTCTGTCCATCGCCACCAACGTCATGGCCGCCATTACCGGTTCTGCTTCCGGTGGTTTGGGAATCGTTCTGGAGACGTTGTCGAAACAGTATCTGGCCATGGGCCTAAATCCCGAACTGATCCACCGGATCGCCACCATTTCCGCCGGATGTTTCGATGCCATGCCTCATAACGGCGTGGTGATAACCTTTCTGGCCGTGGCCGGCCTGACCCACATGAACTCTTACAAGCATGTTTTCTTTGCCCACATTGTGTCGGCCCTGTTGGCCCTGTGTATCGTGATTCCCCTGGGCATCCTCATCTATTAGGATCAGGACGACCACGATATTGAGAAAATAGCATCATATCAAAGGCTTGTGATAGGAGAAAAGAAAATGAAAGCAGCAGAGATTAAAAAGGTCGCCGTCCTGGGGGGCAGCGGCATGATCGGATCGGGCTGGACGACCAACTTTCTGTGGAGGGGCTTGCCCGTCCATGTGTACGACGTCAGTGAGGAATGTCTCAAAACCGCCCGGGGCCGGGTCCGGGGAAACCTGGAATACCTTGTAAACAAAGGCCTCCTGACCCAGGAAAAAATGAATGTGGCCCTTGGTCTGGCGCGATACACCACCAGCATGGAAACGGCGCTTCAGGGCGTTCCGTTCATACAGGAGGCGACCCCGGAAAAATACGAGGTAAAGCAGGCGCTCCTCGCCGAGGTTGATCGCTATGCGCCGGCGGAGGCGGTTTTTGCGAGCAGCACATCGGGACTCCTCATTACGGAAATCGCCAAAGACTCCGCCCATCCCGAACGCTGCCTGGGGGCTCATCCCTACAACCCTCCCCATCTCATTCCCCTGGTCGAAATCAGCAAGGGAGAAAAAACATCCGCAGCGGCCGTGACACTGGCCTATGACTTCTATCGGTCCCTCGGGAAGGAACCGATCATCCTGCAGAAGGAAGCCCTGGGGTTCATTGCCAACCGGCTTAGCGTGGCCCTCTACCGGGAGGCCATCGATCTGGTCCTTAAGGGCGTCTGCTCCGTCGAGGATGTCGACAAGGCCGTCTGTTTCGGACCGGGGCTGCGCTACGCCCTGATGGGACCGAACCTGATCTATCAATTGGGTGGCGGACCCTTCGGGATCAAGGGCATCATGCAACACATCGGTCCTTCCGTGGAACTATGGTGGGCCGATATGGCGGACTGGAAAAAGGTGCCCCCAGCCTGGCCCGATATGGCTCAGGAAGGGGTGCTTAAAGAGATGGCCAACCGTCCCGAGGAGCAGGGAAAAACACCCGAAGAAATCGCCCGCTGGCGCGATGACGGGCTGCTGGCGCTGCTCAAGTTTCTAAATAAGGTATAATTAAAACAAATTTTTCATGTACGGAGGTACAAACAGATGAAGATAGCTATTGTTGGAGCGGGATCATTGGGTACGATCCTCGGGGCGCTGCTGGCCAAAGGCGGTCGCGACGTCACCTTGGTCGACGCCAATGAGGAACATGTCAAAGCCCTGAATGAAAAAGGGGCTCAGATCGTGGGATTTCTGGAAATGATCGTCCCGGTCAAGGCGATCACACCTGCACAGATGGAAGGAACCTATGACCTCGTTATTTACCTCGTCAAGACGACCTACAACCATGTCTCCCTCCCCCAGATCGTTCCCCACCTGCATGAGGAGAGCATTGTCCTGACGTTGCAGAACGGCCTCCCTGAAGACGCGGTGGCCGAATATGTCGGCGTCAAACGTACCATCGGCGCAGCCGTCGGCTGGGGGGCTACCTGGATCGGCCCGGGGGTATCCCAGTTGACTTCCCCGGCGGATAAGATGACCTATGACATCGGCGAACTGGACGGTAAGATGACGGATCGCCTCACGAAGGTGAAAGAGGTTCTGGAACCGGCCGGAGTGCCCATTCTAACCGACAAACTGACGGGGATCCGCTGGACCAAGCTCCTGGTAAACTCCACCTTCAGCGGTATGTCGGCGGCCCTGGGATGTACTTACGGGGACGTCCTGGACAATCCCAAGGCCCTCACCTGCGTCGCTCACATCGCCAATGAGTGTCTACATGTGGTTGCCGCCCTGGGCGTCAAACCGGACCCCATCCAGGGGATAGATGTCGGGATTCTGGGGTTTGCCAACCAACAACAGATGAAGAAGACCTTCATGATCTACCAGATGGCCTTCGGCCCCCACTGCGCCCTCAAGGCGAGCATGCTCCAGGACCTGGAAAAAAATATTCCCTGCGAAATCAACACAATCAACGGGAAGGTCGCGGAAATGGGGATAAAAGCAGGCGTGGCCACTCCCATGAACGACAAGGTGGTGGAAATCGTCACAGCCTGCCAGGAAGGCAAGCTGAAACCGGAGATGTCCAACCTGGATCTCTTTATCCTGCCCGAAGTCCCCGAGGGACCAGCGGAACCCCCCAGACCGGCTGTTTCCAGCGCCCCGGCAGTGCAAAACGCAGCGAAGAGCAAAATTCCTTTCCACAAGCGGATCGTCACCTGCGCCATCACCGGTTCGATCCACATCCCCACCATGTCGGAGTATCTGCCCATCACGCCCGACCAGATCGCCCAGAACGCCCTGGACGCAGCCAACGCCGGTGCGGCAGTGGTTCACATTCATGCCCGTGATCCCCTGAACGGCATGCCTACGGCAGACCTGAACATCTTCGATCAGATCTTCGAGAAGATCCGGGCCAAGAACAAGGACGTGATCATCTGCATCACCACGGGCGGCGGCGCCGGAATGACAGTGGAGCAGCGGGCCTCCGTCATTCCCCGTTACAAGCCCGAGCTGGCCTCCTGCAACCTCGGGTCCATGAACTGGGGCGTCTTTGCCATCGCCGAAAAATATAAGGAATTCAAATTCCCCTGGGAAGGGGCGATGATGGAGATGGCCAAGGGCTTCGTCTTCCAGAACACCTTTGCCGACCTCTTCAAGATGACCTCGATCATGGCGGAAAACGGCACAAAGCCGGAACTGGAGGTTTACGACATCGGTCATCTTTACAACTGCGGCTATCTCGTCCAGGCCGGCTATGTGAAACTCCCGGTGTACCTTCAGTTCGTCACGGGCATCCTCGGCGGCATCCAGTCCAGCCCCTACGATCTCGTCAACCTGAGCTCGACGGCGGAACGTATCTTCGGAAAGGGCAACTACGAGTGGTCCGTCATTGGCGCCGGCCGGGGCGAGTTCCCCGTCTGCACTCAGGGCCTCTTCCTAGGAAGCCATGTCCGCGTCGGCATGGAAGACAACCTCTATGTGAAGCGGGGAGTCCTGGCGAAGAGCAACGGCGATCTGGTGGAAAAGATGGTGCGGATCATGGGAGAATTCGATTTTGAACCGGCCACGCCCGACGAAGCCAGGGAAATCCTGGGGCTAAAAAAAGCCCGATAAAGGTGGAGAGAGAGTCTGACCACTCATTCAGATGAGATTGATCTATAAAGGCAGCGTCTGCGGGCGCTGCCTTTATGATTTAAAGAACCAGTCATCAGCAATTATTTATTGCTCAGGGCATCTTGTTCCCCGGAAGCAATCTTTACAGGCACATCAATCCGGGTAAACAGCGGAAAGTGGTCCGATGGATAACACTTTTTCAAGCAAAGTTGAATAATTCTCGCATCCAGGACCCGGATAGAAGAGGAGACAAAAGTATAATCCAATTTGAAGCGGAAGAAAAATCTGCGATACCCATGGAAAGTGGCGGCATTGCGCAGATTTGGATAGCGAACCCGAAAAGTGTCTCTCAACGGGTCGGGATTCAAGACCTTACCTTTTTTCCATATGCTTAAAGGAATTTTACCTTTTAAATACTTAATGGGTGCACTCTTTTCCCGGGAGTTAAAATCACCTGTCAGGACAAAGGCATCCGGGTAAGACCGGGCATGAATGCGCTGCATAAGCAAGATAACGCTTTTTTTCCGTGAATGATGGGAAAGATGATCCAAATGGGTATTATAGAAATAAAAAGGCTGCTGAGAATCTTTGTCGGTCAACCTCACCCAGGCGCATTTTCTCGTCATGATGTTTCCCCATCCCTTTGAACCGGGAATTTCGGGTGTGTCGGAAAACCAGAAGATGCCTTGTTCGGAGAGGACAAAGCGCGCTGCATTAAAAAAAATGGCATTATGCAGCACTCTACCGCCGCCCGAATTTTCCGAGCCGCTCATCTTGTATCCGGGAAGCATGGAATGAATTTCCGCAATTTGAAAGTCTAACGCTTCCTGCAGGCCCAGAACATCCGGATGGCATCGGGTCAAAACCTCGCTCACAAGATGGCGGCGAAATACCCAACTGTTTCTGCCATCATGCGCCGTTCCCCGGCGAATATTAAAGCTCATTATTTTTAAACTCAAGCCCGACTCCGGCGGCGCATCAGAGAAAGTATCTGTTGGGACGTTGGGGGGTTTTCGCCGTGAATTGAAAGCCCGCAGCCAGTTTACCGGTCGAAGAATCGACCTTTTGACAAATTTAAGTCCCTTCATTTTTCGTTTTCACCTTATCTCAAATCGCTGGTTTAATTCATTGCATTCTTAAGATTTGCGTTTCATGGTAAAATAAACATGATAAGTGAGAAAAGCAAATGTCCGTACGACTAAAAACAACTTGCAGCATGAATTATTTGGTGTACATTATTAAAGATCGACCTCACATCCTTGTGACAACATGAATAAACTTACATTCGGATAAAAAATGACATTCATCAGACTTCTTTTTTTGTTCCTCCTGTCGGTTCCCGTCTTGGTTACCAGCAGCGGATGTGCGACTTTGCCGAATGTCACTGAAAAGATTGACGCGGCCCCAACTACACAGGGACCGAGCCAAATCGTTTCGGCTAAAGGACTACTATCTCCAAAACAGAGCAAGGCCATCATGGAAAGGCTGAAACAATCGGTCGCCCCGACGGACATCCTGGAACGCCACACTGCCGTCGTAGAATCGGTCACCGAAAGCCCGTTGACGAAGGGGAACAAAGTCACTCTCCTCGCCGATGGTCAAGCTGCCTATGCCGCAATGTTCAAAGCCATGCAGAGTGCCAGAGACCATATAAACCTTGAAACCTATATCATCGATGATGATGACGTGGGCCGCAAATTTTCCGACCTGTTGTTGAAAAAGCGGGCGGAAGGTGTTCAGGTCAATCTAATTTATGACAGCGTGGGCAGTTTCAATAATCCCGCTTCTTTTTTTAAGCGCTTGACGGACGGGGGAATTAAGGTTGTCGAATTTAATCCGATCAATCCGCTGAAGGCTCGCGGAAACTGGCTTCTCGCGCATCCGGATCACCGCAAAATTTTGATTGTCGACGGCAAAATCGCCATCACAGGCGGAATCAACATCAGTAGTGTTTATTCGAGCAGGCTTTCCGGGGGTAGGGTTATAGAAAAAGGGAAACCGCTGCCCTGGCGTGACACGGACGTTCAAATTGAAGGTCCCGCTGTGGCTGAATTCCAAAAGCTCTTTCTTGACACGTGGTCCAAGCAGAATGGGCCTAAACTATCGGAACGGAACTTCTACCCAAGGATGAAAGAAGAGGGGAATGCCCTGGTGCGAGTCGTCGGTAGCATACCAGGCGCGGACAACAGGATCATGTTTATCGTGTATGTAGCCGCCATCACCTTTGCGGAGCATTCTATTCATTTGACGAATGCCTATTTTATACCCGACGACCAGATACTGAAGGCCTTCACGGATGCAGCCAGGAGAGGTGTTGACGTCAAGATTATTCTACCCGGGACCACCGATTCCGCGGTGGCCTTATATGCAGCGCGGTATAATTATTCCGGGCTGTTGGAATCGGGGGTTAAGATATACGAACGCCGCAACGCCTTACTGCATGCAAAAACCGCGGTTATTGACGGTGTCTGGTCGACGGTCGGTTCCACCAACATGGACTACTGGAGCCTTTTAAGCAATGACGAGGCGAATGCGATTGTCCTGAACCGTGATTTCGCCGCGGAGATGGAGAAGACATTTACCAAGGATATTGGGGAGTCCCATCAGATAAAACAGGAAGAGTGGAAAGAGAGACCCCTATTCTCGAAGATAAGGGAATGGTTTGCACATTTGTTTATTCGCTGGCTGTAAACCGGTTAGAGAGCTATGAAACTTAGGAAACTATACCTATTCTTCTTTTCTTTGGCATTGACCGTTTTCCTGCTGATTCCTGCCTTCATGGTGGAGATAGGCATATCCGCAGAGAAACTACAGCAGGTCTCGGACCACTTCGATGGCCTCCGGTATTTCAATCCCGGTGTTCCTCAAGCTCCGCCATATCCCCCGGGGTCGGCACCAAGACGTGGCGGCACCTGGTGGGTTTGGAACTGGCTTCTAAGCAATGAATGGCCGGAATGGCCGGAAGTAAAGGATATTCCGCATGGACCGCGTCCTGTCGTCCGTGTCCCGAAAGGCATGATCAGCGTGATCCCTGTCGGTCACGCCACTTTCCTCATTCAGATGGATGATCTCAACATTCTCATCGATCCAATCTGGTCGGATCGCTGCAGCCCGGTCTCTTGGGCGGGTCCCAAGAGACATAGTCTACCCGGCATCCGTTTTGAAGATCTTCCCCCTATTGATGTCGTGCTGGTGTCCCACAATCATTATGATCATCTTGATCTTCCTACCCTGGAGCGTCTCGCGGAGAAGGGAACACCACGCTCCATCGTGCCCCTCGGCGATCGCGATCTCGTCCGGGGCGCCGGCATCCCCACTGTGGATGAGCTTGATTGGTGGCAATCGGTCCGTGTGTCCCCCAACGTAATGATAACATTGGTTCCTGCGCAGCACTTTTCGGCGCGCACCCCATGGGACCGCAATCAAACCCTCTGGGGAGGTTTTGTCATATCAGGTCCCGCGGGTAATGTTTTTTATTCCGGGGATACGGGTTACGGTCCCCATTTTCGAGAAATAGCCCGCCGCTTTTCACCGATCCGGGTGGCACTCCTTCCGATCGCGCCCTTCCGGCCGCAAAAGCCGAAAGATCCGACTCCCGGGTATCGACTCATTGTCCACATGGGACCTGCCGAGGCCGTCAAAGCGCATCTGGACCTGGGCGAACCATTCACCATCGCCGCCCACTTCCAGGTGTTTCGGCTTGGCATCGAGGGGTTTGATGATGCCGTGACTATTCTGGCCTCGACATTGAAGGAGCATAATCTGAAGACTGACACCTTCATCGCACCTGTATTTGGTCAAGCCATTATCATGCCCCCCATGTCGAATGTATTACCGTCGCTCGTGTTTAAAGAGCATCGTGCCGAATCGAAGTTTTTCTACGGCTGCCCGCCCGTGAACATGAATTTCGAAGAGAAAGCATTTCAGTGATCGCACCGTTCGGCGGGTTTGAAACCTGAGCTATGGATTGAGGAGCTATTACATGAAGAAAATTATTCCGATATTACTCATAGCACTTATTTCGTTGGCGGTGGTGTGTGCTTATGCTCAGGATTCCCGAGAGGCGGCCAAAATCCAGTATTTAATTGCCTCCGTTGAAACGCTGGAAGGGGCAAAGTTTATCAGAAACGGCAGCGAGTATGATGCCCGGTCAGCTGCAAACCACTTGCGCCTTAAGCTCAAAAATGCGGGTAAACGGGTAAGGACGGCGGAAGACTTCATCAAGTTCTGCGGCTCAAAATCTTCTATAACAGGTGAACCGTACCTGATACGGTTCACAGACGGCACTACCGTGAAAACCGAGGTTTTTTTCAGAAAAAAGCTCCTGACGTTTGCGAAAGACAGTCCATAACCCCACGTACCAACAAAGATCGTCATGAATCAGTATTGCGTCGCCCCAATGCTCCCCCGTATGGGTGAATACTCGACTGGCACCCAGGTATAGGCGTTGCTTCCATCTGCCCGGATGCGGCCGATACCGGGAAAAGGCAGATGCATACCGGCAACCAATACCTTGCGTTCCGCGGCGCTCTTGAACAGCGCCAGCCGCACGGAGACGGCCTGTTTCTTGTCGGTATCGTACTCAAAAGCCACGTCCGGACGGGGGAACTGGACCGCTAGGGAGTGCACCATATCCCCGGTAATCAGGAGCGACTCCTTGCCGTCGCTGACTTCATAGGCCGTGTGCCCGGGCGTGTGACTCGGGATGAGGACCGCTTTGACACCCGGAACCGGCATCTCGCCATCTCCGAATGTCTTCCATTTCCCCAAAGCGATATAAGGCGCAGCCAGGTCACGGGCCATCTTGAAATACTTCTTATACTCCGCCGGTGCTTTTTCCGCTACGGCTGGGGATAGCCAGAAGTCGTTTTCTCCTTTGGATACATAAATAACGGCATTCGAGAAAGCCGGCTTCCCTTCCCCATCCAGCAATCCTCCCACATGATCGCCGTGCATATGACTGATCATCACGGCGTCGATCTGCTCCGTAGCGTAGCCTGCGGCCCTGAGGTTTTGAATGACACTCCCGAGGGTCGAACCAAATAACTTCCCCGCCCCCGCATCCACGAGCACCAGCTTTGATCCTGTATTGGTCAGATAGGCATTCGTTGCCGCCTGAATCTTGGGACCGGCGACAAACATCCGGGACAGCAGATCCTGAATTTCCTTTTCGGAGGCATTCCGCAGCAGTTTTGCATCCATCTCGACGAAGCCGTCGTAAAGGGCCGTCACCTCAAATTGTCCCACCATCATGCGATAGTATCCCGGCGCTTGGGTCTTGACCATAGGCGCCTCAGCCTGGACAGAGGAAAGGAAACAGAACAGCAGCAGGGCGCTAAACAGCACTACCCTGAAGCTCCTACGTTGAGACACAGATGTGCATTTCATGTGAATAACTCCTTTCAGGAATAATTTTTCTTCTATTCATTTGACACCCCCAGCCATTGCCCTTATACTCTTTTTCCATAAAAATGAAAGTCTTATCAAAGAGATGTCAAGAAACCACAAAAAAGGTAGTTCACTTTTATCGTCCCGATATTTTTTCCGTCACACATGAATAGCCAAAATTGTCTAATGGGAAAAAGGTGAGAAAGATGTCAAAGATAACGAATGCCACCGTAGCGCCCCTGGAAGACTTAGTTGAACAAGCCAAAAGCGGCGATAAGGATGTCCTCGAAGAGATCATCAGGAGGATCCAGGACAAGATTTACGGACTAGCGATCCGGATGCTCTATATCCCTGCCAATGCGGAAGACGCCGTTCAGGAGATCCTGGTCAAAGTCATCACCCACCTTGGCACGTTCAAAGGGAGAGCCGCTTCGAGACCTGGGTCTCCAGCATCGTCTCCAACCATCTGCTGACCACGCGCAAATGCCGGGGCCGAGCGCTGGCAAATGACCTTCGACAAGTGCGTCCACATGATCGAAGAGGGGTCCCTGGAAAAGGGAGGTGATTCTTTCATCGCCGCCGAGGATAACCTCATTGTGGAGGAAACGAAACTCGCCTGCGTTCATTTCCTGCTCCTCTGCTTGAAGCGGGAGGTCCGCCTGGCCGTTATCCTGGGAGAGATCTTCGGCGTCAAGAGCGCGGAGGGCGCCAAGATCCTGGGAATCACGCCCGCCGCCTATCGACAGCGGCTCTCCCGCGGGAAAAAAGAGCTTACCGCTTTCCTGGTCCGGAAATGCGGCCTCGTTAATCCGATAAACCCCTGTCACTGTGAAACACTGGCGGCACTCCACGTAAAGAAAAGGCATATCGAGCCGGAAAACCTGTTTTTTGCCACCCATCCTTGTCGCACCCGGAGGAACAGCAATGGCAAGGATCTGTTGAAGGAGCTTGATCAAATGGCGCGAGCCGTCATGCTGATCCGAAATCACCCCGACTACTCTGTCCATCATTTATTTTATTAGTTTTTGCGAAAAATAGTTTTTTGTTTAATCAATACCGTTACTTATGTAATGTGTCCAGCATGACCATCATTTTGTCCAGCATTTGTATAAATGATGGACAGGGAATAACCGCCAATGAGCAAGGATTTAGAGCTGGGAAATAGAATCGCCTGGCTGAGGCGAAAAGAGGTTTGATAATTCTACTTGATTGAGTGAGATATAAAGACACGTCTTTTGAAAGTCTGTGTCCCTTTAAAAAGCCCTCTGACTAAACCGGAACGTCAGGGGGCTTTTGTTTGTGTGGCAAACTCAATGATTAAAAACCATACCAAGATAACCATCCTGTTCTGCATTCGGAATGCATAAGGATTCAAGAATTTGAACTTTAAAAAAAATCATGTTACGCTGGGTCAAATGTCGATCCATAGAATTCCAGTCAACAGACTAAGCCAAGAAGCACTACAAGGCGTCATTGGTGAATTTATTTCCAGAGATGGAACCGATTATGGCGAAGTCGAGGCTTCCAGGTCAACGAAATTCAGCTTCGTAAAGCAAAAGATTGAAAACGGATTGGCAGTTCTTATTTTTGATGACGAGGCAGAAACAACAAATATATTCTTGGCTACTGACCCTATTTTAAAGAGGATTGACGCATTAATCTGACGAGGGAGAAACAATAACATGGGAACAGTGATCGACCAAAAGCTGGATGAAATCAGCGTTATTATCGGAGATGGCCTCGATACGGCGGGCGTATTAAACATCCTTGGGCTTCTTGACGGCCCAGCATACTCGAAAGAATTCTTGGAAGAACTGACCCTGTATAGTGAACTGCTTCCTTTAGGACGTGAAAAGCCTTTCACCCAGGAGCAACGCTATCTTCATTTTCTATGGGATGCTCTTGACAAGCTGCCAATATGCCTGAATGCAAATTTTGGCATCCTTTTCCGCAGGCTCATTGCTGAACGACTTTTCAAAAAGTGTGGCATTGGCTTTACTGCTGAAGAGAATTTCAGATTCAATTTCGGACAGAATATTGAGGTCGGTGATTTTGTTTTTTCTAATCGCGGCGTGTTTATTGACTCAAAAGGGGGTGTGTTCATCGGCAATCATGTTGGTCTGGCTGAAGACATACGGATATTCACACATAGTCACTTAGAATCTTCACACATCATCAGAGAATATAAGCCGGTAGTAATCAAAGATTACGCCAAGATTTATACCGGAGCTGTTATACTTCCTGGTATCACCATAGGGGAGCAGGCCATTGTTGCCTCGCACTCCCTGGTAACAAAAGATGTTCCCGCTAATACGCTAGTTGCCGGAATGCCCGCACAGGTTGTCAGGGAAAGGAAAACGGATGGCAAATCCGGTGATGAGCTGGATCACATCTGGCTGTTTTAGCCTGCGTCGCCTTTTCCTTGCCGCCTCGATCTCATCTTCGATCTAGAATTGGAATAACCATCAAGACTTTTAGCTGTCAGCTCCCGAAAAACAAAAAGCCCGGGATCTACTCCTCCGGGCCTTTGTGATCTCTAAACTCCTTACTACTACTTCTTCTTTTTCGGTGGGGCCTTCTTATCGTCTTTCTTTGGTGCAGCCTTCTTTGGTTCCTCTTTTTTAACTGCCTTTGCCATTTTTCTCATTAACCCCTTTCCTTTTTAGTCCCGCTATGCATTTTAGAGAGCTACCAATGACTCGAAAAAACATTAACGAGCTTGTGACTGCTATTATACCTAATTTTTGAGACCTTTTCAACATGATCTGTCAAATTATATTTTACTTTTATAGATATTTTGACTGAACCATTCATTTCTATTGAATGAATCCTTTATCCTTCATGATCTCAGGACGCAGAAACTTTGCCATTGCCGTATTCATTAGGCGAAAGTCCATCTTCTCATAAAATTCCTCCCGGCCAAGGTTGGCATAGAGGATTATATTACAGTTTGAAATTTTCTGAAGGATTCTTTCCATAATCAAACTGCCGACCCCCTGTTTCTGATATTCGGGAATAACCACGACATCATAGATAGCTGCCTGATATGAGCCATCAGAAATCGCTCTCCCAAAACCAATAAGCCTTTCATGGTCGAAGATAAACACAACCGAGAAGCTGTTCAGAAAGGCTTTTTGATGCGACTCCGGTTTATGATACCCCATGCCCACCAGTTTCAGATAATCCCTGATTTGATTCCAGTCAATGTTTTCACAGTTTTCCTGTATTCTCAAATCCATTTGATGCCCCTTATGCATTCGCGATGACAATTCTATCGTTGACTCCGATAGTATATATCTACAGGGGAAGTATATTGAAAATATCGGTTGAGGTCAAAAAGAAAAAGCCCCTGATTAAAATGCAAACAGGGGCTTGGTCAGGGGATGGAGTTTACATGTTAAGGAACTTTGTTGTTTACCAGGCACGCAAGGATGTCAGCTTCCGTTGTCTTCAAATCTTTTACACCTTTATTTTCTTTTGTCTTTTGCATGATTCATTCTCCCCTCGCTATTTAAATAAAGTCATTCCCGTTCCTGCCGCTTATGGCTCCGGGGGAACGAACATTGTATCGACCGGGGTGCACATGGGATCTTCCCAGTTCCTGCCGGCCTTCTTTGCGAATTTCTCTTTGTCTTTGGCGCCTGTTTTTCTCATGGTCATTGCCTACTGACTTCGTTTTGATATGGTTTATAATCCTTTGAGACCTACCATATGGTGACGGCTGGTCCTGTTTTTCTCTATCGTTTTTCCCAAAATGTCTCTCTGGGGATTGAATTCGATTCTTTGGTTAATGGTTGTCATGGTCTTTTATGTCTCCTCTCTCTTTCTTTCGACCCTAAGATAATCCCGAAAGCTATTTTTAACAATCAGGGGAATGATGAATATGGAATGAGAAAAGGGCGTTTAAATGGGTCAGGATATTTGCTGCTAGAGATCAGGTTTTGTCTGATGGGATGAGGGAACTGTCAGGACAGATATGATTGTAAATAAGAACAGTGATGCAAGCATTGACAACGTTATACCACTTATCTATAGTCTCACGAGTTTCCACTACCAACAAATTAAAAAGGAGATCATCATTCATGATCAGGAAAGAAGACTGCAAGCTGTTGCCCAACATGACAGGTCATAAATGCTTCGGGTGCGGACCTACGAATCATTCTGGCCTGAAGATGGAATTTTATTCAAACGGTTCATCAATTCTTTCCTGGGTTACCGTCCCTGATCATCTATGCGGATGGGAAAATCTGGTCCACGGCGGAGTCTTATCTACCATGCTCGATGAAATCATGGCCAGAGCAATGATTCATTCATTGAGGTCCCTTGGTCTGACAACATCAATGACGGTAAATTTTATCAAACCTGTTTATGTTGGCAGAGAGGTCATGGTTGAAGGAAAGATACTGGGAGCAACAGAAGATCGGGAAGCAAAAACGGAGGGTATCATTTACAATGATAATGGGGATGTTTGCACAAGATCAACAGGAACATTTATGCTGTTCTCTCCTCAAGCAATAAAGCGGAAGGGCATTTCCAGCGATGATGTTATTGAATGGTTTGAAAATTACGTTGAGGTCAAATAGTGAAAGGCCTGTTGCTATGGTTCTGTATGGCCATATTCTCACTTGCCCCACTCCCATGTGATGCCGATAATACCATTCAAACCAGGAATCTGATCGAGAAGGCAACTGTAACCTACCAGACCAATTTCGTAATTGATTCGTCTCTCGATGTCTGGAACAAAGTTTTAGATCATCCCTTTTTGATGGGCAAGTTATGGAATTTGTACAATTTCCAACCCGCCTATCAGGTCACAAAAGCCAATGAAGGCGTGAAGATCGTAGATCCATCCGGAATATATGGGGAAATTTTCGTAACGGACTCATCCCCAAACAGCAGGACTTTTTACGGTCGGGGCGCCATCGATCACTGGGCAGTCCCCTCGTTTATCAGCGCCGAGGGCATCTTTCGATTTCGCTATCAAGAAGACGGGCAACGTATCAAGGGCCAATTCGAA
>Ga0247842_10002335_pt1 | contig 28442 bp, 21 predicted proteins | sample LaCruzMarch2015__3_FD_192411 | JGI IMG/M metagenome (GOLD analysis project Ga0247842, IMG submission 192411) | Freshwater microbial communities from meromictic Lake La Cruz, Castile-La Mancha, Spain - LaCruzMarch2015_19m | ecosystem: Environmental > Aquatic > Freshwater > Lake | place: Spain...
ACCTTAAAGTGGGCGCCGGGTTCGGTATACGTTTCACAACCCCGGCTTTCCCCATCAGGCTGGACTGGGGATACGGATTTAACCACAAGGCCGGCGAACAACTTTCCGATATCTACTTCACGCTCGGAAATCTGTTTTAGGAACCGGAAGACGGGATACTTTAAAAGATCAGAGGACTAGAGGTATGAAGAAGATATTTTTTCTGCTCCTTCTGTCGGCTGCGGCGCCGGCGGCGGCCCTGGAACTCTCGCTTGAGGAGAACAAAGGCGAGTCAGGCACCGTCGGCTATGTGGATATAGACCGGGTCTTCAAAGAATACTCCGGCACGCTCAACGCCCGTGAGGAATTTCTCGGAGAGATAAAGAAAAAAGAGGAGTCCGTCAACCAGCGCAGGCACGAAATATACGTTCTAAAGGCCGATATGGCCAAACTAAGGCAGGAGCGCGAGTTCGCCCTGACCCTGTCCTCCCTTCTCGCCACTCAGGAAAAGCTGAACTCCTCCGCATCCGCGACCATCTCCACCCAGGCCGCCGTTTCTGTCTCCACCCCGGGAAGCACTCCCTCAGCTCAAACCCCTGCGTCCGTCACGGCTTCCACTGAGGTGGCGGCATCCGCGCAAGCCGTACCCGTCTCCTCCGCCGCGGCGGTCGTGGCGGTTTCCACCGCAGCGGTTCCCAGGCCATTCGCGCTAGCCAATCTGCCGGGAATGGAGTACGCCGCACCCGTAGAAAAGAATATTCCGGCGGATAATTTCAAATTTTCCGTCTCCACGGCCGTACCGGAAATAGACGCGGCCATAAGCGCCAAAGAAAACGACCTCAAGCAAAAAGAGAGCGCGCTGAAACTCTACCAGCGACAAGTGGAAAAAGAACTGCTGGAGTACGAAAGTCACAGAAGCGAGATCCTCCTGGGCCGCATCTATATCACTTTAAAAGAACTGGCCGTCAGGGAAGAGGTCAGCGTTATTATTGATAAACGCAATATCCTCTTCGGCCATTCGGCCGTGGATCTGACCGATAAACTTTTAAAAAAATTGGAAGAACCGCTATGAAAACCACACCTGCAGAAATAGCCGCTCTCATCGGAGGCGAACTTCAGGGTCCCGCCGGCACTGTCATAACCGGTGCCCTGCCGCTCACGCTTGCCGGGGAAACCGATCTTGCTTATCTGGAAAAAGCCGCGAATGCGGCTTGGACCGCCAATCGTCCGGCAGGCTGCCTAATCGCCCCTGAGGACGCAAAAAGCGCTTTAAAAGGGCGCGCCGGCGCCGTCATATATGTGGGGAGCCCGAAACAGGCCTTCGCCCGGGCTCTTTTTAAATTTGAAAAGGAATTAAACCCGCTCCCAGGGCCCGGGGTACACCCTTCAGCCGTGTTGGACCAAAGCGCGAAGATAGGCGCCGGCGTATACATCGGGCCGCACGCGGTAGTGGAGGCTAACGCCGAAATCGGCGACAACGCCGTCATTTCCGCCGGCTGTTATGTTGGCGCGGACACCCGCATAGGCGCAGGGTCAAGGCTTTACCCCAATGTCACCGTACGAGAGCGCTGCGTGATAGGCAAAAACGTTATCCTGCACCCCGGCACGGTTATCGGATCCGACGGCTACGGCTATATAAACATTTCCGGCAGGCACCAGAAGATACCACAGGTGGGCCGCGTTATAATAGAGGATGACGTGGAGATAGGCGCCAATTCCACCGTCGACCGGGCCGCGCTGGACGCCACGGTTATAGGCGCAGGATCAAAACTCGACAACCTGGTCCATATCGCTCATAATGTGCGCATAGGCAAAAACTGTCTGATCATGGCTCAGGCGGCCATAGCCGGCTCGACCGCTATCGGCAACGCCGTGATAATAGGCGGGCAAGCCGGTATTTCGGATCACCGGACCATCGGGGACAACGCCATCGTCATGGCCAAGACCGGCATAATGTCGGACCTCGCCGCCGGGGAAGTAGTGTTCGGCCATACCGGCCGGCCCAGGGCTCAGGCTATGAAGATAGAGGTCATACTTTCAAAGCTGCCTGAACTCTACGCCACGGTCAGAAAACTTAAAAAAAAGTTCCTCCCGGAATAACTTTTGAATCGTCAACTCGTCAATCGTGAATCGTAAATCGTAAATCGTGAATCGTAAATCGGCAATCGTAAGCAATTTCTGCCTATGGCTTAAAGCCTAAAGCTTATGACATATTTTCTGCCTATGGCGGATTGTTAGCGTAAATCGCAGATCTTAAATCCTGAATCGCGCCACCCTTTATGCGGCGAACACTGACTAATAAAGCGGTAATGACTGGCATCGGGCTGCATAAAGGCCAGCCGTCCATCGTTAATTTTCTGCCGGCCGACGGACCGACAGGTATCCGTTTTTTTAAGCCTGACCTCACAGAGCCCATAAGAGCCTCTCTGCAGAATATAGCTACCACCATACGCGGGACCAACCTCTCGGATGGCTCCAGGATGATTTACACCGTAGAACATATACTTTCGGCCTGCGCCGGCCTGGGAATAGACGATCTGGATATAGCAATGGAAGGCGAGGAGCCGCCGGCGGTCGACGGCTCCGCCCTGCCTTTTGCACAAATCCTTAAAGCTTCCGGACTAACGGATAAACCGGGGCAGGAAAGACATATTATTAACCTCAGGGAACCGGTTGAATACGCTTTCGAAAAAACTTTTTACAGGGCTGAGCCCGCGGACCTGCCCTCATTTAGAATAACTTTCACCCACGCCCACCCGCTTGTCGGAACCCAGACATTCGAGTTCTCCATGACCCCGGAAAACTACATGAGGGAAGTGGCTCCGGCCAGGACCTTTGGTTTTAAAACCGAGATAGAGCAGCTGAAAGCCGCCGGACTTGCGCTGGGCGGCTCGCTTGAAAACGCAGTGATTATAGCCGATAACGCTTTTTTAAGCGCCGAAGGCGCCCTGCGCTTTCCAAACGAGTTAGCGCGCCACAAACTCCTGGATCTTATAGGGGATCTGGCTCTCACCGGCCTCGCGCTGGACAAAGTGCGCGTTGAGGCGGCTTATACAGGCCACAAGAGCAATGTAATTTTTGCTAAAATGTTGGAACAGTACGACAGCGCGGCAGCGAGACAGCAAGACAGTTAAACAGCAAGACAGGGCGATCGCAGTATACCAGTTGGAGTATAAAATTTATTTTAACCTGCCGTACTGTCTTGCTGCCGCTCTGCCGCGCTCTACAACCTATTATGAACACAACTAAACCACCTGTTTACACTCCTCTGCGGGTGATCTCCTGCGAGGAAATCCTCAAGATCATCCCCCATCGCTATCCTTTTCTGCTGGTGGATAAGGTGGAGATAGTTGAGGAAAATAAATTTTGCGTCGGCACTAAATGTGTGACCGCCAACGAGCTTTATTTCCACGGCCATTTTCCCACTAAGCCCATTCTGCCGGGAGTCCTGATATTGGAAGCCATGGCGCAGACCGCCGCCTCAATGATGATGTCCCTGCCCCAAACCCGTGGACATTTTGCCTATATCGCCGGGATAAATCACGCGAAGTTCCGCCGATTGGTGGTGCCGGGCGACGTGCTGAAACTTTTTGTGGAAGTGATACGCTTTAAAGGAAAGATAGGTAAGCTTACGGGATCCGCCTTCGTAGGTTCCGAACTGGCTGCGGAAGCCGACTTCATCGCCGCGATAGATTAGAGGACTAGAGGACTGGAGGATTAGCAATAAAGCCCGCCGGGCCCTCGCGCTGATTACTATTCACTGATTTTTTTGGAGGAACAATGTCAACAAAAATACATCCCACCGCTATCGTTCACCCTTCTGCCCAGCTGGACAAGGATGTGGAGATAGGCCCCTACGCCGTCCTTGGCGAGAATGTTAAAATAGGAGCGGGCACTTCGGTAGGCCCGCATTCCATAATTGAATTTTCAGAAATCGGCAAAAACAACCAGTTCACCGGCCACGCCTTTATCGGCATGCCTCCGCAGGATTATAAATACCACGGAGAGCCGACCCGCCTGGTCATGGGGGACAACAACATAGTGCGCGAGGGCGTTTCCCTGCACCGCGGCTCGCCGGTTACCGCCATAACAACCATCGGCTCCGGCTGCATGTTCATGTGCAATTCTCACGTCGGCCACGATTGCCACATAGGCAGCAATATCATTATGGTCAACTCCGCCGTCGCCGCCGGCCATGTCACGATAGAGGACAAGGCCATCATCTCAGGCCTCGTCGCTATTCACCAATTTACCCGCGTCGGTTCTCTGGCCATGCTCTCAGGCGGCTCAATGGCGAACCAGGACATTGTGCCTTACTGCACCGCGAGAGGCGACAGAGCCAGGCCGGTCTGCCTTAACCTGGTCGGACTCAAACGCAACGGCGTCACACTGGAAAGCATAAAATCCGTGAAGCACGCTTTCAAGACTCTTTTCTTCGGGGGTTATCTGATGAAGGACGCCATAGCCCGCCTGAAATCCGAAAAACTTTCACCCGAGGCCGCGCATATGGTCGAGTTCTGCGAGAACTCCAAACGCGGCGTGGCCCGCCCCCGCAGGAGCGCGGCAGAACTGCAGCAGGACAGCGCGGCAGTTTAAAACAAGAGTTTTTATTTTCCACCTGTAACACTGTTTTACCGCATCACTGTCGTACTGCCGCGCTTTTAACTATGAATAAGAAAATTGGCCTTATCGCCGGGGGCGGGGATTTCCCGCTTATGTTCGCAAAAGAAGCCAAAAATCTCGGCTACGACCTCTTTGTCGCCGGGCTTAAAGGCATCACCCCGAAAGAAATAGAACAGTACGCGGCCGCTACCGATTACTTCAGATTAGGCCAGATTTCGGGGCCGATAAATTTTTTTAAAAAAGCCGGCGTGGATAAAGCGTTGATGGCCGGCAAAGTGACGCATGTTTCCATTTTCGGCGGTATTATGCCGGATCTGCGGGCGGCCAAGCTCCTTTTCACCCTTAAGGACAGAAAGGCCAATTCACTTCTAAGCGCCCTGGCCGGCGAACTTCAAAAGGACGGCATAGAGCTTATCAATTCAGCCACTTTCCTTGAACACCTCCTGCCCGCCCCGGGCCTTTTGGCCGGACCCAAACCGGGCAAGGAAGCCATGGAGAATATAGCCTTCGGCTGGAAAGCCGCCAAAACAATAGCGGACCTCGACATCGGCTTAACCATAGTGCTCAGGCACAGCATGGTCCTGGCCGTTGAAGCGATGGAAGGCACTGATGAATGCATTAAACGGGCCGGGGCGGTGCTGCGCGCCGGCGGCTCGGCCACAAGTAAACTCCTGCCGGACATGGCGGTTGTAAAAGTGGCCCGCTCCAAACAGGATATGCGCTTCGATCTGCCGGTCATCGGAACCGCCACGCTGGAAAGCATGCGCGAAGCAGGCGCGGGCGTCCTGGCCATCGAGGCGGGAAAAACCCTGATACTGGACAAAACGACCTTTCTGTCCCTGGCCTCCAAACTGGGCGTCAGCGTTATCTCCATAGATCCCGCCTCCATAATCTAGCTTGCTGTTCTGCACCCTTTCATAAACTACTTTCTTACTAACCTGAATCCTGCAGTTCAAGGTATATCTCATTGATAAAATCAGGGAACAGAATTATTCTGCAGGATTCCCCGCAGCAGCGGGTCGAGGATCAAGCGCAAGGCTATGCCAGTGCCGTATCAGGGCCTATGGCCGACAAACGGCCTATGCGCGATGTATCCGAGAAGATATATGCCTCCCGAATGGGCGCCCGCTATGCGGGCGGAAAGCTGCAACTGCAACTTTCAGGCTAATTCTCGCCCCCTCAAATTTAGTAGAATAATGAACGGAGCGGGTTTAGAATAAGACGTTCGTTACGGCTTCCACCTATATCCCGCCCCTATACCCTTTTATCACACTGAGGATCATATGGCTGACAACACGGCTGACAAGAAGAAACTCCGGTTTGGCGTGGTAGGCGCCGGCAAACTCGGCGGCTTTCACACCCGCACCCTCTCCAAGATGCCTGAAGTGGAGCTTGTGGGTGTCTCTGACCCCAATCTGCTCCGCGCCCAGATGCTGGCCTGGAAGCACAACTGCGTGGCATACAAGACCGTGGAAGAGCTTCTTAGCCAGGTGGACGCCCTTGTGGTTGCAGCCCCCACCGAATACCACGCCGAGATCGGTATAAAAGCCCTCACGGCCGGCGTGCACGTGCTGATGGAAAAGCCGCTAACCAATTCCGAGGAAGGCGCGCGTAAGATGCTGGTCCTTGCCGAGACAAAAAAAGTCGTATTGCAGGTGGGCCATTCGGAGCGGTTCAACTCAGCCGTGGTTGAAACCCTTAAACATGTCAAAAATCCGCGCTTTATAACTATAGAGAGAATGGGTCCGTATGATCCGCGCGTGGCCGCCACCGGCGTCACATTGGATCTGATGATACACGACCTTGACATAATCCTTACCATGATGGACTCTCCCATCGAAAGCTTTGAGGCCGTGGGCGCCAGCGTCCTTTCCTCACACGAGGACATAACAAATGTCCGCATCAAATTCCGAAGCGGCTGCATAGCAGACATCACTGCCAGCCGCATCAGCATGGAAGCCTCGCGCCGCATGCGCATCTATCAGGAAGACGCTTATATTTCCGTGGATTACGTCAGTTCCCGGCTTAAGATCTACAAGAAGAAGAACCCCGTCATTAAGACGCTTAAAGATATCGACATTATATTCCCAAAACTGGAACGAAAAGAGCCCATTAAAGAAGAACTTTATCATTTCATAGACTGCATACGCACCGCCAAGAAACCGACTCCCAGCGGAGAAAAAGGCCTCAAGGCCGTACGACTCGCTCTGGATATAGTGGACTCGCTTAAGCGCTACGAATTGTCCGGCGCCAAGATGCCGGATTCCAAGCCGTCGCTGGCCCGGTCGCTGAGCGATATAGGCGGCGCCACAAAGATGCTGATGGAAGAGGGTCTGAAGAACTCGGGGATAGATAAATCGTAAAGTAGAGGTAAAGCCGCCTAGAGGCAAAGCAGTTTTGAAGTAAACGATCCGGATTTAAAGAAAAAAGAATTTTAGATAGTTATAAACCTCTAATAAACCGCCTTGCATCCGGATTGCTAAATGGCTTTACATCGAAATTGCCACGCCTCTAAATAATCACTTATGGCCAATATAATACCTACAACAAAAAACATCCTGGTAGTGGCGGGCGACCCCTCGGGTGACGCCCACGCGGCCAACCTTATAGCCGCTCTCAAAGCCAAGGATCCGGAACTCTCGGTAACCTCTATCGGCGGGGTCCGGATGCAGGAAGTTTCCACTCATTTCATCTACAATCTGGTCTCGGTCGGAGCCGTCGGCTTCGCCGAACCTTTCAAGAATTTTTTTCTCTGGCTGAAGCTCATCCGCCTGGTGCGGCGCTATCTGGAAGAGAAGCGCCCAGGCTGCGTGATAGCAGTGGACTTCTACGGCTTCAACCATCAGGTGCTGGGCCTCGCCGCGCACCGGAATATTCCCGCTTTCTACTACATCAGCCCCCAGGTGTGGGCCTCAAGGCCCGGCCGCGCCGCAAAAATAGCCCGCCTGGTTAAAGAAGTATTGGTTATTTTCCCCTTCGAAGAGGAGCTCTACAAAAAAGCCAAAGCCAATGTTTCTTTTGTGGGCCATCCTCTGCTGGATATTGTGCCCGCCCCGGGAGAGAGGCCTGAACTGCCGGAGGATAACGCCTTCAGGATCGGAATACTCCCCGGCTCCCGCAAGTCAGAAATCGCCCGCCATCTGCCCGTTTTCGTACAGGCTTTTTACAAGATAAAATCGGTCTACCCCAACGCCAAAGCCTATGTTTTTGCCGTGCCGGAATTCCCCAACGATAAACTCGTCCCCGCACTTGAAACCATAGAGAAATACTGGTCAAGGGACATCGAGATCGTCCGCGAGCAGGATTATAAAATACGTTCCACCATGGATTTAGCCTTTACCTGCTCAGGCACCGCTACGCTTGAAAACGCGCTGATGGGCCTGCCGATGATCGTGGCCTACAGGATGTCCAAATTCAGTTTTGCCGTGGCAAAACGCATCGTGCATATACAGTATATTTCACTGGTTAACATCCTCCTGAAAAAGCCGGTGGTCAAAGAGCTGATGCAGGAAAAGGTGAACCCCGAAGCCCTGACGCAGGAAGCCCTGTCGCTCCTCAACAACCCGCCCCGGATGGCAGCCATGCGCAAGGAATTCCTAGGCCTGCGCGGCATGCTCGGCAACCCCGGCGCGGCCCAGCGCGCGGCGGAAAAAATTTTAAACCATTTGAAGTAGCCGCGGGCGCCGCGCCCGCCATAAGTCATGTAATCGTTAAGGAATTTACTTTACAGTTTCCGCGTATGGCAAATGGCTAATGGCAAATAGCATTTTGCGCATGGTAGCACCTAAAACTTATGCCCGACGATAAACATCATCGCGTGCCGAAAGACCAGTTCAAAATCCTGGCAAGGGCGTTGTTCGCCTATGTAAAACCTTACAAACTGCGCTTTATACAGGCCGCTATCTCCATGATGTTCCTGGCGGCCATCCGCGGGGGCGTGGTCTACATACTCGGCCCGGTGATCCAGGGCGTATTCATAGATAAAAATCTCGGCATCCTCAAACTGGTCCTCATCGGCCTGCCGATTCTTTTCATCTTCAGAATGGCCGCGGAATATACCAACGCATACCTGATGAGCTGGATAGGCCAGAAGGTGGTCCAGCAGATCCGCGACGACCTCTTTACGCACATCCACCGGCTGTCCATAGAATTCTACTGGCGCAAGCGCTCCTCGGACGTCATGAGCCGCGTCATAAACGACCTCAACAATGTTCAGTCCACCGTGCAGTTCCTGCCGTTGTACGGCATCCGCGACGTCCTGACAGTCACCTCCTGTATGGGCGTGCTTTTCTATATAAATTGGCGTTTCGCCCTGCTTTCTCTGCTCATTCTGCCGGTTACCGGCATAATCCTGGGGGTGTTGGGGCGCAAGATGCGTAAGGCCAGCTCCGAGAGCAATATTATAGTGGGAGATATTTCCCACAAGTTCCAGGAAAGCCTGCAGGGAATAACCGTGGTAAAGGCTTTCAATTACGAAGACCAGGCCATAGCCAAATTCCGCGTCACCAACAACGACTACTTTTCCAAGATGATGCGCTATCTGCGCGCCACTGCCATGGCCGGCCCTATCATGGAATTTTTGGGCAGCATGATCCTTATAATGATAATCTTCCTGGGAGGAAAAGCCATCTTCGCCGGCACCATGACCACGGCCAATTTCTTCTCGTTCGTGGCCAGCTTCTTCACCGCCTATATGCCGTTAAAGAATATAGCCAACCTCAACGCCAAGCTGCAGATGGGTATGGCCTCATGGGAGCGCATCCACCAGATCCTGGATGAAAAGCCCACCGTTATTGTAACCTCCAAGCCTAAAAACATCGATGTCCTGGAAGGAAAGATCGAGTTCAGTGAAGTCAACTACAAATATCCGTCACGCGACACTCAAGTTCTTAAAAATCTGTCGCTCACCATCAACCCCGGCGAGGTGGCGGCTTTCGTGGGCCCGTCCGGTTCAGGCAAAACCACTATAATTCATCTGCTGTTGCGCTTTTTCGATCCCATCTCCGGCAAGATACTCATGGACGGCCATAACATGACGGAAGTGAGCACCACCGACCTGCGATCACACATGGGCCTGGTCACGCAGGACACCATACTGTTCGACGACACCGTCTATAAAAATGTAACCATCGGCCGGCCCGGCGCCTCCTTGCAGGAAGTTATAGACGCCGCCAAAGCCGCGGACGCGCATGACTTCATCAGCGCCATGCCGCTTGGCTACGATACCATCCTGGGAGAGCGCGGCATCAAACTTTCCGGCGGCCAGCGCCAGCGCCTGGCCATAGCCCGCGCCATAATTAAAAAGCCGAAGATACTGCTTCTGGATGAAGCCACTTCAAACCTTGATACCGCCAGCGAGCAGGCCGTGCAGGCCGCCATAGAGAAAATATTGGGCGGACGCACCGTGGTAATGGTGGCCCACCGCCTTTCCACCGTCAGAAACGCCGATAAAATATTCGTACTAAAAAAAGGCGAGCTTGCAGAAACCGGCACTCATGAGCAGCTTTTGGCCAAAGGCGGCGTTTATAAAGGCCTGTATGAGGCGCAAAGCTAAAGGAAGCGCGGCAGTGCGGCAGCCGGACAGCGCGGCAGGTTAATAAATAAATTTTTTAGTTTTCTCGCTGTCTCGCTGTCGTACTGTCTCGCTGTCGTACTCTCTTGCTGCCGCGCTGTCGCGCTGTACTATGGAAATCGAAGACCTCCTTAAAAAATTCAGGGAATATTCCACCGAAGACACCACCAAGCTGGAGTACGCCTGGCAATTTTCCAAGGACGCGCATAGCGACCAGAAACGCGCCTCGGGCGAGGTCTATTTCATCCATTGCGTCGCCGTGACCGAGATCCTGGTAGATTTCAAGATGGACCTTTCAACTATAGCCGCCGGCCTCCTGCACGACATTCTTGAGGACACCTCGGTCTCCCACGACACTTTTAAAAAAGAATTCGGACCTGAGATCTACGACCTGGTCATGGGCGTGACCAAGATAGAGACCCTTAAGTTCTCCTCACGCGATGAAGCGCAGGCAGAAAACTGGCGCAAGATGATATTGGCCACCGCCAAGGATATCCGCGTCATCATCATCAAACTGGCCGACCGTCTCCACAACATGCGCACGCTAAATTTCCTCTCCGAGGAAAAGCAGGTTGAGATCAGCCAGGAGACTCTCTCTCTTTATGCCCCGCTCGCCCAGCGCCTGGGCATCTTTCATCTAAAATCGGAGCTGGAGGACCTTTCATTCAAATACCTCCATCCCGCAGAATACACTAGCCTCCTGGCCAAGGTCCAGGTCCGTTTTGCCATGCGCGAAAAACTTTTGGCGGAGTTCAAACTGGGGCTTGAGGCTCACCTGGGCACCACCCAGATCCCTCACCGAGTGCTTTCGCGCGCCAAAAACATTTATTCCATCTACCGCAAGATGCAGAAACAGAATCTGCCTTTTGAAGATATACATGACGCCCTCGGCATCCGCATCATAACCGACACCGTCATCAACTGCTACGCTCTGCTTGGCACTGTGCACTCCATTTTTAAACCCGTCATAGGCTCCTTCACCGATTATATCGCCGTGCCTAAGATGAATCTTTACCAGAGCCTGCATACCAGCGTCATGGCCTCCTCGGGAGAAATCATAGAGATACAGATCCGCACCGAGGAGATGCATCATACTTCGGAATACGGCATCGCCGCCCACTGGCGCTATAAGCTGGGAGAATCCGGTTCCGACCGCCACCTTGACGAGAAATTGAATTGGCTGCGCCAGTGGATAGAGTGGGTGCAGGACCTCTCCAGTCCGCGCGAATTCATAGAAAGCTTCAAGACAGATCTGGAGCTGGACCAGATCTTCATCTTTACGCCTAAAGGCGAGGTTAAACCCCTTTCCGCCGGCGCCAATCCGCTGGACTTTGCCTACGCCATTCATTCAGATATCGGCGACACATGCATAGGCGCGAAGGTCAACAACAAAATGGTTAAGCTGGATCACGAGCTGAAGAGCGGCGATATCTGCGAAATAATAACACGCAAAAATTCCACCCCTAAAAAGGACTGGCTTGGCATGGTGAAAACCACCGGCGCCCGCTCCCATATCCGCAAATACCTGCGCGAACACGGCGAACCCCTGGATTAGATCAGTACGGCAGTACAACAGCCGGACAGCGCGGCAGGTTAACAAATAAATTTTTTAGTTTTCTCACTGTCGCACTATCTTGCTGTCTCACTGCCACGCTGTCTTGCTGCCGTACTGCCGCGCTAATTTATGCACTTTACCGAATTTTCCGAGATCACTCCGGCCAAGGTTGCCGCGCTGAAAGACCGCATAGCGCGGCTAAAGATAGATCTGCGACTTATAGAAGAACAGTTTGTAAAGGGCGGGGGTAAGGGCGGGCAGAAAATAAATAAAACGGCAAACGCCGTCCTGCTGAAATATCCACCGCTGGCGCTGATCGTACGCTGCCAGCGCGAACGCAAACGTTCGCTTAACCGTTTTCTCGCCCTGAGGGAGTTAGTTGACGAGATAGAGGTGAGGATCTCCCCAGAGACTTCGCAGCGCCTGACGGACATCGCGCGCCTGAGAAAAAAGAAAGCCGGCCAGCGCCGCAAGACCATGAACAAATTGGAAAAGCCGCAGTAGCGCGCTCAGCGGCAGGGGGCGCTGCCGCCTTTCTTCTTTATCTATTTTCCGCAGTCGCGGAGGCAGGGACCGCCGGTATTGGACTTTTCAAAAATATCGCATATACCATCACCGCAATAGCCGCGCCGCTCACCGCTGTTGTCATGGCCGGGCCGGCCGAAAATAAACCCATCCTCCTGACTGTTCAGGCTCTTCACCGGACGTATGCGGGGAAATTCTTTTTTTCGCGCTTCCGGCTGGACGGGCGCGGGAATCTTTTTAGCGGCGGGAACTTCGGCGGGAGCGGCGCCTTTTTTTTCAGGAAGAAGCCCCCCTTCCACCACCCCAGACACGGTGAAATCGCGCAGCCCATGCGGATCCACGCCCTTTAAAAATTCCAGCCAGGCGTAGAAAGCCCCGAATTCCCCGGGTGAACTATTGAACGACGCACCGTAGACTCCGGAAGCCATGCTGAGGAAAGCTTTTTTTGAGGCCTCGCTCCCGGCCCGATCGGCGGGATGGGAACACGAAAGCGATTTTTTATTATTTCCGTAAACCGTCAGAAAGTTATTTACCCCGTCAAAACCCGCTCCCGTCATTTTTCCGGTCCCGCCGCCGCGGTTATCCGCGCCTGAGCAGGTTTCATGCTCCGGCGCGGCCGCCAAAAAAACTTTGTCGGAGAGTCCCGTCACGCAGCCCGCCTTGATTTTTAAAGCCAGTCGGCCCAGCTCCAAAAAGTATTCCCGGTGGCCGGGCGTCTTCGCCGCCGGCTTATAGTCTTTATGCGTACGCGTCAAAGTTTCATCCGGCAGATCGGAATAGCCGTCCCAGGCCCGCGTGTCGGGGCCGGTGTGATAAGCCCCTATCTCATGCCCGGCTTTTTTCCAATTCTCCAGGTCCGCCATGCGGGACGGGTCGGAGGCGATATACGCGGCGTATTGCGCGCTGAACAACAGCGTCAGCCGCACGTGCCGGGCGTCGGCGAGTTTTATCATGCCCAGCAGCGCCTTGCGCGATTCCGCCATTTGTTCCGCGCCGCCCTTAAAATTATAGGCGCCGTTATGGATAGTGATGAAATACCTGGCTCCGTCCCCGGCCGCCATGGCCGCGCCCGGCAGCAGCAGCGTCAATATGATAATTATCCTGACCATAAGTTTTAAAATACCAAATTAACCCTCCCCCCGCAATTGAGCGACCCGGACGCAAAGCTATTTAGCAATCCGGATGCGAGTAATTGTCTAAATCGCTTTTTTGCTTTACATCCAGGTTGCTTTACCCCCAAATCGCTGCACATGGGTCCAAAAGCATCAAATCAAAGGACTTTCGGCCCTGTTACCCGTACGGATTTTGGGGTATCATAATAAGGGGTTTATATATTTAGCATTGGTTTAATAAAGATGCAATTGGAGCGGGTGACGGGGGATCTGGGTTAGCGAAACCCTACCGGACTGCGCCACTTGCGTAGCGTGGCGCGGGGGTGGAGCTTTGCGACACTGGGCCCGAATCGGGAAGTGCGGCCACGGTGTGGCCGACACTGGTTTCGCGTTCCAGGCCCCCGGCAGGCCCCGCAAACCCGAAAGGAGCTCATGAAAATACCGATTATCGCTTTATCTTCCGTGTTATGGCTTTCTGTTTATGTCTCCGCCGGTCCGCAAGCCCCGGACGCCAGCGCTTTTTCACCCGATATAACTCAGGCGCTTGAAGCCCCTGAGACGCAGATTCCGGCGCCAGCTGCTATCCGTGAACCTATTACGCTTGATGCGGCCGCGAATCTAACCACCGAAGAACTCCGCGCGGTTGAAAACGCCAACAGGGCTCTTACCCTGGCTCTGGCGGGCCGTCACGACAGGTTCGGCCTAATGCCCGAAACGCCGCTCTCAAGGGAATACGCGATTTTAGCGTCCGCGGTGGACCATAAGGGCAGCTTGGATATTCTCCTGAAAGTCATGACCGGCGTCTGCCTTAATAATCCGGGATTTAAACAGGCGCCCAAGACGCACGTCCAGGCGATGATGAGAGGGTTAATGTCCTATCTTTCCGGTGGAGGCGCGGCGATAGAATTCCAGGGCCGCCATGACCTCACGCTGCATTTCACCTACGCGGCGTATCTCGACATGGCCTACGGCTACACCCTGGCGCGCTATGCCGCCCTGCGCAAGGAACAGCAGGATTCGCAGCAGGACGGGAACGCCTGCGATTATGACGATTACGCGGCGTCAATGCTTGGAGCAAGCTGGGCGGACAAGAACGCTCCGGAACTGGCCGCCTGGCTTAATAAATGGGAAACCGGCGAAAGAAAACTTTACGACATCCCCGCGCTTCAATTCGGCCGCGAACCCCACGGAGTCGGGCCGCAGTCCCAAAAGCTTCGCGAAGTTGACGCCTTTGCCGCCAACCTAATGCGGTAAATAAACTTTACCCGGATTTCACAGCTGTCCGGTAACCAAGTGTCTTGAGAATGAAATCATAAAACCGGATATTATTTCAAGTTTCCGTAGGCGGGGTATGTATTATATATGAAAGGTCGTTTATAAAAGAAAATGACTACGGGCTGGGAACGGGTTTGCTCTGGAGCCGCATAGCGGATGGGAGGCTCCGCCCGGTACGGGTGGAGGGAAACCACGGGAGAGTGGACTGGGCTGCCAGAGGTTTGCTACGGACACTGTATTCGTTTCCTACGCGGCGTAAGGGCAAACCCGCTCCCGGCTCGGAACACCGTGCAACCAGCAAATTCAACCGGACAGATGTGACCTGATTTACTTATAGAACCGTTTGGCTTCTTTTTGGAAATCCAGCAGATAAGGCATATACGGCGCCAGAGCTTTATTGCCGGGAATCTCTTTATAGTCCGGCCCGTGCAGCTTCAGCCCGCCTTTATAAACTTCCAGCGGCATCACTAAAGCGTAATCGTCCTTTATAAGCGCCGAAGTATCCCACGAAAACGACGCGACGAAAGGCCTGTCCGACCTGTCAAAAAGATCTTTCCCGCTCGAATAATCGGCCGCCGCGTTCTTAACCCCGGCCAGCTTCATCAGCGTGGGCGCGATGTCCATATGGCTGGTCGCGGCCTTTACAACTCCGGGCGCGCGGCCCGGCAGATAAACGACCAGCGGCACCCTAACTTCCTCCGGACTGTAAGCGCGATTATGCCCGTGATAGCCTTTTTCGAAAAAAGCTTCGCCGTGATCACCCATTACCAGCACCGCCGTGTCCTTTAAGCCGCCGCCACGCTCAAGAAATTTCAAAATATCCCCGGTCAGCGAATCTTCGAAGAAAATAGAATTTTTGTATTTATTGAAAAGCGGCGGGATAGTCGCTTTATTCAGCGTCAGATAATTAACCGCGCCGCCGGCCGGCTTAAACTTCTCAAACTCAGCCGGATAACTATAGCTGCCGTGCGAGGCGTCGTAGAAAATAAAAGCGAAATAAGGTCTGTCACCCTTGCGGTTTTTTACAAATTCAAGGAACTTCGCGGTTATCTCAATATCCTTGCCGACCGAATCCTCGCCCTTGGGCTGGTCATAAATCACCTCCCTTGGAACGCTCACAAAGCAGGTCTTGTTGAACTCCGGGAAACTGAGCTCGGCGCTTGCGAACAGCCGCATTTCATAGCCCTGATCTCTGAGAACATCCATCAATACCGGCCCGCGCCGCTCCCCCAGCATCGAAAACCAGTAATTGCCGTACAGACCGTAAAGAACGGAGAAAATTCCGAAACGCGTGCAGTTGCCTCCGCTGTAGTTATCGCTGAACAGCGTCGCCTTTTTTGAAAAGGTCCACAGATTCGGCGTTATCTCCTTATCCAGCATGTCATACCGGAAAGAATCCACCACTATTATAAGGATATTGAGCGGCTTTTTAGGCGGCGCCGTCTCCAGCGCCCGCTTGGGATAATCCAGCTTGGAATACTCCTTGCTTATGTTAACGGTCACTTCTTCATCCAGTTTCACACCCAGATATTTACTGGCGAAAGTCCGGATCTTGAGCGGCTGGTATAAAGGGAAAAGTTTGGAATTTCCGGTGATATAAACCTTATCGTAAAGCGTACCCCAGGCGAACAGCCCTTTATCCAAAACCACCATGAATAACAGCGCCGCGAGTAGCGGCTTCCATCTCCGGCGCAAAACCGCCGCGATGCCGGTATTGCCCGCCGCCGAACGCGCGGCCAGCCGGTAAAACCATATTTCCGCGCCAAGCAGCGCCGCGGCTATGCAAAAAAATAGCGCCTGCACGCCAAACCCCTGCCCCAGCGACTGAAGGCCTCCGGGGGTAAATATCAGGTTTATAACCATGGAATTGATATGGAACCGGAAAACCTTATAAATAACCACATCCAGCACCAGCGCAAATTGAATCAGCGCCATAAACGGCGCGAAAACCGCCAGCCCGGCCCTGGCGAAATATAGCACCAGCGACGCCGTCAGCAGGGCGGCGTAGATCATTAAGGTGTTAGACAGGTAGGCCGCTACGGAAAAAGCGATCTCGGCCGGATGTGAACCGACAAACATAAAATATCCAAGGCCAACAGCCAGAGAGAGCAGAAAGTTAAGGCAAAGGAAGGAAACCAGGGAAATAAAACCGTTTTTTTTCATATCTCTGACAGAAAGAGTCCTCCGAAAGGGGGAAAAATGATATAATAATTGTACTACTTAATCATGAAAATCGCCAAAATAGTAGTTTTAGCGGCTTTTATCTTTTCGTCGGCTGTTTGCCCGGAGTCCTCTCTGGCCGGACAGCCCCTGACAGCGTCGGACCTGACAGCCGTCACAGCCAATGACATAGCTTCCCTGACCGGGGACTTACGCCTGCCCGATCCTATCGTAACGGAAATAGTGCCCCGCGGCGGTATGCCGCCTGTGGTGATAACCGTTGCCGGATTAAAATTCGGAGAAGTGGGTGTGGGCCCGTTCAACATCTACACCCTCCAGAAGTTGTTCAATTTGATATTTGCAGGACACACCCCCTCCGACCGTCAGGCTCTTGAAAAAGCTTTTGAGGATTTCCCCAGCCTGTACGCCGAAGTTTCAGCCAGGGATGCGTCCGGTGACATCCGCGAACTGCCCGACAACTATCTTGAAGCCCGGCTCCGGGAATTACCAGAATATTCCGCCACCCCTTTTACCATTATCCCTTTCCCCTGGTCACGCGACCCCGCCGACAGCCATGTTATGGTGCCCGCTTTCGCCGCTCAGCTGGCAAAGGTCTACGACACCTATAAGGGCACCGGCCGGCCGATCTATGTTTTGACTCACAGCTGGGGCTCCGTCCTGATGCACGACGCCATGCACAGACTTGCAAAAAACCGGCCTGATGTTAAGATAGACAAATTTATAACTACCGGTTCCCCGCTGTCTCCGGGCAACGCTTTTATAGCTCAGTTCATGGCTATTGAGCGAAACAAAGAGGGGCTTATGTCGGAAGTTTCCAAGCCGGCCATGGTGCGCTCATGGATAAACATCTGGGCCTTTAGGGACGCTATCTCAAACGCCATCCCGGTCGCGGATAAAAACACCCAGGTAGATATCTCGCTTGAAAAAGTTGAGCCCCGGCTTATAAAGTTTATCCTTGCCCACCCGCTCCTGCGCAGGCAGGCCTGCAAAGATCTTATAAAAGTGCGCAACATGAACGCCTGGCACAAAGCCTATATCTACGATTTTACCGCCGTCCTGGACTCGCTGAAAGAAGACATAAACCTGCCGGTCTTCCATAAAGTGGTAGCCCCGCAGGTTGTAAAAAACCCGCTGGCTCTGGTCGTCGGCAGCCGATAAAGGGCCTACTCCCGACTAGGTCTTTTTTCACGCGCCCCTGAGCATTTCGACTCTTACCACGGAACCATTATTCCATTAAACTCTGTATATCGAAGGGAAAATTACACCTGCGAGGCTCCGCATGAAGAACGCTGTTATCAGGAATATTTTATTTTGTGTTTGTTTCGCCCTTATAATCCCCGCTGCCGCTTCTGACGCCTTTCTGTCCGTTGCCGCCGCGGACTCCATAAACGAACTGAACGCCATTAAAGCCTGCGACCTGAGCCCTACGGGAAACGCCGAAGCTTTCGCAGTCCCGATACCCGTAAAACCCGAAACAACCCTTACCCCGGTCGTGGTGACCGTGCCAGGCATAAAATTCTACAAAGTCGGCTGGGGCCCGTTGAATATAATCGGGCTTAATAATTTTTTCGCCTCTTTCTTCAAAGGCCGGCCCACCCTGGAAAAGCAGGCTGTTGAAATTAATTTCAGCGAATCTGACTGGCAGGATGAAACGCACAGTCAAGCCGAAACTGACGCCGAAACGCTGGAGTCCGACCCCCTGACCGCCAATTATCTGGAACTCAAACTGATGGCGATGCCGGAATACGCCGCGCATAAGCCCACCATTATCCCATTCGCCTGGTCCATGGATCCGGCCGATACCGCGTCAACGATCCTGACTCTGGCCGACAGCCTGGCGCAGATCTACGACACCTATAAAAATACCGGCCGTCCAATATTTATCTTCGCCCACAGCTGGGGAACCGTGCTCTCCCATGAAGCCCTGCACCGCCTGGAAAAAACGCGCCCCGATATCCGGATAGACAAATTTATAACCACAGGCTCCCCGCTTGTTCCAAGCAATCTGTTCATGAAAATGTTCGTGAATATGGAAAAGATCAAAGAGGGCCTGCTGAAAAAGATCTCAAAACCCGCCAATGTCCGCTACTGGAACAATATCTGGTCCTCGCGCGACGTCTTCGCCAACGCCATCCCTGCCGCCGACAACAATCTCCAGATAGACGCATCCATAGGCGAGGTGGAGCCGGTGCTTATAAATCTGATCCTGCGCGACAAGCGGCTTGGCCCCCAGGCCAAGATCGACCTGCTGAATGTCCGCCATGTCGTCATGTGGCATAGGTCATATTTCTCTGATTTCAAAGTCACGCTCAAATCCATCAACAAAGACATAGATCTGCGCGTCTTCCGCCCCGTAGTAGCCTCCCACGTCCTAAACATGCCCCTGAACTGACCATCACCCAAAAATCCTCCGCTAAGGTAAGCGTAAAACTGAGACATTTAGTATTTTGGAGCGGGTGACGGGGGATCTGGGTTAGCGAAACCGTACCGGAAGGAGCCGCTTGCATAGCGCGGCGACTGGGTGGAGCCTTGCGACACTGTGCCCGCTCCGGAAGTGCGGCCACGGTGTGGCCGACACTGGTTTCGCGTTCCAGGCCCCCGGCAGGCCCTGCGAACCGGAAGATTGCAATTAAAAGGGAAGACTATTTAACATGTGGCAAAATCTGTTCCCCCTATACAAATGCATGCTTGGCGAAGTATTTTGGGATCCGGCCAAAAGCGCGGCGGGTCCAAAATTTATATACTCTATGTACCCACAGTTGTCCGGTAAAAAAGTGTTTTGAGAATGAAGCCGCAAAACCCGACATCATTTCCGGTTTCTCTGGGCGGGTAAGTCAGCTTCACCATAGAATGGGCGGGATATATGTTATATATGTAAAAAGTCGTTTATAAAAGAAAATGACTAAGGGCTGGGAGCGGGTTTGCTCTGGAGCCGCATAGCGGATGGGAGGCTCCACCCGGTACGGGTGGAGGGAAACCACGGGAGGGTTTCCTACGCGGCGCAAGGGCAATCCCGCTCCTGGCCCGAACTAGTGTGCAATTAGTGAACTTAACCGAACAGTTGTGCTACATATCCGTTATGGACTTAAAAAAAATATCGCTTTGGCTTGAAGAAGCCGGCCAGCCTAAATTCCGCCTCAAACAAATCACCGACGCCGTCTACAAAAAGGGCGCGGCGACCTTTGACGAAATAACGGCCCTGCCTGAACCGCTAAGAAACGCGATAAAAGAAAAGTTCCGCATACTCGCCATAGAGCCAGAAACAATACTGGAATCCCGCGCCGGAGACGCCGTAAAAGGCTCATTCTGGCTGAAGGATAAGCAAAAAATAGAATCCGTCCTCCTTAACCTTTTCCCCGGCAAATGGAGCATCTGCGTGTCCACCCAGGTCGGCTGCCCGGTGCAGTGCGTTTTCTGCGCCACCGGCCGCAGAGGCCTCAAGCGCAATCTCTCGCCAGACGAGATAGTTTCGCAGTATATCTTCTGGGCCAATTATCTGAAAAAATACCGCCCTGGCGAAAAGATAGGCGGCGTGGTATATATGGGCATGGGCGAACCCTTCCTGAATTACGAAGCTGTGGCCGAAAGCCTTAAAGTGCTGACCGACCCCGGCCTAATCGGACTGGGCGACAGGCACATCTCGGTCTCAACGGTCGGCCACGTGCCCGGCATACGCCGCTTCGCCAAAGATTTCCCGCAGGTAAACCTGGCCGTTTCTCTGCACGCGGTAGATAATGAATTGCGGTCCACACTGGTGCCGCTGAACGACAAATACCCGCTTGACCAGATCTCAAAAGCGCTCAAGGATTACATCTACACCACCAAGCGTAAAGTCTTTATTGAGTATGTGATGCTCGGCGGGATAAACGACTCGCAGTCATGCGCCAGGCGTCTCACCGACTGGCTAAAAAGCGTGGCCGCACCTAAATATTTCACCGTCAATATCATCCCCTATAATCAGACCGACCGCGAATACAAAGCTCCCACAAAAGAACGCGTCGAGGCTTTTTCAAATCTGCTGCTCACCCTCAACACCTCCGCCACCGTCCGCAAAAGCCTCGGCTCGGATATAGCCGGCGCCTGCGGCCAGTTAGCCGGAAAATAAAGTTTTTCGCTTGACGCTAACGATTGCCATAAGCTTTAAGCCATAAGCCATAGGCAGAGTAGAAATTGCTTACGGTTTACGCTTTACGCTTCCCGATTTACGCTTCCCGCTTCCCGCTTCCCGACTCCAACCCGCCTATTTACTATAATATGTATATGAAAACGAAATTGCGCGCACGGGATTGTCGCGTTCAGTCAGTCAACCAGGAGGGCGGCAGTATGATGTCCAACACTTTTACCGATAATCTTTCCACGGTGCGCAGGACAAAGATAATCTGCACCATAGGCCCTGCGTCTGAAAGCGAAAGCTGCGTTCGCGACCTGATAAAAGAAGGCATGAATGTCGCGCGCATAAACTTCTCGCATTGCAAATACGAAGAAGCACTCAACAGGGTGCGGATACTGCGTTCGGTGCGTAAAGAGTTGGATGTGCCTCTGGCCATTATGCTGGATACCAAAGGTCCGGAAGTGCGCATGTTCGGCTACAGCAAACCCGTAACCCTGTCAAAAGGTGACACACTTTATATAGAAAGCACGGAACGCCAGCCCGAGGAGATTACCGGCCTCCCGCCCGAGAAACGGCATTTCTACACAAACCTGCCGCGAATAGACAAGCTTTGCCGGATAGGCACCCGCGTACTGCTGCAGGACGGCTTTATAGAACTGGAAGTCTCCCAGCTACACTCCGAATGGCCCGGGGCCGTCAGCCTGCGCGTACTTAACGACGGCAAGCTGAAAGACAGCGCCCATCTGGCCATCCCCGGCGTGCAATACCCCATCCCGTTTATGTCCGAAAAAGACAAAAAAGATATAGCTTTCGCCGTGGAAACCGGCTTTGAATACATAGCCTTGTCTTTTGTGCGCACCGCCGAAGACATCGCCGAAGTGCGCGAGATCATACGCGGCGTAAACCCAGATTCCCCGATAAAGCTGATAGCCAAGATAGAGGACAGACAGGCCCTGGCCAACCTTGACGAGATCATACGCGATTCAAACGGGGTTATGGTGGCGCGGGGAGATTTGGGCATAGAGCTCCCCATAGAAGAACTGCCCAATCTGCAGAAAACCATCATCAACCGCTGCTACCTGGCCGGCAAGCCGGTGATAGTTGCCACGCAGATGCTGGAATCAATGACGGAGATGACCTATCCCACCCGGGCTGAGGTCACCGATATAGCCAACGCCGTGCTTGAGCTGACCTCATCCGTAATGCTTTCCGGGGAAACCGCCAAGGGCGCCCACCCGAAACGCGTGGTAAATATGATGGGGCGCATCATAGACCGCACCGAGTCCAGCATAGATTATCACACCCTCGCGCGCATCACGCACGACTATGTAAACCGCGACGAGATCACCAATATCATGGCGTACAGCGTGGTAAACACGGCTCACGACTGGAACGCTAAAGCTATTGCGGTAGTGACGGCCAGCGGCATCGGCGCGAGAGCCCTTTCGAAGTTCCGCCCCGGCGTGCCGATATACGCCTTCACCCATCACGAAACGCTCTATCATCAGCTCGCCCTTAACTGGGGAGTAGTTCCCTTTCTCATAGAGAACCCTGAAAATCTCCGCTTCAGCGACGTGGCGGGGAGGATCATAGCAATGCTGCTGAAAAAGGGAGCAATAGAAAACGGAGAGAAGCTGATCTTTATGGCCTCAAGCCCTTTCGGCAAGCTCCGCCCCACCAACACAATCCGCTGCGAAGTGGTCGGAGACACCACCTTCCACGAAGCGACCTAGGAGACTGTCCGACATAAGGAATTTTGGCTGCAATTGCCGTTTTTTGCCTACGCCTTTGCACCGCTCAACTTACAGGTTCATTGGAGCCTGCTCGTTTCGCGTCGCTTCGGCTCGGCTTCAAAACCGTCAATTTCGCCTTAAAAACCTTATGTCGGACAGGCTCCTAGGCTATAGCTTTCTTTTATCCATCATCGCTTTAAGCGCCTCGGCCATGGCCGAGACCGGCCTGTCATCCGGCTTTTGCCGGGGAGGCTGGTTATCACGCCGTGGGGGCTGATTGTCGCGTGGCTGAGCCTTTACCTGCGCCTGCGCCAGTTTAGCCGCCTGCTTGTCTTCCCTGGCTCCGATCACAGGATTGGTCTTCATTGAAAGCGCTATGCGCTTGCGCTGGGCGTCCACATCCAGCACTGTCACCTTAACCTGCTGGCGGACCTTCACCACGCTGGAGGCTTCCCTCACATAATTATCCGAAAGTTCGCTGATATGGACCAGCCCGTCCTGGTGTACGCCTATGTCGACAAAAGCGCCAAAAGCCGCGACATTTGTCACGATGCCAGGCAATTTCATGCCGGGCAGCACATCTTCTATCTTCTGCACGTCCCCGAAGCTGAAAGCCTCAAATTTCTCGCGCGGATCGCGCCCGGGTTTGGCCAGCTCAGCCAAGATGTCCCTGAGCGTGGGCTCGCCGGCGTCTCCGGAAATATATCTGGGTATGTCTATCTTCGCCCTCAAAGCCGCGTCGGACATAAGATCGCTCACCGAGCAGCCCAGATCTTCCGCCATTTTTTTAACTATCTCATAGCGCTCCGGGTGGACCGCGCTTGAATCCAACGGGTTTTTCCCGCCGCGTATCCGCAGGAAACCGGCCGACTGCTCAAAAGCTTTAGGGCCGAGCCTTGCGACTTTTTTTAAAGCGGCCCGGGATTCAAAAGCGCCGTTGGCGTTCCGGTGCTCCACGATATTCTTGGCCAGAGTCGGACCAAGGCCCGACACATAGGCGAGCAGCTCTTTGCTGGCGGTGTTTAATTCCACGCCCACGCTGTTAACGCAGCTTATCACCGTATCATCCAGGCTTTTTTTCAGCTCAGGCTGATCCACGTCGTGCTGGTACTGCCCGACGCCTATGGCCTTGGGGTCTATCTTCACCAGCTCCGCCAAAGGGTCCATCAGCCGGCGGCCTATGGAAACAGCGCCGCGCACGGTGATATCCGAATCCGGGAATTCCTCCCTGGCCACCGGCGAAGCGGAATACACCGAAGCGCCGGACTCGTTCACCATCACTATCATCACGCCTTCAAGCTTCAGGCCTTTTATAAATTCTTCGGTCTCGCGCCCGGCGGTGCCGTTGCCTATGGCGATAACCTCAGTCTTATACTGCGCGCAAAGCTTCTTAATTTTGAACGCGGCCTCGGCCTCCCTGTTATCTCCCTGGGTGGGGTAGATAACGTCGTTAGAAAGCAGCATTCCCTGCCTGTCCAGAGCGACCAGTTTGCAGCCGGTCCTGAACCCCGGATCCACGCCCAGTATATTTTTATGCCCCAGCGGCGAGGCCATCAGTATCTCGCGCAGATTGCGGGCGAAAACGGCGATAGCCTCCTTCTCTGCCCGCTTCTTGGTCTCAAGCCGCACCTCGGTTTCCATGGAGAGTGACATGAGGCGGCGGTAACCGTCTTCCGCGGCCGCCTTCACCTGGACGGAACACGCGTTTCCGCCTTTAACGAACAGCGGCAGCAGCAGGGGCAGAGCCTCTTCCTCCGGCGCCTCAACCCGCATCATCAGAAACCCCTCCTTCTCTCCACGCCGCATAGCCAGCACGCGGTGAGAAGGAGCTTTCAAAGCCGGCTCTTTCCAGTCAAAATAATCCTTAAACTTTATGCCTTCGGCCTCTTTTCCCGTCAGGACCTTTGAATGGTATATGCTTTTGGAAAAGAAAACCTCCCTCATCCGCGCCCGGGCTATCTCGTCCTCGCTGACGCGCTCCGCTATTATGTCCCGCGCGCCGGCCAGGGCTTCTTCTCCGTCCTTAACGCCCTTCTCCGCGCTTATGTAAGCGGCAGCAAGAACAAAAGGATCTTGCGGCCCCTGCGCGAAGACGGCGTCCGCGAGCGGCTCCAGCCCTTTTTCTTTGGCGATAGTGGCACGGGTGCGTTTTTTAGGACGGTAAGGCAGGTAGATGTCCTCAAGTTTTGAGAGCGTTACGGCCCCTTCAATCTTTTTCTTTAACTCGTCGGTCAAAAGATTTCGCTCGATCAGAGATTTAAGTATAGCCGCGCGGCGCTCATCCAGCTCTTTTAGCTGTGAGAGGCGGTCGCGGATGGCGGCAAGCTGAACCTCGTCGAGATTGCCGGTGGCCTCCTTGCGGTACCTGGCGACAAAAGGGATGGTGGCGTCCTGGGCAAATAGCGCCGCGGCGGCCCGCACCCCTGACTCGCTAAGCGAAAGCTCTTTGGCGACTCTTGAAACATAAACTTCACTCATATGACGGCCTCCGGAAACTTATTTAACCTGGGGGAGTTCCGACTCCATACAATATTCTACGATTTCTGTAAGGTAGTTCCGGGGACAGTATATTTAATTCACACCAATTTAGGCTGGTAGTTTTTAGAGTTAAATATACTGTCCCCGGAATTCGTAAAGATAGTCATTTAGTCATCAGCGTCCCCTGTAATTTCTTTGGAGCTGGCGGCGGGGGATCTGGGTTAGCAAAACCCTCCGGGATGGAGTCAGCCGAAGGTGGACGACAGTTTCCCACCCGAGACTTGCATAGCGGCGGGTGGACTGGGCTATCAAAGGACTGCTACGGACACTGCCTGCGCCTGGGTGGAGCGTTGCGACACTGGGCCCGCACGGGAAGTGCGGCCACGGTGTGGACGACAGTTTTTGCTTTCCAGTCCTCCGCCACCTGCGAACCCTCTTAGTCATCAGCTTCCCCGGTAAACAAAAAGAGCCGGGCTTTTGGGCCGGCTCCTTTCAAGACTCTTTCAAATCTTCCCGGTTACGGATTTCCCATAGACAGGATAGCTATCACCCGGCGGTTTGCCTGGCGGCCGTCATCGGCTGTATTGGGGGCGACGGGCTGGGCCTTACCCATTCCCTTCGCCGACAAGCGGCTCGCATCCGCGCCATCAGTCTCCACCAGGTGCTTTATTACTGCATTGGCCCGCGCCTCGGAAAGCTTTAAATTATAATCTTCATCCCCCTGGTCGTCGGTATAACCCTGCAGCTCTATGCGCGCGGTCGGGTTGGCTTTCATAAAAACCGAAATCTCCGTCAGCTGCGCGGCAAAATCGCCTTTGATTTCGGCTTTGTCGTAATCAAATTCCATGGCTAACTTCATGCACAATTTGTCCGCCTGTTCCCAGGGGCAGGCCGGGTCGCCGGCCGCGCCGCGCACAGCCGCCACCACAGCCGGCGTCACCGAACCCGGAGCCGCAACCAACAGCAGCCTGTCCAGCGCCTGCACTTCTACTACAGAGCCGGCCGGGCAGCCAGCAGTGTCCACGGCTATTGCCATGGGCGTGCCGGGGCACTTATCTAAAGAATCCGCCACGCCGTCAGCGTCAGAGTCAAGCGGGCAGCCGCTCGCGTCAACTGTCGTCCCCTTGGGAGTGCGCGGGCATTTATCCAAAGAATCTGCCACGCCGTCAGCGTCGGTATCCGGGGCGCAGCCGCCAGTCAGAACCGCTCCGCCCAGCGAAGTGCCGGGGCACTTTACGGAGTCCGCCGGGAGAACCGTCACCGCGGCCGGCGGCTCTTTACTGACCGGAGCCGCGCCGAAGCTGTAGGTAAATTTTACCGCCGGGACCAGATATCGGGGATTAACGCCCGAAGCGAATACAAGATGATACTTCAGCTCGCCGCCGATCTTCATATTATCGTTCAGGGGATACATAACTCCGCCGCCCAGATTAAGGCCGGGATAATAAGCGCTGGCGGAGTCCACCGTGCTTACCACGGCGCCGCCGGATTTAACGTCGCCGGAAGTGTTGCGCGCGTTATAGACGCCCAATCCGAAAATGCCGTATACGGTCTGCGCCCCTATTTGCTTCTCGGCTTTTAAATACGGGGTCAGGCCCAGCGTCGAGTAGCTGATAGCCGAATAATCAAACCCGGGTATGCTCTGCGCTTCAGCGCGCGTGTGGAAGAGATCAACTCCGACCGTAAACATGTCGTCTATTTTGTATCCCTCGTAGCTGAGGTCAAACCCGATGCCGCCGCCTGCAAAATCTTTCCAATCGCCCTTGGCAATAGCGGAACCCACGCCCGCGCCAGCCTCGATCTTCATCTCTCCCGCGAACGCCGAAGCCCGGCACGCGGAAAGAACCATAAGCGCTATCATTATTTTTTTCATTTTAAATGCTCCCGCCTTAATTTTCAGCAACCCGGTTGCCAGCGATATTAAAAGCTATAGCCAAAGCCGACCGAGGTCGTGTAAGTGGTGTCAACCCACCCCATGCCGCCGGTAAAGGATATGTTCTTATCCGGTAGAATCGCCTTTATGCCTACGGCAACCGCGTCCTGCTTCTGGAAGTTGCCGTATCCGACGCCCATGGTAAAGTTTTTGCCGGGGGTGGGATCCGGAATTGCCGCTAAAGCCGCGGCGGAAGCGATACCGGAATAAGCCGTCCTCAACTGGCGGAAGTTAACCGCGTCAAAATCGCTGTAACCGTCAGCCACGCCGGTCACGCGCGCGGCGCCGCCCGTAGCGTCATTCCTGAACGTCGCCCCGCTGTCGTCAAGAGTCATTGAGGTAGAATGGGTTCCGCCGGAAAGCCTTGTCTGGGTTTGATCAATAGCCACGCCGTGTGAGTTGCCGCTATCCGTGTTTACGAGAAGACTAGCTGACGCGGGCTGCAGATCAAGTTCCGTGCGTGCATTGGTTAAAAGTGCGTCGGTATCGGACACCAGCGAAACGGCGTTAGTGGCCCCCTCGATCACCATCCCGTTATTAGCGACATTGATCGTAGCGTTAGCAGTCGGATTCAGGCTGTAGATATTTCCATTCACGCCCAGGGAACCGTCAATATACATACCGCCGTTGACCTGCGTGCCGAAATCGAAAGCATTGAGCCCGACTACTGTGTTTTGGGTCTCCCTAACCACAATACTGTTGTCCGGGAGAACGCCGCCGTTATAACTAATGATCGTGGTGTTCACGCCCCGCATAGTGTTGACCGAGGTGTTGGTGTTGCCGATATTATTGATGGAGCCGGAGGTTGCAAAGCCTACATTGTTGGTCTTCGCCTCTATATTATTCGCGCCGGTGGTGGCATTGGCCGTCAGATAGTTCACGCCGCTCACGCCGGTGGCGGATATAGTATTTGACTGGCTGGCCGCATTGGCGGTCATGCTATTGCTGCCCGCGGTCGCGATTATGGAGTTATTACCGCCGGTCGCCGTGATCGTGTTGTTCACATGCGCCGTAAGAATATTGTTAGCCGCTGAGGAAATGATCGAGTTATCACCGGTGGCAGCCGTGATATTGTTATTCACGTGTGCAGTTATCACGTTATCAGCCGCGGTGGCAGTGATCGTGTTATTGCCGGTGGTCGCCGTGACAGTATTGCCTGTGCCGCCGGTAATCGCATTCGTCGTTGCCGCTGTGATGACATTGTTGGCTGCAACTGAATTAATAGTGTTGCTACCGGTTGGAGTGCGCCCCTAAAACTGAACAGATTTGAAGGCTAGATTAGGTATGGTTTTGACTGGTTTCCCAGAGTGCCGTGATATAATGAGAAATAAGAGAGGAACCAGCCATGGGCAAGAAGAAGCGGAT
>Ga0247842_10002339_pt1 | contig 28433 bp, 24 predicted proteins | sample LaCruzMarch2015__3_FD_192411 | JGI IMG/M metagenome (GOLD analysis project Ga0247842, IMG submission 192411) | Freshwater microbial communities from meromictic Lake La Cruz, Castile-La Mancha, Spain - LaCruzMarch2015_19m | ecosystem: Environmental > Aquatic > Freshwater > Lake | place: Spain...
CCGCCGGCGGTGAGGGGGGTATTCAGGAAGGGAGTACCCCAGGTAAGGAACTGCATGTAACCGACCTGGAATTTACCGAAGGGGACGTTGAAATCCAGATAGGCCCGTTCCCATTCGATGTTTTCCTGAGCCTTGGCAGCACTGCCGCCGGTACCGCCGGGTGTCTGGGTACGGGACTGGGTTTCACCAGTGCCACCGGCCCAGGACTGATCGCCCCATCTTTTTTCCATGGCGTCAAACCGGGTGACCAGTTTGAGTCCTTCGACGACCTGAAATTCCGTCGTCAGACGGAACTGCTGGCCATACCAGGCATTGGGGCCGCGCCGGGGAGTGTTGGCCCAGCTCGTTGTTGTCGCATTGTCCGGGGGCGCCTGCTTGTCTAATACCGAGGGGTTGTCCACATAAAAGCCCTGGGCATAATAGGAGCCGCTGAACTTTACATCTACTGCCGCGGCGGGCATGGCGAAGGCCACGATCAGACCGAGGGACAGTAAAATTACCCAAAATTTCTTCATTTTCTCCTCCTAAGAGAGTTGATTGTGTCGAATCTTCATTTCCTCCTCCGGGAACGGGCATTCCCAAAGGAGATTCCCTTGCCACTAACTACCTGATTTCAATCGGATTTGACTTGCCAAGCCTCCCTCCTCCCGTTTTCAGTTTCGGGAACCCTAACATCACCAGCCGGGGATGTCAAGCCCTTTTCGACAAAAATTGCCGGCCATGACAAAAATTCGACAAATTTGTCGATGAAATTTGTCAGTGCAATTTGTATGCCCCATAAAGTCTCGCAAACTCCTTTAAAGTTGGCGTTCCCATGTCGGCGATAATCCTTGGGGCGTACCACCGGCACCGACACGCTTTATTTCATGTCATTAAAGCACGGGCGGGAATCCAGTCTCTTCCTAACTTGATGCTTCTTAAGTGCGTCGATAACGACACACATCGAAAAAGCAGTTGCTATTTTGACACGATATGCAAGGCTCGGCGGCGGGGCGGCGAAACAGCCAAAATGTCAAAATATCTCTTGACATGAGAGGCATCTTGATATACTGCAAGTCGCGTCAAGTCGGGACCTCATGGTCACCTCGACGTTTACCTTGTCAACACCGTGAAGTTAGGGATCTTGCCCCGTTGGACAGGCCAATGTGGCCGCTGTTTTTTTATGAACCGGACACCTCGTTAAAGGATGGTTATCCGGGAGGCGGCCAATCATAAACGGGGCGCCCGAAAGAGTATCCTGACAAGATCATCCAAATAATTAGGGAGGTAACAAAACAGTATGGCAGAAGAGAAGGTTCAATTGAAAGAGGTATACCCGGTACCGGAAAAGATCAAGAAAATGGCCTTTATCAGCGGCAGGGAAGCCTATGACAAGCTCTGGAAGCGCTCCATAGAAGACCCGAACGGCTTCTGGTCAGAGATCGGCAAGGAGTATGTGGAATGGTTCAAACCCTTCGACAAGGTTATGGACTACAACTTCGATATCAAGAAGGGCGAAATCTATGTCAAGTTCTTCGAGGGCGGGAAACTGAACGTTTCCTATAACTGCCTCGACAAGAACCTCAAGACCCGGGCCAATAAAGTCGCCATCCAGTGGGAAGGCAACGAACCCGGTGAAGCAAGGGCCCTGACCTACCAGCAGATGTATGAGGAAGTCTGCAAATTCGCCAATGTCCTCAAGGGACTGGGAGTCAAGAAGGGCGACCGTGTTTGCCTGTATCTCCCCATGATTCCCGAACTCGCCATCAGCATGTTAGCCTGTACCCGCATCGGCGCCATCCACAGCATCGTCTTCGGTGGATTCAGCTCCGACTCCCTGAGAGACAGACTTCAGGACTCGACGAGCAAGGTGCTGGTCACCTGCGACGGGACCTTCCGGGGAGCCAAGGCAGTACCCCAGAAGGACAGCGCCGACGCCGCCGTCGCCGCGAGTCCCTCCGTAGAGAAGATCGTCGTGGTGAAGCGCGTGGGCGACAAGATCAAGTGCGATATGACCGCCGGCCGCGACCTCTGGTGGGATGAGGCAATGGCCAAAGCATCGGCCGATTGTCCCCCCGAATGGATGGATGCGGAAGATCCCCTCTTCATCCTCTACACCTCCGGTTCGACGGGGAAGCCCAAGGGCGTTATCCACACCACCGGCGGTTATCTCACCTTCGTAGCCTACACCCACAAGATAATCTTCGATTACCATGAGGAAGACATCTACTGGTGCACCGCCGACATCGGCTGGGTCACGGGGCATTCCTACATCGTTTATGGTCCTCTCTGCAACGGCGCCACCTCCGTCATGTTCGAGGGCGTTCCCAACTATCCTGATATGAGCCGTTTCTGGAAGACCGTGGAAAAGTATAAGGTCAATATTTTCTATACGGCCCCCACGGCCATCCGCGCCATCGCCAAGGAAGGCGATGAGTGGACCAAGAAGGCCGACATCTCATCGCTGCGAATCCTTGGCACCGTCGGTGAACCCATCAACCCCGAGGCCTGGAACTGGTACTACAACGTCATCGGCCGCGGCGAATGCCCCATCGTTGACACGTGGTGGCAGACCGAGACGGGCGGCATTCTGATTACGCCGCTTCCCGGGGCCATTGCCATCAAACCCGGGATGGCCACCGTGCCCTTCATGGGCGTCTGGCCGGTTCTGGTAGATGACGAAGGCAAGGAGTTCACGGAGACGGTAGCCTCCGGAGCTCTGTGCATCAAGGTTCCCTGGCCCGGCATCATGCGGGGCGTCTATGGCGATCCCAAGCGTTTCCAGGAGACCTACTTCGAGCAGTTCCCCGGCTATTATGTCACCGGCGACGGCTGCCGGAGAGACAAAGACGGTTACTATCAGATTACCGGTCGCATCGACGACGTCATCAACGTATCCGGTCACAGAATGGGTACGGCGGAAGTCGAGAGCGCCCTGGTCGCCCATGCGAAGGTTGCCGAGGCAGCGGTAGTCGGTTATCCCCATGAGGTGAAAGGGCAGTCCATTTACGCCTACGTTACCCTGAAGAGCGGTATCGCGAAGAGCGACGACCTGAAGAAGGAACTGGTCGCCCATGTCCGGACCCTGATCGGGCCCATCGCCACCCCCGAAAAGATCCAGTGGGCTGACGGTCTGCCCAAGACCCGGAGCGGCAAGATCATGCGCCGGATCCTCAAGAAAGTGGCCGCCGGCGACGTTAGCGACCTCGGTGACACCACGACCCTGGCCGATCCGTCCGTTGTTGACGACATCGTGAAGAACAGGCAGTAAAAATCTTTTTTTCCCTGTCCTTATCCTTTGCGGATGAGGACAGGGAAACTCGGTTATTGCGATAGTTTATTATAATAAGACATTAATTATCTGAATGACGTGCCGGTCTTGAACCGGGCGTTGGTTCGGGAAGGAGGACAATGTGAATATTGTTGCATGTGTGAAGCAGGTTCCGGATACGGAAGCCCAGATCAAAGTAAAAGGTGACGGTTCTGGGATTGAAGAGGGCGGCATCAAATGGGTCATGAACCCCTATGACGAATTCGGCGTCGAAGAATCTCTGAAACTCAAAGAGAAATTTGGCGGCGAGGTGACCATTGTTTCCGTAGGCCCGGCGAGGACCATGGAAACCATCCGCACCGCCTTGGCCATGGGGGCCGAAAAGGGCATCCAGATCGATGATCCCGCCCTTTACAACGCCGACGCCTATGCTACGGCCGAAGCACTGGCCGCCGCAATCAAAGGCGTCCCTTATGACATCATCTTCTGCGGCCAACGCGCCATTGACGACGACTCCGCGCAGGTAGGCTCCATCCTCGCTGAGCTCCTCGGCATTCCCCAGGTTACCTTTGCGACGAAACTCGAAATCAACGGGACCGTTGTCAAGGCAACCCGGCCCATCGAAGGGGCCGCAGTGGTAATTGAGACGTCCCTGCCCTGTGTGATTACGGCCACCAAGGGTTTGAACGAACCCCGCTATGCATCCCTGCCCGGCATCATGAAGGCGAAGAAGAAGCCTGTTGATATCAAGAAAGCCGCTGACCTCGGCGTGACCGGCGCCTCGAAATCCAAGGTTGCCAAGTTCACACCGCCCCCCGCGCGACCCCCGGGAAAGATCATCTGCGCGGACGACACACCCGAGGGCAAGGCTGCCGAGCTGGCAAAACTCCTCAGGGAAGAGGCGAAGGTTATCTAAATTATCAATGATCACGGAGGAATAAGAAGATGGCAAAAGGTGTATGGATAGTGGCAGAACAGAGAGACGGCGCCCTGAGAAAGGTCAGCTTCGAACTGGCGAGCACGGCCAGGAAACTGGCGGATCAGCTTGGCGAAGAGGTCGGCGCCGTTCTGTGCGGTTCCGGCGTTGAGGCCATGGCCGCTGAGCTTGGAAAATATGGTGTAGATAAAGTTTATGTGGCGGACAATGCCGCCCTGGAACCCTATACGACCGACGCCCATGCGGCGGCCGTAGCTAAAATCGTGAAGGAAAGTGATCCTTCCATCCTGCTTCTTGGCGCTTCCGCCCAAGGCAAGGATCTCTCCGCCAGCCTCGTGGGCAAGTTGGCAACAGGCATGGCTACGGATTGTACGGATGTAAAGATTGCCGACGGCAAACTTTGCGCCGTCCGTCCGATGTACGCCGGCAAGTGCTTCGGTGAAATCGTAATCGATACGTTCCCCCAGATGGCTTCCCTGCGACCCAATGTGTTTACGATCGTAGAGTGCGCCAAAGCGGGCGAAGTCGTCAAGTTTGACGCCGGTCTGGATGCGGCAAAGACCAAGGTGGCCGAAATTCTGAAAGAGGCTGCCGGCAAGATCGATGTGGCGGAGGCGAATATCATCGTATCCGGCGGGCGCGGCATGAAGGGCCCCGAAGGTTACGGAATCCTCGAAGAGCTGGCAGGTCTGCTCGGCGCCGCTGTTGGTGCCTCCCGCGCCGCTGTTGACGCCGGCTGGCGTCCCCAGTCCGATCAGGTCGGTCAGACCGGCAAGGTCGTTTCCCCGAACCTCTACATTGCCTGCGGTATCTCCGGCGCCATCCAGCATCTGGCCGGGATGAGTTCCTCGAAGTACATCGTGGCGATTAACAAGGATGCCGAGGCCCCGATCTTTGCGAGGGCCGACTACGGTATCGTGGACGACCTCTTCAAGGTCGTTCCCGTGCTGACCCAGGAAGTCAAGAAGCTGTTGGCTTAACACCAGAACCGGGAGCGGCCCCCAAGCCGTTCCCGGTTTTTTCATTGTACAACATTTATGTCGCGAGGCTTGGGAAGACCGGCGGGTAATCATGCGCGTGAGCTTCCCAAGCCGCGAGTCAGGGAGGATGTATGGAGCTATCAACTTTTTCGATAGGCCATGAAGGCAGGGAGGTTTTCTGGAATGCCGAGCATTTCGAACCCATCCTGTTCATGTTGACCTTTGTCGCCATGGCCATTTTTGCCTATGGGGTTTATCGGCGCTGGCTCATGTGGACAGCGATCGGCAAACCCGAGGACCGAACGGATGACAGAAATGAACGGATTAAAGCGCTGCTGAAAAACGGACTGCTCCAGCTCAAAACGTGGTCGGATCCCTATCCGGGCGTCATGCATGGCCTGATTTTTTTTGGTTTTGTCGTACTTTTTTTTGGTGCCGCCTTTGACGCCACGGAGTTTCATGTGGCCGAGCCCCTGGGCGTGCCCTTTCTCATCGGGAAGTTCTATCTGTTCTTTTCTTTCCTCATGGACCTGTTCGGACTGGCCGTGCTGGCCGGTGTATTTATGGCCCTGGACAGACGTTATCTCACGAAACCGGATCGCCTCGGCTATAAAGGGGAGCCGGATAACCGGCCCGATGACGCGATCGTCCTGCTCCTCATTGCCGGGATCATTATCACGGGTTTTATCATCGAAGCCCTGCGCATCAGCGTGACCTGGCAGCAGACGCCCTGGGAAGTCTGGTCCTTTGTGGGCTGGACCCTTGCCAAGGCTTTTACCGGTGTAAGTCCGGAGGCCGCAAAGGCGATGCACAAATGGGTCTGGTGGATCCACACGGCGTTCGCCCTGGGATTTATCGCCTATATTCCTTATTCAAGGTTGATGCACATCATTACTACCCCGGCCAACTACTTCATGGCGACACGGAAGCCTATCGGCCAGTTAGAGCCGATCAAGGATTTCGAGAATGCCGAGTCTTTTGGCGTGGGAACCATTGAAGAATTCACCTGGAAACAGATCTTCGATTCCGACGCCTGCACCCGCTGCGGGCGGTGCCAGGACGGCTGTCCCGCTTATCTGACCGGGAAGCCCCTGTCTCCGAAGAAGCTGGTTCAGGATCTCAAGGACTACTGGCTGGAGAAGGCCCCGGGCGCTGTCGCGTCGAGAAAAGAGCAACTCCTGGCGTCCGGCGAAGGTGCGGAGAATATCAATCCGAAGTTGAAGGCCCTCTTTGCGTGGCTGGACAAACTGGACAAGGTCGTCGATGAAAATCTGCCCAAAGGGCCGGAGCCGACAGAGAAGGCCATGGTCGGCGAAGTCATCGGTCTCGATGAACTCTGGGCCTGCACCAACTGCATGTATTGCATGGAAAACTGTTCGGCTTCCATCGAGCATGTGCCGAAGATCATCGGCATGCGGCAGTACAAGGTCCTCATGGAAGCCGATTTTGCTCCGGAGTTGCAGTTGACCTACCGTAATATGGAGAACAACTCCAATCCTTGGGGTGTGGGCGCCCATCTCCGGGCTGAATGGGCCAAGGAGCTCGGCGTGAAGACTCTGTCCGAAGATCCCAATGTGGAATATCTATTCTATGTCGGTTGTGCCGGTTCATTTGATGACCGGGGCAAGAAGGTCTCCGTGGCCCTGGCCAAAATTCTCCAGGCGGCCGGTGTCAGCTTCGGCATCCTGGGCACGGAAGAGAGCTGCTGCGGCGATTCGGCCATGCGGGGCGGCAACGAATACCTCTATCAGACCATGGCCCAGGCCAACATCGAGGTGATGAACGGCTATGGGGTCAAGAAGGTCATCTGCACCTGTCCCCACGGTTACAACGCCCTGAAGAAGGATTATCCTCACTTCGGCGGCAATTTTGAGGTGTATCACCACACCGAGATCATCGCGGAACTCATTGAAAAGGGAAAGATCAAGATCAAGATACCCGTTGACGATGTACGCTTTACCTACCATGATTCCTGTTTCCTGGGCCGTTACAATCAGGTCTATGATCAGCCCCGGAGGATCATCAAGGCGATCCCCGGCGCCCGTCTCGTCGAGATGGAGCGTAACCATGAGAAGAGCTTCTGCTGCGGTGCCGGTGGTGCGAGGATGTGGATGGAAGAGCACGGCGATCGCATCAACGACGCCCGGGCCAAGCAGGCCATCGCTGTCGGCGCCAAGACCATCGCTGTCGGATGTCCCTTCTGTCTGACCATGATGAGCGACGGCCTCAAGTTCCACGGTAAGGAAGAAGAAATAATCGCCCTGGATCTCGCTGAGATCGTCTGGAAGGGTATGGGTCTTGAAGAAGAAAAAGCCCCGGTTGAGGTCTGTCAGGCGTAAACAGGAGGTCTCAATATAAGTAAGAGTGAAAACGCCCCGGCTCTATCTGAAAGGATGGACCGGGGCGTTTTCTTGAGTAATGGAGGATCAAAGCTATCCGTATTTTTGACTCCATCAGCATGAATTGAGGGTAATGAATATGCTTTATTCACTTCTTAAATGTTCTGTGTTATAAAGGTAGCTATGTCAATGGTTGGTAGAGAAGCAGGAATCAACAACAATTTTCCTGAAAGGAGTATGGCGAGTATGGCGGAAGAAAGCATCTATACAAAAAAACTGTGGCTCAAATCCTATGAAAAGGGAGTTCCCGAATCTATTTCCTATGAGGACCTCTGTATGCCGGAAATCCTGGACCGGACGGCGAAACAGTTTGCGGAGCGACCAGCCCTGGTCTTTCAGGGGACGGTGGTCCGCTTCCGGGAGTTAAAGGACATGGTGGACCGGTTTGCGACTTGTCTTACCGACTTTGGCGTCAAAAAGGGGGACGCCGTCGCGTTGCTCCTGCCTAATGTTATTCCCTGTGTGGCGGCCTACTTTGCCATCCTGAAGATCGGCGCCTTGGCCGTCATGAATAATCCCCTTTATTCCGATCCGGAACTGGAACACCAGTTCAACGACTCCGGTTCCAAGGTACTGATTACCCTGGACGTTTTGACCCCCAGAATGATCGCTCTCCGTCCGAAGACAAAGATCAAACAGATTGTCCATACCTGCATCGGCGACTATCTGCCGACCGTTAAACGGGTGCTGGGGAAATTGCTGAAAAAATATCCCTTTGCCGATGTACCGGCGACGCCTGATGTTTACAAGTGGAAGGATTGTCTTGCCAAATATGGTCCCAACCCGCCGGCAGTGAAGAACAGCTTTGACGAGGTGGCCATGTATCAATACACGGGGGGGACGACAGGTGTCTCCAAGGGCGTCATGCTGACCCATGCAAACCTGAGCAAGCAGGTCCAGCAGTGTTGCGCGTGGTTTCCAAAGTTCGCTAAGGGAACGGAGATCATGCTGGGTGCCTTGCCTTATTTCCATGTTTTCGGTCTCTCTGTTTCCATGAATTTTTCTATTTACATGGGCTGGTCACAGGTGCTCGTGCCGCGACCCCAGCCCGAGCCGCTTCTCGAGGCGATCCGGAATTTTCGTCCGACCTTCGCCCCCCTGGTGCCGACCATGTACATCGGCATGCTCAACCATCCCGATCTGAAGAAAACGGATATGAGCTGCATCAAGGGCGCCTTCTCCGGAAGCGCCCCTCTCCCCGTGGAGGTTATCCATGGCTTCGAAAAGGCCACCGGGGCTGTTATTGTGGAGGGTTTCGGGATGACGGAGACCACACCGGTGACCCATATCAATCCCTTCGCCGGGGGGGCCCGCAAGGTGGGCAGTATCGGCCTCCCTATCTCGGATACGGAGTGCCGGGTCGTCGATCTGGACAACGGCGTGACGGATATGCCCGTTGGCCAACCGGGCGAGTTGATCGTCAAGGGGCCCCAGGTGATGAAGGGATATAAGGGCATGCCGGAAGAAACGGCCAATTCCCTGAAGGATGGCTGGATGTATACCGGGGATATCGCCACGATGGACGAAGACGGCTACTTCTATATCGTGGACCGGAAGAAAGACATGATTATTTCGGGCGGCTTCAATGTCTATCCCCGGGATATCGACGAGGTCTATTATGAACATGCCAAAGTCCAGGAGGCATGTTCCATCGGCATCCCCGACGCCAAACGGGGGGAGAACGTCAAGCTCTTCATCGTTCTCAGGGAAGGCGAGACGGCGACCCAGGAAGAGATGATCGAGTACGGAAAGACGAAGCTGGCCGCCTACAAGCTTCCTACCGAGGTCGAATTCCGCAAGGAGCTGCCGAAAACGAATGTAGGCAAGATCCTCCGCAAGCAGCTCCGGGCGGAAGAGCTGGAGAAGCGGAAGAAATAGGCAACAGTTGACGTGCTGGAAAAAAGTAGGGAATTACCCTCCCCTTCAAGGGGAGGGACGGGGTGGGGATGGGTTTCATTTAGTTGCTACAAGTTCTTAACCCATCCCCCTCCTAACCTCCCCCTTGAAGGGGGAGGAGATAATTTGGTTTTGCGAGGCCGTCCCAAATTTAGCGATAGGTTTTAGAGCCCAGCCGGTAAATTCAGACTTCAAATGGTTGCCACAAATTCTATTTCCCGGGGGAGTTTGTAGGAAGACAGATATGCCCGGCAGTGTCTCAGGATTTCCTTATCATCCGCTTCCACGCCGGGCCTCTTGACGATCAGGGCCTTGACGATTTCTCCCCGCATCAGATCTTCTTTGCTCTCCACCCGTGCAGTTTGCACCGCCGGGTGCATCTCCAGGACAATTTCCACTTCCAGGGGATAGACATTGAAGCCGCTGGTGATGATCATCCGCTTCTTCCGGCCGGTGAGAAAAATATAGCCGTCCCCGTCGATCCTCGCCAGATCCCCCGTATGGAGCCAGCCGTCGCGAATGACCTCGGCGGTTGCTTTTTCATCCTTGTAGTACCCGGGCATGACGTTTTTCCCCCGGACGAGCAGTTCGCCGATCTCCCCTGCGGGCAATCCGGCGCCGTTGTCATCGACAATCCTTACCTCCAGCCCCGGAATGGGAATCCCGATTGATCCCGGTTTTTGTTCCATGGTGAGCCTCGTTATCGCGCAGATAGGCGACGCTTCCGTCAAACCGTAACCCTCGACCAGAGGAGTCCCAAATTTTTCTCGAAAGAGCTGGATAAATTCCATCGGGATGGCAGAACCGCCGGTGACACAGAAGCGCAGGGAACGGAGATCGCATTTTTCCCCGCCCTGGTGAAACACCATTCCTAAAAACAACCGGGGCACAGCGCCGATATAGGAGACCTTTTCCCTTTCAATGGCGCCAAAGATGCTGTCCAGGGTAAAGCGCTCCATCAGGACTACACTGCCGCCGATATAGAATACGGCCAGCATATTTGCCGCTGCCCCGAAGGAATGAAAGAACGGTATCACCGCTAACCCTCGCTCGGCGGGGGTGCCTTGAAAATCTGTTGCTCTGAACAGAACAGCCTGTGTCATCAGGTTGCCATGGGTCAGGACGGCCCCCAAGGCTCGGCCCGTCAAACCGGAAGTATAGATCATGACTGCCGGGTCGTCTTCGGCAATATCCGGCATCTCCCAGATGGAAGGATTGTCCTTGATGGCCTGGGTGTATGGGCAGTCCGTATCCATGCCGTTTGTGGTCAGGAGATGCTTACAGAGGGGTAGATCGTTCTTGATTTCTTCATAGCGTTTCGCAAGGACGCCTTGGGTAATGAATAATTTGGCGTCGCTGTCTCCGATCAGATGCCTCAATTCGTAAGGGGTAGAAAGAACGTTCAGGGTCACGGCAACGGCGCCTAACTTCTGGGCGGCAAAATAAGAGATGATGAATTCCGGGCAATTGGGGAGCATGATGGCGATCTTGTCCCCCTTCTCGATCCCCAGGCCGCTATAATAATGGGCCAGGGCATTGGCGGCCCTGTTGAATTCCCCATAAGTCATGCGGCATTTTTCATGAATGAAGGCAATATTGTCCGGAAATCTTTTCGTTGATTCCTCCAGCATCTGTCCCAGGTTCATATAGTTGGTAACCTCCAAAATTTTAATGTAAAAATTGAATTTGTCCGGTTCTCCTTAGCACATGCCATTTCCCTTTTCAATCCTGGGAGCGGTCTTTTTTTCTTGATCATGAAAGCGATTTCATATAGTAATAGACCGCCTGTGGGCATTGAACAAAAATCCTTAGGAGGTTTTACTGATGAAAAGAACAATGTTGCTGGTTACCCTGATTCTTCTCTGTTCCGTTTCTTTAGCCCTTGCCGGGGGCTCACCCGTCGGGAAGTGGAAGACCATTGACGACAAAACGAAAAAAGAGAAATCCATCGTCGAGATTTACGAAGCAAACGGGAAGATCTATGGAAAGATCGTTCAATTGCTTCAGGAGAAGGACGGCGGGGCGAGCAAACTCTGTACAAAATGTACCGGCAGCGACCAGAATAAGCCCATGATCGGCCTGGTAATCGTTAAGGGGCTGAAAGCGGACGGAAACGAATACACCGGCGGGACCATTATGGATCCCAACGACGGCAAGGTTTACAAGTGCAAGATGGAAGTTATTGAAGGCGGTAATCAGATGAAGGTCAGAGGCTTTATCGGTTTCTCCCTCCTCGGTCGAACCCAGGTCTGGCACAAGGTGAAATGACCTTATGTCCGAGATTATCAACGGCAATGAAATATCCCGGGTGATCCGGGAAGAGATCCGCAAGCAGACCCTGACGTTCAGGGAAAAGACGGGCGTGACGCCCGGTCTGGCCGTGGTTTTGGTCGGCGCGGACTCGGCCTCCCAAATCTACGTCGGGCGCAAAGGCAAGGCCTGCGAAGAAGTCGGTTTTCTGTCCCGGGAATTCAGATTGCCTGGGGATACGGAAGAGAAAAAGCTTTTGGAGATTATTCGGCAATTGAATGAGGATCCGGCCATGCACGGCATCCTTGTTCAATTGCCCCTTCCTCCCCAGATCCGCTCCCAGGCGGTCATCGAGGCGATTGCCCCGCAGAAGGATGTGGACGGCTTCCATCCCGTGAATGTGGGTCGTCTGGTTGCCGGAAATCCCTGCCATATCGCCTGTACGCCCCAAGGGATCATTGAACTCCTTGACCGGACCGGCATTGTCATCGAGGGAAAAGAAGCGGTGATCGTCGGCCGGAGCAACATCGTTGGGAAACCCCTGGCCATGCTCCTCCTGGCCCGCCATGCCACCATTACCATCTGCCACACCCGGACGCGCAATCTTCCGGAGACAACCCGGCGGGCCGATATCCTCGTGGCTGCTGCCGGCAGTCCGGAGATGATCCGGGGGGAAATGGTCAAGGAGGGCGCCGTCGTAATTGATGTCGGTATGAATCGCCTGCCCGATGGCCGTCTGGTCGGGGATGTCGCCTTCGCGGAAGTCGCCCCCCGGGCTGCTTATATCACCCCTGTCCCGGGAGGGGTCGGCCCCATGACCATTGCCATGCTGCTGCAGAACACCCTGAACGCGGCGCGTCTTATTATCTGATAAACTCGAAGAAGTAATTTATCTCCTCCCCCTTCAAGGGGGAGGTTAGGAGGGGGATGGGGTAAAAAGTTATAACAACTACATAAAACCCATCCCCACCCCTTGAAGGGGAGGGTGTTATGAGATTTTTTGCGAATTCGTCTTTATTTAAATCAATCCGACCATATTGAATATTTTTGCGAAGCGCATCTCCCAGGAATGGTCCCGGCGGGCCCGTGCGAAACCCCGCTGGCGGATCGTCTCTGCCTCTGCGGGGTTGTCCAGAAGATACCGGATCTTTTCCAGAAGGTCTTCAAACCCCCGATAGGTAACAATCTCTTTGCCGATTTCATAAACCCGCTCCAGCTCCGGGTGATGTTCCGTAAGATAGAGCCCGCCGCTCATGGGGATCTCGAAATCGCGCCCCTTGAGACAGTAAGCGTCCGAGCAGCCGATGACACCGCCGAAGCCGAGGTTGATCCGGCTTTTTGAATAGAGACGCACCATGTCTTCCGTGGATAGCGGTCCATGCGGCCAGCCGGCGCCGTAAGCTTCGATGTGGATGCCAGCTTCCTGAAGCCGGGCGATTATCTCCGGACGTTTGCCGTAACACTGTCCTACAAAAGACACGGGGATGGTTTTTCCAAGGTCCCAGGGGCGGTGAATTTCCGGGTTGGCCCCTTCGGGGAGGTAAAGGGGAACGGCGCCTTCAACGCAGTATTTCTTAAGGGCGTCTTCCGTGCTGGTCCAGGAAAGGGTAAACCAGCGGCAAATATCCCGGTTGCCCATCGACATGCCGTTGCGGATCTTGCCGACAAAATGTTCCTTGTCGTTCAAGGCGAGATTGATCATGGGAATACCCATACAGGATAACTCCCGGACCGCTTCGGGGCTGATCAATTCGCCGGACAGGTAAGAGAAGATGACGTCGCCTTTCCCCTCTTTCGTATTTCTTGCTGCCCAGTCCAGCAAATCACGGTTCATGGCTTCTTTTGCCGACCGATGCCATTCCTGCTCCTGCTGATGGTCGAACCGGTCACCCCAGTCGTAATGCCTGACGGGGCCGAACTTTTCCAGCGACGGCCGCAGGGACTCGTTTTCCCAGTTATAGTGGTGATAGATAGCGAGAATCTGCAGAGAACCCTTTTTTTTGGGCTTCAGGAGGGGGAATTGCTCCCGGATATGGTGCCGGACGGCTTCTTCGTCTGGCATGATGAGCCGGCGAGCCGCAAATTCCCGCTCGTAAAGTTCCAGCTCCCGCTGTAGTCGCCGGTCATTGCGCCAGGTGCGGAATTGCCGCCGATATTTTTTAAGCGGATCCATATTAGTTAACATTGCCGGTGCTTAAAGACGATGTTGCGTATAGAGCCTCGCCCCGTTCGATTTATCCACCCGGTCGTTCATCATGTTGAAAACATGGCCGGCGTCGATCACGGGGATGGAAAAGGCCGCCGCGGTATCCACGCATACGGGCAGAGCGCCGATTCCCGCCCCTACCAGACATAGATCAGTCTTGGCCGGTATTTCCGCAAGGAGACGATCTTTCATTGTTGACCAGCGGGTGGCCACATATTCGGCGGGTATCTCGGCAAAGACAATTTCAGGGTGACTCTCAAAACGGTCGAACCAGCACCGGCAGGCCTCCTGATCAAACTCAGAACCGATGAGGCAGATCTTTTTCCCATCCATCAGGCGGGCAAAAGCGGCGGAGGAAAGCCAGGCGTAAACCACGTAGAAGGGGAGATAGTTGTCCCCGGTCAGGGGAATGTCGGAATTGCGAAGAAATCGCAGAAATGTAGATGCCGAGGGGCGCTTCTTGAATCGTCGCAACAGGGACATGAACCCCTTTGCCGGTTGGTCGATGTTTCCCGGAAAGATCAGCGGGGCGAGCAGCCCTGCCTGCGATAGAATTTTCAAGGCTTCAATGTGCAGGGGCAGGGCGGATTTTATGGCCGCCGTCGATTCCGCCTGTCGATAGAGGCCGTTGCAGTCAAGACTCAAGGCGTAAAAGGCGTATTCCCCATCGGCAAAGCGGACGACGGGGAGGGGCAGGCGGTTGGCAAGGCTCTGCTGAAAGCGGTTCTGAAGCTTCTGCAGATAGGCGTTGCCGTCGGTGGCGGAACGATGGAACAGACATGTCTCCTCGTTCGCCATTTCCGGTTTATTGGCGGCCAGAACATCACCGTTATTAACGCCGTCGATAACCAGGCGTTGAAAATGAAAATCACCGCCGGGCATTACGATGTCGTCAAGGGCCGATCTCACCATGTCTTTTCAAAATCCGCCGGGGTGTAAGTCTTGTTCAGGTCTTCAAAATAGCTCTGCCGTTTGTTGGCCCGGAAGTGGTCCACGAGGGGGCGGTTGAAAATTCGGTAAACAAAGGCCAGGGGGGTGAGGATGAGATAGAAGGTAACGGTAAGGATGACCCTGGAATTGAAAGCCCCCAGAACGGCGGCAAACTTCAGCCAGTAGCGGGCGAGGGCGGTGGTGAACCGGCTTTCGAAGGCATTGCCCAGGGTCAAAAGCATGGCAAGCCATAGGAGCCACTGGATGCTGAAGATCACATAGGCAATCAGGACGGCAAGCGTCAGGACGCTGATGGTTTTTGATGTGGCAAGACGATCCAGTTCCATGATCCCTCGTCTAAAACAGGGTATAGATGAAGGGGGCTACGGCGGAACCACTCGACATGATCAGGATGCCCATAAGGAGCAGCATGATGATCATAGGCAGGAGCCACCACTTTTTCCTCTCCTTCAGGAATCCCCAGAAATCTCTTAGAATTTCCATTTGTTACTTTCACCTTGAATAAATATTTGGCGGGGATTCAAAAACAAACCCCATCCCCACCCTGATCTTCTTGAGGGAGAGGGAATCTCTCGGAGCGTCCCTATAGCAATGGGTTATTGATTTTGCAACCGAAATTATTGGCCTGCCGGAGGCGGGGACACGATCCGTTCCCTTTGAGCTTCCGGATCATGTTTCCGATACCTACGTTATCACCCTTCCTGATTCCGAGTCATTTCCCCGGCGCCCATATTGATTGCCTATTATTTTGTAGCTGCCATTACTGAGCTCGCCCGGCCTCGATGGTCTTGGCCAGAGTATCGGCAATAATCATGTGACCAACGGCGTTGAGATGGTCGTCAAGGACGTAGAAATGTTCCTTCTGCAGCTGATCGGAAAAATCCAGGACGATCATGTTTTTCAGATAAGCAGGGTAGTTTCCCGCGGCAAGCTTCTTTTTCAGACCGACCGGAAAATCCCTGTTGTCATCGGGATTCCGACCGTTCATTACAAAGGCAATAATGGTTACGTTTTTCAGATCGAGGCCGCTGTTCTCGATGGCGTTGAGAAAGAGATCCAGTTCGTCCTTGTCAATTTTAGGTGCAATCGTTCGCGTGCGCTTCTGTTCTGTCTCTTCCCATCGCTTCTTGATCTTGATCCAGAGGTACTTGCCGAAAAAATAACGCTGCGAATCCTGATAAGCCGCCTGATATTCCTCGTACTGCCGGGCGGTCATGGTCGGAAGGCGGTTGTGTTGACCATAAAACTCCCGGTTTTCTTCCAGATCGTTACCGCAGTACTGGATGATGAGATATTTCAGGCGATCCTTCGGTACGCGCTGGAGGATCATCATTTCCCGGGTCGTGCCATAAGAGGAGACGGCGGTATTGATCACCTTGAGACCCGTTTTCTTTTGCAGTTGCGCGGCGAAGGTATCTTCATGATTCACCCCCCAGCCCATGGCAAAGGAATCCCCGGCGACGATGACTTCCGGATACTGCAAGGCCTTCTCGTCGTCTCGTACACCAATGCTGTTTACATCATAGCGATTCATGAATTCCCGCCCTCCGAAGTTGCAGGAACCGGGCTTGAGGGTGTAGCCGAGGGCGGCGTCATATCGGGCGCAGGCCGGTTCGAACTGAATGGTGGGACGTTCCCGGACGTAGATATAGCCGATCATATTGCCGATCCGTTGGGGGAATTGTTTGAGGATGTCCGGATTACGGACAAGAAAAAACAGCAGCCCTTCCAGTACAGAAAGGAGTATCAGCAGCAGCAATATGTTGAAAACGATTATTTTAACGGCCTTTTTCAAGGATGGTTACCCAAAATCATATTCCTGCCATTCTTCCCTATTAATCCAGACCATATTCCTCCTGCCAGTCGATTTTCTCCTGCCAAGGGGGTTGTTCCTCCTTGGCGAAGATGTAGTTTTCTAGCACCAGGTAATCCATATCCGTACGCATGAAGCAGCGATAGGCGTCCTCGGGGGTGCAGACGATGGGTTCCCCCCGGACATTGAAGCTCGTATTGACGATTACCCCGTAGCCCGTCTGGTCCTTGAAGGCCTTCAGAAGCTCCCAGAAGCGGGGATTGGTCTCCCGGTGCACTGTCTGGAGCCGGGCCGTATAGTCGAGATGGGTAATGGCGGGGATGTCGGAACGGACATAGTAGAGCTTGTCCCGAATAGGCTGCTGATGGTAGTCCGGGGGCAGGGGATGGCGGCGCCGCTTCTGCACATCGGCGATGAGGAGCATGTACGGCGAAGGCGTTTCCATTTCGAAGTATTCCGCGACGTCTTCATAGAGGACAGAAGGGGCAAAAGGACGGAAGCTCTCCCGGAATTTGATCTTCAGGTTCAGGCGCTTCTGCATCTCCTTGTTCCTGGCGTTGCCGAGAATGCTCCGGTTGCCGAGGGCCCGGGGTCCCCATTCCATCCGGCCCTGGAACCAGCCGACAGCCTTGTCCTGGGCCAGATAACCGGCGACGGTGGTACTCAAGGCCGCGATGTTTTCTTCGTGATGGTATGGCGCCTGGTACTTTTTGGCCGTGCCGAGAATCTCCAGGTCGCTGAACTCCGGCCCCAGGTAGGCCCCGTGCATCTGATCCTTTCCCCCGGGAGTTTTCCGGGGCTGTTTATAGTACAGATGATGGATGGCATAGGCGGCCCCGAGGGCTCCGCCGGCGTCTCCCGCGGCGGACTGAATCCAGATGTCATCAAAATCTCCGCCCCTGAGGAGCTTGCCGTTGGCGACGCAATTGAGGGCCACGCCTCCGGAAAGACACAGATTCTTCGCCCCGGTCAGGTTTTTCGCCGTCCGGGCCATTTTTGCGACGATCTCTTCGGTTACCTGCTGGATGGCGAAGGCCAGATCACCGTGACGCTGCTCGATGGCCGTCTCCGCCGTCCGGCGGGGGAAGCCGAAGATCGCCTCCCATTTGTCGTCTTTCACCATGCTGAGCCCGGTAGCGTAATCGAAGTAGTCCTGATCCAACCATATGGAGCCGTCTTCCTTGACATCCACAAGGTGATCGAGAATGGCCTTCTTATACCGCCGGACCTGCTCCGAGGCGGGATCGCCATAGGGGGCCAGGCCCATGAGCTTGTATTCCCCGGAATTTACCCGGAAACCCAGATAATGGGTGAAGGCGGAATAGAGGAGGCCCACGGAGTGGGGAAAGCGCATCTCCTTCAGGAGGGTGATGTCGCTGCCCCGGCCGTGGCCGATGGAGGCGGTGGCCCATTCCCCCACCCCGTCAATGGTCAGGATGGCCGCCTCGGCAAAGGGGGAGGGAAAAAAGGCGCTGGCGGCGTGGGCCAGGTGGTGATCCGTAAAGAGGAGCTTGACGTCTTTGGCCGCGCCGTTGCCGATCTTCTTGAGTTCGTCCCGGATGAGTTTTTTCAGGAAGACCTTCTCCTTGATCCAGACAGGAATGGCCGACAGAAAAGATTTTATTCCTTTCGGGGCGTAGGCGTAATATGTTTCCAAAAGGCGTTCGAATTTCAGGAGAGGCTTGTCGTAAAAGACGACGGCTTCCAGATCGTCCACGGTCGCACTACCGTATTCGAGGCAGAAGGCGGCAGCGTTTGCCGGGAAAGCCGGGTCGTGCTTTTTCCGGGTAAAGCGCTCTTCCTGGGCGGCGGCGACAATCTCCCCGTCCTTGAGGAGGGCAGCGGCGGAATCGTGGTAAAAGGCGGAGATGCCTAAGATGTACATAATGCCCCTTTATTCATTGATGAACTCGCAAAAGCCCATTCAATCCACCTATCCCTCCGGATGAGGTTTAGGATTAGAGTGGGGTTTACGAAGTCATTACAGAATGTTAACCCATCCCCACCCCATCCCTCCCCTTGAAGGGAAGGGAGAAAATTAGTTTTTGCGAGCGTGTCACTGTTTGCTGACAGTTTCGCTCTTATAGATATGCTTGTGGCGTCTGTCAACAGCTTATTTGTGCGGCCGTGTGTTATCGATTGACTTGCGGCATTTATTCCGATGCCGACATTTGTCATCACCCATTATAATTTGACGAAATGCGGAGATCCTGCTAATTTGAAAAAAATAGTGAGACAGATAATTGCGTCATGAGGAAATTCCTAAATAACATCCTGATTTTAATAATTTCTTTGTTGTTGTGTGCGTATCTGGCTGAGTTTTTGCTGGGTTTCTATCTCGTCAAATCGGTTCCCCGCTACCCCCTGCCGCCCTATGCATTACAAAAACACACCGCTGTCGATTATGATGTAAAATACCGATACAACAACTATTCTCTTCGCGGCGCCGATTATCGACCCGCAGTGTTATATGACGCTGTCCTGCTGGGGGATTCCTTTTTTTTCGGCCAGGGTGTCGGCGAAGGGAAGACCTTGGGGGATAGGTTGCGGGAAAAGGGGTGGCAGGTTCTCAATGTATCGGAAATAGCCACCAACCCCATAGATTACTTACATAAGCTCAATGTCATGCAGGCGCAGGGTTTGCGAAGTCGCAATGTCGTCATCGGCCTCTGCATGGGAAATGATTTCCAGGATATCGAAGGCAAGAACATCAACAAAGCATTGACCTACAATTACGGGCTTAATTTTCTTACTTATGACGGCTGGTCGTTTCTTAAGATGGAGAGATTGCAGTATCAGCTTTTCCGCAAGGGGCAGCAGCTCGCCGACTGGGTAACGAACCGTAATTCCGGGCAGCGACGGGAGACGGTCGTGGTTCATGAGTTTGAACACCGGCGTAAATTCGACGCCGACTGGCTGCGCTTCTTTGCCGGCAACCGCCCGGAACTTATCGAAGCCATGGCCGGCGCCCAAGGAAAACCCCTCAGTGCGGAGCGCCTCTCTGAAACCGCCTATCTGCAAAAAATTCAACTGTCGGAAGAGGCCCTGAGAAAAACCATTGAAATCCTGAACGCAATTCCGTCGCGGGCGCCAAACACCCGGGTATATGTCGTCCTGATTCCCGGACCCCATTATGTATGGGGATTTCGTTCTCCCCGGTATGATCAATATGTTCAGCGCCTGAAGGGGATGTTAGCGCCCTCCGTTGCGGTCATCGATCTGCACGGCCGAATGACGCCGGAGATGCATTTCCTTCATGATGGTCATTGGAATGAGCAAGGTCACCGCTTGGTGGCGGAAATAATCTCCGGGCATCTTCATTAGCTCAACGCAATTCATATACAGGATAATCATTGCCGAAGTTGATGATCATGGGAACCTGTTCATGACCGGTTTTCCTTGATATATCTGCTGTCTCTGTTTTTGTGTATTCTCCCAGTTCCTCGATGGTGATCTTCCCATCGTTGTTTTTGTTTAATTTCTTATTGTTGGACAGTCCATCGAGCAGGGTATAGGTGAATAATCCATTACCCTTATAGCCGTCTCTGGCCTCCTGCATGGAGCTTGCCGAAGCGAAGATATGGAGGCCTCATCTGTCTTGCCAAAATGGACATGCGCGCATCGTACAGGCCGCTGACGATCCAATCCACCCCACCGGCATGGCAGGTGTCAAAAATCAGCAACTGGTTAAGGGATTTGATCTTTTTTGACATCTCGATTTATTGTCAACAACCGAGGAATGTTTGTCAACGCTGCCTCAACTCATCCTGGATAGCCTTGTATTTATTAATTTTATCCCGAATTATATCCCTGTTTTTCATGAAGGGCAGGAGCAGTTGCAGCGTCATAATCCGCCATCGTGCCTTCAGCCGTTCCGTCCTGGTAATGCGGGCAATCGTGTCGGGCCGGTAATGCTTGCGGTAAAAGAGGTATTCGGCCCTTATTTTTTTGCGCCAGACTTCGGCGGAGGTCGATTTGCGTTCACTCTGTCCGTGATAGTGGACAACCCTGGCCGCCGCGATGAAGCCTATCTGCAAGCCCCTTCGCCGCATCCGCAGGCAGAGATCCTCATCCTCGCCATAGAGGAAATAATCTGCATCGAAACCGCCCACGGAGATAATCGCCTCACGGGGGGCGATCATGGCAGCTCCCAGGACACAGGCGATAGGGCCGGGCAGATTGGTGAGTTCTCCGGTGGTGTAGCGCTGGCTCAGGTAACGCCAGGATACGGAATCCTGGTCCGTGCCGTCGGGATTGAGGATGTGCAGCCCCGCCAGGCCGATTTCCGGGTGGGCGTCCAGATAAGATAAGGATGTGGACAGGCAGTTCTCTTTCAAAACCGTATCGGGATTGAGAAAAAGGATATACCGTCCCCGGCAACGGGCGATGGCCTGGTTGTTGGCGACGGCGAAGCCCCGGTTCTCTCCGTTGGCGATCAGATGAACATCGGGAAAGTGGGCGGCGATCATGGCGGCGCTTCCGTCCGGAGAGGCATTGTCCACGACAAAGATCTCCTTATCTATGCCCGTCTGATCGATCACCGAAGTGAGACACGGGCCGATAAGATCGGCGGTGTTGTAGGAAACGATAATTACGGATATATCCATCATGGGGGCGCCTGCGAATATTCCGGGGTTTGTCCTTCCCGGGTTTTGATATCAATGATTTTCCGGTAAATATCCGCGACCTGTCGGGCCGACCTTTCCCAGGTGTGTTCAAGGGCGGTTTGTCTCGCGGCGGTGCTCATGGGGGCGATAACATCCTCCCGGAGGGCGTGATAAAGAACCCGGGCGACACTCTCGGCGTTCCCTGTATCTTCGATGACAAAACCATTGACCCCTTCCCGGACCAGATCCCTGGCCCCTACATTCCCGCTGATTACGACGGGCAGACCTTTGGCCATCGCCTCCAGAACTACCATGCCGAAGGTGTCGAATTTGGAAAGCATGGCGTAAAGATCCCCGGCGGCGTAAATATCCTCAAGTTCTTCCCGGGAGACCACGCCGGTAAAGGTAACATGATCGCCGACGCCGGCCTGCTTTGCCTCCTCCTCATACTTGGGCAGGTTGTCTCTGCCTACGACCACTAGATGAAAGGGTTGTTCGGGGTGCAAATGTTTCAGTTTTCCGAGTCCCGCCAGGAGGGGATCCAACCCCTTGATGTCGAAATTCATCGATACGAAGACAATCAACGGAGCTGCCGGCGGCAGCCCGTATTTCCGGCGGATCGCCTGCCGGTCCCCATCCGTTCCCTTTGCCGTGACGGCGGCGGGATCGATGCCGGGATGAATGACCGGCGCCGAGGCGGGGTTCATGGGGTACTCTTTCAGAAAAATATTCCTGGTCAGTTGCGAGACGGCAAGGAAATAACGGCAGGAACCACCGGTGACCATCCGCTCTTCCACCCAGACCGTTGCCCAATCAAATAAACTCAGACGCCTCTTTTTTCGGATCTCTTTTGCCCAGATACGGTGAGGGAGCCCGTGCATGGTATAAATATCGGGCCGGAAGATCCGATCGTGGGAATGCACTATATCGAACCCGATTTTGGCGATGGCCCGGTCGGCAAAAAAGGCAAAACTGACGGTCTTGAGAAACCTGGGAAAACTGATGATCGGGACATAATGAAAAAAAAGACGGTCCGTCGTCCCTGCGTTTTGTTGCCAGCGATTGGCGAAAACATGGATCTCGAAGGCAGGATTATCGAGAGCAAGACGTTCCGTCAGGGCGGCGGCGAAACCCTCGGCCCCGCCGACGAGGCCGTATTTAGGGATAACGACGGCGATGCGGCGGCGGCTGGTCATGTCTTGCTAAGGCCTTCTAAAGCAGGTTCTTCTTGTTCCCGGAGATTCCAGAGGATGGTCATCATAGCCAGGATCATGAAAAATATCATGGCGGCCGGACCGCTGACGGTACTTTCAAAGACGCCTTGGATCAGCCAGGCCAGGAGCGCCGCGATAAGGCATAACGTCCACTTCTTCACGAAGCGGTTCCGGCCATATTTCATAATGTCACGAGCCATCCGCAGCACCCGGTAGATGATGTAGAAAAATATCGCCAGGCCGACAAACCCCATCCGGACGGTGATATCGACGAAGAAGTTGTGAGGAGATCTGTGTGGAACAGGTTGACGGTATAAAGAAGGAACACGTTGATTATATTTGTGTAAAAAATTATCGTCATCGTAGGTTTGGATGCCAAAACCAATGCCTGTTACGGGATGATCCTTGATTATTTCCCAGAAGGTATACCAGATATTCACCCGGTCATCGGTCTTGAGCTTGGAGGCAAGGTCGTTCGGCGTGAAGCGATCACTTACCGGCATCAGGGAGACGATTAACAGGAATGAAACGAGAAAACCCGCCATCATTTTTTTGTTGGCGATAAAACAGGCCACAACGGCAACAAGGAGGGCGATGATCGCGGCCCTCGTTTTCGTGGCCAAGGTTGTAAACACCAGCATGCTTACCGGGATCAGACTTATAAGTTTGTACTTTTTGAAACCTTTGAAATTATATATGTTTAACGTCAGAAGGAGCGCAAATATCGTCAGGACGCTGATGAAATTGGAAGGTATTTCCCAGGGCATTATGTAGCCCAATTTAACGGCAAAAGGATAATCCAGGATGATATAAAAATAAATCGGCAGGTAAAGCGCAAAAAGGGTAGTGGAAAGAATGATCAAGTCCCTCAGGATTTCAAAGCGCCGGAATGAATCAAAATAATTGATCAATAGAAAAAAGACCATCAGATATTTCAAAAGGTGGGCATAGATGTCATGGATGGTATTAGGTTTATTAAGCGCAAAAAACAGGCCGAAGATGGCCCAGAGGAGAAATAAAATAAAAGGAGTCGTCAGAGGAGTTTTCAGCGATAGGGTCGTCTTTTTTAAAGCGAGAAGGACAAGCAGGACCAAGACGGAGCCATAGAAGCTGATTTCCTCAATGGCCGTAAGCTGGGGGAAGGGATTGAAAAAGATGTGCACGCCAATTAGAAAGAGAAGTAGTGTGTTCAGGAAGGGCCCCACTTTTTCCTTTGCATCCGTCATCGGCGACTCGAGCTTTTCTTTGTTTACTTCGCATGTTGGGTTCATAAAAGATTAATCTCAGTACCAATTGGATTTTTGCTTCCTCTAACACAGTCGTTAGAGGATTTCATCATTTTATTGCTTACCGGTTTGTGCTATAGGCGAAGAAAAATGAAAATTGACTGGTGAACGGTGACAAGTAGCGACGGTAGACGAATCCTGGTAGATTTAAGTATTCTTTTAAAACGGTGGCACGGATGATACCCGATATCGTTTATCTTATCCTTAATTATAACCCTGACGGCGAGGAGACGGCATACGGGGTTCTGGAACAGACCCTTCAGGCCTTTTATGAGCGGAAGAGCGCACATTTAAAAGGTGATGTTTATCTTCTCGATCAGGGTTCTCCGGAGCAGCACCGGCGCCGGCTCCTTGCTTTGCAGACCCGGTATGGATTTTCCGCCCTGCTTCTGAATCGTAACTTAGGCATCAGCCGGGCCGTGAACTTTGTGGTGCGTACCTCAAAAGCCCCGGTTTTTGCCCTGATAACCTCCGATGTCGTCGTGACCTCGGGGATGGACGAGGACCTTTATGAGAAGGTCCAGGCGCCGGAAGTGTATCAGGCAACCCCCTTCACCGACAAGAGCGATGTGGACTACCAGATCTGGCAACCGCATGAACAGTACGGATCGGACCATCTCGATCTGGCGGAGCTGAGGAAAAAAGAAGAGACCCTGCTGGGGAAGATCCTCAGCAGGCAGAGGAAGGGATATCTGCGTTACGTCGGGGCGGAATTCAATGTCATGTTCTGGCGGCGGGAGATCTTTGAAAAGGTGGGCTATTTTGATGAACGCTGGAAGGCGGCTTACGAGAATAACGACTTCTCCCTGCGGTGTTTTCTGGCGGGGGGATGCACGGCCCTGAGCGTCGATTCCTTTGTCTGGCACTACCACAAGGTGACGGAGAAGAACGCTTCCCGGGAACAGGCCTACGATCACTGCCAGGCGGATTGGCGACAGGAGATGCGCCTGATCTGGGACCGGAAGTGGCCGGAGGTGGATCGTTATCTCAACATCTACAAACCCTTGGGTAACAAGACGATTCGGGATTTTCCAAGGTTCTACGAACGGTTCCGGGACAACACTTACTTGTCTTATGATCAGGAAATCGATTATTTTTAAAGGAAATCAAATATGTCTATACTGAAGCGCTATCTTGGGACCATCGACACTCCGGTGGGGATAATGTCTAAAGTCCTGGCTGCCATTCGGCAGCGGGCCGCCCGGCCGACAGATATCTGCGATCATCTGGAAACGCTTTTTTCAGAATCTCTGGGCATCGAGGCAAGACTGATCGTAGAGTTAGGTTCCGGGGACGGGGAATCTACCTTTGTCCTGGAACGGGTGGCCAAGCTTTGGGAGGCCGCCCTGGTCAGCGTGGATATCGAGGACCGGGAAGAAGTGGGGACCTACCAGCAGCGGCGGTTCATCAAAAGCGACGATATCGTCTTTGCCGCGGAGTTTCCCGCCTGGTGCGCCGCCCAGGGATGGGGTGGGGCAAAGATCGACCTCCTCTTCATCGATACGAGTCACCTCTATGAACACACGGGGCAGGAAATAAAATCATGGTTTCCTTACCTTGCCCCCCGCTGCAAGGTCATTTTTCATGACACCAATCTGTTGGAAGTATTTGTCAGAAGGGATGGCACCACCGGCCAGGGCTGGAACAACGAGCGGGGGGTGATCCGGGCGATTGAGGATTACTTCGGCGTCCCCTTCGATGAAAAGAAGAATTTCTTTCTGGAAAAGAACGGCTGGCTGATCCGTCACTGGACCCATTGCAATGGCCTGATGATCATGGACCGCTATGAGGTGCAGAGTGCGTAGTGCAGGGTGCTGAATAAGGAGTGCAGAGTTATGAGTGCTGGATCCTATGACCGGTAAGACGCCCCTTTCCGTGGCCATTATTACGAAGGACGAGGAAGAGAACCTTCCCGATTGCCTTAGGAGCGTCGCCTTTGCCGCCCAGATCGTCGTTGTCGATTCGGGAAGTACGGATGGAACATTACGGATCGCCCGGGAATTAGGCTGTGATGTCTTTGAGGAACCCTGGCGGGGAGGGTTCGGGGCTCAGAAACAGTTCGCCATCGATCAGTGCCGTCAGCCTTGGATTCTCGTTCTCGATGCCGATGAGCGGATTCCGGCGGCGACGGCAGCGGTGATCAGAAGCGTGACGGGCGGCAGCGTCGAAGAATCCTTTGCACAGACGGCAGCGCCTCTTCCGCCGGGTATGGTGGTTGGGGGGCGTGTCGGCGGCGACACTGGCCCGGTTTTCCCCGAGGCGGAGACGATCAAGAAATCCACAAATGTCGCACTGGGAGAAGCCGGGAGAAAGTTTCCTTCCCATCCTGACGATTCTTCCCGAGTCGGCGGTCCCGGCGACCCGGTTGTTTCAAGGGCTACGGCGGGCTATAGTTTTCCCCGCAAGAACTTTTTCCAAGATCGATGGATCCGCCATGCCGGCTGGTGGCCGGACCGCTTGACCCGTCTTTTCCGCCGCGGGCGAGGGGGAATGTCGCTGGCGGCAGTGCATGAAGGTGTGGAGGTCAACGGGATCGTGGGAGACCTCGATGTGCCCATCGAACATTTTACCGAGAGCGATCTGGGCAAGATTCTTCAAAAGATTGACCGCTACTCCCGCCTCGGGGCGCAGGAGGCATACGAGGCCGGTCGCCGGGCGACGGTAAGCGGGGCGGTGTTCCGGGCAGGAATGACCTTTTTCCAGGATTACGTTCTCCGTCTGGGGGTTCTCGACGGAACCCCCGGCCTGACTTTAGCGGTCACCGATGCAGTAAATAAGTTTTTCAAGTACGCTAAATTAGCGGAAATGGGCCGAAAGAGTAGGCAACAGGCAACAGGCAACAGGCAATAGTGGCGGTTTTGCAGAAAGCATGAAAATTCCCTCCCCTTCAAAGGGACAAACCAATTTCCCCCTCCCCATCAAGGGGAGTGGGGATGGGGTTGCATGAATGAGTACAATCAGCGTGGGGCAAATAATGTAGTCATGGTGGATCTCTCCATTGTCATCATCAACTGGAATACCCGGGAGCTGCTGAAAGATTGCCTGGCAGCAGTGGTACGGACGGTTCATGACCTGACCTACGAGATAATCGTTGTGGACAACGCCTCCGCTGATGGCAGTGTCGCCATGCTCAAGGAATGTTTTCCCCGCGTAAGAATCATCGCCAACAATGAAAACCGTGGTTTCGGGGCGGCGAACAATCAGGCCTTTCAAATCATGGAGGGGAAATACGCCCTCCTCCTGAACACCGATACGGTCCTTACGGAGAACGCCGTCCGGGACCTCTTCTCCTTTATGGAGAGCCGTCCGGAAGCGGGGATAAGCTGTGGCCAACTCCTCAATCGGGACGGCAGCAAGCAGAACTCCATTGCCGCCTTTCCCACGTTGCTTACCCTGCTGACCAACATGTCCCTCCTCGAATATCTCTTGCCGGGAAAATATCCCAGTAAACGCTATCCGCATAACCAACCCGTCATCGTCGACTCCGGCGTCGGGGCCTGCCTCATGGTGAGAAAGGCGGCAATGGACGCCGTCGGCTGGTTCGATGAGCGCTATTTTTTCTTTTTTGAAGAGACGGACTGGGCCTACCGAATGCGCCTGGCCGGCTGGAAGGTATTCCATGTGCCGACGGCGCGTATCTACCACCTCCAAGGGCAGAGCATCGGCCCCGATATCCGATCGCGAATCGAATTCTACCGTTCCCGGTATCAGTTCTTCGAAAAATGGTATAGTCCCGCCTATTATGTTCTGGTACGACTTGTTATCTTTGGCCGCCTCACTGTCAACTGGGTCCTCACGGCCCTGACGGTCGTCCTGACCCTGGGCTTTATCCGGGGAAGCCGCGACAAGCTGTGGGTCTATTCCCGCCTGCTCTGCTGGCATGTCAAACCGGCAAATTTTTCTTGACTTTATGCCGCCTCTGGTTTAGAACCGCGCATGTTCATGGATTGAACGCAGAGGAGAATTCTATTTGTCAGCCCCGGAATTATCACAACGGGACAATGAAGATGTCCTGAAAATACTCAAGGCCATCAAAGACGACCCGGCCCTGACCCAGCGGGAACTTTCCTCCCGCCTCGGTATGAGTCTGGGCAAGGTCAATTACCTGATCAAGTCTTTGATTCAGCGCGGTCTCGTCAAGGTGGACAACTTCAAAAGCTCCAGCAATAAAATTTCCTACCTCTACAAGCTGACGCCTCATGGCATCGAGGAGAAGGCGCGGACGACGTTTTTCTTTCTGAAGCGCAAGCTGGAAGAATACGAACGTCTGGAAATGGAAATAGGGGAATTGCGACGGGAAATCTCCACCATCGAGGTTCAGAAAGAGAACCCCGTAAACACTGATATCAGACAATAATTATTGTTTGTCTGTGCCTGTTTACGCCCGGTGTAGCTGCCGGGATGCCGGCCTTCTGGGAATCCAGAGGGCGGAGCTGTATCCTGATTGTTAAAGATTTGAAAAAATAGGTTGAGAGCTTTGAACATCGACATATTTTACCAGGGATCAGTTTTGAGACCGATTTTTCAGAATTCCGTTTTCGATATCCGGCCGATGAAAGGAACCGGGGATGATAATTTTGCTATGACGAGTTCATTTTACCTCCAGCGGCGGTCATTTTTTGAGCAGTTTATGCTGCTCCCTGG
>Ga0247842_10002340_pt1 | contig 28429 bp, 32 predicted proteins | sample LaCruzMarch2015__3_FD_192411 | JGI IMG/M metagenome (GOLD analysis project Ga0247842, IMG submission 192411) | Freshwater microbial communities from meromictic Lake La Cruz, Castile-La Mancha, Spain - LaCruzMarch2015_19m | ecosystem: Environmental > Aquatic > Freshwater > Lake | place: Spain...
GAGGCCGGCTCTGTGGACGACCGTTTCATTTCGATGAAACCTAAGAAGCATCTTGTCTGTGAAACGTTAAAAAAGACGGGTTAAAAGACCCAGAAACCACTACATCTTTAGTGTAGTGGTAGTTCATATGTTTCATATTATAAGATTTATTTTTAGTTATATATTAAAAATTTTAAACTAATTTTCAACGATAATATACAAATGAAAAATAAATTTTAAAGTATGGATTTAAATATCTTGAAACAAAAGAACAAAAATGGTAAACATGAAGAAATTGATTACCTTTATAATTACATACAAAATTTAACAGAACAATTCAAGTGGAAAGAAATTGACAAGGAAATACAGATATTTCTGGAAGATGGTGATTTTACATTTCAAGTATATGTTTCATTCTTGACAATCACTTATCGTGCAAAACATAAATTTAAAAATAGACAACTTTTATGGCAAAAAACAATAGAAAAGGGTAAGGAATATCTATCGGATTCTCAAATAAAAAGTACTTTAAATGGATTGGAATAATAAAATAATAAACGAATAATGGCAGATGTTGCATCTATAAATATAGATTACAATAAGAGTATAAAAAAGGGGGAACAATATCTAAAAAATAAGGAATTTGAAGAAGCTTTAAAATGTTACGAAACCGCTTCAAATCTTAAACCAGAACAAGAAGAACCCAAAATTAAACTGGAAAAATTAAATAAACTTCAATCAATTCGTAAAAGAATAAGTGAATTACAATCCAGTTTTGCTTTTAATAAAGCATTCCAAATGGCACTTAAAATCGTGTTGAATGCGACTTACGGTGCTTTCGCTAATCAATATTTTGTATTATCAAATTCAAAAATAGCCAACGCCATTACTATAATGGGTAGAAATCTTATTAATTATATGGCACATTCAGTTGATGATTATTTTTATAATCATTGGGTTAATGACAAAGAAACTCATAAATTACTTGGTTTAGAATATATCGCAAAAAACAAAATAGATAACAAATATTATTTTCTGAATCGTAATTTCGAAAAGGTTGAAAAAGGTTGGACTGATTTCAATACCGGTCATAAGGGTGATATTTTGATGAGCCGTAGAATCACCAAAGAACAATTAACTGAACATTTAAATATGGGTGATGATCCGGAAGATTTTGATGTTTTATATGATTATAAAATACATGATTTTAGAAATGTAATAACACTAGATGAAAAACCAACTTGGGAAAAAGAAGAAGAAACTGGTTATGTTTTATATAATGGTAAAAATCCTGTAGTTAGATATCAGGATACTGATAGTGTCGAAAAAAATACAAAAATAATAACTGATAAATGTGAATCGACAATCGAAGAATTGTATAATAGAAATATTTCAAATGGTAGTGGTGGTGTAACAAATAATGGACATGAAAGTGTCATCACCGATGAAAAATCATTAAATTGGTCCGATGATGAAAAACTATATTTTACCAGTATTAAAAGAATTATAAGACATAAAGTTTCTAAACCAAAATGGAAACTAAAAACAAAATCTGGAAAAGAAATAATTATCACATCTGATCATTCCTTAATTGTTTTCAGAAATGATATAAAATTAGAAGTGAATCCAATGAATATTCAAAAAGATGATAAAATTTTAATTGTCAAAAATGATTTTTGAATATTTATATATAAAGATAAATGGTATCTTGATATTTTATGACAAATTTTAATTTAGATTGGTTTAATAGAACGAATATAGAATGGTTTAATAAAAATAAATCAAAAGATTTATATAGAAAAATACTTGATGATATATATCCGGAACATGAAGTGTGTAAAAATTGTGGAGATGTTATTTATTATAGTTCTACAACTTTTAGATTAAATAAAAAAGATAAAAAATTAAATATTATTAATAAATCTCATAAATTGTATAAGACAATTTATAATGAAAAATATTATTTATCTGTATGTGAAGAATGTATTAAAAGAATATACACTGAATATAAAAATAGAATATTTAATAGTATGAATTTTATAACTAAATATGCTTTTAGTATTCCAGATATTATATTTGAAAAATGGAAAAAAGAAAATATTGGAGTTACATTAGATAGATTAATTGTATTATATGGTGATGAAGAAGGGAAAAGAAGATGGGAAAAATATTGTAATAGACAATCTTATACAAATAAATTCGAATATAAAAAATTAAAATATGGATGGGATGAAAAAGATTTTAAATCTTTTAATAAAAGTCGTTCGATAACTTTAAATAATTTGATTTCTAAACATGGTGAAGATGTTGGAACAAAAATGTGGAAGGATTATTTGGAAAAACAATCATTAACCAAAAGTGCTGAATATTATATAAATAAATATGGTGAAGATAAATGGATAGAATTAAATAAAAATAAAGCCCAAACACTTGAAAATTTTATTAAAAGATATGGTGATGATAAAGCTTTATTTGAATATAAAAAATATTTAAAGAAAAGGAGATGTTTTCCAGCATCAAAATCTTCACAATTATTTTTTTCTATTTTAGATAAATATTTATCAAATAAATATACGACATATTTTTATCAAAAAAATGGAAAAGAATATGCTAAATTATTATCAAATGGTAGATATGTTTATTTGGATTATTTTATAAAAGAATTAGATTTGAATATTGAATACAATGGTGATGTTTTTCACGCAAATCCTGATATTTATAAAAAAGATGATAGACCCAATCCATTTACGAATGAAACATCAGAAGAAATTTGGAATAAAGATTACGAAAAATTGAAACTTTTAGAAAATGAACATAATATAAGAACTATTGTAATTTGGGAAAGTAATTTGCCAAATGTAGATGAATTATTAAAAAAAATAGAAAAATATGAATTATAGTTTTGATGATATTGAATCTTGTGAATATATAGGTGAATTCGAAAATGAATATGTTTATGATATCGAAGTAGAAGATGATACACATACTTTTATAGGAAATGATATTTTGGTTCATAATTCAATGTATATGTCTTATGTTCCGATAATGAAATCTTCAAATTATATTGGTAATCCTATGGAATTTATATTTCATATGGATAAGGTATTTATGAAGAAATTTTTCAATGATTTGTTAGTAAAATATGGAAAGAAATTTTTGGTTGAAAACAAACAGGATTTTGAGTTGGAAACAATTAGTAAATCAATATTATTTTTCGAAAAGAAACACTATTTGAAAGATGTTGTTTATGATGATGGTGTATTTCATGATTCGATGTCTCACTTTTCACCAACTGGTATTAAAATTGTAAGATCTTCGACACCATCTTTTGTGAGGGGACATAAACAATCTGGTGGTATTTGGGAATTTATACGTTATATTTTTGATGAATCTGAAAACCTTAATATTAAGGAATGTTTAAGGATTGTTAAAGATTTAAGAAAAGAGTTCGAAATGAGTGATATTGAAGATATCAGTATGACAACTTCAGTAACTGGATATGAAAGTCATGTATTAAATGATACAACTGGTATTCAAGTTCAATCAGCTTCTAATTTCAGTTTAAAGGCGGCGGCACTTCATAATTATTTATTAAATAAGAATTCGGAATATAAAACTAAATACGATTTAATAAAGGATGGAAAGGTGAAATATTTCTATTGTAAACACCCATTAAATAATGTATTTGCTTATTTAAGGGGTTTTTATCCACTCGAAATTGTACAGAAAGAGAATGTACAGATTGATTACGAAGTACAGTTCGACAAGACTGTATTAAGTATTTCGAATGATTTTCTCAAAGCGTTGGATTTACCATTAATCAATAAGAGAATAGCAATTTTAAATTCTTTATTTGGATTTAAATTGGATGAAAAGAAACCATACGAAATGTCGATATTATCAGATTACGATGACGATGACGATGATGTATAATTTTATAATTAAAGTTAAGTTAACGACTTCCGAAAGGGGTCGTTTTTTTATTTAAAAATTTTAATATATACAGAAAAATATTAATTCTTAAATGATAACACAATTTGAAAAATTTTTGAATGAAAATATATCATATGGTACACCTTTGATTCATTATTTTAATAAGAATTCATTAAGACATGAAAATATTATTGGTAAGAAAGTAATTGATATTACTGATGGAACAACATGGTTTATTAAAGATATAGATCCAATTTCTGACAATTCTAGATTACCATATCAAATATTTTGTAATAATAAACAAAATTCTGAATTTGGAAATTATATAGATACTAAAAACTTAGTTGTTCCGGATGATATTGATTTTATACAATCACAAATCCAAGAATCATTTGATGCACAAGAATTATTAAACCAAATTGGTGGCCGTAAATCTTTATATATGATGGGTGTTACTAAAAGACTTCAATTAATATCTGATAAAGATAGTTTGGTTATAAGACCAAGTGTTAAAAATAGAAAAGGTATCAACTATATAAAAATAACTTTATCACCAGATGATTTATATGATATTGAATTTGGTAGAATAAGAAAAGTTAAGGTGGGTATGGATTTTGATAAATCACCATTTAGTTATACCGTAATAGATAAATATGATAGTGTTTATGCGGAAGATTTGGTGAAAACTATTGAAAATACAATGGAAATAAGATTAAAATTATTTTAAAAATAAGAATATAAAAATGAAACACTTATACTATAATTAGTGAACTAATAAATGATTTTGAATATACAGATAAAGTTTTTTCGAATCCAAATGTTGATAAATTGATAAACAAAGCGGTGGACAAATTATTTCGTAAATTTCAAGATGAACTTACAGATTATGTCAATCTACACGATACTCATTCGGGGAGTGATTATAGAGAATTACAAATGTTTATAGATGAAGTTATATCAGAATGATATGTAAAAAAAATTAATTATATATGAAACACATAAATGAATTTAAATTGAATGAAGAAAAGGATTTTTATCCGGAATTTAAAGAAATGAGATATTCAAATATTTCAGATGTAAGAAATGATTTAAAATCACTAAATAAATTTTTTATCAAAATAAGTCCAATATTAAAAAACTATGAAGGTGGTAATTTTTCATATGGTGAAGTTGCTGATATGTGGAGAAAAGTGGAAAGATCTAAAAATTAATCAATAGTATATGAAACACATAATAGAATTTAAATTAAATGAAGAATTCAGACATCATGGTTATGAAGCATCAACATTTGCTGATATTTCTACACAGGCAATTATTGATATGATAAAAGGAAAATTATCCGATGAAATGGGATATGAAAAAAGATTTATTGAAAATCCAAATGTTAATAGATATTTGGAAAATTATGCCAAAGATATGATGAATGGTTTTTGGAATGATATTACCGATAAAGAAAAAATTAAAGAATTATCAAAAGATTTAGAACGTGAAATGGAAGGACCAGATCATCCTTTTTTCCCACAAGGTGTTTTCCCATTGAAAAAATAAATAAAAAAATGATATATAATTATAAACAATTTCTTGAATCAATATCTTATCATTCTATAACCGATGTTTTAAATTTAGCTAGAGAAATTAAGGATTTTACTTATAATAATGATTGTCAACCAACAGAAATTTTCAGATCGATAGATAAAACGAAAGATGGTTATATTGTTGATTTTTCATTTAATGGTGATAAGAAATATATTATAACAAACAAGAAAATTACAGACGATGGAATTGAAATTTCACCAAATGAAGCTTACTATAATCTTGATATATTTTTTAATAATTTACAGTTAAGTATAAATTCTTGGAATATTCAACAGATTGATGAATCGGTTAAATATCAAGGTTTGATGGGTGGTTTGATGGAATTTGTTAAAAAATCATCAAATGGAAAAGATCAGGATTTTATAAGAAAATGGGTTGATGAAAATAAGAATGAAGAAAAAGAAAAAACTGTCACATTAGAAGGATTGATTCAAGATGTTGATTTATATGATTTCTATTTGAAACATAAAGAAGATATTGATACAATATTAAAAGATAATGGATATTTTCAGGAACATAAAGAACATCAAAATGTAAATGGATTGAATGATTATGTGATAGATGGAACAAAAGAAGCCATCAAATTTTGTATGAAAATGTTAAAGAAATAAAAATACAGCTTAGGACTGTTATGACTTCGGTTTATGCCGCAGGCATAGAAAAACCCAGTATCGCTATTGGGGTTTTTAATTGGTTTTTCTAATTTTTTAATATTCACTTAATTTGTGTTTAAGATTTTGAATCATGATTTGTTCATGCTTTTCTATTTCATTTTTGTTAAATAGAAATTCAGCTGAATCCATCATTATTCTCATCTTTCCAATTCTTTCACAAACTTCATTATAAGAATCTGATAATTCTGTATATAAACAGTCAGTAGATTTCTTTTTTAACTTGTAATCTTGTAAAACCATTCCAAGTTCATGTGATGAATTGATAATCATTTCCATCTGTGTTTCTTCACCCCACCTATCGATGAGTTCCTGTGTTAATTCTTTCGTTTTCATAGTAAAATTTAAGTTAAATATTATATTTATTATATTCCATACAAGTTTTTTTGTTTAAATTTTTTAATATATAATAAAAACTGATTTTTTATTTTAATATATACTTAAAAAATAATTGATAGTGCTATGGCAAAAGATAAATCAAAATTAAACAATTTGTTAGATTTTTCGGAATATGATAATTTACAAGCTAAGAAGAAACCGACTAAAAAAACCGAAGTTGGTGGTTTTGCTGTATTGGAACATCATTTAGAAGGTGATTCAGAAGGACAAATTAAGTTCATTGAAGAAAATTTAAAAAAATGCAGTAAGAAAAAACTTCTTAAAATATATCATCTTGTTGAAAAATGTGTAATAAAGGGTGAAAAAGAAAAGGAAGAAGAAAAATCTGAAAATTCAGAAGAAGAAAAATAATAATTAAAAACATGGACAAATTTACCAATAGAGTTAACGAGTCTAATAAACCGTTACCAAAGTTTGCTGATAAAACTAAACAGGAACTATATTCTTTAATAGAAGAAAATGTTAAAGCAAGTTTTGATGTTCCGGAAGATAAAACCGCTAATATATCTGGTGATGTAAATATATCTTTGACAGGTGTTGATGAATTGACGGATAAATTATATAACTATATTCAAAAAGAAAAGATAAAAGGTGAAATTAATGTTATGGAAAGTATGAAATCTATTCTAGTTAGTGGACCTTTCAATCTTATTAAATTGAATAATAGAATTGAAGAACTTAAGAAATTACTTTAATGATTATGTTAAAATAAAAAACCCAGTTAAACTGGGTTTTTTTTGTGCTTTATTGTTGGGGTTGTGGTTGAGTTCCACTTATCAACATTTGTGGATTTGTAGAAGTTGTCACTCTTGTTACTTTATCAATATTTAAACATTTCATTAATTTATCACCGGTATTTACACCACCACAGAAGTTTATATTTATATCACCAACACCTTGAATTAAAGGTGAAATGATCTCACTTACATCTTTTAATTTTTGTTCAAAACTGTAATTTGTTTTTTGTTCATACATATCTGTTGATGTTGTGATGAAATCTACATTAGCTTTCTTACATATTTCTGTAGCTTTTTCAATAGTTTTAATATCTTTTAAAGATTCCATTTCAATAACAACTTTGATATTTACACTTCTTTGTTTACAATATTCCGTTAATGTTCTTAAATCTGTTTGGATATCATTGAAATTTTTTAATTGTTTTTCTTTATCTGTTTCAACCATTGAATCAAACAATTTTTTATAATTCATAACAACATTCACTTCATCTGCACCATCAGATATTACTTTTTGAATACTTTTTAATTTTTCTGAATTTTGTTCTGAACCATCAGGATAAGAAATGACTGAAATAGTTTTAATATCAGTATCTTCTAAATATTTTTTGGTTTCTGATACAAATTCCGGTCTAACGACAACACCAAATATATATGGTTGATTTTCAGGGTTTTTAGCAGTTTCACAAACTTGTTTTACTTTGTCCATATTAGAATCTTTATTTAGATAAGAAAAATCAATTGATTTTTTTGCTCTATTCAAATCGACTTTTACTTGTGGTTGTGGTGGTGTTTGTAGTTGTGGCATAGCTTCTTGTTGTTGAATAGGTTGGGTTGGTTGTTGAATATTTTGTACAGGATTCTCCACATAAACATCTTCTTTCAAAAATTCCATAAAGTTTTTCACTTTTGACATAATCTTTTTGTTTGTTTTTATCTATATATTAAAATTTTTGGACGGGAAAAATAATCTATATAGTAAGGTATGAAAAGTATAAAGTTAGTAGATCAACATTTCGGGCACGCGAAATATAGTACGGATAATCAGGAATCCCAATATATCACTTGGGACAGGTCACCAGTGAAAGATAATGATGAGTTGGTGGTTTATACCGATACATCATTGAACATCGTTAATAAGACAGTTAAAACGAAAATTGGGTGGATGTTAGAATCACCCGCTATTACAAGTGGGATTCATGATTGGATTGGTAAAAATTATCAAGGTTTTGATATGATTTTAACAAATAATAGGAAACATATTGAAATTAATCCGAATATTTTTAAATTTTCTCCGACTTGTGGGTGTTGGATTCTTCCAAAAGATCAGATGATATATTCAAAAAATAAACTATTATCTGCGATTTTTTCAGATAAGAAATTCACAACCGGACAAGCGATGAGACATCACGCGGTTATAAATTTCAAAAATAAGATTGATGTATTTGGTCGTGGTTATTTTCCATTACCAAATAAAATTTATGGTTTAAAAGATTACGCTTTTGCTTTGGTTATTGAAAATTGTAAACAAGATTATTATTTTACTGAAAAATTGATTGATTGTTTTGTCACAGGTACCATTCCTATTTATTGGGGTTGTCCTTCTATTGGTGATTTTTTTGATACTAATGGAATGATTTGTTTTAACGATATTCATGATTTAAGTGCAATAATAAACAATTTAAGTTTAGATTTATATTATAGTAAAATTGAAAGTGTTGAACATAATTTTCTGGAGTCGAAAAAATATTTGATGGCTGAAGATTTTATGTATGAAAATTATTTAGAAAAGTATGTTTGATTTTTTAAAAATGAAAAAAGAAGAAATGAAGTGGTCTATAATTTTAATTAATGATAATAATTGGTATGTTAGTTATATGAAAAATAAATTATCATATCAAATAGATAAATTAAAATTACAAGAAAAAATAAATATTTTCATATTAGATAAAACGGAAGATATTGAAAAAATATTTTCCGATTGTGGTGATTATATAAATATAATAGATAATGGTGATGTTTCAGATAAATATATTGAAATTATTTATAAAAACATTAAAAATTGTAAAAAGGATTGTATAGTATTAAACGGATTGATTTATATAAATAATAAATCAAAGGTTTTTAATCAAATATCTAAAGAACATGATGGAAATCAAATTTATTTACCTATTAGTAAATTAAATCCAATAAAGAAAAATATTATTATTGAAAATATTGAAAAATATTGGGATTTGGATTTATCAGAAATTATAAAATCTAAAATAGATATAAAAGAACCTGTTATATTTATGGAAAATAAAACACCATTTAGTATAATAATAACAGCTTATCAAACACAAGATTTTATAGAAGAATGTTTAGATTCCATTGAAAATCAAACTTATTTTAAAAATAATAATGATTTTGAGGTTTTGGTTGGAATTGATTATTGTAAAGATACTTTTAATAAAGTTAATGAAATAAAAGATAAATATAGAAACCTTCATATTTATATGATGTCTGAAAATAGGGGAACTTATATAACAACAAATACATTATTAGATTTCGTTAAATATGAAAACATTATTCGTTTCGATTCAGACGATATAATGTGTTCAAATTTAATAGAAACCGTATTAAATAATAAAAGAGATAATGATATTATAAAATTGGGTTATGTTGAAATGAAAAATGGTGTTATTAATGATAACATAATTGTTGAAAGTGGTATTATTTTCTTTAAAAAAAGTGTAATTGACAATATTGCTGGTGGATACAAACCTTGGGTTTGTGCCGCTGATACCGAATTAATAAAAAGGTTAGATAATAAAGTAAAAATATCAGAAATAAAAGAGAAATTGTTTTATAGAAGAATTCATGATAATAGTCTAACTAATAGATTAGATACCGGTTATAATTCTAGTATTAGATTAGAATATACAAATCAAATTAAAAGTTATTATAACGATGATGAAGTAAAAATAGAAAGAATTGTTAATGATATAAGAAAAAATGATTTTAACAAGAAAGAAAAATATAATTTCATTTATATGATAACGACTTTTAATAGAATTGAATTCTTAAAAAAGACAATAACAACTTGGTATAATACAATTGATAAAAATAATAATTGGGTTTTAATTGTATCCGATGATGGTTCAAATGATGGGACTTTAGAATATTTATATAATTTACATTTTGACAATATTAAAATATTTATTATAGAAAATAAACGAAGGGGTGTTCATCATCAAACAAATTCATTACTAAAATTTGTCAATAATTTTGATTTTGATTTTGGTTTTAAATCGGATGATGATTTAATATTTTTAAAAAGAGGATGGGATATTAAGTATTTTAATTCATCTAAAAATTCAAATTTTTATCATTTAATTTTTTATGATAAAAAGTGGGGAAATAGAAGAGGTGAAAAAAAAGAATCTTTAATTTATCTTAATTTATTGGAAAATTCTGTAAATTCTGATAAAATTCAAGGTGCATTTTGGACATTTAATAAAAAATTAATTAATGAAGTGGGATTTTTTGATACATCAATTTATAATTTATGTGGATTGGGACATGTTGATTATTCGTTAAGATGTTGTAGATTGGGTTATAATGATATTAATAATCCATATGATATAAAAAATAGTAATTCATATATTACATTAAATACCGAAAAATATTTTTCAAATAATGATTTTAAAAATATTTGGAATACGAAAGATATATTAAAAGAAAAAAAAGAAAATTTATTTAATTATAGGACATACATTTCATATAATCAATCAAATAAGAATTTGTTAAATGAAGATATACAGAATTATGATATAAGTTTTATTATACCATTAAGAGATAGAAAAGAACAAATTCAAGGTTTGGAATATAATATAAAAAAATATTTTAGTAAATATGAATATGAAATAATTTATGTTAATCAAAATGACAATAAATTGTTTAGAAGAGGTCAGTTATGTAATATAGGTTTTAAAGAAAGTAAAGGACAAATTATTGTTTTTCAAGATGTTGATATAAGACATTTAAATAAAATAGATATGAAAGAGTTATTAGATGAATATAAAAAACCTTTTGTTGCATTTGATAAAATAACACAGTTAAAAGAGTATGAAATTGGTAAATATGAAATCATAGAAACTGAAGATAGACCATATGGATGGGGTGCGTGTGCTGTATTTTACAGAGAACAATTTATTATTTCTGGTGGATTCTCAAATTTAATATTTGGATGGGGAGCGGAAGATAATATTATGAATGGTAGGGTTAATTATGAAAGATATCAACAAAATTTGGGTCATGTTTATCATATTCCGTTAAGAAAAGATCCGGAAATATTTAGTTCAATATGGTACAAAAACAATAGAAAAATGTTAGATACAGATAAAGATAGAGATCCTATGAGAGATGGGTATATTCAAACTGATTATAGTTTTGATGAAATTAAAGATAAGAATATAAAAATTATTGATGTAAATAATATCGGAGTTAAAAATTTTGAATACTTAGATTTATATGAAGATTGTTTAAAAAATGATGTTAAAATATGATAACAATAATTTCTTGTAATTATCATTCAAAAGATTTTGCTGATATTTTAGTAAGAAGTATTAAAAAATTTAGTGCTAAAAAATATCCGGTTTTTATAATGGATAATTCTAATGAACAAGAATTATTTAATAATGATGATTATATTGTAATAAAATCCAAAAAAAATATGGGTCACGGAGCTGGTTTAGATTATTTAATAAGTAATTGTGTAAATACTGAATTTACTCTTGTTATGGATATTGATGCTCATATTTTAAGAAGGGGGTATGATTTAGAATTATTAAAAATAATTGAATCTGACTCAAAAATAGGTTTAATATCTCCATTTAGAACTGCATCAAAACCAATTCATCCGGCTATGATGTTTTTTAGAACTAATGATATAAAAAACAGAATATCTATGAAACCATTTAATATTATGAATGATAATATTCCAATACAGATGGATGTTGGACAATTTATTCCAATGTCAATAAACCAAATTTATCTTAAAAAAACGATTTTATTAAAAGAAGGAAATCCTTTTTATAAAGATTTATTTGGTTCAACATGGACGTTAAATGGTGAAAAAACTTTTTATCATTTTGGATATGGAACGAGATTATATGGTAAAAAAGAGTTCGGTGGTATACTAAAAAGTGAACAAGACGAAATGAAAAAAAAATTATTTGAACAATTAAATTTTTAAATTTATGAAAACACAAACAGAAATAATAAACTTTTTATTTGATTTATACGGTTTCACTTCTTATTTAGAAATTGGAGTTAGAAACCCTTCTGATAATTTTGATAAAATAAGTGCCATTATGAAACATGGTGTTGATCCAAATCCGAAAAGAAAATATTCATATAATATGACTAGTGATGATTTTTTTCAAAATTATGTCAATCAAAAATATGATGTTATTTTTATAGATGGTTTACATACGGAAGAGCAATCTTATAAAGATATTAAAAATTCAATTTGTAATTTGAAAGATAATGGATATATAATTATACACGATTGTAATCCAAATTATGAATTTAAAACAAGATCTTATGATGATTATTTGAAAAAGCCGGGTGCTTGGAATGGAACTGTATATAAAGCTTTTTTGAGATCGAAGTATGAATTGAAAGATTGGAGTTGTTTTGTAATAGACGAAAATCAAGGATGTGGAATTTTAACTCAAAGAAAGATATTAGAAAATAAAATTGTAAATGATTTTGATGTAAATGATTTTTCATGGAAACAATTTTCAGATGATAGAGTAAAATTATTACAATTAATTTCATTTGATAATTATGTTGATATAATAAATAAAGATTTTAATGGAAGTAGGTAAACACACATATGGAATAAAAAATATTACAATAAGACCAGATCCATCAGCTAAATTAATAATTGGTGCATTTTGTTCTATTGCTGATAATGTTACTATTTTTTTGGGTAGAAATCATAGAATAGATTGGATCACAACTTATCCGTTTGGTCATTCGGCAATTGATATTTTTGATAAATTTGATGGTAAAGGACACCCCAAAAGTAACGGTGATGTTGTTATAGGCAATGATGTGTGGATAGGTAGTAATGTGACTATAATGAGTGGGATTAAAATAGGAGACGGTGCTGTTGTTTCAGCTAATTCTCATGTAGTTGAAAATGTGAAACCGTATTCTGTTGTGGGTGGTAATCCGTCTCAATTTTATTTTTTTAGATTTAATGTAAATATTATTAATAAGCTTTTAGAAATAAAATGGTGGAATTTTGAAGATGATATTATAAACGATTTATCACCAATTTTATGTTCAAATAATTTTGATGAATTTTTTAGATTGTGTGAAAATATAAATATTAAATATGATGAATGATCCATTAATAAAAATTAAATATCAGTATCATAACAATTGTCATAAATTTGTTATAAATGGTGATTATATTAAATCTGATGTAATCAGGAGTGAAGGTAGTGTTCAGATGAGAATAAAAAATGACGAATTATTAATTTTTTCAAAGAATGATATTTTACATGATGATCATAAAGCTTTAATATCTATTTTGGGTTTTTTTCCAGTTTTGCCAAAAAAATGCAATTTAATTTTTGATTTTGATGTTTCTGAATACTTTTTAAAAGAAATTAGAAAAATTAGATTTTTTGAATATGTTAATATTTTATCATTAAATAAAAATGAATCATCTTATAATAATGATAATACTTGTATATGTTTTGGTGGTGGAAATGATAGTTCAGCCATATCTGTTTTATTTCCAAATATTAAAAAAATACAACAAATTAATATGATAGAAAATGATTTTTCGAAAGATGATAATCTTTTAATGATCAAATCAAATATTAGAGAATTATATACCAAATGGGGATTACCAGTGTGGGTTTCGATATTTATTATTCCTATAATTGAAAATTATAAATATATATTAACAGGAACACAATATAATTCGTTGTATTTAAATAATGGATATGGTTATAAAAAGTTATTTAATAATGAATGGTATAGATTTTTTAAAAAAATAAATATAAATATATTATCAGTTGCTTGTGTATCAGAAATAACAACAGCAGAATTAGTAATTAAAGGAAATTTAGAAAATGAAACAGAATTTTGTTATTTTTCATCTAGAAAAAGATGTCATTCTTGTACTAAATGTTTAAGAAAATATTTAGAAATGTCATTATTTAATGATAAATTTATAGAAAATGTAAATAACTTTGATTTATCAACTGAAATATTTGAACAATATTTTAATAACGAACAATTATATTTTGGTGATTGTTTAAAATATTCAATTGATATACTTCATGATAGATATCCTAAAAATAAAAATATTTCAATATTAAAAAATAAAATAAATAAATTTGAAATTAGTGATGTTTCTTTTTTGAATAAGTATTATTATAATAGTTTCGATGATATTATTTTTCCGGATGATTTAAAAGATAATATAATTAAAAAATTAAATTATTATAATATTTTACCTATGTGTGATTCTGATATTTCAAAAATGAAAAAATTTAGTAATAAAAAAATTAAATAATGAAAAATTATAAAATAAAAGAAGGTTATATTCATAGAGAAGATCCAATTTTTTTCGATGATTCTCATAATTCAGATCAATGGCAATATGAAGTATATCAACTTTCTTATACGATTGCTAAAATTATAGAAAAAAAACCAGTATTGGATATTGGATGTGGTTCCGGATATAAGTTGGTTAATATATTTAAAGATTTTCAAACGATTGGAATAGAATTAAAAGAATGTTATAAATATTTAATTAAAAATTATCCAGATAGAATATGGATGATTAAAAACGAAAAACCACCAGAAAATAAATTTGGTGTGGTGTTATTAGCTGATGTTATTGAACATTTAGTTAACCCGGATGAATTATTAAATTATATAAAAAATGTTAATTTTGATTATTTGATTATTTCTACACCTCATAGAGATCATCCAGATTTATCACAAGATGGTCCACCAAATAATAAGTCACATGTTAGAGAATGGACATTAGATGAATTTAATGAATATATTAAGGAACATTTTGATGTAATCAATCATTTTATAATTAATAAACACCAAAAAACTCAATGTATGATATGTAAAAAATATAATAAATAATGAAAATTTTAATAAAAATATATTCAAACGATAAAACAATTTTAGAAGATTTCAATTCTAAAATATCAAATAAATTTAAAACAGTTGTGGAATTAACTGATGTTAATTTAACTGTTCCGAAATCATTAAATGATATTCAGAATTTAGATTGGGATATAATCATCCCGATATATAAACCATTTGTTCCAGTTCAAAATTTTAATGAAAAAATTAAAGAAATTTATAAAGAAAAATTTCCAGATTTAGATGGTGTTATTTGGTTAAATGACGGTGAACAAAAAGATATATGCACTATACCAGTTATCGGTAAAAATTATTATAAAGAATTTAATTACATATATAATCCATCATACAATAAATATAATTTTGAAAAAGAATTTACTGACATTATAAAATTAAAAAATAAATATTATTTTGTCGAAGATGTATTATTTAAGAAAAAAGAAATTATAACTGATGATGATAAGATTTATGAATTTAGAAAAAAATTAAATTTTTGCTTAACAAATTTAACAGAAAAAGTTATTTCTAATTTAAATAAATTTGTTGATAATGTTTATGTGATAAATTTAGAAAGAAGAATAGACAGATTGGAAAATATTGTTTATCAATTCAATAGATTTAATATATCATTTAATAAAGTTGATGCTTTTGATGGTAAACTTTTGGGAATAACCGGTGAGGAAGGTTGTTTTAAAAGTCATATAGGTGTAATTGAAAACGCGATTTCAAATAATTATAATAAAATAGCTATATTCGAAGATGATATTATACTTTGTGACGATTTTGAAGAAAGATTTAAATATTATTCGTCTAATATCCCTGACGATTGGGATATTATGTATTTAGGTGGAACACATTATAATGGTGGGATTGAAGTTAAACCATTTATACATAAAATAGAAGGTATTTATGGTTGTTTCGCTATGATATTAAATAATAAAAATGGGTTATTTCAAAGAATAATAGAAACATCAAAATTATTTAGAATACCAATTGATAACGTTTATTGTGAACATTTATCAAAAACATTTAAAACTTATATTTTTGTACCATTTTTTGTTAAGACGATGAATACTATATCCGATATAGATGAAAGAGAAGACAGTTTCGAGTATGAACAAGTAAATAAATATTTTGAAAGTAACGTAAATCTTTCAAATATCAAATTACATGAAAAAAATATGAAATTTAATTTATTAAATTCTTTTGTAAATAATGTTTATTGTATAAATCTTCAAAAGAGAAAAGATAAATTAATACATATGATGGAACAATTTCAAAAGATTGATTTAGACTCTTTTCAAATAATTAAAGGAATTGATGGTCAAAAATTAGAAATTTATTTACCAGAAAAACGAAAAAACGAAATTGGTTGTTTGAGATCTCATTTAAGTGTTATAAATGATGCAATTGAGAAAGATTATGATAAAATAGCTATTTTCGAGGATGATATTATTTTTTGTGATGATTTTAACAATAGATTTGAATACTATATTAAAAATGTTCCAGATGATTGGGATATAATGTATTTTGGAAATAATATACCTGTTATGTTGAATCCAATTTCAATGGTTAAAGAAATGATATACAGAGTATGGAAATCAAAAGGTTGTTTCGCTATGATATTGAACAATAAAAATGGTTTATTTCAAAAAATTTTGGATGTATCAAAAGATGAAGATAAGACTATTGATTCTCACATTGAATCTTTATTTCCATACATTAAAGCTTATACTTTTTTACCTTTTTTTGTCAAAATATCAGATATGATACCAGATATTGGTGATTATGTTTCAAATGAAGAAAATATTAATAAATACTTCAAAGAAATAATGATATTACCGTCAATAAAAGAAAATCATATAGAATATCAAAAAATAGTGAAAACACAAAAAGAAATGTGTGAAGAACATTTAAAACTTAATGGAAATTTTGTTATATATTTTAATAACAATTTAATATTTGATAGTTCAACAAGTAGTAAAGATAATGTTTTATTTTTTAATGAACATTTCGAAGTATTTGGTAGGCAATTCCCGTATAGGGGAATGTTTATAAAAAGAAAATAATATTATGGATTTATATTTTTATAATTATTGGCACAACGGTGATATTCATTATTCTAGAGAATTTGTAAAGGATATCATATCAAAAACAAATTTTGATAATTATTTTTATGCACATAATAATAAAATCGGTTTATTGAAAGATATAAAAGAATTGAGAGAAATTGATTTTTTTCTTATCGGAACCGATAAATTAAATAGTTTAGACTGTTTTTATGAAGATGGTGATATATTTATTAATACTTGGATAGGTAAATCAGCGATGAAATACACAAAATTTGGTATTAATATAAATTCAAATTACATGATATATGAAGAGATTTATAAATTTCTTAATATTAAATTGAATGATGATAAGAATATCTATCTACCAACAATAAATTTCGATTTTATTGATAATAAAAAGTTTATAGAATTATTTTTTAAAAATAGAAAGAATAAAAACATTCTTATTTGTAATGGTAGAGTTTGTTCGGGACAAAGTACAAATGAGAGTTTGGAACCTTTTATTGTAAAATTATCAAAAGAATTTCCAAATATCAATTTTATATTTACTGATAATTCTAATAAAGTTGAAGCTGATAATATTTTTTATACTAGTGATATCATAAATCTTGGTAACAAAACAGATTTAAATGAGATTTCATATTTATCCACTTTTTGTGATATTATAATAGGTAAAGAATCTGGTCCATTCGCTTTTTGTACAATAAAAGATAATTTGAATGACGAAAATAAAACTTTTATAAATTTTTGCCATACACAATTACATGTTTGGTATACAAATGGTAATTGTAAATATGTGTGGACAAATAATTATAATCAAATATACGAAACAATAAAAAAAATTATATTGAAATATGAAAATTAGTATATTGATACCTAGTGTAAATGGTTTTAGATTGTTATCTGAATGTGTAGATTCTATATTTGAAAAACTGTCTGGTGAACACAAAGTTGAAGTTATTATTAAATTGGATTTTGGTGATGAAACAATATTAAGAATAAATGAATTAAAAAATAAAGAAAATATTAAAATTTTTATAACAGAAAAAGGTTTGGGTTATGGTGGTATTCATGTGTTTTTAAATGAAATGTTGAAATTATGTAATGATTCTGATTGGATTCAATTATTTAATGACGATGCATTGGTATTAACTAAAAACTGGGATAAATTTTTAGAAACATACGACCCAAATAAAATTTGGTTGTTGAGACATTATCAATGTCAAGGAAGAATTGGTGATATTGGTGATTATTATTTTCCTTTTATATCAAGGAAATATCATGAAGTGGTTGGAAGAATTACAGGTGGACCATCCTACGATGGTTATTTATTGAATATAGCTGATGATTTAAATATTTGGCAAAGATTACCAATCGATTTTTATCACCGTCATGTACATGAATTAAAACAAACACCGGATAAAAATGATCAAATGAACAATTCAAGAAAAAAAATAGATGAAGCACTAGAATTGAAAAATGATAAAGAAAAAATAAGAAATTATCTAAAATGATAAGTATAGTTACCGGAACATTAAATAGATTGGACATTTTAAAACATGTTATAAATAATACTGTAAACAGTTCAGAATTATTAGAATTGGTTTTAGTTGATGGTGGATCCACAGATGGAACTATTGAGTATCTTAAAAAATTAAATCATCCACAAATAAAACTAATAGAAGTTGGTGGAAAGAGTTCCTATCCACATTATATGAATTTGGGTATTAAGAATACTAAATACGAATTAATAGCACAATGGAATGATGATATCTTATTATGTAATTCGTGGAATGATGTTATAAAAGAAATAAACGATTACGATTATTATATGTTTCCTTGGACAAGAGGAAGTGTTGATGAATTTATAAATAATAAATCAAGTGTATTTATTAAAAATTTTAATCTTTTTGATGGGTGTATGAATTTTGGAATTTATAAAAAGGATGTTTTTAGAAAAATAGGAATGTATGATTCTAGATATCAATATTATTGGTGTGATAGTGATATGACAGAAAGATGTATGAGATTTGGATTAAAAAGAAAAGAATGTAAAAGTATTAGGGTGATGGAAATTGAAGGTATTGAAAAAAGAACATCACCAGATGAAAATAATTATGGTTGGAATGTTTTAAATGAAAACAAATTTTTGTATGCACAAAAAATAATTCCAAAAACAGTTGAATTTTTAAAATAAAAATAATTTATTGTTATGAAAATATGTGTTTTAGGTGGACATAATTCAATGCAAAGATTAATAAATCGTGAAGGTTTTGAATTTTTTGAATTATACGATCCAGATCCATTTAATATTTCTATTGCTCAATGGAATAGAGAATATACTGAATTTGTGAATTCAATTCAACCAGATTTTTGTATTTGTATAAATATAAGACATTCATCTTTTGTGTGTGAAAATTGGATCAAAACATTAAATACACCAAATACAAAAGTTCTAATGTGGTTATTAGATTCTTTCTCGTGGCAAGGTGTTAACGCTGATAAATATTTTTATTGTTTGGATAATGGTTTAAATCCAAATAGTATTTATCTACCAGTTTATGGTCAAACAAGAAGTGTTAAACCATTATCAGATAGAAAAATAAATTGTGGTATAATATCTAATCGTTACGGAACTTGGAGAGATCATGAAATAAATAAGATTTCTCATTATTTGGATTGTAATTTAGCTGGAGTACCATTCAAAGATTTTCATGAAATGATTAAAAATTTTAAATTTGGTTTAAATTTATCAGCACATCCAAATGGATTACCAAATTATAGAACTTTCGAATATGCAGCGAGTGGAGTATATCAATTGTGTGAGATAGGAAGTAAAAAAACTCTAGAAAAACTTTTTGATTATGGTATATCTTATTATAATGATATAAATGAAATTCCAGAAATAATAGAAAATATAAAAGATTATGATCCATACTTAATTCAGAAACAAGTTTCAGAAAAACACACATTAACTCATAGGATTAAACAAATTTTATCTTATTATGATGTTGATATGCCTTTGATTGAAGAAGATAAGGTTGAATGGACATATGACGATTATTTGAAAAGACATAATAAATGATGAATATTAAATTTTATAGTCAATTTGGTGAAGATAAATTTTTACATAAAAATTATCTAGATTATAGAAAAGGATTCTTTATAGAATTGGGTGCTTCCGATGGTAAACATGGTTCAAATACAAAATTTTTTGAAGATGAATTGAGTTGGAATGGTATATTAATAGAACCAACAAAAGATCAATATGATCAATTAATTATAAATAGGCCAAATTGTTATAATTTTAATTGTGTTGTTTCTGAAATAAATGGTGAAGTTGATTTTATTGGAAATGGGTTTGTTGGTGGAATGTTATCAACCATGAGTGAAAAACACAAATCCAATTTTAATTTATATGAACACAATGGACATGCACCAACTAGAATAAAATCATTACCATTTTATGAAATTACAAAAAATATTAATATAAAAAGAGTCGATTTATTTTCAATTGATGTTGAAGGTGGTGAATTTGATGTTTTAAATACTTTCGATTGGGAAATACCGGTTTATTTGATTCTTATTGAATTAGATGGGAATAATATAGAAAAAGATAATAAATGTAGAAAACTTTTAATTGAAAAAGGATTTGAATTTCAAACTAAAATAGGACCAAAAGAAAAAATGGACTTAAATGAAATTTGGATAAATAAAAATAATGAATTATGAGTAATTTAATTATAGGTGGAACTTCTCAATTATCATATTTTTTCCCAGATGATTATATAAGAATATCATCTAGAAATATTGATATGGATTATTTGAAGAACAACAAATGGGATTCGGTTTACATTACATTCGCTGAACAAAGAACAAACAGGAGTGATGTTGATTGTATTACACCGAATTTTACTATAACTAATAAAATATTGGAAAATATTTATAAAAATAGTAATAGAATAATTGTTTATACTACTTGTGAATTGTGGAATAAATATAAAGGTGAAGTATCATTGGATAATCACCCAAATTGGTATTGGCCAAATAATAATGGATATTGTTTTTCAAAAGAGATTTTAATGAAAACAATAAATGTACACAGAAGTTTTAATGAATGGAAAAATGTAATAATTATTCATCCCTTTAATTTCAATTCAACTTATAGAAGATCAGATTTTTTATTTGGGAAAATATTTGATTCTATTATGAATAAGAAAAAAATAGAAATTGGTGATACTTATTTTTATCGAGATTTAGTTCATACCAAATATGTTGTTGAAAGATCTATGAAAGCAACAAAAGATGAAATGGTTGGTAGTGGTTGTTTATTTCTTGTTAATGATTATATCAGGGAATTATATAAAGCTTTTGACATGAAATATGAAGATTATGTAACTGAAAATCTTGTTACTAAAGCGGTGCATTCCGATAAAGAATATTATAGTAAACAAGATGTATTATATACTTTTGAAATGTTATTAGAAGATACTATTAATGATATTAAACAAAGAATAAAATAATTAATATAATAGTAATGGAAAAAAAGGTAAGAGTTGGTGTAGCAGTTAATGTCGTTAAAAACGGCCATTATCTATTATTAAGAAGAAAAAGTTCTTTGGGAAATGATACTTGGTGTGCACCGGGTGGGAAAATGGAATGGAGTGAAGATATATACGAATGTGCATTGAGAGAATTTAGGGAAGAAGTGGGTGAAAATATTTATATTTCTGATCCTACATTTTTTTGTATAACGAATGATTTTTTCGAAAAAGAACAAGAACATTATATAACCATTAATGTAGTTGCTGATTATATAGGTGGTGAACCGATAATAAATGAACCAGATAAATGTTCTGAAATTGGTTGGTTTCACTTTGATGATGTAGAAGAAATGAATTTATTTATGCCAACAAGAAATTTTTTATCTAATAATTTTACAACTGGTGATAATATTACTAAAATAAAAACAACGAAAAATGAGTGAACTTAAATGGTACGTTATACGTGCAAGTAGTGGGTGGGAAAAGAAAGTAAAAAGATACTTTGAAAATGAAGTTGAAAAGTATGGTTTGAAAGAAAGAATTGCCCAAATAGTAATTCCAACCCATAAAGAATTTTATGTAAAAAACGGTAAAAAAGTTAGTAGAGAAGTTAACTATTTTCCGGGTTATATTCTTATAGAAGCTGATATGTGTGGTGAATTTACTGGTATTCTTAAAACAACACCCGGTGCTATGCATTTCTTGGGAACAGCTAAAGGTGGAAAACCGGAACCATTAAAAGAATCAGAAGTGAAGAGAATACTGGGTAAAATTGATGAATTTAATGAAAAACCGGATCCTTCCAAGAATCCTTATGTTATTGGTGAAAGTGTTATGATTTGTGATGGTCCATTTGCCAATTTTAGTGGGAATATCGAAGAAATCAATGAAGATAAAAAAAGACTAAAAGTTTCCGTTAAAATATTTGGTAGAAAAACACCCGTTGATATAGAATTCGGACAAGTTACGAAAATCTAAAAAAGAATCATATATGTATTGGAAACAACCGGATTTACTATTGATAAAGAAAAAGCATTAAAAAGGTGGAAACCCATTTTAGATTCATTGAATGTTACTGATGAAGATAAAAGATTATGGATGTGTGAGTATGCAGAAATGCAGAAACTAATTGAAGAAGATAAAAGAAATTTTAATTTTCCAATTCAACCCGGAGATGACTTAGTTCCACCACACGAACCGGGTGATCCTTTCGATTCTTCATCTTTAAGTCAAAATTTATTACCAGTTGCAATGAAAATCGCTGCCCAAACAATAGGCATGGATTTAGTTACTGTTAATCCAATGTCATCACCAAAACTTGGTGGTGTTCCAGAATTAAATGAAGAAAAATATTTGAATGAAAGAAGGAAAAAAATCCTAGATGATGTCTTTGATGATAATTCTGATGATTTAAATGATGATATTAAAGAAACTGATTTTAAAAATTTAGATGAAATTAAAAAGGATTTCATGGAAGGAGGAAGTGGATTATTATTTTTCGATTATAAATATGGTAATCCTAAAAATGATGATAAAAGTAAATGATACAACTAGTTAAAGATACAATTGATAATGGTGATATAAAAAATCTGATTTCTTGGTTAGAAAATAATCCTAAACTTACAAAAGGATATAACACGACAGAATTTGAAAGAATATGGTCAAAATATACCGGTGTTAAATATTCGGTTTATGTAAATAGTGGAAGTTCCGCTAATTTAGCGATGGCTTACAGTTTACTTGTTCAAGGTAAACTTCGTAATAAAGTAGTAATAGCACCCGCTGTTTCTTGGGTGACTACTGTTGCACCTTTTATTCAATTGGGTTATGATGTAAAATTGTGTGATTGTGATAAAGATACGTTGGGTTTAGATACAAATCATTTAAAAGAATTGATTGAAAAATATGATCCATCTGTAATCATTTTCGTTAACGTTCTTGGTTTTCCTAATAAAATGGATGAAATTAATGAATTGTGTAAAGATAGAATTTTATTAGAAGATTCTTGTGAAAGTATTGGTTCAACTTATAATGATAAAAGGACTGGTTCATTTGGATTGATGAGTTCTTTCAGTTTTTATTTCGGTCATCATCTATCAACAATAGAAGGTGGTATGATTTGTACTGATGATTTTGATTTATATAATATTTTGAAATCTATTAGAGCACATGGTTGGGATAGAGATTTGGATGAACCATTCAAAACAGAATTGAAAAGTAAATATGATGTTAATGAATTCAAGGATTTATACACATTCTATTATCCGGGTTTTAATTTAAGGTCAACTGATTTACAAGCTTATATTGGATTATTACAAATGGATAAAATAGAAAAAGTTGTATCGGTAAGAAATTCGAATTATAATTTGTATCACGAAAATATAAAAAACGATTATTGGAAAATAAAACCAACAGATAATTCATTTATATCTAACTTCGCTTATCCCATCATAACACCCAAAATAAAAGAATTAGTTCAAGCGTTAAAAGATAATGAAATTGAAACAAGACCTTTGATTTGTGGTTCAATTGTAAATCAACCATTTTGGATTGACAATTTTGGTGATACTATTAATTATCTAGAATTTCAAATGGCCGAAAAAGTTGATAAATTTGGTTTATATTTACCAAATAATCATCAACTCAAAAGAGATGAAATTTTGTTTGTTTGTGATGTTGTTAATAAAGTTTTAAATTAATTATTTCAGAATAAACTTGTTCAACATTTGGTTTACAATTAAAATTAGTATTTAAAACACAAGTCCAAACTGGATGTCTGGTTTTAATATTTCCATGAGTTAAAAAATCAAATTTTGGATCTGTTAAACAAAATAAATCACATTCTCCTCTAATACAATTGTAATTTTCAAATCTTTTACCATTTCTCACCGGTGCGTGAAAATAATGATCACCATACCAACCTAATTGAATAATATATGTATTTGTTGTTCCTGCAAATATGTACATTCCACAATCAAACGAAACAAAACATATACTATTATTGATTATATGCCAAGTTTGTGATAAATTATTCTGTCTTTCATCACCACATAAATCAACACCTAATTTAATGTTCAGATGAAAAAAAGGTCCATTTTTATTATCATCACCTCTGCCGATGGTAACAACTGGTATTCCATTATCATTTAATTTATCAACTAATTCTTGCCATTTTTCTATTTCCCAACTTCTATCAGGTCCAGATGTGTATGGATTTAAACAAACATATTTTTCCGGTAAATCTATTTTATTATAATCATCTGGAAAGTAATCATAATCCATTTCTGTGTCTTTTAAAAATATACCGAAACTTTTTGCACATAATTGTCTCAAATCATAGTAATAATATTCGTTCCAATTATCGAAAATATTATAAATTTCGTAATTTTTTAAAATATCAGAATCATAATTTCCGTGAATGAAAAAATTATCAACATATGGATTATTTTTTAAAAATTCAACATAGTGTGAATAACCAAATATTGTTATTTTTTGTCCAAAAATGTAATGTAGTTTTCTCAATAAAGGTGTTATTGCTATAAAATCACCCAACCCAACTTGATTTACAACATATATTCCAATCATTTCAATACTCCTTTCTTATCCCAAAATTCACCATTTTCTTTTAATTTGTCAAAAGATTCATTATTTATAATAATATTTCTCTTTTTAATATTACCATTGTAATTTATTTCACAACTAATATTATATGTATAATCTCTTTCAAATTTTACTTTATGGAAGAATATATAATTTTTAGTTATTAAATCATCTTTTATTAAAATATCATTCATATTTATTTTTAGATCCCTGTTATCATCAAATGAATTAGAAGAACTAAACCAAACAACAAAATGTTCATTATCGTTTCTCAATGGAAGAATAGTAAAATATTCAATATTTGAAAATAAATTCACTTTGCTTACAGAAAATAAATCTTTTTCCTCTATTTGTTGTAATAATAATTGATCTGATTTTGATTTTAATGTTTGATAAAAGACATTTTCCAAACAATTTGTATTGGAACCCACTTCTCTTGTTAACAAATTATAATCATTTTCATTGGTAACATATTTAAAATTTTCAATAAAGAAATCTATATTTGTTATAAAAAATATTGTTTTATAATGAATCCCTTCATTTGCGTTGGATGTCATGTAAAATGATTTTTTATCAGACTGATTCATTTCATTTACTTTTTTTCTTATAATATTTAAATCATCTTCATGAAATACGATATCAAAATTGGTACAAATAGCTGTTTTGTATCCCAATGATTTAGCATGTAATATTCCATTATAATAATTAATGTAAACAGCTAAAGCGTGTTGTAAATCATTATCGTTTTTATGTAACTTTATAAGAGAATAATAATCTTCTTTATCAAACCAACTCTGTTCATAGTAATCATGTCTTATTAAAGGGTTGTTTTTATCAAATAGGAAGTGTGTGGCAGCATTTTGTAGGTCTGGTGATATTGGACAATGAGTGGATAATATAGTGTCTATATTCAAAGGTTTTAATGATTCTAAAGCTTGTTTGGTTATATCTTCTGAAGTTTTAAAGTTTGGATGAGATGTCATTATGATGACATCTTTCGAAATGATTTTACTTTTATCAATATGTCTCCCTAAAATATTAATTTTACTTTTATCAATATGTCTCCCTAAAATATTTGATATGAACTTAATATTTTTATTATGATTGAGTATATTATTCTCACATATTTTTATAAATTCATAATCGTGACCAACATAATTATACCATACAGCATATTTCGTATAATATTTATCAACAACAATATTTAATGTATCTATTTTTCCTAAAACAATTTCATTTCTAATTGGTAGTTGATGATCTAATCCATCATAATCTATTTTAAAGATAATCATTCCCGTATTTGAATCTAAATTATCAACAATAGTTTGTAAACAATTTTGATATATGACATTATCATCATCTAAATAAATAAGATATTTACCGTTACTTATTTTAGTTAAATAATTTCTTTGGGTGGATCCATAATCATTAGTTTTTTCTGTAAATGAATATTTTATTTTTTCGGAATTATATTCTTTAATTATATTTTCAACTTGATTATCATATCCATCAGAACATATAATCATTTCAAAATTTTGATATGTTTGATTTATTACGGAATCAATTGCGATTTTTAATTCATCATATCTTTCATATGTTGGTGTTAAAATACTGAATAAAGGAATATCATAAAAATCTTTATCTTTTTCGATTCTAAAAGTATTATAATTTATTTGTTCATAATTTTTATTTAAAAGATATGAAATTAAAAGTTTTGATTTATCAGAATAATTATTTAAAATAATATATTTGTAATATTCGATTATTCCATTTGGATCTTTAATATAATTAATAACTTGATGGTAGGGAATTTTTTTTTCATTTTTCATGAAATATTCTAAAAAATCTAATTGTTGAATTTTTAATTGTTCTGGATCACCAATATAATTTTTACAATCAAAAACAATTTTATTATCAATAACATTTATAGATGAATTATATCTTTTCATATAATCTTTTAATGGTAATATACTATATTTATTATAGTGTTCACCGGCACGATGTTCAAGATTCCAATCACTCAATCTTTCATATTTAGATTTAGATTTATCTGTTAAATATTTATATGATAACCATTTATATTGTAATAATTTTATATCATATTGTTCCCCAAATTTAACTTCACCTTTTGGATCACATCTATGACAACCCATACGATAATTTATATCAACAACTTTTGGATTGAAAATCATATTTTTATTAAGATATTCAGGATCTTTTATTCCATTTTTTATTAAATTTGGTAAATAATTTCCTTTTTCAAATTTCGGAAAATTTATAGAAATCATATCGAACCCTTCTATTAAAGGTATTGTTATATTTTTATTTTTATAATCTTCAAGTTTTTCTGTTAAATTTGGATGATATATAAATTCATCCATGTCACAAACGATCATCCAATCATAATCATCTTTATATTTTTTCCATCCATTATTTTGAACATCTATCCCCCATCTAGTATCACATTTATCATGATATTGTTCAATCATTTCAGCAATAGGACATTTTTTTATTAGTTCTTTTGTACCATCATTTGAACCACCATCATAAAAAATGATTTTATCGACTTTGATAAAATTGACATAATAATCTAACCAAAATGGCATTATATCAACTTCATTATAACACATTGTCATTACACAAATTTTCATATTAATTCATTTATTTTATTTAAATATTTATTTATATCGTTTGTTAAAAATAATTTTTCATCGTCTATATTTTTACTA
>Ga0247842_10002341_pt1 | contig 28425 bp, 41 predicted proteins | sample LaCruzMarch2015__3_FD_192411 | JGI IMG/M metagenome (GOLD analysis project Ga0247842, IMG submission 192411) | Freshwater microbial communities from meromictic Lake La Cruz, Castile-La Mancha, Spain - LaCruzMarch2015_19m | ecosystem: Environmental > Aquatic > Freshwater > Lake | place: Spain...
TGACATAAAAAGAATGATAAAATTAAGAGATAAATTTATAGAGAATTTATTAAAAATACCTAATACAAAATTAAATGGTCCGGTAGGAGAAAAAAGATTGTGCAATAATATTAATATTTGTTTTTCGAACGTTGATTCAGAAGCGATAGGGGATTATCTTATAAGCTATGGAATTTGCAGTTCAATTGGAAGTGCTTGTTCTTCAAATACTCTTGAAGGAATGCACAAGAGAAGTCATGTTTTGGAAGCTATTGGATTAAATGAAATGGAAATGAAGAGTTCTGTAAGATTTAGTATAAGTAAATATACTGCGGAAGAAGAATTAGAATATGCTTCAAAGATAGTTGCAAGCGTTGTAGAAAAATTGAGGAGGATGAGTCCGCTAAAATGAAAGCCAAAATAAAAAAAACAAAGGAACAGATAACAGGAACAATGACATTTAGAGAGATAGTTGAAAACTATCCAGACTCTGTAGAATTTTTGTTTAGTAAGGGATTTCATTGCCTGGGATGTCCGATGGCTTCAATGGAAAGTATAAAAGAGGGAGCACTTGCACACGGAGAAGATCCTAAAAAGCTGATAAAGGAATTAAATGAGTTTGTTGAAAAGAAACAAAAAGTAAAAAATGGCAAAAACATTTCAAGATAGCGCAATTAAGAAGTTATTCAATCCGAAGAATTTTGGGGAGATAAAAAATCCAGATGCATTTGGGGAATCTATCAATCCTGTTTGTAAAGACACTACTAGAGTTTTTTTAAAAATAAAGGATAAAAAAATAAAAGAAGCTAAATTTCAAACAATAGGATGTATGGCAGCAATTGCTTATTCAGAAGAAGCGTGCAATATGGTTAAGGGAAAAACACTAGACGAAGCAAAGAAGATAACTCATGAGCAGATTCTTAAAAGAGTAAAAGGTTTTCCAGAAGCAAAATATCATTGTAGTATGCTTGGAGAAGGTGCAATAAGAGCAGCTGTTAAGAATTATGAAGATAAAAATAAGAAATAATCTTTTTTATTAAATTATTTTCAACTTTAGGTGTATGTTCTTCAATCACAGAAGAAAAGTAGTTCTTCTCTTCCTCTTCTAATTGTCTTCTCCGTTCTTCTAATCCTTTTGTGGTAAGAGCATCTCTGAGGTATACCCTAAAACCATTCCTAGTGTACATGTTTATATACCTAACCTTCACATCTTCTCTAACAATTGGAAAATCTTTATCGATCACATCCACCCAAGTTTCAAGAGCCATGAATATTAATTGATTCTTTAATATATAAATTTTTATATAATTATTCTAATATTTCTCCCCTATGTTAGAATGATAAAACAGTTATTCTAATATCTCGCCCCAACCGATTAATCTCCAGTGAGAATTTATATTTCTTGCAATGCCTACGTTTTCTCCTTTAAGTGCGATAATAGGAATATTCAATGTTAATTCAATATAATCTTTTGTCATTTTTTCTATTGTCCCCACTGTAATTGTTGTGTTTATATTCAGCATGAGCATTTCTTTAACTTTTAATGGTTCTACTTTTGTATTCTCGTGCATTCCAAGAACTTCTTTGAATAACTCTGGTTTTATTTTAATTTTATGAGAAATTTCTGGAAGAACTCCTTTTAGAGAAACAAGACAACCTGTCAAGGAATCTGTCTTAGTTAAGTAGGGATCTAAACCTGTCTCTATAGAAATGCTTGCTCCAGGAAGAGCTTCTTTTAGGGATTCATTTCCTTTGTGAAGAGAAACAATATTTGTTTTTAATGGCTGGTAATTTATTTGATTTGCTTTTTTAACCATAATTCCTGGTTTTATCTCTATTTCATCTCCTATTTTTAATTTCCCTTTTTTTAATACTCCTCCTAAAACTCCTCCTCTTAAATTTTCTACAATTGTTCCGGGTCTATTAATATCAAAGCTTCTTGCGATTAGAAAAATAGGGTCCGCATTTATTTCTCTTTTAGGGATTTCTATCTTGCAGAGCTCTTCCAAGATTTTATCAATGTTTATGTTCTGTTGAGCAGATGCAGGAATTATTGGGCATTTTTCGTAAGGTGTTGATTTTATGAATTCTTTTATATCTTCATAATTTTTTATTGCTTGCTCTTTTGTAACCAAATCTATTTTATTCTGAACGATGATAATATTTTTTATTTTTTTTGCTTGAAGTGCAACAAAATGTTCTTTTGTTTGCGGTTTTATTCCTTCATTTGCTGCAACAACCAGAATTGCTGCATCAATTATTGCTGCTCCTGAAAGCATGGTTGCCATTAACATTTCGTGTCCTGGTGCATCAATAAAACTAATGTACCTTATGGGAGTCCCTTTTTTTTCAGAAGTATATTTTTCTCCATCTTTGTAAATAATTATTTCTGCATAACCTAACTTTATTGTGATTCCTCTTTTGAGTTCTTCTGAGTGGGTATCTGCGAACTTTCCAGTAAGTTTGCTTAAAAGAGTTGTTTTTCCATGGTCTATATGGCCAACAACTCCTACATTTAGTTCTGGTAGCTCTGTCATAAAATTAGATTGAAGTAGGAGTTTTTAAAGGTTGTTTCTGCGCAGGGTTAAGAAATTTTTTGATTTCTATATTTTATAGATTATACTTTGAATTAATAAAATTGCCCAAAGAATTCCTATAATAATCTGTATTGTTGCTGAGAGATATAATTTCAATGTAAAAAAGACAAAAGTAATTACAAATATCGCGATTGTTGTGATTAGCGCAGTTTGAATTTCTATCGTTTTCTTTTTATGTTTAAAACCAAAAAATATTTGTGGAAGAAGTGCATATCCGGTAAGAGCTATTGCAAAAGTTATAATCCAATCTTGCCAAATCATTTGAGATCATCCATTCTTTTTTTTATATATTTTTCATAACCTCTGTCAGTCGGTTCATAGAATTTTTCTTTTTTTATTTCTTCTGGGAGATGTTCTTGAGATACTTTCGAATCTTTATGGTCTGGGGCATATTGATAACCTTTTCCATAGCCCAGTTCTTTCATCAATTTAGTTTCCGGATTTCTTAAATGAAGAGGAACAGGGAGGTTTCCGGTCCGATTTATTATCTCTTTTGCTTTGTTTACTGCTTCATATACTTTATTTGATTTTTCTGCTGTTGCAAGATAAGTTGCGGTTTGCACTAGCGCAGTATTGCACTCGGGGTATCCTAAGAATTCAATTGCTTGTTTTGCAGCAATGGCAACTTGTAATGCTTGTGGGTCTGCATTTCCAATATCTTCTGAAGCAAATCTTATCATCCTTCTTATGATGTATTTTGCGTCTTCTCCTGCTTCAATCATTCTCATGGTCCAATAAACTGCTGCTTGGGCATCAGAGTCTCTCATGGATTTATGCAAAGCAGAAATTATATTGTAATGCTCTTCTCCATTTTTGTCATATCTTAAAAATTTCTGTGTAGAATTTTCTATCGTTTCTTTTGTAATTTCTTTTGAATCTTTTGAAAGAGAAAATGCTGTGTCCAATATATTAAGTGCAGTTCTTGCATCTCCGTTTGAGAGATTAGTAATTAATTTTTTATTTTCTTCATTGATAAAAATTTTATTATCCAAACCTTTTTCACTTAGAATTGCTCTATTTAGTATGTTCAAAATATTTTCTTCATTTAATTCTTTTAATGTAAAAACTCTTGATCTGGATAATAAGGCAGAAATTATTTCAAAAGAAGGGTTCTCTGTTGTCGCTCCAATTAGAGTTATCGTTCCATCTTCTACAAACGGAAGAAGAAAATCTTGTTGGGCTTTATTAAACCGGTGAATTTCATCGAGAAAAAGAATTGTTTTTTTATGGAATAGTTTTGCTCTCTGGATTGCTTTTTCCACATCCGCTTTCCCAGTGTTTACTGCAGATAATCCTATAAATTCCGAGTTAGTAACTTTTGAAATTAATCTTGCTAAAGTAGTTTTACCGCATCCTGGAGGACCCCATAAAATTATTGAAGAATATAGCTCTCCTTTTTCAATAGCTGCTCTTAGAGGTTGGTTCTCTCCGATTATGTGTTCCTGTCCAAAAAACTCTTCAATTTTTTCGGGTCTCATTCTATGGGCGAGGGGTTTAGAAATATCCATATTTCTAGAGAACTGTTTTCGTATTTAAGGTTTATTATAGAAATCTATTCTTAGGAAAATTTATTCAGCTTTACTTTGACTTCTTTCAAGGTGAAGTTATTCTGTTTTACTTTGACCAAGCTTGGACGAAGTTCATTCAGCTTTAGGCGCTTCTTCAGCCTTTGGCTTAGGCTGATTTTGTTCTGGGAAAATTTCTTGTAATTTTTTACTCCCTTCTTTTATAATCTTTAGATTAATCTGAGTGATTGCTGGAGAGATTATCTTTCCTCTTACTGTCTTTCTTAATCTTAATCCTTTTGGTCTATTTTTTCCAATTTGCTTTTTTCCTTCTCTTCTTGGTTTTTTATTCATATATTTTCCAAAAGTTAGTAAAACTCTTCCTAAGCCTATACCTGGAACATCATCTTTTGCAGCAAAACCTGCCTTATCGCTTGCTCCAGTTATTTCAAATTCATATCCTTTTAATTCCGGAGAAATATCAATTCCTTGCACTTTTTCATGAAGCTCTTTACCGACGAGTTCTTCTGCTTCCGATTCCAATTTAAAAGTTTTTCCCGTTTTATCTGCAATGTTTAATTTAAAAACCATAGAAATTAGAGAGAAAATTGGTTTTTAAAGTTTCTGATATGCTTTTTTTATTATTTTTTGAAATAAGCAATGTAGTTTTGTGCAGTTTGGTTTACTCCATCCCAATCTATATTTCTTCCATCACCCGGATAAGCTGATTTTAGATTTGGTTTTCCATAGAAAGCGGAATCTTGTACCATTTCTTCAACTTTTCCTTGGGGGGTTAATTTGAATCTTATGATAAGAGAATTTGTTAATAAGCTCTTTTGGGAAATTTCTTTTACTTTTCCCCCTTCACTTGTCTGTTCCAAATAAGAAAGAGGGCTATACATTCTTGTAATTTTTATTTCATTTCCTTGTTTGATTATTTTTTCAGGGGTTGCCAAATAATTACTACAAGTAGATTGTCCAAGAGCTGCAACCGAAAGAATTCCAAGCCCATATAAAGCAGTTCTTAAAGGTCTTCCCGTTTGTTCATCACATAATTCTTTCATTTTCTTTATATAAATTATAGATTTCTATTACTTTTTAAAGATTTGGATGGTTTTTTTAAATTCCCCAATCTGGTTTTTTTCTTCTTTTTATTTCTGCCAATTCCTGTAGCGCTTTCATTTCGTTTTGGGAAAGTAAATCCTTATTTTTTTTGAATGTTTTAAAATGAGATTCCCCCATATCAGAATATAATGCTTTTTTATCTTTGAGCTGTCTTTCAAAGTTTACTCCTGAAATAGAAATGGCTACCTCCATGGTTTCTGTTGCTTCTTGAACAGACTTCTTTTCCGATTGAATATTTTTCACTCTTCCTATTTTTTCTCCTGTCTCATCTATTAAATTTGTGTCTGAAAATAATTTTCCTGCTTCTATCTTTACTCCAAAAATACAAGGATTTGTGTTCCTAAATAAATACTGGTGAAGAATATTTAATTTGCAAAGATGAGCTAAACTCATCAGCCTTCTTTTTTCAATTTCATTTGCTTTTTCTTTTCTAAATTCCGAAATTTTATCTATTAGTTCGTAAATAACTTCATTGGTGATTATTTTAACATGGCCTCTTATCTCATTTGTATCTTCTTCTATATCTACGTTAAATCCTGCAATTATTGCATCTAATTCATTTATCTCAAGGTTTGCTTTTGTACAAACTACATCGGTTTTATTTATGTTTCCTATGCCTGCTTTCAAAACAGGGATGTTGCTTTGTTTTAATAAAACTAAAAGGGCCTCTAGACTTCCTAGAGAATCTGCTTTTGCGATTATTCCTTGACTACCTGTTTTTATATTTTCTGAAATTTCTTTTTTGAAAATTTCTTTTATTTCTGCTAGATTATTTTTGTAAGCTAAAAATGGCATGCCCGGAGCAATATCTGCTTTTTCTACTAGTTGCATCTTTAGTCCTGTTGATGCTCTGACTTTTTGCTTTGGTTTGAATTTAGCACATAATGGTTCTATTTCTTCCAGGACTCTTATCCTTGTTATAATCGGCTCTGCTTCAAAATTTGCAACTGCGATTTCATCATTTTTGGATAATTCTCCATCATATAATATCGCTTCTATATAATTCGTGCTCTTGTCTTTTTTTATTTCCAACATAACTCCTTTTGGCTCTTTTCCTAGCAAGAGTTTATCTCCCAGGTATTTCTGGCTTAGGCCACATAAAACCATTATCAATTCAGATATCCCCTCTTTTGTCCTTGCGGAGCATGGAACCAGTGCAATTTTTTTTGTAAAATCTGTTATGTTATAAAATAAATCAGAATCAAATCCATAACTATTTAGTGAACCAATTAAAGTCATGTATCTTTCATCAAAGACTTGCTTCACATTCGTTGATTGCAGTTCTATGCTTTTCTTTAAAGATGTGTCTAATTTTCTCCAACCGCTAATGTTGTCTATTTTATTTAGGGCAATTATAAAAGGAGTCTTATTTCTTTTTAGTATTTGAATAACTTCTGCAGTCTGGGGTTTTATCCCTTCATTTATATCAATCACAAGGACAGCCAAATCTGCCAAGCTTCCTCCTCTTTTTCTTAGATTTGTGAATGCTGCATGGCCAGGGGTATCGATTAGTAGGAATCCAGGTATAGTCAAATCAATTCCAGATTTTTCAATTAAAGGGCAGGCTTTTTTTAATTGTTCTGCCGGATAGGAGGTAAAAGATATTTTTTGAGTGATTCCCCCTTTTTCTCCCTCTTGAACACAGCTATCCCTAAGGCAATCTAAAATTGAAGTCTTTCCATGGTCTACATGCCCGCAAACTGTTACTATGGGTTGGCGGATATTTTTATGAGGGGTATTTGTCATGTGTTTTTAAGAACAATTTTATTTTTAAAGGTTGATATAATCTATTTTTATGAAGAATTACAAAGATTTAGTGGATTCATTACCTTCTACAAATATTTCTGTCTACAAAAAACACTCCTACACTGGAAGGGAAAATTATTTTATTTTTGTAGGGGGGGAAGATAGTAAAGAATTGGATAAGAGGATAATTGAGAATCTTGTTGGGAGATTTGGTATTAAAGAAATTTATAGGCAAATGAAAAATATTTTGAATAGTTCTCCAGACAAGCTTTATCAAATAAAATATATGGGTTTTTCAAAAAGAGATGAAAAGAAAAAAGAGCAAATGAAGAATATTATTCTTAGGCATAATAGAAAAACCCTAGAAAAGAGAGTGCATGGAACAGATTATTTATGAACCTTTTTTATTAATAGAATACAAGCGTTCTTCTTTGTTTGAAGAACCTTCGCTTTATTTTTCTATCTATCAAGAGAGTAAGCAAGACTATATATTTAGTTTAGATAAACGTTTTGGAGTTTTAGATGGGTTCTTAGAGTGTGCTTCTTCATTTAGAGAGCTTTATACAAAAGTAAATGAAATTCTAAAACTGTCTCCCAGCACTCTTTTTATAATAGAAAAATTAGAGTTCTCAAAAAAGAATAAAAAGAGGAAAGAAAAGATAAGGCTTCTTTTAGTGAAGCACAATTCCAGAAAAACCCTAGAAAAAAGAATATAAACTATTTATTCTATCTTTAATTATGAAGACTAGAACAATTTCCGAATTAAACGAGCTTTATGACTTGGAATTAGAAAAGGTAGTTTCTCAGATAAAAAAACAAAAGTCTAAACTTGTTCTCTTGCAGTTTCCAGATGGATTAAAACCCTATGCCACTTGTGTGGTGGATTATCTTAGTGAAAAAACAAAAGCCGAATTTTTAATTTGGTTTGGAACTTGTTTTGGTGCTTGCGACACTCCCGTTGGATTGGAAAAAATAAGACCTAAAATTGATTTAGTAATACAGTTTGGGCACAACGAAATGATGCCTAATTTTTAAAATGTTGAAAATAAAGATTAAGAGACTAAAGAAAGAAGCAGTTATTCCCAAGTGTGCTTTAGAAGGTGATGCTGGAATGGATATTGTAGCAATCACAAAAAAAGAAACTGAAAAGGATGTTGAATATGGAACCGGCCTTTCTTTTGAAATCCCAGAAAATTATGTTTGTTTAATATTTCCTAGAAGCAGTGTTTCCAATAAAGATTTAATTCTTGCTAATTGTGTCGGGGTTTTAGATTCTGGTTATAGGGGGGAGTTAAGACTTAAATTTAAGAAAATAGGAAAAGAATCATATAACCTTGGAGATAAAGTTGGGCAAATTATGATACTTCCTTTTCCTAAAGTTTTTTTTGAAGAAGTTAAGGGGCTTTCGAGTTCAGTTAGAGGCAAAGGTGGGTTCGGCTCTACTGGAAATTAATCTTTGATTAGAATTTTATCAAATAAAATCCAATAAAAAAAGAGATTATATTCGCAATCAGCGAAACAATAAATGCTTTTTTTAAATTCAAATCAAGAATAGAAAAATAAATCAACGCTTCTACAAATATGACTAAACTTTCTCCAATCAAGAGATAATTGCGGGTATTTACATAGGGCGGTAAAATAAACCAAAGATAAGGCAAGGTTAAAACAGAAGCAATAATTCCCGTACCAATTATTTTGTTCAGGGATAATTTTTTGTTCTTAAATATATATTTAACAAATATAAATAAAATAGGGATTTCTATAACTAATGTAAATAATAGAGAAGATAAAAATCTCGTTTCTAATAACATTTTAACAACTTTTGTTGAATATTTTTTTGAAAAAACAAGAAATTGATTCCCAAAAACCTCTTCTTATTGGTTCGGGATTTGGAATAACAGTTCCATTGTTAGAAAGATTTATTCTTAATTCGCATTTTCTATCAAGAGGATAGCCATTATCATCTTTTTCAATTTCAGAATCTAATATTTTTTTAAGATACTGGTCACAGGAAGAATACTTCATTGCAGATGCGTATGTTATTCCTCCTTTTTGCGCATCAATTACTTGATCTCCCCACCTAGTACTATTCAAAAATGCTGTAGCATTAATATCTATACAATTATTGGCTTCTTCACAAGTAGCGCTAGTATAAGTATAAGTTCCATTAGAAGCCCACATTCCATCAGATTGCTTAGTCCAGGTATTTCCGTTATTATCTTTTCTTGTCGCTCCTGTTTTTTCATTTGCTGCAGGACCATAAAGGGGAGAGTAATTTGCTTTTAATTCTTCAGTATTTTTTATACAATATTCATATTCTTGGGTAGAAGCATAATCACCAGTCCCATCAGACATTATTATTTGATGAAAATCAGTACAATTAATAGGTAAACTATCAAATTTTCCTGCAGAAAATTTTCCTTCCCTCGTTTCTCCTTCTAGAGTACAATAATCGATGTGTCTATAATTCATGTAATAATCTTCGTATATTGGATCTCCATAATTTTTTATAGTAGCACCAAAAGAAAAAACTTTTTCTGGAGTATAAGTTCCAGGTTCTTTTTGAATTCCTGGTCCTGGTTCCCAGCTGTAGCCATAGCAATCAATTGTAAAAGTCACAGAATTATTATAAGGAATTCCATTTTTTTCAAAATAAACATTAGTCATTGTTGGGAATAGAACATCTGCACTTACAAGCGGGAAAATTACTAAACTTAAAATAAATAAGGTGATTATTTTTTCTCTCATGATAGGATAATTCTTTGCTTCTTTTTAAATATTATCTTGACTTCAATTATATTTGAAGTATTATTTTTTAATCTTTGAAAGAAATTGTACTTTTTGGTCTTGGGAGTTTTATTATTTCTATTTTTGAATCTTCTAAATATGCTTTTGCTCCTTTATCTCCAACAAAATCTTGATAGGTAATTATCTTTTTTATTCCAACTTGAACTATTGATTTAGCACATACTCTGCAGGGGGTGTGTGTTATGTACAAAGTGGTGTCTTTTACTTTCACCCCGTGAATACTTGCCTGAACTATCGCATTTTCTTCTGCATGAACTCCCCTGCATTCTTCAGAACCAAAACCTGAAGCAATTCCAAGTTTGTCTTTATTACATCCTAATTCAAGGCAATCTTTTTTTCCTATGGCCGCTCCATTGTAACCAGTTGTTAAAATTCTTTTATTTTTTACAATAACTGCGCCCACATGGTGCCTTCTGCAGGTACTTCTTTCTGCAACCATTGCTGCTATTTTTAAAAAATATTCATCCCAAGTAGGTCTCCCAATTTTTATCTCTATTTCATTGTATAATTTTTCAACGCTTTTTTGGACTTCCTCTAGAGAACCATCATTGATTAGAGTGAAATCTGCAAGGTCCATACATTTTTTTACTCCTTGTCCTGTTTCTTTTTCTCCAAAACCTTTATCTCTAGCATCGACTTTCAAAAATTCTTCCAGTGTTTTTGGATCACTTTCTCTGTTTCTTTCTTTTACTCTTTGAAATCTTGTTTCAGTTGGAGCATCAACAGAGATTAAGAAATAATCATCTAAATTTTTTTTAAGAAAAATTGCTTCTGCAGGATTTCTTATTCCGTCTATTATTGCTTTAAGGTATTGTTGATTTAAGATTTTATTATAGACTGATTTTGCCAGAAATTCTGTTCCTTGTTCTTCTCTCAATAAATTTCCCAAATCTTGCAAATTTTTTCTTGTTAATTCTATTTTCTTTTCTTTTGCTATCTCTCTTAATTCGTCAGATAAGGAAAGATATACAAATCCCTTCTTTTTTAAAAAATCAGAAACAACCCCTTTTCCTGAAGCTATGCTTCCTGTTAATCCAACTATCATTTCTTTATGATTTAATTCTTCTTTTTAAATAAGCTTCTTTTTGATTATATAATTCCTAAAAGCATTATTAATCCAATTCCAAGAAGAAGAATACCTGCAATTAAGTGGAGTTTTTTTATGTTTTTCTCTTTCCAACCCGATACTTCTTCTACTTTTTTGAATCCTGAAAAAACAATAAGTGTTATTATTATCATAGGTAAAATGAAGAGGAGATTATAATAAATTAACCAGGGGAGTGATTTGATTATCCCTAAAGGTGCAAGTAATCCAGAAGCTATAATGTAGGGTCCCATTGTACAAGGAACTAAAAATACTGTAACTAAAAATCCAATTAAAAATGCCCCTACTGGAGAAGTAATTTTATTTATGAGTAGTTTTACTCTGGGTCTTAATCTCATTGGCATTTCCGTTGCGATTCCTCCTGGTTGATACATAAAATAATCTTTAATATTTAATGCTCCAAGAAGTAGGGCTAACACGCCAAGTCCTTTATAGATATATGTTGAATATTCTTTTAATAAAATTGAAAAGTTTTCAAGAAGATAAATTATAACAACTCCGTAGAATAAATAACCTAAAAAGATTGCAGTACAAAAGGCTAATCCAGAATGCAAGACTTTTTTTCTATTTTCTGGATTTTGAATAAGTATTGATATAAGAACCATTGTAAGGACTGCTATCTCACATGGATTTACTGCATCTGCCAGAGCTAAAATTGTTATTTTTCCCAGAGTAAGTGCATCTGCAACCATTTTAGCAACTGGTCAAACTTTTTAATTTCTCTATTGTTTGAACTCCTTTGTATTGCTTTTCATTAATTATCCAAGTGGGAGTTACTTCTATTTTTTTATCAATACAAATTTGTCTATTCTCTTTTAGAAAACAATCTGTTGAATTAAGATGTTTCAAATAATTCCCAAATAATTCTTCTTGTTTTATGCAAGCAGAACATCCAGTTTGAAAATAAAGTTCAGAATTTTGCCCGATGCATATTGCCAATTCTTCTGTTATTTGGGCAGGGGTAGAATTATCTTTGAATAGAATATAAGCTGAAAAAGCAAGAATTGCTATCACTATTGCGCTTGTTATCAGAATGTTAATTGTGTTATTTTTCATTCAAGAAATTATGTTTTTTTGTTTTTAAATGTTCTTGATTAATAGTCTTCAGAAATATCTTGTTCTTCTTCTTCCTTTTTCTCAGGATCTTTCATATCCGCTTCTTTTATAGAATTAATCATTTCTTTGAACTTTTTGAAGTCTGCAGATTGTATTCTTACTCCAGATTTTGTGAAACCAGTATATCTATCGCTTGTTACAAATTCTCTTATTGTTAAGCCTGCTTTTCCACCAAAATCATCTATTCTTACAACTACTTCTGTTGTATCATTTTTCTTTATTCTTCCAATGTCTTTTTCCATATTTTTTAGAAGCAGTGTTCTTTTTTAAATGTTTATATTGTACGATGTTCTTTTAAATATTCGTGGATATATTTAAAATAATTTTCTTTTCTGGAGTAGGCAAGCTTTTCTACTATAAGTTCAGGGGTTGAATGAGCTATTCTGCCTATTACTGGATTATGGTCTATGATTAGGTTCATTTTTTCATCCAATCCTTTTGATTCTATTCCATCTATTCTTGCTAGGGAAGGGAGGAATTTTTGTATTTCCTGCCCTAGATGAGTTGCTATAACTAGGAAGCATGATTTTTTTATATAGAAATCGGCGGTTGCGGCAATGATTTTTCCTGCTACCCCTGGTTCTGTTACGGCTTCTATTTCATCCGCTAGGATAAGAGTATTATTCCCTGGGGTGATGGCAGACATTTGTTCAAGTAAATTTTCAAATGCTCCTTTATTCATTGCTCCTTTGTTTTTTGCGAAGTAATAAATTTCTGTGAAAAGAGGAGTTTTGATTTCACCATTAATAGGAAGCCCTATTTGAAATAAGCTAATTATTTGGATTATATGTTCGACTAATGTTGTTTTTCCTCCACTATTTGCTCCCGTTAATATGGAACATTTATTTTCTTGGTTCAGGAAAAAAGAAATTTTTTGAGGATTAGTTAAAAAAATATTTTCTGAATTCTTGATTGAAAATTCTTGCGATATTTCTGGAAAATTTTGTTTTTCTTGAGTAAATTTTGAAATGCCAGATTTAAAATCAAACAAGATAAGTTCATCTTTTAATTCTTGCAGTTTTTTTGGAATTTGAATTATTCTGATCGCATTTTTTTTAATTAGTTTTGAAGTAGATAAGTATTCTTCTGAGTTTTGTTTTTGAATTATTTTTTCTAATTCTTCTTCATCAATTTTTACAGGTATTCCTACATTCACCAGATTAAATGGAATTTCTTCTTCTCTTAAATAGTTTTGAATCATATTTTTTATTTCTAGGGGGAAAACTCCTTTTTGCAATATTTCTACTAAAGAATCTCCCGAAACGGTCATTTCTCTTAATTTTAAAGAAATTTTTTGATTTGTTCTAGTTACTTTGTCTTCAATTTCTGTTCTTGAAATTTTCTTGGAATTTTTTTCTTCTATAATCTCCATTAAAGAAATAAGCTCAATTATCGTTTGTTTAATTGTTGAGTTTAATGGTTTATCTTTTAAGAATTCCAAATTTTTTTTCCATGCAGAAAGTTCTTCTAAATGTCTTTCTAGGTAGGCTTCTTCAGTGGAATTTATAAAGATAGCTTGTGGCAATTTTTCTAATGCAAAAGAAAATTCTTCACAATTAATAACTTGAACCAAATCTCTTTCTTCTAGCAGGATTATGTCTCTTTCAGAAAGTAAGATTTGCACAGGGCAACCGGCTTTTTTTAGTTCATTAAAAGTTTCTATGTCTTCTGTAACAAGAACAATATCATATTTTGGTTTCCATTCTTTTTTTGGATAATTTAATTTGGATAAAAAAGAGTTATCTTGTATTTTTTCTTGTTTTATTTTTTTAAAAAATTCTTGTCTTCTTATTATTTCTTCCGCATTGTTTGTGAATGGGAAATAATTCAATAAATTGCTTGTTTCTTGAAAAATAAATTCTGAAGAAATCTCTGATAAAACTCTTCTATGTACTGCTCTTGCATCATTCGTTTTGAAAATATTTTTTTCGGTTGTTTTCAACAAAGTCTTTGATTTATTAAATGGAGAAAGCAAATTTTCTTTTGTAAATTGAATCAACTCTTTTTCTATCATTTGAAATATTTAGAAATTGATAATGTAGTTTTAAAGGTTTTATGTGTAGAATAATTATATAATTTCAGCACTTATTATCTTAACTTCTTTCAAAGGTCTGTCTCCTTGACCTGTTTGAGTTGTCCCTATTTTATCAACCACATCCATTCCCTTAATTACTTCCCCAAATGCAGGGTGCTTTGAGTCAAGAAAATTATTATCAACTAAATTTATGAAAAACTGGCTTCCTCCTGTGTTGGGGCCTGAATTAGCCATGGAGATTGTGCCTCTGTTATTTTTGTTTCCCCCCTTATGAGTAAACTCATCTTTGATATTATAACCTGGGCCTCCCATACCTGTTCCTTGGGGGTCTCCTCCCTGAATCATAAAATCTTCTATTACTCTATGAAAAACTACTCCATCATAAAATCCTTTTTCAACTAGTTTTTTGAAATTCCCAGATGTTATGGGCATATCGTCATATAAAGCGATAGTAATATCTCCATAATTTGTTTTCAATAGAACTTTTGTTTGATTATCTTTTGCCATGTTTCCCGTGAGGTTTGTTTTGTATACAAATCCTAAACTTAAAACTAAAAGAAGGATTATAAATATTCCTATAATTATTTTTGTTTTATTTTTTATCATATTATATTTAAAAAATTTATCTTATAAACTTAGTCTTTTATGAATAATTCCTCTTATTGTATTTTGCATTTTTTCTATCCCTTCTGTGTAAGGAACAACAACAGAAATATCTGAATATTTTTTTGCAACCCATAAATAACCTTCTCTTACTCTTTCATGATAATCTAATCCTTTTTCTGCAAATCTGTCTGGAAGTACTTCTCTTTCAAGTCCTTTTTTTGAAGGAATGTCAATTATAAGAAGCAAGTCTGGAAAATGTTCTTTTGTTGATTCCATATTCAAGTCTTCAATGTATTTTACATCCATTTTTCCACCAAATCCTTGATAGGCAAATGTCGAAGGCCAACCTCTTGTTTTTATTAAAACACCTTCACCAGCTTCTTTAAAGGGAATGACTACTTTTTCATAATTATCTTCTCTTGCTAATTGAAATAATGTTAATTCGGTTTCAACACCTAAAGGGCGAGTTTTATCTTTCAGTCTTTCTCCAATCTTTTCTGCAAAGGGGGTTCCTCCGGGTTCTCTTGTTAAATTACATTTCAACCCTTTTGATTCAAAATATTCTTTTAGAAGTTTTGCTTGAGTATCTTTTCCACAGCCTTCGCCTCCTTCAAGCATAATATAAAATCCTTTGGGCATTTTAAGGATATCTTTTACCTTTTAGTTTATCAAATTTGTCTTTCCCACAGAGGTATGCAGTAGTTAGCGGTGATTCTTGTTGTATTAAATCATGTAACTGATTTGAAATATTTCTTATATCCCATTGAGCTGCTTCGGATTCTCTTTCGGCGCAGATTGCATAAATTTGTCTGTTGTTTGCATCCAATAGAACTCTCCTTTTGTGAGCATTTGTTAAAATATATTCAGAGACAATTTCTGGAACTCCTACCTGGTATCGTAATTTTTTTTGGAACTGTGAAGAGTCTAAAGCAATATTAAGTAAATCTTGTTGAAGAGATGTGCTTGATATAGATTCTGGGATTGTTATGTTAAGTCCAGTTACGCCGTAGGTAGAAGCGCATTGATATCTTTGTGAAATTAAAGTATTCATTCTGTGTCTCTTTAATTGGGCAAATCCGCTTGAGCTTATTTCAATTTCAGCAACTCTGTCTCCCAGTTCATATTCTCTTAATTTGGGGTCGTGTTTTTCTTGATAAGCATCTGCTTTTTTTAGCAATTCTTTTTTTTCTTCTAATTTCATGGAATCAACTAATCTTAGGCAACTATCGAAAGGCAAGTCGCTTGAAGAAAAAATAATTCCTGCAGGAATTGAATCGTCTCTTTCAAGATGAGTAAATAGTTCTACATCTTTTGAACAAAGGCCTCCAGAAGTATGGACAGGTCTTTTTTTAAATTCAAACTTATCCTTTTTTATTATCCATTCAACATATTCTTTTAATTCTTTTCTTGTTTTTGAAAAATAATTATTTGATTCCGTGTATTTTATCACCGATGGAGCAATTTCTTCTATTTCTTCGAATAGTTTTTGTCCAAGATTTTTTACTTCTTCAGATTCAGAACTTCTTAATTCTGAAATTAAACTCTCTAGATTTCTTGCACTTAATGAAAGACCTATTTGTGCTTGGGTTGCCATAGACAGGGCGTATCTCGCATCTTCTTTTCCATAGCCTTCAAGTCTATCCTTATTGCTTTTATTAGTTAAATCTACTTCTGGATTTTGTTTTATATGCCATTGAATTAAAGTCTCCAGATTATCATTATAAAATTTATTTTGTTTTTCAACTAATGCCAGAAATTCCTTTTCCATAGGGGTTCCTTGGATTTCTGGGGGAATTACAAAATCTCCATTTAAAGTTATGTACCTCTGAGATTTTTCTGTATAAGATTGTAATCTTTTTCTTTCCAATTCTTCAACTGCTCTTCTAGATAAGCCCATGATGTCAAAATTGAAAAAAACATGTTCAGCAATGGATTTGTGTCCCATGGTGAAAATTAAATTTTGATTTGTTGTTCTCGCTCTTTCTACTTCTTGTCTTGCCATCCGTCTTAATTCTGGAATAATTCTAGGATCTCTTGAGATTCTTGCATAGGAAGCAGCGATTGTTTCAGGGGTTAGTTTTGAAAGCAAGTTTGATGCATTCCATCTTGCATTTGAATCTGTATACCCTCCAGATAGAATGCTTTTAATCTCATTTAATCCTTCAATATCAACATTCATTCCTGCTAGAATTACTTGTAAAGGACTATCCATAGAAAAATATTCAGTGAGGAATATTTAAAGATTTATATTAAGAAAAGTATGAATTTAATCCTTCATCTCTATTTTGATGTTCACATTCTTTGGAATCTGCATCTTCATTATGTGGTGCAGAATCTTTTCGTTTGCTGGAAGGTCTATTAATCTTTTATGGACCCTCATTTCAAATCTATCAAATGTAGCAGTTCCGTTTCCGCAAGGAGATTTTCTTGTGGTTACCTTTAATTTTTTTGTAGGAAGAGGAATTGGTCCGCTTATAGTAATACCTGATTTTTTAGCAATATCTTTAATGCTATTACAAATTATGTTTAACATTTCTATGTCTGTGCTATTTAATTTTATTCTAACCTTGGGCATGATGAATTATATTTAGGTTGGTTTAAAAAGGTTTCCAAGGGGAATTTTGGATTTAAGGACATCATTTTTATAGTTTTAAGGGATTAAAGTTATCTTGTTTCTTCTTTTTTTTAAGTATTTTTTTAAGAAGTAAAGCAGCAGGATTAAAAGAGCAAATGCAAGTAATACATAGTTCATTGCATTTATGAAATTATTTAATACCTCCCCTATTGCAAACCCTATGATGGCATAAATAGCTGCAAATAAAAATTCTCCCATAATTACTGCGAAAATGAATTTCTTTTTATTCATTTTTTCAAATCCAGAAACATAGCTTGTAACTGCACAAAGATGGATCATGAAGAATCTTGTTAAAAAGACTATTGGGAAACCGTACTTGTTGAGCAAATCTTTTACTCTTGGTTCGTTTTCTCTAAAAAAATTAAATTTTCTTAGTTTATTTTTAAATTCGTCAGAAAGTTTTGTTGCTAAAGTGTAAGCTAAAGTATCTCCAATTATTACTGCGATGTATGTAATAGCAATTACTATCATTAGAGTGGGGATATTTTTGGATAAAGAACCCATTGCAATGATTCCTAGTGTACTTGCGGGAATTCCAAAAGAACCTGCCATTACCCAGGCAAATAAAAGAACAAACCCCCAGAAAGTTACAGATAGACCTATCATCTTTCAGCGCGATTATTTAGTTTTTCTATTAATAATGTACAATTTTGATGAGCCTCTTTACAAAATCTGTAGAGAGACATGTGTGGATTTATTTTTGTTCCATCAACACCCATTTCTACAAATATTTCTTGAGAAGATAAATTAAAATTGGAAGAAATTAGTTTTATATTCATCCAGTCTTGTATTTGAATATCTGGTTGATTAAAATATTCTTTAGTTTCTTGATATGCTTCATAATCTTCTTGTGCTCTGAATAAGGCTGAAAAAATAAGGGCCAAAATTATTAAGATCATCACTAAATAAATAAAGGTGGTTCTCTGTTCTTTACTCATAATAGGAGATATTATTTGAAGATTATAAACTTTGTTTTGAAGAAATTTCTATAAGATTGAAACATTTTTATACTCTTTTTGTGACTTATTTCTAGACAAAAGATGGTGGAGCAAATTTTTATACAGTTAGGATTGATTTTCTTTACTGCATTTATTATATCTTATATTGTAAGACTTTTTAATCAACCAATTGTCATTGGATATATTCTTGCAGGAATAATTGCTTCTTGCATGATAAGTGTGGGTTTTATGAATCTAGATGCTTCTTCCGAGGTTATTAGTTTGTTTTCAAAATTTGGTGTAGCATTTTTGCTTTTTATGGTAGGGCTTCATATGAATCCTAAAGTCATAAAAGAGATAGGACTTGTTTCTATGCTCATCGGATTCGGGCAGATTATTCTTACATTTATTCTTGGAATGATTTTTTGCACTTATTTTTTAGGTTTTAATTTTTTAACTTCCATTTATGTTGCAATTGCTCTCGCCTTTAGCAGTACAATTATCGTTATGAAACTCCTATCAGATAAAAGATGTCTTGATTCTCTTTATGGAAAAGTTTCTATTGGGGTTTTAATAATTCAAGATTTAGTTGCAATATTTGTTCTGGTATTTATTTCTTCTCTAGGAAATGGATTTGTTTCTGATGCTTCTGTTTTAACGAGCCTTATTTCTGGAGGAGGATTAGTTTTACTCTTGTTCTTTGTTGGTTATTTTATGCTTCCTCATTTTGTGAAAAGAATTGCGAGTTCACAGGAATTATTATTCTTATTTTCAATTTGCTGGTGTTTTATTATAGCTGCTTTGTTCAGTTATTTTGGTTTTTCAATTGAGATTGGGGCTCTACTTGCAGGAATTGCATTGTCTATTTCTCAGTATAGTATAGAAATAAGTTCTAAAGTGAAACCATTGAGAGACTTTTTCTTGATTATATTCTTTATAATCCTAGGATTAAATATGCAAATTTCTAATTTTGGTTCTATTGTTTTGAATGCAGTAATCCTTTCCATATTTGTGCTTCTGCTTAAACCGGTGATTACCATGGGTTTAATGGCTATGATGGGGTATACAAAAAGAACTAATTTCATGGTGGGAACTGCAATTGCTCAAATTTCAGAATTTTCTTTGATTATTCTTGCTCTAGGAGTCGTTAGTAGTCAAATCTCCCCAGACATACTCTCTACTTTAACTTTTACTGCAATTATTACAATAACACTTTCAACTTATTTAATCAGTTACTCTAATGGAATTTATCCAAAAATTTCTGGGGTTCTTTCTATTTTTGAAAAAAGTAATCTTAGAAAAAACAAAAAAATGGATAAAAAATATGATTCGATTCTTTTTGGATATAATCGAATTGGATTTGGCATATTGGAGTCTTTCAAGAAAATGAAAAATGATTATCTCGTAGTAGATTTTAATCCCGATACCATAGAGACCTTGTCTAGATTTAGAATACCTTGTATATATGGAGATGCTTACGATTCTGATTTTTTAAAGGACCTTCCATTGAAAAAAGTAAGTTTAGTAGTTTCTACTATTCCAGATTTTGAAACAAATGTACTCTTAGTGGAATATTTTAGGACGATAAATCCAGAAGCGGTAATAATTTTAAGAGCTAGCAATATAAAAGATGCCCTTGAACTTTATAAAAAAGGAGCAAGTTATGTTTTAACTCCGCATTTCCTCGGAGGGGAATATGTTGCCCATATGATTCTCGAAGGCAAAACAAACGAAAAAGAGTATAAGTTAGAAAAAGATAAGCATATTAAAATGCTTAATGATAGGGCAAGATTTGGACACGAGGGGCATTCCGAATCTAATTAGTTTTAATTATAACTCAATATAGTTATCTCTGAACTTTATTTTTAATCCCTCTCCAAATTTATGTGGAAAAAATTCATAAATTACTCCTGCTTTATCAAATAATTCTAAGGCATTCATTTGGCTCTCTCCCCAATTTTTCCCACTGCCAGGATTATCAATATCATTTATTTCTTTATGCATAACTACCCTCGAAATTCCAGAATTAATAATTGCTTCAGCACAGGGGGAGCAAGGTAACCAGGGAGAAAACATAATTCCTCCTTTAAGAGAAATTCCCTCATAATGGGCTCTATGAATGCAATCTCTTTCGGCATGAGCAATCATATCATATTTTTTAGGTTTAACAACTAATTGAGATTCATATGTAATTCCTCTCGGAAGTCTATTTGCACCTCTAAAGATTATATTATCTAATGAAAATTTTGTTATATCTCTTGTGACAATAACCCCCGTTTGGGTATTTGGGTCTTGAGAGTTTTTCGAAGCAAAAATATATGCTTCTCTAAGGTAGCTTGAATAAATCCTCTTTTTTTCCATATCCTTACAAAAAGAAATTAATTTTTAAACAAATGTATTTTAGAATGTATACAATTAAAGTGAAAACTTTATAAACGAATTTTTTTTGTTTCTTTTATGACAGGAAGTATAAATTCTATTTTAGGTATTGATTCCAACGTAGACGTAACTGGGCCTTATTTGATTGGTCAAAAGCCGTATTCATGCGGGCACTATTATCCAGATGTGCTTTTAGTTAAAGATTCTTTACAAGGAAACAAAGTGAATAGAGATATATTTTGTTTTAAATGCAATCTTACATACCCCGAAGAAATTCCAATAGAGAGTGTGAATAAGTCGCTTCTTAGTAAATTAGCCAATGATGAAAAAATTGTGTATGGTACTATCCAAGAACTTGCAAAGTTTAGGGAAGAAAAATTGAAAAGTTTTTTTATAAGAAGTGATTGGTAAGAATATAAATTTTTATAAACTTCTACCTATTGAATTTTTTATGAATGTTTCATCAAAGTTAAAAGACTCTTTATATGGGGATCAAAATTGTATTCACGAGTATCCACAAAAGTTTACATTGGTTGATTTGATGGATAGAGAAGGAACTCTTGTAAGGGCTTATTTTTGTAAAGAGTGTCAGGATTATAAATGGAAAGAAGTGAAGGATGAACCATGGACTTCCCAAGCTTTTTTAAAATTAAAGAAGGATCAATATCAAGTTTATTCTAATTTAGAAGGGCCTTCTGTTTCTAGAAAAGCGAGTCAAAAATAAAAATTTAAAAAGTTAATCTAAGATCTCCCCATTTGTCTTCAACTATCCTGGGCATTTTCCATTCGTCTACAGAGTTCTTTTTAGGGGAATCTCTTTTTCTAGAAAGATATTCAGATGGTTTAATTTTTTTACAATGTCCTGCAAAGTCTAATTCATAAGTAGTATTTGCTTCTTCCCAATCAGAAATAACTTTTAAATTTGTTGCCTGGGGAATTACTAAAATTGGTTTTGTTCTAATGTAATCACCCACACAATTGACATCAAAACTTTGAAGTTCCCCCAATAAGGAAAATGGTTTTTCACACTTTTCCATAATTTTTATTAAATTTTTATTTGTTCTTAAACTTCTGTTCAACTTATCAGAAAAATAGATTTGTAAAAAATCAGAAACTACATCATAAGTTTTTTTCAATTGAAGTTTATTTCTTAAAACTCTTTGTAACGTAAGAAAATGAATATATCCATTTTCTTTAAAGAGGTCCATACCGTTTTCCATATTCTCATAAAATCTTGAAGGCTCTGGAACATTGGCTTTGGTTAATCCAAATACAAAGTGTTTTTTATTAAATTTGGAAAGTTCTGGACGCTTCATCATTTCTTCTAGGATTTCTTCAACAATTTTTTCTTCCATGCGGGAATAGTATACCTTTTGTTTATAAGTTTTTCTAATATATATCCCTTTTAAGTTTATACAAAATTTTTTCTGGGCTTTTAAACAAAATTTAAAAACACGAATTGCTTCTAGGTTTTATGATAGATATCAAACTAATCCGTGATAGCCCAGAATTAGTCAAAGAAAATATAAAAAAGAAGTTTCAAAACGAGAAACTTGTTCTTGTGGATAAGGTTAAGAAACTTGATGAAGAATGGAGAAAATTAAAATACGAAGAGGATGGATTAAGGAGCGAGAGAAATTCTATTTCTGAACAAATAAATCAGCTGAAGAAACAAAAAAAGAATGCCGATTCTATGATTAAGAAAGCTAAAGAGATTCCAGAAAAAATAGAAAAGATAGAGGATAAAAGAAAAAAATTAGAAGAAGAAATAAAAGTTATTATGTATAAAATTCCCAATATAATTCATTCTTCTGTTCCCATTGGAAAAGATAGTTCTCAAAATGTAGCAGGGAAAAAAGTTGGAGAGCCGATTGTTCCAAAGTATGAAATTTTTCATCACGCAGAACTTGCTGAGAAATTAGGCTGTGCTGATTTTGATTCTGCAAGAGAAACTTCTGGAAACGGTTTTTATTTTTTAGAGGGAGATTTGGCTTTATTGCATTCTGCCATGCTTGCTTTCGCAAGAGATTATATGGTTAAGCAAGATTTCAAGTATGTTATTCCTCCTTTCATGATAAGAAAGAAAGTTGTAGAAGGAGTTATGAGTTTTGATGATATGAATGTTATGATGTATAAAATAGATGGAGAGGATTTGTATTTAATTGGAACATCTGAGCATTCCATGATTGGAAGATTTATTGATAAAACTTTGAAGGCTAGTGAAATTCCTGTTGCCATGACAAGTTATTCTCCATGTTTTAGAAAAGAAGTTGGTTCACATGGATTGGAAGAAAAAGGTTTTTTTAGAGTTCATCAATTTGAAAAGCAAGAGATGATTGTTATTTGTGAGCCAGAAGATTCTTACAAATGGTATGATAAAATGTTAAAATACACTCTTGAGGTTTTCAAGGCTTTGGATATTCCAGTAAGGGTTCTAGAATGCTGTTCTGGAGATTTGGCAGATTTGAAAGCAAAGTCTTGCGATGTGGAGGCTTGGAGTCCAAGACAGAAGAAATATTTTGAAGCAGGAAGTTTGACTAATATGGAAGAGGCGCAGGCAAGAAGACTCAATATTAAAATAGAGAATAAAGGAAAAAGATATTTTGCTCACACCCTTAATAATACTGTGCTTGCTAGTCCTAGAGCATTAATAGCATTGATGGAAAACAATCAAGAGAAAGACGGAAGCATTAAAATACCTAAATCACTTCAACCTTATATGCATGGCAAAAAGAAAATCGAAATCAAAGCAATCAAAAAAGTTTGAACTTAAGCACCATAATCAGATGAAGGAAAGTAGTCTTGCAAGTATTTTTCATTTGAGTTTGAAAAAATTTTTGGTTATTTTGGGCTTGTGGGTTTTGTTAGTAATTTTGCATAATTTTAGTTCTCAGCTTTTTGGAATCGAAGATCCTATTTTTTTCTTAATTGCTATTATATTAATTGCAATTTATCTCATAAAATCTGCAATTTACACACTTGTCCATTCAAGAATTTATTCTAAGAGTAGGGAGTAATATTTATTTTCCAACCCATAAATGCTTATAACCTCTTAGTTTGTTAGATTTTTATGAATATTCGAGTAAAAAGACAACATTCTGAGGGGATACATAGGATTGATGCACCTGGGGAAATTAAGGAGATTCTAATAAATCAAGATTTTATAGAGCCAAAGAAAGTGTCGGTTTCTCTCTGCTTTAGAGGAAGAGATATTGCCGGTATAATTGACATCGTTCCTGAGGAATTAGAGAGGATAAACAAAGAAATTAGTTCTAGAAAAAAGCTTCTTAAGGGTGTTAAGATCATGAAGTTTAAAAAATAAATAATTTCCTTGTCTTTTGCCTTTTTCCCTTTTCAAAAGCTTTAAAAACAATTCTGGTTTTGGAAAATAGAGGCCTTAGGTTATTTTCGTGCAGTTTCATCGGAGGCAATTAGAAACTGCTTTTCAAATATAAGAGGGAAAATAGAAAAAAACCGTAGGTTGTTTTCAGCTCCAATAGTCTAACGGCTATGACACGACCCTGTCGCGGTTGGGATCCGGGTTCGATTCCCGGTTGGGGCGTTTATACATTTTGGTATATTGATGGGTGTACTTTATAAAAAAGAGGTTTTTTGTTTTTATTTTAGAAATCCCTTATACTCTTTCAAATATCTTTTGAAGAACCATTGGAGGAAGATCTTTTCTTCTTTTTTTATCTGGGCTCTTTCCAATGCGGTGTAATACCCATTTCTATTTTCATAAGGAATATCTAACATTGGAAAGTTATTTCTATTTAATACGAAATTCATCATTAATCTTGAAATTCTTCCATTTCCATCTGAAAAAGGATGGAGTGTTACAAATTTTAGATGAACTAATGCTGAAAGAATTACTGGGTGCAGTTTATCCTTGTTTTTATTGTACCAATCAAAAAATTCTTTGAGTAAGAACTCCAGTTCTAAAACTAATGGGGGAATAAATTTGCTTCCCGAAATTTTAACTCCGTGAGTTCTTATCTTTCCTGCAAAATCTGGTTTTGTTTCTGAAAGCAGAGTTTTATGCCACTGCAGTACCGCTTGAAGAGTTAAGTCTTTTGGATGGTTTAGCATTTCATAGAAAGCTTTTTTGTGAGCTTCAGCTTCCTTTATGTCTCTTAGAGGTTTTTTAGGAGATTCCCCTCTTTCTAAAAGATTTGCAGTATCTCTTAATGTTAGTTTAGAACCCTCAATTCTTTGGGTATTATAGGTAAACTTAATCATAAAGCTTTCAAGCTCTTTTTCTTTTGCAGAAGGAGGGGTTTTCTTTTGTTCTTTTAGATAATTTTGTTTTATATTATCCAATTGGTTTAACCAAGTTTCGCTATAAATCTCTGAAACAAACTCTTTTTTTATTTTATCAATATCCTTAGGGATTTCTTTTCCTAAGTATAATTCCTTTTTTTCTACCTTTCCATTTTTTCTGAAACTGTGTTCTAAGTAAAAGTATTCTTTTCTTTCAATTGTCTTTTTTCTTATGGTTACCATGCAATTCTTTAGCCCTACATATTTATATATCTTTCTATTATAAGATAAATGTAGGGGTAAGATAACAATCCATATACTCTTTCTCGACAAGATTTATAAATCATCTCCATCACACAACAGCAACGATAAAAAGATGATTAACCTTGCTAAAACATACCAAGAGCCCACCCATGAATGTGTCATGATGGTAGAGTCGACGGTTGGGGCGTCGAAGCTAAGGTGACTAGAAAAAAACTAAGTAAAAATTTTCCCTTTTGCCTACTTTCGTAACTAAAAATCCTTCTTTAATTTTTTCAAGCTGTATTCTATAATTTCCTGTTCTTATCCTAAATTCTTCGCTTTTATTCTTTAGTTTGATTATGTCGACTGGTTGATTATTCTTAAATTTTTCCAGAGTAAATATTATTTTTTGTTGTATTCTTGTATCTAAATCTTTTAATTGTTTTTTTGAGTTATTTGAAAAGATAATTTCCATTAGAAACCAAGCTCTTTTTTAACCTCTTCAAAGGTCATAAAATTCCCTTTTTTATATTCTTGTCTAGATATTTCTATATCTTTTTTTGTTTGCTTAGACGATTCTAAATGGGGTTCTATAAAATCCCAAATTACATCTTCATAGCTATCATTATCTTCTTTAAATTTTTTAAGAGTATTTAATAAATCGGAGCTAATCCTTATCGATGTTTGTTCTTGCATACTTTGTGTATGCATTAGGTATATATAAATCTTTTTATTTAATAAAAATACCTAACCTTAACCTTAGATTAAAGGAAAGATTGGGGCGTTGAAGCTAAGGTTTAATTCTCTTATTCATAAAAGAAACATTTAAATATACCCGCGTATACACTTGTATATGGAAACCACAATTAGATTAAATCCTGAAACAAAGACAAAGCTCGATGAATTCAGGCAATATAAAAATGAAAGCTATGATGAACTAGTTAGAAAATTAATCGTTGTTGCTAAAACTTGTGAAAAAGAGCCAAAATTAAGCCAAAAGACCATCCAAGAAATAAAAGAGGCAAGAGAAAGAATAAAAAAAGGCGAATTTTATACTGAAGAAGAAGCGAAGAAAATTCTTGGATTATAATAAAAATTATAAATCCCCTTAAATTATTCTGTTTATGTATAGTCTTATTTTTGAAAAGAGTGCTTTAGAATCATTTGACAAACTCGAACTTAAAATAAAAGAGAGGATTTGGAATATTTTATATGCCTGAATTTAATGCTTTTGAATCTAGAATTGCTAAGAAGGTTGAACATGTCTATTTCAAAAAGAATATGAAGGTATTAAATTTAGAATTTAAAGAAACTAAAAAAGGGTTATCTATTCTGATGACGCGAGTACCTTTGATGATTCGTCCTATGTCTTCTCCCATAGAATTTCTTTCGGGGGACTATGCTAGGAAAGAAATTGATGATTTCTTATATTCTAGAGTAAATAAATTCTTTAAATAATGAAATCTCTGGAGAGCTCGGTAAAAATTAATCTAGACCACAATTTTATAAACACTATTTAATTAATTTTTTCATGGTGATAAGTGTTTTTGTATATGAATTCATTTTTATTTTTCTTCTAAATACTATTCCTATATTTGGCCCCCCTACTTGGATGGTGTTATCTTTTATTTCTTTTACATACCCAGTTCCTTCTTTGATTCCTTTTGTTCTAGTCGCTCTTTGTGCAGCTACCCTGGGAAGAGTTGTTCTTACTTTATCTGCCAAATATATTATTAGAAATCGTTTCCTAGGTCAAAGATATAAAAAAAATATGAATTATCTAAAAGGACGTCTGGAGAAAAGACCTTATTATACTTCTCTTGTTTTTTTTGTTGAAGCTTTCACACCTCTTCCTTCAGATCAATTTTTCATAGCTTATGGATTAACTGGGATGAAATTGCGTTATGCTCTTGTTCCTTTTGTGATGGCAAGAATTTTTACATATAGTTTTTGGGTGTATACCGCTAGCGAACTTTCTAAAAGTGTTTTAGCTCAGAAGTTAACTCTTTTATCTTTCCTTAGCTGGCAATTTATTCTTGCAGAATTATTTATTTTATTTATGTTATATCTTTTTGTAAAAATTGATTGGGAGCATTTCATCTTAAATCGTAAATTAAGAATAATCGAAAATATTCCTAGGATGAGAAATAAATAATCTCCTTAATTTACCCATAATCTTTTAAATTAAACATTTCTAAAAAATTGATGGCTAAATTATCTATTCTAGCAGAGGTTAAAGGATTAGGAAAAGTTGTTGAAGTATACGGGGAATTTTATAATAATTTAAAATATTTAAAAGAAGGAGGAGCAAAATTAATTTCTCCTAGGAATGAAGCTTATGCAAGATTACAAACGAGAGGGAGAGAGAATATAGGACAAAATTTTGGAACAAGAACATCAGCAGGTTTGGAATATGCAAAGAATCAGCTTCCAATTCTAAGACTAAATTCAAGACTACTTAAGCCCAGATTGGCAAAACTTTCAGTTAGAGCAAATAAATCCGGAAATTATTTTAATACAAATTCCACAAGAATGTATGAAGAATCATTAAAACAAGCTGAAAGAGACAAAAATAAAAAACCAGTGGATAGAAATGTTATTCTTTTGCCTTCGAGAGGTCCTTTTGTAATGAATCTAGAAGAAAATTTGGAGACGCTTGAATCCATATTAAAAGAACAAGCAAAACCTTATTTTGAATTTAATGGAGCCATCAATTTTTACCCTGTTGATAAAGATATAATTGATTCTCAGAATGGAACTCTCTTAACTGGAATGTGGTTTAGGAGTATTGGAGGAAAGTCTGGGCTTTATGGTTCGTGTGGAAGAAATATCAGTAAGATTAAAAGAAATGTGCGTGGCGTTTTAAAAGAGACATTAAATTATTTTTAAATTATTCCGTGAGCAATACTTTCCCTCATTCCTGCAGAAGAGATTTCTATAAAATCTGCCTTTCCACAAAGGTCTTCAATATTCTTTGCTCCACCATAGGACATACCAGAAGCTAATCCTTGCAAGTATTTTGTCAAAATTGGTTTAACTGGTCCACGACATTCCACAAGGGTTTTTTCTCCTTCAACATGCAGAGAGAGATCATCTACTTTCTCTCCTTCTAAATTATGTCTCTTAATTATTGCATCATAACTAGCCATCCCCATATATTCTTTGTATTTTTTCCCGTCTTTCTCAAATATTTTTCCTGGTGTTTCATTTGTTCCGGCAATAACATAGCCAATCATAACCGTATTTGCGCCTGCTCCAATCGCTTTAACAACATCGCCCGGTTCTTTTATTCCTCCGTCTGCACAAATTGGAATTCTTCCATGAGTTTGAGTATAACAACTCATAATT
>Ga0247842_10002346_pt1 | contig 28373 bp, 22 predicted proteins | sample LaCruzMarch2015__3_FD_192411 | JGI IMG/M metagenome (GOLD analysis project Ga0247842, IMG submission 192411) | Freshwater microbial communities from meromictic Lake La Cruz, Castile-La Mancha, Spain - LaCruzMarch2015_19m | ecosystem: Environmental > Aquatic > Freshwater > Lake | place: Spain...
GAGGGCTGCGGCGGCACCGTTTTTGAAGGCGGTTGGCACGAATTCGTGGCCGTCGCGGATGTCTTTCAGGGCGACGAACAGATTGCCGGGTTCAATGGTGCGGGTGTCGATGGAGACGCCGGTGATGGCCGCTTCGCAGTTGACGGTCGCGATCCCGGCGAGTCCCTCACCTGCCCTTCGGGCATCCTCTCCCGTCCCGGGAGAGGAAAGTGAAGCGTTTGTGGCTTCGATGAGATTTTTAAAGGTCCAGAGCGGCTGGGTCATTGTGCGATCTCCGCTTTCGTCATCGCAGCGGCGAGCATGTCGTGGTCGGAGAAGGGGAGCACCGTGGTACCGACAATCTGACCCGTCTCGTGGCCTTTGCCCGCGACGAGCACCACGTCGCCGGGACCCATCATGGCAACCGCTGCTCTGATGGCCTCCGCGCGGTCGCCGATTTCTTGTGCGCCCGTTGCGCCGCTAAGGACTTCGGCGCGGATCGCGGCTGCGTCCTCCGTGCGGGGATTGTCGTCGGTGACGATGGTGATATCGGCCTTGGCAGCACTGATCGCACCCATGATGGGGCGTTTGCCTCGGTCGCGGTCGCCGCCGCAGCCGAAGACGCAGATGAGTTTGCCCGGCGCGAACGGGCGCAGCGCGGTGAGCGCTGCATCGAGCGCTTCAGGCTTATGAGCGTAGTCGACAACGCCAAGGCCGCCCTTGGCGCGGCCAATGATTTCGAGGCGGCCTTTAACGCCATGGAGTTTGGTCAGGGCTGCGATCACGGCGGTGGCCTGTGCGCCCGTTGCGATGGCGAGGCCTGCGGCAACAAGGGCGTTGGAGGCCTGATAGGTGCCGACGAGCGGCAGGTTCACAGTGTAGGTGTGGCCGTTGTGGCTGATTTCGAGTTGCTGGCCAAAGCCTTGCGGGGTGACTTTGCCCAGGGTGAGGGTCTGGCCTGCAGCACCCACGGACAGTATGGGCACGTTGTGGGCGCGGGCGGCGGTTTCGACCTTCGGGGCCCAGGGATCGTCGGCGTTGATGACGGCGCAGGCGCCATTGGGGAGCAGGTGTGTGAACAGTCGGAGCTTGGCGTCAAAGTAGTGTTCGACGGTCGGGTGGTAGTCCATGTGGTCGCGGCCAAGGTTGGTGAATGCGCCAGCTTTGAGCGTTACGCCGTCAAGGCGGTATTGGTCGAGGCCGTGGGAGGAAGCTTCCAGGGCGAGGTGGGTGATGCCTTGCGCGCGCAGGTCGGCCAGGGCTTTGGCCAGCGTGACGGGGTCGGGCGTGGTCAGCGAGCCATAGACGGCACCGTCGGGTTTGACGACGCCGATGGTGCCCAGCGACGCGGCTTGGTGGCCGAGGGTTGCGAAAATCTGGCGGGTGAATTCGGCGACAGAGGTTTTGCCGCTGGTGCCGGTGACGGCGACGATCGTTTCCGGGCCGGGACCGTAGAAGCGGGCGGCTATGCGGGCGAGGGCGAGGCGCGGTTCAGGGACGCGGATGATAGGGATGTTGCCCCCGACGGGGAGATGGGCGGTGTCGCCAAGGAGGATCGCTGCAGCACCGGCGGTGATGGCGTCAGCAACGAAGCGCGCGCCATCGGCCTTGGTGCCGGGGAGGGCTGCGAACAGGAAGCCGGGGAGCACCTTTCGGCTGTCGGCGGTGATGCCGGTTACGGTGACTTGCGAGGGGTCAGACGAACTGACGACATCGGCGTCCAAGAGTTGGGTCAGAACCGTTGCCATGATGCGTGCTGCTTTGGTGGGTGCGGGGAGGCATTCACGGCGCGAGCGAATCGCCGTCGTGCCGATGATGTCAAAAGGTTAATATGGGTCCGGGGGCGCGGCGTCAATTTTTTGCCTCGCGCGGCTGATCCTCGCTGCGCTCGGGCCGCTCCGGCGGGGCGCGCGACGACGCGCGGGGCGCAACTGTGCGCCCTACGGCCTGCGGCCGTGGGGGGCTGTGCGACCTACGGCCTTGCGACCGTGAAGGGTAGGGCGGTGGGGGCGCTCTGGGCTATTAAGTATTACCGTTGCGGGGTTAGAACGTCGGTTGCGCGGCCGTTGGCCCATGTGCCGCGCAAGACGCCGGTTTCGCGCTCAAGGCGATAGATGACTGGATGTGCGTCACCCCAGTCGATCGTCACGATGTCGCCCTTCATGCTGCCTTGGCCCGCGTAGTTCGTCCCGTTCTTCAGGCGCCATTCCACTCTGACATTGTCGCCGCCGCCCCGGATGGTGACTTGTCCGGAGTATTGCTGGCCATTCACGGTTGTGCCGACGACGGAATAGAGACCCGCAATGGTCGCTAGCACCTGGGTCGTACGTACCTGGGGCAGGACTTGGGGCTGGGGAGGTGTGACCAGAGGAGCCACAGGAGCGGCGACTGGAGGGGTAGCGTCCAGCGGAAGCAGCTTAGCAACGGGTGCCGCTGCCGGGCGGTTGGAGTAACAGCGACCATTCCGCCCGCAATGGCTTCCCGCGTTACAATACGCGCCGTTCCCACAGACCCGGTCGCTGCCGCGGTTGAGACAGGCTGTACCGTTCTTTATGCAGATTTGCCCGGACCGGCAGTAGCCGCCCCCGCGGCAGCACACCGAGCCAAGTGGCGCGCATCCACCCGTGGCGCACCATCCGTAACCGGGGCGACATCTTTGGGCGTGAGCTGGCGTGTCGATGAGCCCGGCGGATAGGACGACGAGCAGGATCGCTGCCGCCCAAACTTGAAGGGCGAGCGCGATTTTGCGACGGGGTGCGACCTGGGTCACGGGATTCTGAGTGATCGGTATCGCCATCCATCGTCCCTCGGGAGCCGCACGCCATGAGATGGGTTACACGCCATCGCAGCCGTCGACAACTCCTTCAGCGCTGGATCATGAGGCGGAACCTCTATCAAGTCGGTCCCGGCGGTTCGCACGGGGGGAGCCATCGTGATGGTTGAGCGGACCCCAGTCTTCGCTGAGATGGCGTTGGTGTTGGTGTTGGGAAGCGTTCGCATGCGGTGACGAAAATGGTGCCAGCGGCGCTCAGGTGCTGGGTCCCGGATCGGCCCCCGGATCAAGGGTCCGGGGTTGTCCGGGATGACAGTGGACGGCGGGGGCGCGGCTTACGCCTTTTACCGCTCCAACAAGGGGCCGAGGCGGGTGATGATGCGGCTGGCGACGGGGGCGGCGGTGAGGCCAGCGAGCCGTTTGCCGCCGGTTTCGGCGGTGGCCTGGGGTTCAAACAGCAAGACGAGCATGACGTAGCGGGGCTGGCTCATGGGGAAAGCGGCCAGGAACGAGGAGATGACGCCGCCTTGGCGATAGCCGCGCGGGCCAGCGATATCGGCGGTGCCGGTTTTGCCGCCGACCTCGTAGCCGGGCACGTCGGCGCGCTTGCCGGTGCCGTGGGCGTCGGTGACGTTGCGGCGCATGATGGTGCGCATGGCCGCACTGGTTTGGGCCGAGACCACCTGGGTTGGCGCGGGTGCTGGATCGGTGGGCCGGCGCTTGATATAGCTCGGCGCGACCGATTGACCGCCGTTGATCAGAGCGCTGGCGGCGGCTGCAAACTGTAAGGGTGCGACCGCGATGCCGTGACCATACGAGATCGTGATGGTTTCGGTGCGGTCCCAGCGGGCGGGTGTGACGGGTGGCGTGACCGGGCCTGCCTGGGTTGCGATGGGGGTCAGGAGGCCTGCGCGGCGCAGAAAGGCTTGTTGGGCCGTCGCGCCGCCGTCCAGCGCCAACATGCCCGAGCCGACGTTGGAGGAATGGAGGAAGATTTCGGTGACGGACAGCGGGCGACCGGCGCTGTGCTGATCTTTGATCACGTATCGCCCCGCCTGAAGCGGAACGCGGACGTCCAGCATGGTCTCGGGCGTGACGCTGCCACTGTCGAGGGCTGCGGCCACGGTCATCATTTTGAAGATCGAGCCGAGTTCATAGGTGCCGGACTGCAACCGGTCTTTTTTTACGATGTCGGTCGCGTCGGCGATGCGGGCGGGCTCGGTTCGCGGGAAGGAGGCGCTGGCGGCGATCTCGCCGGTGGTCGCGTCCATGATCACGGCGGCGGCACCTGCTGCCTTATAGCGCGTCATGGCCTCGGCCAACTCGGCTTCAAGGCCTGCCTGCGCGCCAATCTCGATCGACAGCCGGACGGGCGGACGTTCGGTCGGGCGGCTCGTCAGCACGCCGTCGATGCCGACATGGTCGTCGATGTAGCGCTCGATGCCGGCAACGCCCTTGTTGTCGGGGTCAACGCGGCCCAGCAGGTGACCGGCCAGCGCGCCCAGCGGATAGGCGCGGCGCAGTTCGCGGCGGAAGGCGAAGCCGGGAAGGCCCAGATCGTGGACGGCTTGCGCCATCTTCGGCGTCAGGCCACGGCGGACCCAGGCGAAATGCCGATTACGATCCGACAGCGCCTTGCGCAACTCGGCCTCGTCGAGATCGGGCAGGACGGCGCTGAGCTTTTCGATGGCCTCATCGCGGTCGGCGATGCGCGAGGGGTCGGCGTACAGCGAATGAACCTCGACGTCGGTGGCAAGCAAGCGGCCGTTGGCGTCAACAATGTCGGGGCGCGAATAGCTGCGGGCAACGGGATCGACGACGGCTGCGGACACCTGGACCATGCCATCAGCCTTGACGGCGAGACGGGTCAGTTGGCCTGCGACCGCGAGGAACAGGCATGCGAGGCCGATGCCAGCGACGCGCAACTGGAAGGTGGCCGATGGCTCGGGCAATGGCTCGATTTTGGTTTTGGCGAACCGGTCAAGCTGCGCGCGGGCATGGCTCGTCACGGTCTCATCCGCTGGCGGCGGGGGGGCAAGGATCAGCATGGCGGATCAGCGGTCGCTATCGGCGCCGGCCATGCGCGTATTCATGACCTGATCGGATTGGGTGGGGCGCAGACCCAAGGCGCGGGCGATCGGCTCGATGCGCTCGGGACGGGCCAAGTGGGCGCGCTCTGCGCGCAGGATTGCGATGTCGCTGCGGGCACGGTCGGCTAAGCGTTCGGCTGCGTGAACGCGCTGTTCGACGAGGCGGGTGTCGTAGGTCAGCCCGTAGAGCAGAAATGCGCTCGACAGGGCGAAGAAGATCGAGGCGAGGGTCAGGGTGTGCATGAACGCGTCCTCCTGTGGCCTCCCGTGTGGCGTGCGCTTCGCGGGCAGGGCTGCCGCCCTGCAACCCACTTGGCGGGACACCCGCCAAACCGCCCTCTCGTTGGGACTTTCGAAACGCACACCGTCAGGAGATTAATCAAGCCGTCGTTCTGATGCCCGACCTCAATCGTGCGGATCGTGCACGCGGGTTAAGGTCGAGTTCAGGTTGACATGGACTTAACGGACGCTGGTTAACAATTCGGAAACTTGGCTGCGCATTTTTCTCCGCAGTGGGGGGTAAATGGCGCGATCCCTGGGATTCACGGCCCGAACGCTCGATAAAAAATCTTTTAACGATGCGATCTTCCAGCGAATGGAAGGTCACGACGACGAGGCGACCGTCGGGCTTTAAGATCCGTTCGGCAGCGTCTAGGGCTCGCTCCAACTCGCCCAACTCGTCGTTGACGTAGATGCGGAGCGCCTGGAACGTGCGGGTTGCGGGGTGGCGGTCGCCGTCTTTGCGTCCCCCCAGCACGCGGGAGACGAGGCGGGCCAGTTCGAGGGTCGTTGTAAAGGGCGTGGTGGCGCGTTGCTTGACGATGGCGTTGGCGATGTGGCGGGACTTTTTCTCCTCGCCCAGGTCGTAGAGGATGTTGGCGAGCGGTTCCTCGTCGTAGGTGTTCACAACATCGGCGGCGGTTTGGCCGTGCGCAGACATGCGCATGTCGAGCGGGCCGTCGTTTTGGAACGAGAAGCCGCGCTCGGGCTGGTCGAGTTGCATGGAGGAGACGCCGATATCGAGGACGACGCCGTCGACCTTTTTGCTGGCGCGCGGCCGCCCCACCGACCCCGCGCGCGGGTCACAATCCCCCTGCGCGAGGGCTTCGGGGGATTGTGACAGACTGTCTGCGTATTCGTGCGCGATCTCATCGAGGGTGCTGAAGGGGGCTTCGACGAGGGTCAAGCGGGGGCCGAAGCGTGCCAGAAGCGGGGCCGCAGCGCGGATGGCGCGCGGGTCGCGGTCAAGGGCTATGACGCGGGTGTTGGCGGCGTCGAGGATCGCTGTGGTGTAGCCGCCTGCGCCGAACGTGCCGTCGATGAAGACTTCGCCGTCGGCAGGGGCGAGCGTCTGCAGGACCTCGGCCAACATCACCGGTCGATGCGGGGGGCTTGATGGCGCGCGCGGTTGGGTCTGGTCGGCGGGGGCGTCGGTCAACGGCGGTCCTGCGGGGTTAAGGGCGGACGCGATGAATCGACGGTTTGGGGAGGACTGTCCAGTAGGAATGATGACAAAACGCCAAGCCACGGGGACCGTGGCTTGGCGTCAGGGTGCAGGCGTACGTTTGGGTGGCGGTTACTTCATCGTGGGGATGACGTATTCGGCGCCTTCCTTGATGCCCGACGGCCAGCGGGCGGTGACGGTTTTGGTCTTGGTGTAGAACCGGACGCTATCGGGGCCGTGCTGGTTCAAATCGCCGAAGCCCGACTTTTTCCAGCCGCCGAAGGTGTGGTAGGCGAGCGGCACGGGGATCGGCACGTTGATGCCGACCATGCCGACGTTGACCTTCGAGGCGAAGTCGCGGGCGGCGTCGCCGTCGCGGGTAAAGATCGCGACACCGTTGCCGTAGGCGTGTTCGGACGGCAGGCGGAGGGCTTCGGCGTAGTCCTTGGCGCGGACGACCGAGACGACGGGGCCGAAGATTTCTTCCTTGTAGATGCGCATCTCGGGCGTGACGTGGTCGAACAGGCAGCCGCCCATGTAGAAGCCGTTCTCATAGCCCTGCATTTTGAAGCTGCGGCCATCGACGAGCAGCTTTGCGCCTTCATTCAAGCCGATATCGATGTAGCCTTTGACCTTTTCGAGGTGGGCTTTGGTGACGAGCGGGCCCATGTCGGCGTCCATCGAGGTGGAGGGGCCGATCTTCAAGCCTTCGATCTTGGGGATCAGCTTGGCGAGCAGGGCGTCGGCGGTTTTGTCGCCCACGGGGACGGCGACCGAGATCGCCATGCAGCGTTCGCCAGCCGAGCCGTAGCCTGCGCCGATCAGGGCGTTGGAGGCCAGGTCCATGTCGGCGTCCGGCATGATGATCATGTGGTTTTTCGCGCCGCCGAAGCACTGCGCGCGTTTGCCGTTGGCGGCGGCGCGGGCATACACGTAGGCGGCGATGTCGGTCGAGCCGACGAAGCCGACGGCCTGGATGTCTTCGTGGTCCAGGATCGCGTCGACGGATTCCTTGTCGCCGATGACGACGTTCAGGATACCGGCGGGGAGGCCTGCTTCCATCATGAGTTCAGCGAGCATCAGGGGCACGGAAGGATCGCGCTCGGACGGCTTGAGGATGAAGGCGTTGCCGCAGGCGATCGCCGGGCAAAGCTTCCACAGCGGGATCATGGCGGGGAAGTTGAACGGGGTGATGCCCGCCACGACGCCAAGCGGCTGGCGCATGGAATAGAGGTCGATTTCGGGGCCGGCGCCGTCGGTGTATTCGCCCTTGAGCAAGTGAGGGATGCCGCAGGCGAACTCGGCGACTTCGAGGCCGCGCTGGATGTCGCCCTTGGCGTCAGGAATGGTTTTGCCGTGTTCGCGGGCCAGGATATCAGCGAGCTTGTCCATGTCGCGATTGATGAGTTCGACGAACTTCATCATGACGCGGGCGCGGCGCTGCGGGTTGGTCATGGCCCAGGCAGGCTGGGCGGCCTTGGCGTTGGCGACGGCGGCGGCGAGTTCGGCCTTGCTGGCGAGCGGCGCGCGGGCGGACACTTCGCCGGTCATGGGCCAATAGACGTCGCTAAAGCGGCCCGACGTGCCTTCGACGTGCTTGCCGCCGATGAAATGGGTCAGGGTTTTGGTCATGGCGTTTCCTTTGGCGTTATAGGGCGCTGCGCGTGTGGGCTGCCGCCCACGCCCGCTCGGGAGCACAGCTCCCGAACCCTCAGTCTTTTTGTGACTTTAGAAAGGGCATCTTGGCAGCTTAATGCACCCCGGACGGGCTATGCGGCAACGCCAACGGTGCCGGAACCGGTATGCGGGAATGTGGGTAGGGGGCTGGCGAATGGTCGGCTTTGAGGGTGGACCGGCCATCGGCAGTAGCCGCGCCGACGAGAGGGGCCATTACCGACACAAGTCAGACACGGATGATCAGATGGCATGTGCTTTCCGCGCTGGCCGTGTCGGTGGTCAACATTACGAAAATCGCTGCACTGCATCACGCGGGAGGCGGATTCAGTGTCTGGCGACCGCTTTCGATCCTACCGCGTCGGCCGACTGCCAGTCGCCGGATCGTGCATTTTGACCCCAACCTGCTACGATACCGGCGGTCGTAATCGTGTCAGCTCCCCACCCGAATCGAGGATCATCTGCGAGGCATTGCGCAAGCTGTTCGCCGTGCAGCACCGTATATTGGCCGCGCCGATGCCGACGTTGGGCATCAAAAAGTAACGATGATAGGCGTGGCTCCAACTCGAGTTCGACCATCACTTTGCTTTAGGTGAGACCGGCCTTCGCTCGTGCGCTCGGCCGCAACGCGTCGGCTTCCTCACTTACTGCCCGCGTGAAGTAAAGGCGCGAAGCAAAATCGCGATCGAGCCCACTTTTCGACTTTGCTGCCGCGCACGCAATCGCCTCGCCAGCCGCGTCGCCTAGCTAATCGCTCCCCTTGTCCACGATAGCCTTGATGAGCGTCTGAAAGCGTTGGTCAGCGCCGCCGCCTTTGGCAAGATGCTCAACGCTGACATCGTCAGGACGGGCGTCAACTATGCGCCAAAGCGCGTGAATAAACTGATGGCGCGCGGGATAAGCAACGCCCGTACTGCTGTTCGCATAGCGATCCTGCCACCTGTGAGGTGCGTGATCGCATTGTCACGACGGCACTCAGGAGCCCGGAACTTAGTCCGCGCGTATTGGCGACACGCTTCACCGACACGCAAGCTATTTCGTCTGACCAGTTACAATCCTCCAATTGCTGTACGGAACGATCATAAGACCAATCGTGGCGGCTTTTTTTCTTGCCTTTTGCTGTGTGACGTCATCTATTACAGCTCACTGTTTGGTTGGGATGCAGCTTACCACTGTGGGTGTATTGAAAGATGCCCCAGACATTGACCAGTGGATCGTTGACGTGGAGCAATTACAGCCTTGCAAGGTCAGCGAAATTAGCGGGCGGTCGAGTAAGCCGAAGTCCTGCTTCACTCCCTATTTTGGAACACCGGTACGCTTCAAGGCATTCGGAACCGTACAACAAGGCGTCGGAGAGGGGCGTCTCTTGGAAGTGGCCAACCTCAACTGCGAAGGTCGCTAACAGTTCGTGCCGCTCCTCAGTTTAACAATCCAACGACCTGCTTCGTGAATAGTAACCAATGGGAAACTAGACGCAACATTATCACAGCGCTGCTTCTACAGAAGGCATAGGTTTGTAGATGTTCAGACGTCTCGCGCTCATCGCCAAGATCAGCGAAGTGCCATTTGCCTCCCAGGCTGTGCAGGGGCGACCGATGCTCGATCTGCCTGACAATGTGCCATTCGGTCCCGATCAACACATTGCGGCGTACCGTTGGACAATTGGGACCGGCGAGGTATTCAGTCATAAAGTCAGCACCCTTGAAAGCGAAGACGTGGGCGTTTTCGGCATTGAGAGCAAGAAAAGAACAATCAAGAGGAATGCGAAGCGTCTGCGCTCTTCGGGCCGCAGCCTCCTCCTGACTATGCCGAAATCCCTTCGCATAGCACTTATCATGGCGGCCTATGCCAGCTTCTCGTCCGATCTCGCTTCCGCTGACTACGGAATTCATGGTCTCGGCACCTATGTCGTGATCATGGAATCCAATGCAGCCAATGGAGCGTTGTCGGCCTCCGACAGCCGCCGGGTGGCCGCCGCTACTTGGAGTCTGAATTTGAACCGTTCGACGGCGGCCTTTGGCCGGGTCGGTGACTACGGACCTTGTGATCTGGTCAATGAACCGCCAGCGGCCGGCAACGAAGTGCACGGAGCCGTCGCTCATCACGCTTTTGTCGCGCCGTCCTATGCATTCCTGCCAACTCAGTATCAGCGCAATTATGTTCGGGCAGCGCTGGTCGGGCTGAATAGCGCCGTCAACAAGGTTTTATCGGATCCTGCGGCTTCTGCCGATGCCAGACATCGGGCGATCGCGCAGTATCTGCATTTCGCGCAATCCATTTTTGTCCAACAGGACGAGTCGGCTGGCCGGACGATGGAGAGTGAAGTATTTCGCCCGCAGATGGCGCGCGCGTCGCTTAGGAGGGTCGGGCGCAAGGATGGAACTCCCGCCGATGGCGCTTTGCGGGCCATTGCTTTCACGCATCAGGTAACGATTGCCTATATTAAGAGCGGCATGTTGCCCGCGGTTCCTGCCGATGACCAGTTCGAGCGCGAGTTCTTCGGGCCACCATCGAGCGGCGATCGCGCACGTCTAATCAATACACTGCAGTCTGCTGGAATCTACCGCTATCTCGAGGTAATCGCACGCGTCGATCGCGAAGGCACGCCGACGCCGCCCGAGAGCAACATGAAAGCGTTGCTGGCAACGCTGGAACAGACATGGACAGCAGCACACCAGAAGGGCCCGGATTTCGATCCGCCGTCGATGATCATGCGGGACGGGCAAGACTTCGTGGATTTCGATGCACATCCCGATTGGCTGGTCGCGGCAGATGCAGACCAGGAAATGGCCGCGCGGCGAGCGCTTGATGAGGTTGCGCTCGCTCAGCAGGCAGAAGCCATGCTGCGGAGCCGGATCGACCAGCTGACGCAGGCTCTCAAGATCGAGGCCGCTGGTGAGCACCACGCTCGCATAAAGCTCATCCTGTTAGGACTTGAAATCCATCATCGTGACGGCGCAGGTGCCTTAAAGAATGCCTTGGCGTCCAGGGAAGGACCGGACCAACGGCAGGCGCTCGGTCTTGCGTTGTCGAGCTTCCAGCAGGGTCAACGTCTAGTCGCGCAGATCGAAATCGATGTAACCTGGAATGATCCGGCTGCGAGCGTAACTGACCGACCCTGTTTCGAGCGATCACCGGCCGCCATTCGCGCTTTCGAAGCGCGACTGGATGCTATGATTGCGACGCTGGTAGGTAACGCTCTCGCGGCGACGGGCGGCAATCTGCCAGCGAGCGATCGAGAGCGATGTCTGTTTGTCGCGTTCTATACGCTGCGCAGCGTGTTCAAGGGGGGCACCGTTGAGGCGCCGTCGGCTTGCCAGCCGCTGGTTATAGCGAGCCGATCAGAACTGGCGCTGTACGCGCGCTCCGGCGCCGGTCGGCAGGACCCTGGGATTGATGAACTTCTGTCTGCGTTGACACGGCGGGCCGCTAAACCGCCTGCGCGTTAATGAAGTTCACCAGATGAAGTTGCTGGATAACGAGAAGTGGAGGGAAGCGCGTGCAGCAGCGATCACCATCGTCCCGCCTATTCGCTTTCGCCGCTCGCGCGGCCTGCGCTGTGATCGTGGCGGCGGGGGCTTTCTGTGCTCCGCCGCAGATGGCAGTGGCGGCCTGGAACGGAACCCCCGAGACTTGCCACCTGACGACCGAGTTAGAGAAGAACACCGCGGCCTATGTAACGGAATGTGGTGAGCCGGTGGAGCATCGGCCGCTCTACATCCCGCGGCTCAAGCTGCCCGAGGGTAAGTTGCTGACCGCCATTCGGGCAGCGTGCGGTGATGAAGCAGCTTGGTACTAGCAACGCGACCCAGAGGCGCGGCACAATCTGCGGGAGCGCTGCATCGCCGACATGGCGCTGGAGGCGCTGGCTCGGACGGAGTGCAACGCGCCGAATTCTTCCGATGGCCTGTCAGTCTGGGGCGCTCCGCAGTTTACCGATGCCGAGCTGCGCGACTGTGTATCCAATGCCAAGGAGCGCATCCTGCTGCGCGAGGAGCCGGACGTGCGGTCGAAGTGCTCGGTGGAGAGCGGCGACGACCTGAAAAACTGCGTCGATACGACCTTCCTGTTCGGGCCCCAGGGCAGGACCTGGGCTGATACCAAGGCCGAGTTACGAAGGACACTTGCAGGTTTGCCCAAATATTTAGGCCCTCGGTCCGACCTGTCAAAGAAGCCACAAGAAGCTGGTTTGCCGAAAGGACCGTGCGGCCCGGGCCAGGGATTGAAACCTGACCCAAGCACTTTCGGAGCCTGGACCTGCCAGCAGCTCGGCGCGTTCCTGCCGCCGCCGAGGCCTGTCGAATCCGGTGACCCCAAGCAAAGCCCGCAAGGGCAATCAAAGCAGTCTTCGGCCCGCGCCCCTGCCGCTGGCGTGGAGCCGCCCGCGACCCCGTCAGTCAAATCCCCACAGCCAAAGGTACCGCAGGCCAAGGCGCCGCAAGCTGACACGCACAGCGCGCCGATCATTCAGATCCGGATTCCGAACCTGCTCACGCCAATGGCACCGGCGCTGGCGGCGCCGCAAGCGCCTGCCACCACGACACCTACTCAGGCGGCTCCGAAAACATCGACACCCAAAACGCCGGCACCCCGGACACCGCCAGCCAAAACACAGGAGCCACCCCGAATTGCAACGCCTAGCGTAACAAAGCCGAAGGCACCGTTGGCCAACGTGCCCACGATCACCGGGGGCCGCCAGGATATCCGCAGCTTCGACGCCAAGCAGGGCACCATCGTTACCGCCGACGGCCGCAAGGTCAGCATCAGGCCAATGATCAAAACGCTCGAGCGTGTTTCGCCCGTGGCTGCAAAACAACCATTTGTCGCGACGCCCAGTGGAACGCTGCGGCTCTCTCCAACCGTGCAGCGTGTTCTTGCCGAACGCGCCGACGAACTGAAAACGGTCGGCGGCGTCGAGCTCGACGTGACCTTCAAGAACTTGGCCATAGCCGGCGTCCCCGAAATGACTGCCACCGGACCGCGTACTGTGGTCGAGAATCCGGTGATGATTTCGCTGCAGCGGCTGATCGCGGCAGCAAGACCTTACGCGCAGCCGCAGGAGCGTTGGAATACTTTGCCCGATGACATCCGCTACCCCGGCGGCATCGGCCGAGTGCACGGCTATGTGCTCGATCCGGCGACCAAGGATGTCTTCGTGGTCGGAACTCGGGCAGTGACCCGCGAAGGCCGGCTCGACATCGATCTCCTCACGGTGCTTATGGACGTGGTCTGGTCGAAGGGCCTGACGCCGGGCGTTTCACTTGATCCGGCACCCGAAGGCGGACGGTTGCCTTCAACCACGCCGCCATTGGCGCAGGCGCCGGATGTCCCGCGTCCGCCGCCGGTCGAGCTGACTCCGTCATCGCGGATAGACGCGGCCTGGGATTTCGCAGGCCCACAATTCAGCCGCATCATCAACCTTCCTGCGGATTCGCTGATCGCCCGTATTCTTCTCGACGCAGACTATGAGATGAAGCGGATCAATTTCGGACTAGTAAAACCTCTCGCCTCCGGTTTCCTGAGCCAGGCCGAAATCTTGAAGGAAGAGATGGATGCACGGGGGCTATTCAGCGCACGTTTCTGGTTTCATCCAATACCACTCAGTCCCAGCACCGTCCGCGTCGCATCGTCGGGACGCGTGGTGCTCTATGACGCCGGCGTTCAGCTGCTGACGGAAACCATTACCGAGTCCGGCATTGGCACTGCCGAGGTGCATCCCAGTGCGGTGCGCACCGCGGAAGAGTTTACCCGCGCGTTTCCACGAATGGTGGCCTCGAATGCGGTCAGGTCCACATCGGTCCTCGCGCTGCTGCAAGGCGCTAACGATGTCGTCACCTTTGCCAAGCTGCTGCGCGATGCCGCTGTTGATTATCCCGTACTCGATGATTTCCGGCGTCTGCCTTTCCGGCGGCTCAGCGGCGTGGAGTTGGCACCCTCGACCTACCCAGGGCTCACCGTCGGGTATAAAGGTACCGGTGGCCGGGGCTTTTTGATGAGCGGAGGCGTCAACTTGCAAATCCGAACGACCCGGCGCTCGTTCGATCCTTTCGAAGATGAAGTCGTCGCCAGCTTCGAGACAATCGCAACCAGGGCAGGTTCAGATGGATTTGTTCGGCCAGTGCCGATCACATTCACGCTCGCGTCCCAACAGTTTGCAATCGACCCGGCCGCTGAGATTGCAAAGCAGGCCGGACAACGCCTTCTTTCCGGCGGTCAGCCGGCGCAAGCAGCCAAGCGCCTGCAGGAATCGGTCGATAAGAGTCCGCTCGACATTGATGCATGGATTCTTCTCGCGATGGCGGAGGCACGTGCGGGACAGCCGGCGGCCGCGCGCGCCGCCCTGCAACAGGCCCAAGCCATTGACGTGAGCGATCTATCTGTGCTGCGGGCAGCGATCCACGTCGCGCTCCTGACCAAGCAACCGCCTGCATTCGAGGCCATCGACCCGATTGTCCGACGCGACGTCAGCAACGAGTATGCAGAGCTGGCCTTTTCAGCCGCGCGGCGAGGTAACCACGGTCTTGCATTGGAGGCCGCCGAAACCGCGATCAGAGCGTGGCCCGAGAGCCATCTCGGCTACATGGCACGCGGGCTCATCCACTCGCTGCGCGATCAAGATGACCTAGTGATCAAAGAGTTCAGTGAAGTAATCCGGCTGAGCCCGGACACCGCAGTGGCCTATGTCCAACGCGGCTACGCTTATGGTGCCAAGGGTCAGTACGCTCTCGCGATCAGCGACTTGGATCGCGCGGTTCAGCTCGATCCCAACAACGCCAGGGCGTTCAAGTTCCGCGCTGATGCTTATACCGATAGCAACGATCGCGCGAGGGCGATGGCCGACTACGACCGCAGTATTGCGATCAATCCTCGCTATGTACGGGCTCTCTTTGCGCGCGGCGAACTGCATTCGGTGCAGGAGCAGTACGATCGTGCCATCGCAGACTTCAGCGAGGTGATCAAGATCGATCCGGAGCACAAATTCTCGATCGTTCGTCGAGGGGCAATGTATGCTTCCAAGCTGGAGTATACGCGAGCAATTGCCGACTTTGATGCAGCCATCCGGCTGGATGCGAATGATCCGGTCGCTCGCGTGTGGCGCGCCGTCAGCCATCTCGATTCTGGCGAGCCGGAGAAGGCCATTCGCGATTTCGACGAAGCCATTCGCCTGGGCGCGACCTTGTTCCCGGTGTTCTATGGCCGTGCCGTCGCGCACGGCCGAATGGGGAATGTCGATCAACAGATCCCCGACTACAGCGAAGCGATCAAGCTGCGGCCCGACCACAGCTTGACTTTCGTGCTTCGCGGCGACGTGTATCAGCGTCAGGGCAACTATGATCGCGCCGTCCAGGATTATGACGCGGCCATCAAGCTGCAGCCGAAAAGCGCGCTGGCCTACGTCAACCGCGGCGCGGCGTACTCCGATCGGGGCATGCTTGATAGGGCATTGGCTGACTTCGAGAAGGCCATCACACTCGATCCACGGGATGCGCTAGCCCTCAACAATCGGGGAGTACTGTACAACAAGCGCGGCGAACAGGCGCGCGCGATCGATGATTTCTCGGCAGCCATCAGGCTCAACCCAAGTCTTGCCATTGCCTACAGCGGCCGCGGCGACGCGCTCCGCAGGGCAGGGCAATTCGATCGTGCGCTGACCGATTTCACCGAGGCGCTCCGTCTCAACCCGAAGTACGCGCTGGCATTCTATGGGCGCGGGCTCGTGCAGATCGATCGCAAGGAATATGATCGCGCGATTGCGGATCTCGGCGAATCGATCCGGATCAATCCAGGCTTCGCACCCGCCTTCCTGTATCGCGGACAAGGGTACTCATCGAAAAGAGATTCCAAAGTCGCGATTGCCGATTTCGACGAGGCGATCCGCCTCGATCCGAGGTACACGCTGGCCTTCTTTGCCCGCGGCAACGAGTACAGCTACATCAAAGACTACGACCGCTCGATCAACGATTGGAGCGAGGCGATCAGGCTCGATCCGAAGTTTGTTCCAGCATGGGTCAGGCGGGCGGACGCCTATGTTCTCAAAAGGGAGTATGACCGGGCTTTGCCCGATCTAAGCGAGGCGATACGCCTCGATCCAAATCTGGAATTTGCGTACTTCAGTCGGGCGCTGATCCATACAAACCGGCGCGATTTCGAGCGGGCCATCGCCGACTATACCGAAGCGCTTCGGCTGCGGCCGGGACACGTCAGCTATCTTCGCAGCCGCGGTCGGGCTCATCTAAGTCGCAAGGATTATGGCCGTGCAATTGCAGACCTATCTCAGGCGCTGGAGGGCGATCCGCGCGATGCGGAAAGCTACCGCAATCGGGCTATCGCCTATGCTGACAGTGGCGATCTCGACAGCGCGCTGGCAGACGCTACGCAGGCGATCTCGATTGATCCCCACTACGGCTCGAGCTTCTACCTGCGGGCAAGTCTGTTCGCGCTGCGTAATGAGATTGATCGCGCGATCTCGGATTTCAGCGAGGACATCAAGCTGCGCCCGACCCCGATGTCGCTGCACAGGCGGGGAAAGCTGTTCGCATCCAGGAAGGATTACGACCGCGCGGTTGCGGATTACAGCGAGGCGCTTCGTCTCGAGCCTGGGTCCCTGCCGGTACTGTTCGATCGCGCCGTGGCCAATCATTTCCGCCGAGACTACGATCGCGCGATTGCCGACTTCTCAGAGATAATCCGCATCGATCCAAAGAGCGGCTCCGCGTATCGGGCACGGGCCGAAGCCTGGCGCGGCAAAGGCGACATGGCTCGTGCGAACGCCGATTTTAACGAGGCGATAAGGATTAATCCCAGTCTTCGGTAGCCAGCAGCCGCCAAAAATCATGAAAGGAACCCCAATTCCTAAGCGGTGCCTCTTCCTTCTGTCAATCAGCAGCATGGCCGTCGCGGGTTGCTCAGACACGGGCGTCCCGTCCTACTGCAACAGTTCGATGCGACCACCGACAGAGGCCATGAGCGCAATAAGCCCCAAAAAAGCGTAACGCATCGGAGAACTCCTCTAGAATCTTCGATTGTCCAGCAACGCAGCTGACAAAAAATTAATCGTCGATTGCAATCATTACATACTGCCACGCCCCCCAGCAAGTACGGCGCTCGTCCTTCATGACGACGCACATCGCGGCCAGCGTCTACTTTGGTTCCTCGTTCGTAAGTTGATTGGCAGGTGTTTAGGGCGATCTACCAAGGGCAGCGGGCTGCCACCCCATTAATCTTGACTCTCATGATCACTCTCCCGTGAGGCTGCAATTGTCCGTGTGACGACGTGTTTCACCACGGCCAGCGGCTACAAGTAGGATCTTTCTCCAGTTCGTAGCTGTGGTCGGAGCTAAAGGAGGGATAACGCGACCAGGCCAGGGCCTCCTCCTTCAACAGCAACCGCTCCTGCTTCTTCGGATTGCACTGCCGGTAATAACGGTCCATAGCACGGTCAAAGCTTCGTGCTGTCAGTGAGGAAGTGGCGGCCACTTTGCAATAGGCCAATTTGCTTTTTTCCCAATCATCGGCACTTGACCATCTGAACATGAGATCCACCCTTGCTTCGCGGGCTTCGTGGGCAGCAATGGAACGAAAGACCAAAGTCTCTTGCTGCTCGTCGCACGTTTTCACTGGCGACAGGAAGTCGTCCACATACGGCCAAGAAAAATATCCTGCGGTCAGTAGGCCCGCAGCCACACCCGTAACTCCAACCGTTAGCAGCCAGCGCACGATCCCCTCACTTAAATGAGTGCAGCGCTATATAAGTGCCGCTGCACAATCGAAACCGTTCTTTGTTCCCCGTCACTGGGTGCGTGCAATTGTCAGTTTATCCATTAAAAATTACACGGATTGCTGTCGCAAGTTCCCAAAAACTAGTCGAGGTCGTTTATTTCCAACTGACTACGTGCCTCGGGCACGAAAATCAAAATTGAACCTGGAATTTAATATCCGCCACCACCGTAAGGGCGACGCCCTCTCCCCAGCTGCCGGATTTCTCACAACTCTACTCTGGTCCTGAAAAACCGCAAGCGACACACCGCTCGGGGGGGGGCGCATTGATCCACCCGGTCGTAAGAATTACTTCCTTCGACGAAAACCGAGGAAGGAACCAATGATGCAAATGAGTGAACCAGGTACGATTAGAGCGTACGCCAACTCTGCCTGCTGCTTTAAGCTCGCCGCAGCACCGTACAAGTTTCTGGAAGCATCGTACTGCTTTTGTGCACGCGCGTCCATCAACGCATCAAACGACCGTTGATTGGCGTTTCCGCTGAAGAGCAGTAGCCCGATCGCTTGCACGAAAAACAGAACGACAAAAATCCAACCCCACTTGCGTCGCTTCGGCAACTCTCGTTGCGGATCATCTTTGGCCAAGTCTCACTCTCCCCAGTTCAGTAGTCCTGCAGCATCTCGCCGTGGACGACGCAAAGTCGGAAACTTGGAATCTCACTCAAACTCTATAGCGGGGCCGCAGCAGCATCACAACACCTGTCGCGGCGTGTCAACTTCAGGGCGCCGGTTTGCGAGCCAGGGACGCTATTGATGGCCCGTCTTGAAGATGAGAACCAAACGGGTCTTGGGTGGCAAGCCGCCTTCGCTGGCAAGAACCTTGAATCAAACGGCTGTTGCACCTCACAAGCCGCTGGTCGTGATGATCGTGATTTCTGCAACGTGAGTGTTGAGCACGCGTACTACAGCCGTTGTGGGTCAATCGCGTTGCGGGTGGAATGTCGGCTTAGTGGGCTGAACTGCCATTGAAACTCCGCCAGACTTATCCCCGCCCCATCCGCCCACATCTACACTTCCCTCGGCCCAAATCATTGGGGGCGCTGTTCTGGAGGCGTCTTTTGCAGTGGACCTGGGCTACAGGCCGGGGGTGCCGTTACGCAACGGACGATCCGTCGTGCGGAGCACGCCTCCGGCGTGACGGCTCGCCGTACCCGCCGGAGTGAGATTCTCCGGTCCGCGATGTGTTAAACGCTGCGGGTAGGACTCTCTTGCTTGCGCGCGGCCGCCCCACCAACCCCGCGCGCGTACACCAATCCGCAAAGAGCGGATTGGTATGTAATCCTGTGCGGAGCGTGCCGTTCTTGCTTCCTCTACCATCGGATTACCCGTGCGGGTTCCGCACGCTCCGCACCCCTCTTTTTTGATTTTTTGGAGACGCCCTCGTGTCGCGGAAGAACCCCTCTAACATCAGTATAAAGATTAAATGGGCAGCGGGGCGGTTGTGCCTTGCGGAATTGCGACGGCTGCGCCGCGAACGGGACCGGGTTGTGCGCGCTGCGCGTCAGCCTAAGGACGCCGCCGGGCGTTGTGATGGTTCGTCGGGGAATCGGCGTTCGCGGCGCGGGGTTGGGTGCGGGGTTAACGTCAAGGACTTGGCGCGGATGAACATTACGACCGTGTCGGAGACGACGTATGGTTAGGGACTGCGACACCCGCCCCCTTGTGTCCCCGGACGGCTCTGCACTTTTCCTCTCCCGGTACGGGAGAGGATGTCCGAAGGACAGGTGAGGGACTTGAGGCAATCTCGCAGGTCGCGGTCAGATCAAGTCCCTCATCCGCCCCACACGGGGCACCTTCTCCCGTACCGGGAGAAGAAAGTGAAGCCTCCGTTGACGGTATGCGGGGATGTGGATAGCATTCGAAGTGATATGCAGAAATTCACATCAGAGTTCGACTGGGATCATGCGCGGGTGTTTTTGGCGGTTGCGCGGGAAGGCCAGCTTTTGGCGGCGGCGCGCAAGCTCAAGCTTGATCAGGCGACCGTCACGCGGCGGATCAATACGCTGGAGGCGTCACTCGGGGTGCGGTTGCTCGACCGGCGGACGACGGGGAGCGAACTGACAGTTGCGGGGCAGGCATTCCTGGAGCATGCGGCCAAGATCGAGGCGGAGTTCTTGAATCTCAGGGCCGCGCTGACGCAGGATAGCGACAGTGTCGCGGGCGCGGTGCGGATCGGCGCGCCGGATGGGTTTGGCACGCTGTTTCTGGCAAGCCAGTTCGGGCCGCTGCTGACCGCGCACCCCAAGCTTTCGGTGCAGCTTGTGCCGTTGCCGCGTTCGTTTTCGCTGTCGAAGCGGGAAGCCGATATTGCCATCACGGTTGAGCGGCCGGTTGAGGGCAAGCTGCGCGTGCGCAAGCTCACCGACTATACGCTGTCGCTTTATGCGAGCCCGGCCTATCTCGACACGGCTCCGCCGCTTAAGGTCAAGGCGGATTTGGCGCGACACCGGCTGATCTCGTATGTGGGCGATTTGCTATTTGCGGCAGCGCTGGATTTTACCGCCGAATTGGGACTGACGGGCGTGCCGCAGTTTCAATGCGCGGGTGTTCTCGGCCAGATGGAAGCGGTCCAAAGCGGTCTTGGCATTGGACTGCTGCACGATTACGCGATGGGGCGTGGCGGCGCGTTGGTGCGCGTGCTGCCCGAGATCGTGGTGTCGCGGACCTATTGGATCGTGACGCATGCCCATGTCGCGCATGCGCTGCCGGTGCGGACGGTGCATGATTTTCTAGTGGCAACCGTTGCTGCGGACGCCAGGATTTTCGTGCGGGGGCGGAAATGACCAGCGCCAGTTGTCGTGTCGAAGGATGGGCTCAAAGCGACCGCCGACGTGATGTGCGACGCCGCCTTGAGCAAGCCCGGTCTTGGACTCGGACTACTTTTTCTTGCCGCCGCCTGATTTCTGCGTCGCGTTCACGGACGAAAACGGCGAGGGCGATGCGGACGCCGCTGGTTTCTTGTCGGCCTTCGGCTTGCGCTTTTCTTTGTTGCTTCTCTGCTCTTTGGCCACGGCGTCGCCCTCGTGTTGATCACGGCTGGTCGCACGCTGCGAACATGACCGTCAGCGCCAAGCCTGACAGGGCGCGCCCGCTGCGACCAGCGCATAACCGCGCATGCTCGCCGTCGAGACCCGCGTTATCCACAGGACCGTGTGGGGAAAACACTTTTGCCCGCGCCGCGCTGTCGCACTGCACCATACCGCCATCTTTTGGCTGCGGGTATCCTATGGAAGCTGACGAATACCAAATGATTTGTGAGACGAACCATGACCATTCGAATGATCGTGACCATTGCGTTGCTGGCGTTTGCCACCAGAGCTTTCGCCTCCGATGACGTCAAAATTCCCCCGGAAGTGACGCCGTCCATGCGCGCTGCCTGTGAATCCGACGTTCGTCGGCTTTGCATCAGCTCCAATTCGACCGTTGAAACCGTGCGCCAGTGCGTGATGTCGAAGTTTCTGAAACTGGGTCGGCGCTGCCAGTTCGAGATCGCCTCTGCGGGCTTTGCGCCTTAAGGGCACATCCAGCCAAATCCGCTTGACCGGTGCCGTGGTTCACCCCCATGTCGCGCTTCCAGTCGGTCGGACGGTCGCTCGCTCGCAAGGGCGGGAGGAAAGTCCGGGCTCCACGAAGACGCGGTGGCGGCTAACGGCCGCCGGGGGCGACCCTAGGGATAGTGCCACAGAAAATAAACCGCCAGTCCTGCGGGACGGGTAAGGGTGAAACGGTGCGGTAAGAGCGCACCGCGCGGCTGGTAACAGTCGCGGCAGGGCAAACCCCACCGGGAGCAAGACCAAATAGGGGTGGCCTCGTGCAGGGCAACCTGGCACGGAGCTTGTCTTCGAGCCGTCACCCGGGTTGGTTGCTACAGGCGTCTGGCAACAGGCGTCGCAGATGAATGGCCGTCGCGGCGGGGCAACCCGCCAAACAGAACCCGGCTTACAGACCGACTGGATATTACTTATTTGCCTCACGCGCTGAAGGCGCTCCGGCGGGGCGGCGGACGACCGCCGGGTCGCTGACGCTCCCTAAACCCTGCGGGTTTGGGGGTTTGGGTGTTTGGCCTCACGCGCTGAAGGCGCTCCGGCGGGGCGGCGGACGACCGCTGGGTCGCTGACGCTCCCTAAACCCTGCGGGTTTGGGGGTTTGGGTGTTTGGCCTCACGCGCTGAAGGCGCTCCGGCGGGGCGGCGGACGACCGCCGGGTCGCTGACGCTCCCTAAACCCTGCGGGTTTGGGTGCGACGGCCGAGTTAGCGGGAGGTGGCTGGCTTTTTTCCGGCCCAGTTGTCCTCAAGTTCTGGAGACCATTGCGCAATCGGTTCCTCGACCCTTTCGAAGCGGACGAATCGCACGCCGATCCAACCTTCTTTCTGGTGGCGCGTTTCGCACCAGGCTTCAAATCCCTTGCACTCGATGATGAGCCCAAACCGATACGGCAGAACCTTGGGCACTTCGCATTCGAGCAATGCGCCGCCTTCCGACACGTTGCGTACGAGGCATGCGATGCGGGGTCGGCCTTCAATATTCATCCAGCCGTGCAGACATGTGTTGCGGCGGCCAAATTGACGCCGGTCGGGAGAGAGTTGAGCTGAACGCATGGCATAGCTCCGTAAATCATTCATCGGGCGAGAAATCGGGCCAGAGTGCGGGTCAGCGCTGCCGGGGCTTCGTCGGTCGGCGCGTGGTTGCACCCGTCGAGCTGCGCCAGCCGCGCGCGGGGCAGGATCTTGGCCAAGGCTTGTCCGGTCGACAGAGGTACAACCTCATCGTTGGTGCACCAGACGAGCAGCGTGCGCTGCTTAACGTGCCGGTAGGCGGCCACAAGATCCCGAACGCGCAGGTCTGGCGCGATTTTGCGCGACGTTTGAATGTAGGCGTGTCGCGCGGCTGCATCGTGGAATGGTGCTGCATAAGCCGCCGCGTCATCGGGCGTGTAATCGCGTGTAAATCGCTGTGTCGAGGGCGACAGCAGGGCGATGCTGGTCATCACGCTGGCTGGAATGGCCGTCAGCAAGACATAGGGGAGGACCGGTTGCTGCATCAGCCGCACGAGGGGCGTTAAGGCCTGAGGCAGTGCTGGCGCATCGATTAGGACGAGTTGGCTCACGCGACCGGGATCGCGCCGTTTCAGCTCCATTGTGGTCAGCAATGCAACGACGCCGCCGAACGAGTGGCCCACGAGCGTCACGTTCGAAAGTCCGCGTCCTTTCAGAAATCCAGCAATCAGCCGCGCTTGATCGGCGGCCGAATAAGACGTGTCGAATGCCTTGTCGGAACGACCAAAGCCTTTGAGATCGATGGCGATGACGCGATGCGAACGGGCGAGGGCTGGCGCGATGTAACGCCAAGAATAGGTCGATCCGCCAAGCCCATGCAGCAACACGACCGGGTCGCCGTGACCACGCTCCTCGGCGTACAGCCCAACGGGCAAGCCATGTGGTCCGTGGACGGGAAATGTGTAGCTAAAACCGCCAGCGCTCGAGGCCGCAGCACTCCCCACGCTGGACGCAAGGTTGAACGCGACGCACCACGCGATGCTCAGGCCCCTCAGGACCATCCGCAAACGTCCACCCACCATGACCGAACCCCTTAAACAACGCACACCATCGGCACGGGCCACCTTAGCCGCGGCATGGTTTCCAGATCGCTAACGCTTGGTTCAATTGCGCCGAAGCTGCGCAAAGCCCATCCACGACGCCGGTTCTCTCGCCAAGGCGTCCGACCTTATATCGCTGAAATCATGGAACAAGTCGGCCCCATCTTCCGCTGGCGGGGGATTGGTGCGGGCGATGCGCTGCAGGACTGATGCCTCTACGCATCGCTGGCGCAGATTCCATCACCCCCCATGTGGAAAGATTAAGATTCCATTGACGCCCATAAAATCCCATGCGATCCCATCCTTGCCCATGAATTTGGGCTCAACCCGTGGTCGGGCGCCGATAACGTCGAGGGCCGTTATCAGGATGACCGCCACGGGTGTGACGGCGAGACGAGGCTTGCGTGGCGGGGTACCCGCGCAAGCCTCGCTCGCACTCCAGCCGAGCCCAGTCCTGTTTCGTTAAGTTGCGCACCAGTCGTGTTTTTTTGTCGAGTGAGAGTGGGAGCGCAACACGCGAAGAGGGAATGGACCGCTTTGTCTCGACATTCACAAACAAGCTCGACGCCAAAGGGCGTGTCTCAATCCCTGCCCCATTCCGGGCCGTGCTCGAGCGAGATGGCTATCGCGGCGCTGGCGCTTCCGGCATCTATTGCTACCCCGCGATCGACGCTGCGGCCCTTGATTGCGGCGGCGAAAGACTTGCGCAAAAAATCGACGGGCTTCTCGCTGGCCTGCCGGACTATTCGGATGAGCGGGACGAACTCTCTGTCGCGCTCTACGGCGACGTCCAGGTTCTCACAATCGACGGCGACGGCCGTATCGTCGTTCCTGAAGACCTTCGCACGCACGCGGGTCTCACATCCCAAGTCACTTTTGTCGGCCTGGGCGACAAATTCCAAATCTGGCAGCCGGAAGCCTTCGACGCCCGCCGGAAAATAGCGCGCGAGAAAGCGCTAGAGCATCGGAAGTTGTTGGGCGGGAAGGTGTGAGGCCTGACTTCCTTCTCCCGGTACGGGAGAAGGTGCCCGAAGGGCGGATGAGGGACTCGCTACAAAACGCAGACCGGAAATCTTGGCAAAGTCCCTCACCTGTCACTGCATGACATCCTCTCCCTGACGGGGAGAGGAAAGTGACGCGCTATGGATGCGTAATAAACCGCCCCAACGGCTTACCGCCAAGCTTCTTGAATACCGCCGCGCTTAGTTCCGCATATTCAGGGTGCCACGTTGCACCGAGGTAGGCCAGCCTATCATTGTGGAGACAAGTGTAACCTTGGGAGTCGGAATATCCATGAACAACTGTCCAGAATGGTCTCGTTGTGATGGTCCATTGTTGGCCAATAACGATTGCTCCCGCGGTACAGTCGGCTTTGTCCGTTCGATCGGCCACGATAAATAGATGCCGAAAATTGGCGGGAGTAGTCGACGCCAGCTGATCAACCTTGAAGTCTTTCAGCCACTGACCTCTCGCTGAAATAATCTCGCTGATGGTCGGGATTGTAATCGCGCTGCTGGAAAAGATTACTACGGCAGGCGGAAGCCCAACACGCTTGGTCGCAGCCATGGCAACAGACGATTTGTTCGGCGCGCCCTTCAGCCCCCTCACCAACTTATCCATGTCCGCATGAAACGAGGCATGCCGCACGTCCAGCCCGTTCCGCTCCGATAACTCCGCCAAGTCCGCAGGCAACACCCCCGCATTCGGCATCCGCGTGCCTTCCAGTAAAATCGGGATCACCGGAATATCGCGCCCAAGTGCGGCGGCGATCTCGATGCGCACGAAATCGGTGGGGTTATCCAAACGACGCACACCAGCCTCGTCTTTCGCGCCAAGCCATCCCGGCCCCATGATCGCGAGCAGTACATCGCACTTGGCGACTTCCTCCCGCAGCACGCGCACGAAATTCGCGCCGAGCGGAATGGCGTCCACATCCATGAACAGCACATCCTGCCCGAAATCGGTGCGGAGCCGGTCGAAAACCCGTCCCGCATGTCCCGCGCTGTCATCGCGCCGGTAGCTGATAAAAATCCGTTTGGTCATGCAATCTCGGGCTCGTGCGCTGGAATCGTCGCGGCTACTGTACCCAATTCATATGCCAACGTCACACCTCGCTCCACTGTCACCCCGGCTGCAGCGCGGCGGCGAGCAGGACCCGAGGGCTATGAGAACGGGGCCTTCGGCACTCATGTCTGGGTCCCGGGTCTGGCGCTCGGCTGCGCCTCGCTGGCCCGGGATAACAGGTTTCACTTGCTGGCCGGGATGACGGTTTTCAGCTGAGTTTGTAGACGCGGGCGAGGGCTTCGGCGAGACGGACGCTGTCAACGTCGTCCTTGTGGATGACGTCGGTCGCACCGAGGCCGATCAATTCGGCCTTGCGCGCGCGGGTGACTTGACCGCTGACCACCACGATGGGCCCGTCGTATTTCGCGCGACGCAGGAACGGGATAGTGTGGCTTGCCGTGTCGGTCGGCTTCAACAGGTCGTCGAGGAACACCAGTTGGGGTGGATTGGCCAGCACGCTGTCGAGGGCCGATCCGAGCGTCGAGGCCCGACGGACGTTCACGTCATAGCCCAAGATGACGCGGAGGGTGGCGCGCAAGCGATCTGCGTCGAAGGTATCGTCTTCGATAATCAACACGTTCGTCAGCTTGGGCAATTGTTTGCTCAAGTGGACGCTGTCGTTCTTTTTGGCGAGGAAGTCGCCACCTGATCCTGTTGTCGTCATGTCAACGTCCTAACAGCCTACGCCGCACGGTGCGTAACGGCATACGCTTAGAGAACCGTTTCAATCGCCAATCAAAAGTTCAAAGTCACGGTCTCGCAAACCACGACGCCGTACGATCTACTCGCGACGAGCCTATGCCGTCTGTGCAAATATGCCAACAGTTAAACGCCGAAATCATTGATCCTTCAACGATTCTTGAAGCATCAGGGGCCAGACAACCTCAAACGTCGTGCCACGGCTGCCGGCATCAGATGGCAGCAAGCTGATGGAACCGCCCACACTTTCGACCGTCCGTTCCACCAATGCGAGCCCCATGCCAATTCCGGCGGACGCTGCCGCGTCTCCTGCGACGAGCGTTCGGAATGGGAGGAAGATGGCCTGGCGATGCTCTGGCGCAATGCCTGGGCCGTCGTCAGCAACGCAGATCAAAAGGGCCTGCGGCGTTTCTTTCGCGGCCAAGCGGATCACGCCGCCGGGGCGGTCATGGTGCTTGATGGCATTATCGGCGAGATTGCGCACGACGAGATCGAGTGGGGCCTTGAGCGTTTCGAGAACGGGCCAGGTGCCTTCGATGAGGATCTTGGTGCCACCTTCCACGGGAAGAGATGCGGCAATCGCTGCCACCAGCGCGCGGGTATCGACCAGCTCCAGCGCGCGGTATTTGCGACCGATGCTTGAATAATCCAGCAAGGCGCTCAGCATCGACGACATGCGCTGCGATTGGGATCTGATCCAGGCAAGTTTTGTATGTGCGTCCTCCAGGTGGCCGCTGGCAAGCGTCTCTTCCAGGTCGTTGGTCATGTAGGCGAGTGCTCGCATGGGTGCGCGCAGGTCGTGGGAGATGATGGCGGCGAAGTCTTCCAGGTCGCGGTTAGCGCGGGCGAGTTCGGCGGATTTGGCCTTGATCTGCTCCTCGGCCATCAGACGGAAGCGAACGTGACGGAGAAGTTCGACTTCCAGCGCTGCGTCCAGCGAGGCGCGGGCGACGAGGAGGAGATAGCAGGCTTGCGCGGGGTCCCAAAACAAGGACAGGTTGTAGCGCTCCTGTTCGTCGGCACTGCCGTGGATGACCACACCAGGGAGTTCGATCGAACCGCTGGGATCGTCTTGGAGCGCTCGAATATCGTCCTCCGACCCGATAAATGCGATGACGCTATTGGCGATCGGCTCGCCGACCGTGACGAAGTCGGCCTTGGCACCGAAGCTGGCCGTGGCGATGAGGTCGCGATCGATCCAGACGATGCCGTAAACATTCCGGCCCGCGACGTAACGGCCTGCGGCGAGCAGGGCTTGCGGATCGGGGGCGTGAGCGGGGGCGGGGTCAGTGGCCACGGCGGAAAATCGCCCTTGCGGTTGCAATGAAGGCCTGTTCGACATGCGTACCCGTGAGCGCGCTTGTCCTTATTAAGGGAATGGGGCTCTCCCGCTGGATCGGTGCCGCGAGAACGCATCCATCGACGTGAGCGGACTCGTCCTCGACGGTCAGGTCGTCTTTGTTGATGACGAAATGGATCGCGCGACCCGGAAGGACTTCTGCAAACCCCCGCGCCAGCCGCAACATGGCATCGATGGTATCGGGGCGGGATTTGTCGGCGACGATGACGGCGGCGGAGGCTTGCTTGATGTAGATGTGGCGGAAAATGGCGTCGCCAAAGTTGCCGTCGGTATCCCAGAGTATCAGGCTTGCCGGTTGGCCGTCCAAGGCGGCGGCCGGGATGTCATGGCGATAGATTTCGACGCCGATGGTCGGTTTGTATTCACTGCTGAAGCGACCAAAAACAAGGCGACGGGCCAGCGAGGATTTACCGACCCCGATCTCGCCCAGCAGCATGACTTTGCGGGCCCTGCTCATCGACCGGATTCGCCAATAAAGCCGACCTCGAATTCGACGCGGCGATTGGCACTGCCGACGCCAGTGACCGGGCTGACGTTTGTTTCAGGTGAGGTGCGATTGAGCGCCACGAGGCGATTTGCGGTTACGCCGCGAGCCAGAAGTGCGGCAACGACTGCCTCGGCACGGGCTCTTGAGATTGTGAGGTTTTTCGCCGGAGTGCCTTGATCGTCGGTGTAGCCGACGACGCGCAAGAACAAGCTCTCATCGGCCATCAGGCGGACCAGCTCGTCGAGGACGCGGGTTGCTTCGGCCTCGTCACGAAAGGCGGTGTTTTCATTGAAGAAAATAGCGTGCGCTTTAGCGAACCGCTCCAGCCTTTCACGCGGACTGAGGTCGAGTTTGGGGATGGCTGCGATCGCGGACTGTAGACGCGCGCTTTCGTCGTCCAGCCGCCGCTTGACGGCAGCAAGCTCTATA
>Ga0247842_10002356_pt1 | contig 28314 bp, 19 predicted proteins | sample LaCruzMarch2015__3_FD_192411 | JGI IMG/M metagenome (GOLD analysis project Ga0247842, IMG submission 192411) | Freshwater microbial communities from meromictic Lake La Cruz, Castile-La Mancha, Spain - LaCruzMarch2015_19m | ecosystem: Environmental > Aquatic > Freshwater > Lake | place: Spain...
TCCTTCGTTCTTGATGAATGTGGGAATAGACGACAGGATGTCGCCCGGCAGGTGCAGTAGGTAGAGCGCCGCGGGCGATATGGTCACATTGTTGCCGATGCGTGTATTGGTGGAATTGAAGGTCAGCATCGTCAATATCGCTTCCGCTTGCGTCGCGGTCACGTTCTTGGATATGACGGCGATGATGTGCGAGGACGCCTGCTCCGCGTTGACGTCGGTGATAGAGAAGGAAGCGCCGTTCAAGGCGTGACCGCTCCCTACTGTTTCCAGATGGAAGAGGGTGTGGTTGAGCGACGATCCTATCAGCACCGCCCTCGGTACGATGATGGCGTTCAGGCCTTGGACGAAAGCGCCTCCGGCGTTGCTGCAGTTCGAGTAAGTAATGATGTCAGATCCTCCTCGTATCGAAAACCTTACCGTCAACAACCCTTTCGACCGTGCCAGTACCTTCACCCTCGTCCACCACGGGGATCCCCCAATCCTCCTTCAGTATCTTAGCGATCGCCATGATAACGGTCGGAGGTTTAATGCTGGTCCTCTTGACCTTTCCATTGGTCAAGAGCATCTCGATCCTGACCGGACCGTTGCGCCAGACCGTTTCTATGTTATCGCTGTCAGGTATGGAATAATATTCTGTGCGGATAATCTTGTATGATATAATAGATGATTTATATATTAATCCCTTATCTTTTTTGAGATGCTGAATATAGAGGGGGGGTAAAAGAATTCCGTTTGAGAATATCTTAATAGGTCGGGCTGTTGGCCCGTAAACAACATAATCGTATTCACCACCGATGAAACAAATTATTGCACCTAATAGAATCATAATCGCTGGGAATAAGTAATCGTTTGATGCTCCTTTGTATAAGACTTCATTAAAAATATATAAACTAGCTAATAATGATATTAATCCCAGTGATCTAAATAACGTTTCAGCAAGAAACCGTTTTGAATAACAGTTCGTATAATGGAAACCTTTCCACAATGGTGGAGATTCGATAAACAATAATCTATCTGATTGCCTGGTGTCCATTCATTCACCTACCATGGCATCTATTACAATTGTGCAACCTAAGATAGATATTCCGAAATCGATCAATGTGGTAACTTTCGCCATCCTGGAAAATCCTGGAAATAGGTCTTTACTAAGTTTTATGGTTTTATCTGGTTTTACATAATCAAGTAGAATACAAGATCCACAAAATGAAAAAGAGAGAAGAGAAGAGATAACATCAATCTTTCCTATCTCTGCATCACTTGCAACCCTGGCCATCTCCCAAAATGCTATTGCTCCCCCAACTATCGACATTGCAAATAGTACAATCGTATAAAAATTGGGAGTAATTGCGGCCTCGAAGAATGACAAGAACGCCCCTCCGACACCGAATATCATACCCAATATGACACTGCTGACGTCGGTCAGCGAGCTTCCGAGGAACGAATGCGGCAGATCTTCCAGACCCGTTACTACGCCGAAATCGGACGAGATCGCTCCAAAGGCCGATGAAGCGCCCAGAATGACCATCATGATTATTGGTACGACCAGGTCGATCACGAACATATAGGGCGATATCATAGGCTGTATGCACAGCATCGCTATGAAGACGGCCAATCCGATGGCCATGATGATTTTGACAAGGTCGGAATTGATGATGTATGCCGTAATGCCATGAACGGCGCTGGATTGGGAGATCGCCCCGCCCTCCACGCCAAGGCTGAACTGGTCGATCATTGCCATCAGACCCATCATCCAATCGTCCAATCCGTTCCAGATGCCTTCGCACAATGATTGGATCGGCGCCAGTATGGCCGAGCAAACGAAATCTACCATCCAGTCCACGAACGCCATGAACGCGTCGACTATCGCATCCACCGCCGCCTCCACCAGCGCCACATACGCCAGCAGCAGGTTCCCGATGGCCTTCAGTCCCATCTCCGCCAGATGGACGAAGAGAAGCAGGAGGCCGCCGCTGGCCACCCACACCAGGAAGCCGAAGGCCATGCCGGCGATGTCGCTTATGACCGCGAATGGATCTAAATAGTTAGGCCCCTCGCCTATTCCTTCGTTCTTGATGAATGTGGGAATAGACGACAGGATGTCGCCCGGCAGGTGCAGCAGATAGAGCGCCGCGGGCGATATGGTCACATTGTTGCCGATGCGGGCGCCGGTGGTGTTGTGCGTCAGCATTTCTAAGATATCCTCAGCCTGCGCGGCTGTGACGTTCTTCGTTATTACGACGACGATATGAGAAGATGATGTGGAGCTGCTCATGTTCGTGCTGTAGAACGAGGCGTTGTACAGGACGTTCGAACTGGTCATGGAACCGAGATCGTACAACGTGTCGTTCAGCTGGCACTCGAGGGCGATCGCCCTCGGAAGGATAATTGTGTTCATGCCCTGCTCGAAGTGCGTGCTAGCAGAGCTGACGTTCAGGTTGATCAGGTACGCCTGTTCGTCGGCGGAGTAACGGTATACGCCGGGAGAGACCTCATCGAGACCGTAGTCCCCGCCGTCCCCCGTGCCATTGATGATTATGACATTGGCCTCCTCTGCCGTAGCTACCTGCAACTTGACGGACAGATATGCACCACGATCTCCGCCATCAGTGCCTATGCCAAAGAATGATGTGTTATTGATGTTCCAATCGACATTGTACGTATCAGTACCAAACCCGTTGTCAATGTCCAGCTTCCCATCACCAATGTCGCTCTCTGCAGCATCCTCAGCGACCGCCTCGAAGATCATGCTGACGCATGTGGCGTTGTCGGGGATGTCGATGTCATATTTCCAGTTCAGATAGTACATCTGATCCTTATGTGCATCGATGAGCTGCTTCGTTGCGAGCTCTATATTTCCCTGGACATAGGTGATGACGAAGAAGATGTCGACGATTTCCTGCTCATTGGGCCAGACGCCATAGGAGGCGAGCGACGAATAGTTCAGCAACGTGACCCTGAGCACCGCATCGCCCATGTACGGCCTCAAGTCCGCTGTTCCATTAGAGGTCCCTCTCCTCCACCGTTTCGAGGTCAACAATCCTTTCCATCCTGCCGTTCTTAAAGCCCTGCCTTGTAACGTTTATTCCCCATGCATTCTCCATCGTCTCCACCGCCCCCCGTATCGTCTCAGGCGGCCTCTTCCCGGAGCTTATAGCTTTCCCGTTCTTAAGATGGACGACGAACTCAACGGGCGCGTCATACCAGTTGATACTGCTAACCTTTGAGAAGTATACTGTATGCTCATTGTGCCACCTCACCTCGAGGTGATCGATGAGGTCCTTGTGAATGAAGCCTTTCTCCCTGGACAGAGCTCTGAGGTATGTAGGGGGTATTATTAGTCCATTTGAGTGGACTGATATGGCTTTGGAGGAAACGCACTGATTTTTATATATATTCTCACCTATATAAAATATCATTAGAATAATAATTAAAACCAATGTCTCACAGAGAAAAGCACTGAAGTTGAACAATTGTTCTTCGAATTGAATCCGTATGGATAAAAAGAGTAGTAAAATAATAAAAGCGTTGCAAACGCGAAGTCCGTAAACTTTCAAGATATTTTTATGATATGATTCCCACCCCCGGGGCATATAGCATTCCAGCAGCTTTTCTTTAAAAATTACATATTCTCGATTGCTTTTCAGGGAATCACTCTCCCGTCGCATATTTTTGATAGGTTTCCCCTAATGATAAAATAGAGACCCCAAAACTTAGGCCAGATATCAACTTAGATACAGCGGTAAATCCAGGACATATCTTTCCATCCAAATTAGGCCCCGTTAATGCTAGAAGAAAACCAATACCTGATGCCACACAACCAATAATGCCCATAATTATTGAAAAATCAGTTGTAAGGTCATTAATTTGGGTTAGGGCAGTAAAGGACAGGATAGCCCCAACTATCGATACAACGAAGGAGAAGATAGTGTTAGCACAGACCTTAACTGCTGTCGCCACCGTGGTCATGAACGATCCGACCACGCTCGTGATGATGCTCCACATTGTCGTTTCGAAAATAACGAGCCCATCCCCAAGGAATTCGCTGATTAGATCTACGATGTCCGACGCCATAGCGATTCCGGAGGAACTTGCTCCGGTGAGAAGACCGGAACCGCCCATAAGTATCGCGATGATGAGCAGCGGTGCGACCTCAGATAGCACGAAGGCGTACGGCGCTATTACTGGGTTCAGCACCAGCATCACCGCGTACAGCGCAATGGCTAGAGCAACCACGCAGAGGAATACCCCATTGAATATCAGCGCATCGACGAACTGATCGGCGGCTTGGGCCACGGACATCGAGCCAAAATCAACCTGTCCGCCTAGTTGATACAGGGATGCCACCAACCCGAATCCCCAGCTGACCACTCCGCTCCAGATGTCGCCTATGAAAGAGGAGATGGAAGTCAGTATAGTATCGTACACGAAATCCAGTAGCATATCCTTGAGCGCATTGAGTCCATCTACGATGTGATCCAACGCATCCTCTACCATCGCTCCCACGCCTGCCCAGAGACCTCCCTTTGCCTCCAGCCCTATCGCCGTCAGGTGTAGCCAGAGAAGCAGCACCCCTCCGGCGGCCCACCAGAACAAGAAGTTGAACGTCATATTGACGATGGTCTTGATCAGACCGCCCCAGGTGAAGTAGCTCGGACCGCTGCCCAGACCGGCGTTCTCCACGGTCGTCGGTATCGCGGACAGAATATCCCCAGGCAGGTGCAGCAAGTAGAGCGCCGTGGAAGATATAGTCACATTGTTTCCTATGCGTGCGTTGGTGGAGTTGTGCGTCAGCATCTCCAGGATGTCCTCAGCTTGCGTCGCGGTGACGTTCTTCGTTATCACGACCACGATATGAGAGGACGATGTGGAGCTGCTCATGTTCGTGCTGTAGAACGAGGCGTTGTACAGGACGTTCGAACTGATCATGGAACCGAGATCGTACAACGTGTCGTTCAGCTGGCACTCGAGGGCTATGGCCCTCGGGAGGATGATGGTGTTCATGCCCTGCACGAAGTGCGTGCTTGCAGAGCTGACGTTCAGATTGATCATGTACGCCTGTTCGTCGGCGGAGTAACGGTATACGCCGGGAGAGACCTCGTCGAGACCGTAGTCCCCGCCGTCCCCCGTGCCGTTTATTATTATGACATTCGCTTTTTCAGCACAACAGAGCTGAAGACTGTAACCGATCTCGGCATCATCTTCACCTCCGCTCCCCTGCCCGTACCCATAATAAGGGTCGTCGGGGTCGATATGCCATACAAACCTCAGCTCTTCCGAGTCTGTGGAATTGATGTCGAGCTTTAAATCTCCGCCATAAACGCTGCAATCCTTTCCAGCCGCCTCTATGCCAATGGTTACTGTGGTGGCGTTGTCCGGTATATCGATGTCATATGCCCATCCGAGTTCTTCGATCGTGTTATAGTACGCATCGACGACCTCTTTGGTCGCGAGTTCCTGACCGCCCTCTATGTACTTGATCACAAAAACAACGTTGATCTCATGCTGATCGAACCAGTAGATAACCAATGTCTTCAATGTTTCAATGGTGACTCGAACGACGGCATCGCCCATGTACAGATCGTCGCTGTCGCTGTAACCATCACCGTCAGTGTCCTTGAGCGTGGGGTCGGTCTCGGTAAGGCAGGGCGTATAAATTCCGTTTATCTCGATATAGTCTGAAAGGTCGTCGCCGTCCGTGTCGGCGAGCACAGGATTCGTCGACCATCCATCGACACCCGGATCGACCTCCTCGCCGTCCAGTATTCCATCCCCATCCGTATCGGAATCCTTCGGGTCCGTGGTTCCACTGACCTGTATGGTAACATACTGCACCTCCCCGCCAATGTTATTGTTGTTGAGGTCTTTCACCTTAATGCACCACGTGTGCGAGCTGGCGAAATTGGAGCTCACATATCTGTTGGCCAGGAGGTCGTAGCTTACGTAGATGGTGGGACCTGATGCGGTTCGGTACAATAGGGTTTTCCACGACCCGGAATCCATCCTGATGTACACGGCGATATCGCTCATGCTCTCGCTCGTGATACCTATCAGGATCATTGCGCCGGTGACATTGGCCAGCGCCGGGAGCGTATAGCTGATGAGGGCATCGGCGTTGTAGGTCACGTTATAGAACTCATCGTTCGACCAGGATTGGCTCCAGATCTCGCTTCCATCCATAAGGCCGTCCGAATCGGTATCGGCATCGCATGGGTCGGTATTCCATAGGCTACTGAGCTCCACATTGTCGTTCAGTCCATCGGAGTCCGTGTCCGCGGAGAACGGGTCCGTTCCGTAGTTCACCGTTTCCTGACAGTCCGTCAGCGTATCCTTATCCGAATCGACATAAATGGTGAACGAGGATACGAGCGTGCCAGACGCGTATGATATGCGGAACTTTGCATTGATGAAGGACCCAGCCGCCCCATCCATGAACGAGTCGGACGAGACCCAGACGGAAAGCGTGCGCCATGTACCATCTCCAGTGAGCGTACCAAGCTTTTTTGAGGACGTTGAACTGAGCAACTGGTATATGCCACCGGATGTGGATGATGTCTTATACGTAATATCGATGCGATAGCTCTGATCGGACACGGGCGCGTTGAGATAGAAAAATGCTACGGATGATGTGACCGTTCTCACGCTGACCCCGCCAATGGTCGTTATACCGGACCATCTGCCATCATCCAAGACGCTTGCGCCGAACAGCTTCGTCGTGAGACCGGAGAACGCTGAATCCCCGGCAACGCCCACGTCCGTAAAGGCGGCCGACGGCATGATAGCCACGGATGTGAGGTTCGTGAGATCGAATTGTCCCCCACTTACCCTTAACAGCAGGTTCATTCCGGTAAGGGTAGGATCCGAATCGTAATAGCTGAGATAGTTCAGCGTTACCGTGGCGGACGATCCCCATCTATTGAGCGCACCGACGGACGCCCATCCAGCGGACGTGTACATATCGATCGCCATGCCATCGGAGGCGTTGAGGTAGGTGAACGTGAGATCGTAGCTCACGGTGGTCAGAGGGACCGACACGGTCAAAGTGGAACCGTCGGTGCCGTTGGCGATACCGTTTTCGATCGTCCATCCGGACATCAAGGCGATCCCGGGGTTGTGATTTGCTATGATCGGAAGGCTGAGGTCCGTCGTGTACGAATAGGCTACCGCACTGATGGTATCGACCTTGAGCGCATGATCGAACCGGAGCTCTACGTTGCAGCCCATCTCGCCAGGGAGAGCGTCGTTTATGTATTCTGATGAAAGGACGAACGAATAGCTCCAATACGAGGATGGAGCAGGGAGTGCGGCCACGTTCACCCATACCCCGTTGCATAGAACCTGCACGGCCGTAGGCGCGGTGGCATAGTAGCGTAAGGTGATCAGATAACCGACGCCGGCCTGATACGAAACCTCGTACAGATTGAGCAGGAACGCTGCGTTCTCACCGCATTGCCTAACTGATTCCACGGGATCTTTCCACAGATCGTCGACATCATGGATGCATATCCCGGGAAGATGATCGGAGATGATCGAATCGCCGGGTGATCCGACGTCCAGATCGTATATGTCCTGCCCCGCGGAAACATCGACCGAGCATTGGTATACACAGGAGCCAGCACCTGATACCCATGTTATTGCGATGTACCAGTAGCCGGATGAAGGCGCGATGAAGTCGATGCTATCGGTCTGGCCCGCAGCGTTGTTTGACGTGCCCATGGAGGCGCCGGACGAATCCAGCAGATATAGATCATAATTGCATCCGCTAGGTACGGTTAGTATGATCTGTATCTGCTGACCGCTATTCGCATATACCTTGTAATAGTCAGAGACGTCATATTGGCTGAACAGCGCTCCCGAGAACGAACCGGTCACTATGTGGAGGGCTCCTGTGATGTTGCTACCGGCATCAATCCCTTTTTCGGCGTCATTAACAGACTTGGTTGTGAACGAACCTGTCAAAGTCTTTACATCACTGCCATATGTCGTGGAGGTTGATTTCACCCGGTAGTAGTAGGTCGTTCCCGGGAGGAGATCAATTATCGACACGGAGTGAGAAGCCCCATTGTCGCCGGTGACCGTTAGACCGTACGAAGTGGTCGTGCCATATTCGACCACCGTTGTTGCTGCGATGTTCGTGGCCCAGGTGATCGACGCGGTATAATTGGTCGTGACGGTCGCAAGATTAGATATCGTGACTACCGGGGTTGTAAAATATCCTTCATGCTGCACGGAATCCGCAGAATTAGACTGTGAGACCGAGGTGACCCTGTAATAGTATCTTGTGTTATAGTTCAGCCCGCTCAACGTTATCGAATGGTAGGTACTATTACCACAGATTATGGTAGTCGTACCATACGATGTCGTCCTCCCGTACTCGATCATGGTTGAACCAGCGAAGTCCGTGTTCCAGATGATGCGCGCTGATGTGGATGAGAGAACGGTCGTTTGCGAAGAGGTTATCGTTATCGAGCTCGTGCTGAACGTCGCATCGACACCGTAAGAGGTATCGGAGGAGTTCGTGGAGGATACGGAACTGACCATGAAATGATATGTGGTGGCCGAAGCCAGTCCTGAGATAGTAAGACTGTGGCTCAGCACGTTCCTCGTATCCGAGACCGTATTGCCGTATCCGATAGTTAAACCGTACTCGACGATAGATGACCCTGTTACCGAGGTCGCCCATGTTATGACCACGGAAGGACCTGAAACACCATAGGCAATGTCAGATATCGTTATTGCTGGTGTGACGAACGTGCTATCATTGCTGTAACCGATATCCGAAGAGTACGAGGAAGATACGGATTTGACCCGGAAATGGTAGGTGGTAGCAGATGATAGGCCGGTGATCGTCACCGAATGCGAAGTACCGCTACTCCAACTGGTCTTTGTGTGACCGTACGATGAGGTAGGGCCGTATTCGACGACCGTAGAGCCGCTAATGGATGTCGTCCAGGTGACGGTGGCGGAACTCGTACCGACGGTGCATCTGACGTTGGATACGGCGATTCCTGAACGGAACGTGCTGTCGTTCCCGAATGCGATATCCGATGAATTGGTCGCGGACGTTGATCTGACCCTGAAGTGATAGATGGTGCTGTATGTAAGCCCGGTCAGAGTCACCGAGTGAGATGTACCGCTAGAGCCCGTTGCCGTGCTCCCGTATGATGTTGTCGTGCCGTAATTTACCACGGATGTGCCACTTAGGGATGTGGTCCATGTTATGGTGACCGATGTAGAACTGACAGGAACCACAGCTATATTGGACGCGGTGATACCACATCTGAAGGTACTGTCATTGCTGCAGGTGATATCGGAGGAGTTTGTTGTCGAGGCGGATCTTACTCGGAAATGATAGGTGACGTCAGATGGGAGTCCTGTTAATGCAACACAATGCGAAGTTCCGCTCGTGCTCGTTATTGAACTTCCATACGATGAGTTCGTACCATATTCGACCACGGACGTGCCACTTATCGACGTGGTCCACATAATATTGATCGAAGTGGAGGAAACATGGACGGCGGTGACGCTGGATATCGCAATGGCGGGCGTATCGAAGGTAATATCCTCGCTGTAGTATGTTCCGTACAGAGTGGTCACGGATTTCGCTCTGAAATGATAGACGGTTGTGGACGAAAGACCGGTCAGCGTCACCGAGTGCAATAGAGTGTTGCTTTTACCCGTAGCAGTGCTCCCATAAGAGGATGTTAACCCGTATTCTACCACGGACGTACTGCTGCGCACCGTCGTCCATGTGATGGAGACGGAATTGGAACCTATGAGGGTCACTACCACAAGGGATATCTCGGCTGCTCCCGTGGTGAATGTGGAATCGGCGCTGTACGCGATATCGGAGGAGTTGGTCAATGATGCTGATACGATCTGATAGTGGTAAGTGGTGGAGGCGGAAAGGCTCGTCAAGGAAACAGAATGATACCTACCATTGCCGCTGGTTCCGGTGACTGCACACCCGTATGAAGAATCAGTACCATATTCTATAACAGACGTGCCACTGATGGAGGTGTTCCATGCGATGGTGACGGTTATGGAGTTGACAGGTGTAACTACGACATCTGATATGGTCAAGGCGGATATGATGAACATTGAATCGGCGCTGTATGAGTACTGATACGTCACATGATCCGAATTCAGTTTGGATGACACCACTCGGAAGTGGTATGTTGCGGCAGATGGAATGTTCGTAATGGTCACGGAATGGTGCGTCCCATCATTACCTGTCGCAGTGCTTCCATATGACGATGTCGTGCCGTATTCCACAAGGGATGTCATTGTGGCGCCGGTGTTCCATACGAATGTTACAGAGGTGTAACTAATAGTGACCGTAACGCTGGACACCTCTGCGGGTATTGATGTGAACGTCGAATCGGTACTGTATGCTGTATCGGACGAGGTGGTCGCGGATGTTGATACCACCCGGTAATGGTATGTCGTTGCCGGTGACAGTCCCGTAAGCGTTACTGAGTGAGATGTTCCGCCAGAACTAATGGCTGTGAGCCCGTAAGATGATGTAGCACCGTATTCGACCGTCGATGTACCACTTGCCGATGTTGTCCATGTTATTTTGACGGAGTTCGAATTGACATTCGTGAGGGAGATGGAGGATATCGTGATTCCAGCAGTGGTAAATGTTGTGTCAGCGCTATAGGCCGATTGGCTATAGATCACTGACTTCGCCCTGAAATGATATGTGGTGGCGGTGGGAAGTCCCGTGATGGTCACCGAATGCGAGTAGGTGCTGGTATCATCAGTGACGGTGCTTCCATAAGACGTTGTGACCCCGTATTCGACCACTGATGTGCCTCTTGACGAAGTGGTCCAGGAGATAACTATCGAACCGGAGTTGATCATGACCGCGACATCGATGATCTCGGGAGAGCTGGTGGTGAACGTCGTATCGGAGCTGTAATAGGTCGAGGAGGAAAGCACGGACTTCGCCCTGAAGTGGTAGGTGGTGTTGTATGTAAGGCCGGTCAGAGTCACCGAGTGTGATGTACCGCTGGTGCCCGTGGCCGTGTTACCGTATGATGTTGTCGTACCGTAATCTATCACCGATGTACCGATGGATGCCGTAGTCCATGTTATGGTGACAGATGTAGAGCTGATACCGGACACCGTGATGACAGATATCTCAGATGGGTTTGTCGTGAAGGTTCTGTCAAGGCTGGGAGTGACATCTGATGAGTCGGTCTCGGAAATCAATTTGATGCGGTAATGGTAAGTCGTGGATGGCGAGAGGCCAGTGAGCGTCACAGAATGGGACGTATTATTACCATCCGATATGGAGGAGCCGTATGATACTGTCGTACCGTACTCTATCACCGAAGTACAGCCATCTGAATTCGTCCATGCGATGGTTACAGTTATGGAATTGATTGATGTAACTGTGATGCCGGATATTATCATACCCGATCTGAAGGTGGAATCATTGCTGTTTACAGTATCTGATGAATTAGTAGCAGAGATTGACCGCACCCTGAAGTGATAGGTGGTCGTTGAGGAAAGCCCAGTGAGCGTCACCGAGTGTGACGTCCCGGTCGTACCTGTGACCGTGCTCCCGTATAATGTAGTCGTGCCGTAATCTACCACGGACGTACCACTGAGGGATGTGGTCCAGGTGATGGCAATCGAGCTGGGGCTGACGGAGATTATACTTATGTCGCTGATGGTGATAGCTGGGGTGGAAAAGACCGTTTCGACGCTGTAGTAAATGTTCTGACTGCGCACTGTCTTCGCTCGGAAATAATACGTCGTGGACGAGGAGAGCCCCGTCAAGGTTACAGTGTGCGAAGTGCCAGACGTCGTACCGGTCGCTGAGCATCCGTAGGAGGAATCGGTTCCGTATTCGATCTCCGACGTTCCGCTTGGAGAGGAGGTCGTCCAGGTGATGATGGTGGATGTCGATCCTATCGAGATTACAATGTCCGATATTGCAGAAATGCCCGTGGTGAATGTCCTGTCGGTACTGTAATAGGTGGAGGACGAGACAGATTTCGCCCTGAAATGATATGTCGTGGAGGGATAAAGTCCTGTGATGGTCACCCAGTGCGAAGTGCCGCTCACTCCGGTCTTGATGTTCCCATAAGAGGAGTCGGTGCCGTATTCAACCACCGTGGTGCGAGTGGATGTGGTCGTCCAGGTGATGGTGACGGAGGAACCGCTCATCGTGACCGTGACACTGGATATCTCTGCAGAACCTGTGGTGAATGATCCGTCAGCGCTGCAGTCCACGTCCGTGTAATTGGTCAAGGATATGGACCTTACCCTGAAATGGTATGCGGTAGCTGCCAATAGTCCAGTGAGAGTCACCGAGTGCGATGTGCCGTTCGTTCCTGTCGCGGTACTCCCGTATGACGAGGTATTGCCATAATCGACTATGGATGTGCTAGAAGAAGAGGTCGTCCAGGCGATGGTGACGGAGCTCGAGCTCAGGACCGTGACCGTGACGCTGGAGATCTCGGCGGCGTTCGTGGTGAAGTTAGCATCGGCGCTGCTGACCATATCTGATGAATTGGACAGGGACGCTGATCTGACTCTGTAATGGTACAGCGTTCCCGCCAATAGTCCAGTTATAGTCACGGAGTGCGAAACGCCGCTGGTTCCGTCGACTGTGTTGCCATATGAAGATGTGAGCCCATAATCAACGGCGGATGTGCTTTCTATCGTCGTTATCCATCGGATTTGGACGGATGAAGAGGAGATATAGATGACATCGGAATCGGTGCCGAGAGCACGTATAAAGCTCAGGCTATCATCCGTCATGAAGGTTGAAGCACTGCTCGCTGTGTATGATGGATCGACCGTAGACATCGATCTGGCTTTGTAATAGTAGGTGGTGGAGGCGGACAGCCCTGTGATAGTTACTGAGTGCGCGGTCCCACTCACGCCGGTGGCGATGCTCCCGTAGGATGGATCGATGCCGTATTCCACGACAGAAGTGGCGTCAGAGGATGTCGTCCATGTGATGACGGCTGAAGAGCTATCACGTGTAGATGCAAGGTTAGAGATCGCCATGCCCGTCGGGCATTCGCTGCTTGAGAGCGCATCTCTTACGGACAATAGCACATCATATATCCTGATCTGAACTGGGAACGAATCTATGAGGTCATTGCCCGTTGCCCCACCAATGAACCCGTCGACCTTAGACAATAGGGACCCGATCTCGGTTATAGCACCCTCATCGTCAGCATTGTCCATGCACCCCGTAATAAGTTCGATCGATGCGATAAGATCGGATCTAGCTGATGAACTAGTGAAGATATCATCATCCAATGAGGCGATGTATTCCGCCATCGAACGAATGTCCAGGGATTTGAAAAGGATGTCCTGGAAGAAGAACAGTTCCGTGGTCTGGTAGTGCTCTTCGACCCATATGCCGGCCACCTCACCGTTCGTATCGATCGTGACCGAGGGGCACGCCGATTCGACGCGATCGGTGGATAGTCGCATGGCATCGATGATGATGGTACCATCTGAAGATAGCTGAGACGCGGTTATCTCCGTCCATGCCTTGGTATCATTCTCCCAGGCAACGAAAAAACCTGTGCCACAGGCAGTGATAGAGACCGATCCGAAACCACCCTCGGCGTTCGAGACATCTATGCCCGCCCAGGATTGATGATCGCTTGATGAGATCAGACCAAAGATGTATGCATCAACATCGTCGTTGAGTGACCAGACGATGAATAGCCTGTCATCGCTGAGATGCAAATCGAGGTCTGACACATTACCTGAGTATATGTTCCTGACATACCTGCTGGTATCGACCTGCTGCCCGTTGTAGCCTATGCTTCCATAGGTTATACCATCGCTGCATCGGATCGCATAATATATTTCTGACGCATCACCAGTGATCTTACCGAACCCTTCACCGATTGTCAGGGATATCATTGATGCACTGTTCACAACCTCGTTGTCATCTATCGTGAAGTTCAATATGGAGAAAACGAAGGAATTGTTGTATGGTCTTGTTAGTCCGAGATAAAGGCACCCGTTCCTCGCAAACACTGATGGAGAGGAACCCTCGCACAGTTGGTACGCTTGGCTCCAAGACAGGCCACCGTTGGATGAGCACAATAGATAGACCGTGGAATCCGAACTTTCGTCCAGGCATCCTTCGAACGCAATGCCTATATACGGATCGTTCTGGCAGGAAATAGAAATGTTTGTTATGGAATAGAAATTTGAGGATATTATTAGATCGGGAGTGAAGTAGGTTCCGTTGTCAATGGAGTGCTTATAACTAAGCTCTACACCGCTTGAGGTCAAGTCCACCCAAACCACATGGAGCGTTCCTTCCGATGACATCGCCGATGCCGGGGACGTGGCCCCTTCGTTCGAGACCGTCAACTGACGATGATAGTGCATCGATGGATTTGATTCCGCAGTCTCGTTTTGATCGTACGCGGATACGTTCGGCGTAATTACCTGAAACACCGTCAGGACCATGATCAGAGCACAAGCTACGCTAATCAATTTGAGGCTGGCTTCCCTCATCCTTCTTCCCCGGATGAAGAGGACCTTGTTTAATATTTAAATTATATACCAATGTTTCTAAAAATAATAATTGTTGTTGTAAACGCGGAACTCGATATATGTTCTCGACGGAATCACAACCTACCATGCCGGTTTGGCTGTCGTTTCCGATGGTTTGATTGTCTCTTCTCCCTCCAAGGAGAGGATACCGCTTAAGCGCGGAAAACTCGCCTCGGGAACGCCTAAGACGAAAAGAGGAATAAAATCCTCCCGGCAGAACGAGCGTTCCCGGACAGGGCACAGGAGAGGGAAGACAATGGGTCGATATCCCTTTGTGTGCGCCTATCGACAATACCTGAAGAACGCTCGTGCCCGTCTCGGGGAAGGTACGATAGAGGAGAGGGAGCGCAAACTGCACTTCATCGCCTTGATCGTGCAGGACCTCAATGACAAGGGTACGATAAGCACCTCGAACCCCTACCTATTCACAGGGAACGACGCCATCGAGATATATCTGGCATTGAAGAACAGAAAAGTAAGGGGAAGGCCACCCAAATGGTCCACCCTCCGGAAGCAGACGCAACTGCTGAAGGAGGTGTGCCTGGAGGGAGGCAATCACGTCATCGAAGAGCTGCTGAGGACCGGGCGAATCCGCATAGGGTGCGATCACCGGGAGCCGTTCTCCCTGGAGCAGGAGGAGCTGCAGGCGATAATCGAAGCCTGCGAGACGCTCGGAGGTTGGAAGAACCAGGTGTGCCGCTTCGCGGTCGCCATGTGCACCTTCCTCCAACTGCGCCCGGGGGAGCTGCAGAAGGCGCCCGTGCGGGATCTAGACGTGCGGAAGTGGACCTTTCTCGTGTCCGATCTTAAAGGCAAGGATTCATACGGAGAGGTTCGCCGCCTGCAGATACCGGACGTCCTGAAGCCCTTTGCGCTCGAATACCTCAGCACGAGGGAGGAGATGCTAAGGTCCAAGGGGATCGCGTTCGCGGAACCGCTGATACCGGCCGTTTCCTGCAATGGCGTATGCTATTACACACAGCAGGCGTTCGGGCGGTTGAAGAACGACGTGGTGAAGCGTACGGGCATCGCCTTCAAGTGGAAGGACTTCCGACCGACCGGGGGGCAGCTGGCGCTTGACGGCGGCGTTTCTATAGATCAGGTATCGTTGAGCATGAGGCACACATCGACGAAGACCACGGAGCGGTACTGTTGCCGCGCCAAGGCTGACCGTGCGTTCGCCCGGGTCAATGAAACATACAATTGCATGTTTCGGACCGAGCCAGCTATAAAGGCTGAAAACGATTGAATTGAATTTAAAAAATAATTGTCTGGATATAAGTAGTGGTGGGCTCAGCCGGATTCGAACCGGCGACCTTCTGCGTGTGAAGCAGACGTCATAACCGCTAGACCATGAGCCCTTAGGTAGCCGAAGCAATGGAAAGGGGATATAAAAACGTTTAGAACTTGGCAACCGAGCCATCATTCGTTGATTACCTGGGTGGCCCGGAACATGCCGTCGCTGAACATGAGGGAGAAGTATCCCGTCTTGTGGTTGGTGGAACGCAACTTTATGCAGCGGATGCGCCTCTGCACGTCGGCCTCCCCGATGTTCTGCAGCTTCAGCGCGATAACGCCGTCGGCCAGGTAACCTTCCTCGAAGCGGCTGTTGAACATCTGGTCCGGCGAGGTCTCGGATATCAGGAACGAGGTCACTCCCATGTTCCTCAGCCACATGAACAAATAGAAAAGATCGTTGCGCCGGTCGTTGTTGAGCTGCGCGGCCATCTCCAGGACGTCCAGCGAGTCCAGCACCAGAATGTCGTAGCCTTGGTCCTTCTTGACCGTTTCGGCGTACATCTTAAAGACCTGCAGCCATGATCCTTTGGACATCATCTCGGTGACGTTCTTCCTGATGGTGGCCAGATCGAGGACGTAGACCTTTTCCTGCACCACCGGGTCGTTCAAGCCCATGAGGTTCATCTGTTGCAGGAGGTTCTCCTTGCTCTGCTCCAGGGTCATGTACACGCTGCGTATCCCATGGTGCTTGGCGTTGTTGTAGAGGATGCTGTAGCATACCGAGGACTTCATGGTCCCCGGCGTTCCAGAGATTAAAATGACGTGCCCTTTGGGTACCCCACCTTGAATGTAATCATCGAAATTGTGAATATAGGTCTTCACTCGATCTATATTGATACCCATCCCCTCGGCCGAAATATAATCATTTATAGGTATATAATACCGTTTTTTAAAAAAGGTTTCAAAATGGTTTGTTGGCCAAGGGCAGGGACATGTTGAACTCCTTGCCGTCGTGGAACATGGCGTAGAAGCGGTGGTCGGCGTTGGCCCCGCGCATCTTGACGCACCTCACCCACCGCTGCACCTTGGAGTCGGCCATCTCCCGCATTCTCAGCTCCAAGATGCCGTCGGAGAGATAGGCCTCTCCCTGGTTCTCCTCGTCCCATTCGTCCGAGATGTTCTCCGATATCACCAGTACGGTGATCCCGAGCGACTTGAACCAGTCGAATAGGTCTTTCAGGTCCTGCCGGGCGAAGCAATGCTCCGAGACCGCCTTGAACGATTCTAGGGAATCGAGCACGAACACCTTGAAGCCGATCTCTTTCTGTACATCGTGCACGTATTCCAGCATCAGGTCGCGCCAGTTGCCGCTAACGGACTCCGTGGCCTTCTCTATGTCCTTGATGTCGGCCACCCTGAGCCTCCCGCCGGTCGCCTCTAACGGCAAGCCTATCTTCTCCATCTGCCTCACCATGGAGCGCCGGCTTTGCCCCATGGACAGATACAGACCGCTCGTTCCGTCCATGACCGCCGCCCGATGCATGATGGTGTAGGCCAGGATGCTCTTCATGGTCCCGGGCGCTCCGTTGAGCAGGACGGTGTTCCCCTGAGGGAATCCTCCGCCCAGAACGTCGTCCAGCTTGGGAATGTTGGTCTTGACTATGCCCACGCTATCGACCTTGAGCGGATTCCGGAGCTGATCACGAAGCTCCTGGAAGATCCCTTCGGTCATGCGGTTGATCTCTTCCTCGCTGACGGTCGTCGCCTTTTTGGGGCATTCCGGCGCGCGGACATGTTCCCGCACTTCCTGTAGCTCGCTCTCCTTCTCCTGCAGCTGCAACTGCAGCGCCTCTATCTCAGGTTCGAACTGGCGCACGAGGTCGTCCCTGATGTTCTGCCGCATCTCGTCCATCTCGGAGCGGGTAGGCTCTGGAGGGGCTTGCTCGGAAGGTCTGGGCCGCTGAGAGATCTCCTTCAGCTCCTCCGCCTCGGCCGCCAGCTTCCGCTCGCGTTCATGAAGGACCTTCTCCCTCTTTTCCAGGTCGTTGATCTTGAACTGCTGGGTGCTGTCCGGCCGGTTCACCGGAACGTTCTCCACCGGACGGATGCGTATATTGGCGCATTCCTCGGTCTTGGTGCGGTCCAGCTTCACCCCGTCGAGGTTGACCTCCAATTGCCGATCGACCTTGGGTCGCAGATCGCCGCCACAACGGCCGCACTGCATGTCATTCGGCCTTATGCCATATCCGCAGCGCGGACATTCGAACTTGCTGTGAGGTATCATGGTATCACTCGCTGATGACCCTGGTCACCTGGAACCGCCCATTGTTAAACAGCAGGGAGTAGTAGGACGGGTCGTGGTTGCTCTCTCTCATCTTGACGCAGCGGATACGGCGCTGCATCTCCACGTCGCGAATGACCTGCATCTTTAGCGTTATCATGCTGTCCGAAAGGTAGCCTTCATCGTACTTGCCGTCGATCAGACGGTCCGAGGAGCTTTCAGATATCAGGAAGACGGTGACGCCCAGGTCCCGAAGCCATTCGAACAGGTAGAAGAGGTCGGTGCGACGATTGCGGATCTCCGCCATGGTCTCCAGGACCTCCATGGAATCGATGACCAGCATATCGAAGTCCATTTCCTTCTTCAGGTTCGATAGGGTGGTCTTGAACACCTGCAGCCAGGTGTCGCCCTCGGCCACCTCCCTGAGCCGCTGGCGGATGATGGCCATGTCCAGCATGTGCAGCTTGTCCTCGACCTTGCCGATGCCCAAGCCCATCTGTTCCATCTGGCGGATCATGCTCTCCCGGCTCTGCTCCAACGTGACGTAAACCGAGGTATGCCCTTCCTCCAGGGCGTGATGGTAGAGGATGTAGTAGGTCAGGGACGACTTCATGGTCCCGGGAGTGCCGGCCACCAGCACCACCTGCCCTTCGGGTATTCCTCCGTCCAAGATCCTGTCAAAACCTTCGATGTACGTCTTAACCCTTCTGTCCCCTTCCACCGTGCCGCTCCCCTCTCGGCTTGATCGCCGACGATGGGAACATGGCCTTGCGCCATATTATAAATTCGGAGAAGGTCAGATGCCGCGCACGACGACCTTACGCACGTACTTGCGGGCGGTCTCGGCCATGCCCAGCACCTCGCCCTCGCTGTACGGATCGACCTGGCTGAGCCGGCGGTCCAGGGTGCGGTCGTTCTTGAACTGCTGCAAGGCGTACTTCTTGGCCCCGCCGATGAAGGAAGCCATCATCTCGATGTCCGCCGCCTTGAGGTAGTGCGGCACCACAGTGGTCCGGAACTCGTAGTCCACGCCGGAGGTCATGAGCAGGTGAATGGAGCGCTTGATCTTCTCCAGGTCCACCTCCGTGCCGCACAACTGGTCGTACTGGCGGTCCACGGGCGCCTTGAGGTCCATGGCCACGAAGTCCAGCAGGCCGGCGCGCAACAGGTCCTCCACCATCTCTGGGTTCGTCCCGTTGGTGTCCAGCTTGACCTTGAGCCCCACGGCTCGGACCTTCCTGATCAGATCGGGAAGGTCCTCGTTCTGGGTCGGTTCCCCGCCGGTTATCACCACCCCGTCAATGAAGTCGTTATTGTCCAGCAGGTATTCTTCCACCGCCTCCCAGGGAACCTCTTCCACCTCGGCGGTGGCGGATATCAGGTCCGGGTTGTGACAGAAGGGGCAGCGAAGATTGCATCCCTGCAGGTACACGGTGGTGGCCACCATCCCGTCCCAGTCCAAGAGTGACGTTTTGGCGAAACCGACTATCCTGGCGCGCATCGGAGATGGGATGGTAACATGTTCATAATAATGGTATTGGCCGAGCGGCGCTCAGTCGTCCTTTATGTCGACGATGTTGCCGTGGGCCTTGGCCTTCATGTGCCCGCCTGGACCCCCGCGCTCTTCGCGAGCCTTGTCCACGCAGTCCTCGCTCTCGCAGACGAAGGCGGCGAACACGTACTGCTTGGCCGGCCGGCCGCAGAACTGGCATTGGTACTTCTCGAAGTCCATGGTACGGGCCAGGGAAGGGGTGCGATAAAATCATTTCGCCGGACACATCGTCTAGCCAAGTAATCAGGGACATAATTTCCGAGCAGATCGATGCCCTCGACTGCCAGATAACGAACGCTTACAGGTCACGATTTTTCGAACGACAGAGCGCACGCCCTGTCGATTATCAGATGTGGAACGGATGCGGAAGAACGACAAACAGCGTAAGTGCTCGATCTGCGGGTCGAGCCGTGTAGAGCCGGTGAACATAACTGCCGATGGCATGACCCTCGTGGCCTGCCTCTCCTGCGGTCAGCGGGAGAAGGTCCCGACGGAGGCCTGACCATGTGCCTCAAGGACGGTACAGAGATGTGCTTGGACCCCGCGAGCAACAAGCCCTGTGGCTGGTGCGTTCTGATCGGCTGTAAGCAGGCGAGGAAGAAGGTGTGCTCATGAGCGCCGATCTGCTCTCCTTGGCGGTCGTGTTCATAGCCGCCGTGGGCTTGTTCTTCATGAGCGCCGTCTACAGTTACCGGCTGCAGGACCTGAACTCTGAGGTCAAGACCTTGAAAAGAAGGATCGATGCGCTGGAGGTGGGGAAGTGAGCGACGCCACATCCACTCATGACATGCTGAGCATCACCCTGGAGTTCATCAACATCACCGGACAGAAACCCAGGAAGACCTTCGACCTGATGGACCGGCATGGGAGGTGCGCTCGCCGCCGGTGGCCAAGGCGGTTCATGCCTCCAGATAGATATTCTTCACTTTTCCTTATCAAAGCGTCTGTTGACCACATCGATCTTCTTCAAGACCATCTTCTTTTTATGATCATTGAATGTGATCTCGAACTCATCGAAGAACCCCAGTCTCCCAAGTAGGGGAGGAAATTGTAAATCTTTCATTAGAATGACCTTCACCGGAACGGTCATGTTATAGTGTTCATGTCCTTTTTGAATTGTGATTTGGACTCTGCTGTTGACACAATCGACTTTGCCGCCAATGCCAAAGGCCGTACTTTTTGTTCCAGTTATATCGAGGCCCAAAGCTTCTGCCATTTCTTGAGACATCGCAGTCTGATCTGCTCCAGAATCAAGAAGTGCTAACACCTCGAATGATTCATCACCATTGCTGAATGTGATTGGAACCATCGGTCTTTTTTTCTTGACTTTATCCGGATTCACGACCTCTTTATATTTAAAATTCAAGACCATGCCCATCACAGGATCATGGTTTCATCGGTCGGAACCATGGCTATGAAGGGCTTTGATCTGCCACATTTCTCCTTAGCCTCGGCATAAACTTCCTTAAAAGACTTAGAGTGAGCTACGACCTTCTCATCGCATATAGCAACCCAATTACCGATGTACGGACTAACGTCCAGTCCTATAAAATAATCATAATTGCCCGTCACTCTCTCACCAATATCCGATTTGTTATACACTCGTATAAAGGTTTTGTACAACCTTTTTTACGTGATAATTCAGCAAACAGCTATGTATTTTTTATCTTAATGGTAATCCAACCTTTCATCTGGCCACTATATATAAATTCCGTTTTGTACATTTTACCGTATTAATATTCCGCACGCGTCATAAGTGCGTGCATGGGAGCATTCAAAACCGCCCAGACCCGCGGCCGCCTCGCTTCTGCATCGCCCCTCCGGCACGGGAGTGTTCCATGACAAGCCATCAGATGGAAAGAGATATGAAAAAGTGAGATGTAAGTAATATAAACGCCTCCAATCGATAGTCATTTTCGTGATAACGTGGGAGAGGCTATCAGAGATTCGGTGCACGGGATACTGACGGATGCCTGGAAGATGGAGTACTCGTACGAGATCATCAATCAGAAGGAAGCCGAGAAATATGCTGAATCGAAGCACATTAAAACGTTGATGGAGCATTTGATCGAGGACTCGACCAGGCATCGAAAGCTCGTTGCGGACCTTTTCAGGATGATCGGTGAGAATGAACCGTCGTCATATCAGCAGAAACCGCTCAACTTCAATTTCGACCGTTCCACGGATCGTGAGCTAGTCCAGCAGATCATATGGGTGGAAAAGAAGATGGTCGCCCTATATGACAAAGCCCTATCATTGATCAGTGAGAAGGACAGTTATGATTTCATTGCGCCAGATGATCTCATCAAATTCCGTGAGAGCCTGACCATGCTGATAAAATGGGAGAGGCTCCATCAAAGGATGGGAGAGGAGACGCTGGCTAAGATCGATTGATCCCTACTACGATTGGACGTGGGTCTTCCTTTGTCCGCCTCGGTACATGAACGAACGGCTTCTGATTCCTGCCCGACGCAATCGCTCGTTTGTTTCGAGTTTAACCAACCTTCTAATATCATGTGAGAATCATTGTTAATATGTTCTCCATTGTGGTGAACTCGGGGAGGGCGATCTTCAAGATCTCCCTCACGGCGAGCGCAGTAGGCGGTTCGTTCCTGCTGCTGCATTTTTTTATTAAAATCATATTCTGAACTGCAGCCCCGCCAAACCTCTTCCCTCTTTTCCCACCACAAACTATTTCAAGCGAGGCATTACCAGGCGGTTCATGTCATTGTGGACAGTACCCGAGACCTAGACATCCATGGGCACGCTGTTCAATTGCGCAGCCTGCCTCGCCACCCCTGTTCTGACGTCCATCGTGCTTCTGTACGTGGTCTACGATGAACGCCGGCGGGAAGCACTTCATCAATCCAGTCAGCATCAGAGGACTGGACGATACCATAATGTTCGCCCAATCGGACTGGAGCTCGGCCTCCTATTCCGGTAAGGTGCTGGTCTACAACACCTCCAACGGGTTCATGGGATATGCTGTCCCGGAGTACGAATACGAGCCGGGCGGCGGTGGGACCGCAATCTCCTTCACCACCATGCCCGTCACGTCCGCGGTCAACGGCACGCCTACTCCTGCCTACTCCTATACGGCCATGGTCAACGTCACCGGCGCGGCGTTCTCCCTGGTCGCCGGTCCGTCATGGCTCTCCGTCAACGCCAGCACCGGCGTGGTTAGCGGCACACCGGACGCCGTAGGCAACGCGACCGTCACCATTCGCGCCACGCTGAACGGCACAACCGCCGATCAGACCTACACCCTGACGGTGAGCGAGGCCGCATCAGCCGCGAGCATGAACATCGTGAACGTGTTCGTCCCCATGCTCATCATGTTCATCATGCTGATGTTCGTCCTGAGGATGATCAGGAGGACCGGGGACAGCATCTGACGGAGCCGCTCGAACGTTTTCCAAAACCTCTTTCCTTCTTATTTTCTTCGGTTCACCCGCTGCCGATCGAGGAGCTCCGCCCGGAGGTCCTCGAGGCGCAGAGGTCCGGACGTGAGCTAATCCTGAGCGTTTACTACCTCGCCGGAGGCGCCGGGCGCGAGATCAGGATAGATGCGAAGGCTCCGCCAGAATACGTTGTGTTGATGTCGTGAAATCCATTACAAGTTGGTTTTCATCAGAACTTTTTTCTTGGCGTTCTGTGCGATTTCCCCGACCTCGTTCTCCGTCATTGAAATGTTTCTGGTGGCTTCGATCTGAAGCTCGGAGAACCTTCGTTTGAAATCCACGATCTTCTGCTCTTCTGCGCACTTTTGAACATTTTCCATATGATCACGCCTTCCCCACTACCTTCTCATATTCGGCAAGTATCTCAGCGATTAGCGCATCTTTTTTCTTAGCGGTCTCCCGCAGTTCCTTGGTCTTCTTTTCTACGGCTTCTTGCATGGTGTCGAACGTTACTGTGGATATAGTTTCGACCGCGGCCACCTTCTTCGCCGTCTCTGCCTTGATATCCGCTGAGAGGCTCATCGCTTTATTCGCCTGGTCCACCGCATCCTCTGCGTTCTGCTGTATGAAGTAGAACCCAATTATTGCGGCGATCCATCCACTAAAGACACCGGCTAGTACCAGAGGGTCGGCGTATTCGCCGATCATGGCCGCTGCGATCAGGAAAATAAATCCGCCAAGTAGTAGAAATGCAAGAGAGAATCGGTATTTTTCTCTTGACCACTCGATCCTGAACGCCATTCCTTGAATGTCTGATGCCTCGGTCTGCTTATGACTTTCCACGTTCAACTCCCCCGTAAAAAATCATTTCTCGGTCGGATAATCAAGATATCGTCATCTCGTGATGTATTAACCAGAATATAATTTTCAACGTGTAACCGCTGTTATAGCGGTTCATATATAGCTCAGACCGTGCAATTGCGCAATATTTTGCAGAAAGAGGGCAGCACTCGTGTAATTCTGATGAATTTCACGATGTGAGGTAAGGGTTCGGCGATGCTTACGGATTGGAATGTTGGAGATCATTCTGTTTCAGACATCTTAGAACGACGCCAATTGCCCGCGGGTACGGTGATCTCGAACCTCGCGCCTTTACTGACCTCACCGTTCTCTACGATGGTGATTCCGGTGATGGCCAGGATCTCGCGCGAGAGGAAAAGACCTAGGCCGTGGTCACTTTCTAAACTACGGACGAATAGTGTTTTCTTGATCTCTTCTGCAATACCTACACCATCATCCTCGCAGATGAGGGTATGAACGTTTTCGTGCTCCTCGATCGAAAAACGAATGGTAGTGATCTTATCGCCGTGTCGCACCGCGTTATCGACCAGGTTATGGAATACCTTGGTGATCAACGGGTCGGCGAATATTTCGATATCGGCGGGAACATCGTTCACAAATTTGATAAATCCAAGCGTCACATTTTTCGCACCATTTTCGATGGATGTCCGAACATTTTGCCATAGGGGGGCGTTGAGCCCTATGTCCTCATAATTTTTTGTGAACTGGATCATTTCCGATATCCGTTTAGCAGCCGCTTCGGCCTTTTGCAGATGTGCGTCAGGTGGGGCATCGGATCGTTCCTCTTCCACTAATTCGAGATACCCCATCAAGGCGGTCAACTGATTGTTGATATCGTGACGGGTGATTCTGGACAGGATATTCAATTTTTGGCTTGCCATCCGAAGCCCGTCCTCGGCCTTTATGCGTTCAGTGATGTCATGATGCATAATTATGACATTGCGAATAATTCCGAGCTCATCTCGGATCGGATAGATATTTCCCTCTACCCACTTTTTCTTCCCTGGATCAGAAACTTCATGGCTATCGTATTGCATCGGGGGAACAGCGGTCGCCTCTCCGGAAAACCCTTTTTTGATTAAGGGCATAGTACCAAGGCGGATGAGCTGCTCATCATTGAGCATATTATAATCTTTCAGATCCTCGAGGGTCAATCCCCATAGTTCATTAAAAGCATGATTGACCTGCATAGTGTGGCCATCCATTGTCATCACCTGAATACTTAATGGGGATTGTTCGATCATGGTCCTGATCTGTCTCTCGCTTTCGAGCAATGACCTTTCTGCAATATCCTTCTGGACGACTAGGGAGATGACTCGGCTGAGTCCCTCAAGGGAGGCGTCCATATCCGGTGATATCGGGGATTTGGTAAAAAGGGCAAATACTCCGAGAACATCGCCATCCAGGGGTTTCAGGCGATATCCGGAAAACGCCACCAACCCAAGGCTTTTGGCCCATTCATGATTGTGGACCTGGGGATCGTGCACTGCATCATTGGTGAGGAATCTTGTTTCCTTTCCCGAGGCGATACGCCCGATCTTGTAAGCATTGAAGGGAACACGCCGGTGGCCTTCTCCGTCGATGTGAGTATATCTTCCGGAACTTGATCTCAAGTGCAGGCATTTATCACGGAACTGACAGATATGCGGGCCGTCGGTGACCTCGGCGTGCATACAACCTTTATCGCACAGATCACCACTTTCGATCAGCCAGATCCGGCAGAAATCGGCGCCGAACGTTTCAACGACACCGTCCGTTATGCTCTTCAGTTTCTGATCGAGCGAGGAGGGAGCAAGAATAGACTCAAGGATCTTGTTCACACCATTCCGCCAGGAGCGCGTCCTTTCCTGCTCTTCACCTACCCTATTACGTCCGGTGATGTCGGTGCAGAAAGCCATGTATCTATGGTCCGGTAGTTCGACCGCGTTCAGGAAAATGGGCAACCCGGTACCATCCTTCCTAATAAGTATGGTCTCCATGGTCATCGAACCCTTCTTCTGGAGCTCCTGGAACTTTTCCATAACCTCTTGAATTGCGCTCTTATCCGAAATGTCCATGATGTTCAGGCCTAACAGCTCCTCCCGGGAGTAATTGAGCATGGTGCACGCGGTCTTGTTCACGTCCTGATAATTCCCACGCGCATCGACGATGAATATTCCTTCCGGGGAGTAATCCATGTAGGTCCAGAGCCGCTTCTCGCTTTTAAGTAGCAAGTCTTCCACACGTAGCTTCGATGTGATGTCTCGGATACTGCATTGGAAGATCTTCTTGTCGCCAGCAACGAAAGCGTGGCTGATGAAATCGACGTTGATGCTCCTCCCGTCCTTCGTCTCCAGGGGCAGGTCCTCATAGCGGATGTAGCCCTTCGTCTTCAGCTCGTCGAACGCCTGCTGGGCCAAGGTCTTGTCCTTGATGAAACCGAGCTCCCAGAGATGTTTGCCGATGCAATACTCCAGCGGGTATCCCAGCAGGTCAAGGATAAATGCGTTCGCCTCGATTATCACACCGGTGTTCCCGTCCAGTATCAGGATTGCGTCCTGTGCCGTCTCGAAGAGTCGGCGGTATCGGGTCTCGGAATTCCTAAGATTTTTTTCGGCAGATTTTCGCTGCTCTTCGTGATCAAGTATAGTGAAGGCGAACGAAAGGTCGTCGGTCTGCTCATCAAGAAGCCTGATGATCCGGTCAGTAAAAAATTCAGGTCTAGGCGCATAATAGGAGATAACGCCGGCATTCTTGGTGTCAAGTGCGAAGGGGAATGTGGCAAGAGACCGGTAACCCCTCTTCAGCGTCTCTTCCCTCCATAGCGCCATCGTTGGGTCACTCTCGATATCATTACTGACATTGTATCTTCTCTCACGAATTGCGGTCCCGATCGGACCCTGCTCCAGAGTTGCATCCTCTGTCGATGCTGAGATCGTGTCCAGGTACCCATCGATGTGTCCATATGCCGCAAGGGGTTCGATCATGTGTGTTTCCGGGTTGATACGCCCCGCCCATACCATCAAAAAGCCGCCTATATCGATGACGATCCGGCAGATCTCGATCAGCAGTTCATTTCTATCATGAATTCGCAAGATCGCCTTATTTGTCGCGGAAAGTACGTTATAGAGCCGGTTGAGCGCGATGACCTCCAGATCAGCCAGCCGAAGGTCAATGGCCTTCTTTATCTTGTGCTCAAGCTCGCCGAACTGCGCTCTCGTTTCACCACCTTTCTGGAGATAGAAATCGGCACCGTTCTCGAATGCTTCGATGGCGATATCTTCCCTGCCCTTACCAGTAAAAAGGATGAAAGGGGTCTTGTTCCCCCCTCCCCGAATTTCCTTCAATAGCTGGATGCCGTCCTTTCCTGGCATTTGATAGTCCGAAACGATGGCGTCGTATTCTTGGAGTTTGATCATATCTAAGGCAAGTACGGCCGAAGATGCGGTGTCCGCAGAAATGCTCTGGTCAAGCTCAAGGAACTCCTTGGTAATTTCAAGAAGAGATGGTTCATCATCGACCACCAGTATGTGAATTGGAGGTGAGGGCGCCATAAACAGTATTTATAGGAAATCGTTAGTATTTATGCGCATGTGCTTGAGCATCGCTCTCGATGATCGGCGGCGATCGGAGACAATTTGCGTGTATGGCAAGACATACAAAGTTCTAACCTCATCTTCTCGACGTTCATGATCAACGTTCTTTTTAGGAAACAAGGTCGCCATTATGACCAAGAACCCTCGTTAGATTCGGAGATTATTGATCAAAATTACTTAGTAGACAAGGTAAGAGGTTGATTTCGGTTATATTCCTCCGAGATAGGGCGCTCATTAAAGCGCGGAAATTCGTATTTACCCATTCATTATTGAACGCACAAATCCCCTTTTACCATTTTCACCCACCCCTCTCCCTTACCTATTTATCCCCGTTAACCAACCCCTCCCTTCCTAAGGTGGGAAAGAAGCATGTTGGATGACGTGAAGTTGGAGAAGTTCATCGAAATGTTCTACGATCACATGAGGGCGAACCTGGACTGCGAGCTCAGGGACGCCTGCCTGGCGCATGAGCGACCTGCACGAGCTGCTCTTCTCCCTGATGGTGGACAATGGCCTGAGGCCGGTGGATGTCATGCGCCTGAGCATCGACAACGCCAAAGAGCTTCTGGACACCGGGGAATCGATGATCCTCGGCATAGGGAGGAAAGGCGGCAAGCTGGCGAAGCTCGTGCTCCCCCCGATGACGATCGCGCCGCTGAAGCGGTATCTGACGCTGCGCCGGACGTTCCCGAACGCCGGAGCGCGGACGGAGCTCGTGCTCAGCAGCTACAATGGCATGACGAGGCCGGCCTCCAGGCAGTTCATCTACGTTCGGATGAAGACGGTCTTCGAAGCATCGGGCCTGGAGGCCAAGCCCAGGGACCTCCGGAAGACCTGCGGCAACCGGGTCTACAAGCT
>Ga0247842_10002357_pt1 | contig 28298 bp, 29 predicted proteins | sample LaCruzMarch2015__3_FD_192411 | JGI IMG/M metagenome (GOLD analysis project Ga0247842, IMG submission 192411) | Freshwater microbial communities from meromictic Lake La Cruz, Castile-La Mancha, Spain - LaCruzMarch2015_19m | ecosystem: Environmental > Aquatic > Freshwater > Lake | place: Spain...
GGCTTCTTCCGGTGCGTCAAAATTGGCCCAGAAGAGATCGATGGCCTCCTGCAGGCCGGTTTCCTGGACGTCGAGCGCATAAAGAACCTGAAGGGTAACCTCCCTTGCCTTCCGCCTCTGGTGCATGCATCCCTCAGATGTCGGTCGAGTCATCCGTGCAATCCGATTACGCCCATTATTGGGGGCGCGGCTTTCGGAACATTCTGCGAGGGCGTCTATATTACAGTTTCTTGAAAAGATCAACCATCTCGATGGCGGACATGGCGGCGTCCCAACCCTTGTTCCCAGACTTCGCGCCGGCCCTTTCGATGGCCTGTTCGATGGTATCCGTCGTCAGCACGCCGAACGCCACCGGCACTTCGGTCTCCAGCCCCACCATGGCGATCCCCTTGGAAACCTCCGCGCTGATGTACTCGAAATGGGGCGTGGCGCCGCGAATGACAGCGCCGAGGCAGATCACGGCATCGTAGCGACCGCTCTTCGCCATCTTCTTGGCCGTGAGCGGCAGCTCGAAGGCGCCGGGGACCCGGACGATCTGGATCTCCTTCTCGTCCGCGCCGGCCCGCGTCAGGGCGTCGACGGCCCCTTCGATCAGGCGGCCGCTGATGAAGTCATTGAAACGGCTGGCGACGATGCCGAACCTCATTCCCTTCGCGACGATCTTTCCCTCGATGATTTTTTGCATGGTTCTTTCTCCTAAGAAAATCGGTTTGGTTCCATCTATACCTTCAAGATGTGACCCATCTTCTGTTTCTTCGTCTGGAGGTACTGAATGTTGTTTTCGTTCGGCCGAATCTCGATCGGGACCCGTTCGGTGATCGTCAGGCCGTACCCCTCGAGGCCGACGATCTTCTTGGGGTTGTTCGTGAGCAGCCGCATCTTCCTTACCCCGATGTCGGCCAGGATCTGGGCGCCGATCCCGTAATCCCGGAGATCTTCCTTGAAGCCGAGCGCGATGTTTGCCTCCACGGTGTCCTGACCGTGCTCCTGGAGCTCATAGGCCTTGATCTTGTTGACGAGACCGATCCCGCGCCCCTCCTGGTGCATGTAAACGATCACGCCCCTGCCGGCCTCTTCCACCATCTTCATGGCCCGTTGGAGCTGATCGCCGCAGTCGCACCGCTCGGAACCGAAGACGTCACCCGTCAGACATTCCGAATGAACGCGGACCAGAACCTCGTCCTCTGCGGTGATGTCGCCCTTGATCAGGGCCACGTGTTTCATCTCATCCACGTCGTTTTCATAGACGATCAGCTTGAATTCGCCCCCGTACCGGGTAGGAATCGTGGCGGTCGCCGCCCGGCGGATCAGTGACTCGTGCTGCATCCGGAAGTCGATGAGATCCTTGATGGTAACGATCTTCAGGTCGAACTCCTGGGCGAAGATCTCCAGATCGGGCATCCGGGCCATCGTCCCGTCGTCCTTCATCACCTCGCAGATGACGCCGGCGGGTTTCTTGCCGGCGAGACGGGCAAGATCGACCGAGCCTTCCGTCTGGCCGGTTCGTACGAGCACTCCTCCGCGCTTGGCGCGGATCGGGAAGATGTGTCCGGGACTGACCAGGTCATCCGGTTTCGCATCATCGGCCACGGCGGCCCGGATCGTCGTCGCTCGGTCTGCCGCCGAAATTCCGGTGCTGACCCCCTGTTTTGCCTCGATGGAGACCGTAAAGGCGGTGCCGAAACGGGAACGGTTGTCCCGGACCATCGGCATCAGGCGGAGCTTGTCCGCGTTTTCCTCGGTCAGGGTGAGGCAGATGAGCCCCCGTCCGTATCGGGCCATGAAGTTGACCGCCTCTGGTGTGACGAACTCGGCCGCCATGCAGAGATCACCTTCGTTTTCCCGATCCTCGTCGTCGACGAGAATGATCATTTTGCCGCTTTTGATATCGACAATGGCTTCCTTGATGGTGCTGACACCCATTTTATCTCCTTATGAAAAGGGGCTCCGTCCCCCCTTTTTCCGCTTTATTTTAAAAATCCGTACCGGGCAAGCGTCTCCAGATCGACTCCCCCGGCAGATCCACCTGCCAGTCCGGTCGCGCCGCCGGTCTCCTTGTCCCCCGTAACCAGTTTTTCCAGATACCGGGCCAGGATGTCCGTCTCGATATTGACGTCATCCGCCTCCTTTTTGAAGCCGAGCGTCGTCGCGGCCGCCGTATGCGGGATGATGCTAACATAAAACCGGTTTTTTTCACAGCGGTTGACGGTCAGGCTGATGCCGTCCACCGTGATCGATCCCTTGGCGACGACATAGCGATTCAGCGCCGGATCGATCTCGAAGCCGAAGGCGATGGACTGGGAGCGGGGGGTCTTTTCCACGATTCCACCCACGCCGTCGATATGGCCGAGGACGATGTGTCCCCCGAGGCGGTCCCCGACGCGAAGCGCCTTCTCCAGATTGACCCGATCGCCCGCCGTCAGGTTCCGGAACGTCGTCCGGAAAAGGGTTTCCGCGGAGACATCCGCCGTGAAGACCCGGCCGGCCTTCGCGGTCACGGTCAGGCATGCGCCGCTGACGGCGATGCTGTCGCCGATCCGGACGTCGTCCAGATCAAGGGAGGTCTCGACCTCCAGAAGGGCATCCTCCCCCCGGCGCGTCAGGCGCCGGACGGACCCGAGTGCGGCTGTAATTCCTGTGAACACCTTCTATTCCTCCGGATTTCCTTCCTCCCCGTCCTTCTTCGTGTGGAGGAGGTCCTTCAATTCGTCCAGAAAGTCGCTGACATCCCGAAATTCACGGTAAACCGACGCGAAGCGGACATAGGCGACGCCGTCCAGGGTCTGGAGCTCCCGCATGACCTTTTCGCCGATGGCCGCGGAGGGGATCTCCTTCCCCTGGAATTCCTGACAGGCCCGCTCGACATTGTCCACCAGGGTCTCGATGGCGTCCGTGCTGATGGGACGCTTCTCGCAGGCCTTTTTGATCCCGGAGCGGATCTTCGTCCGGTCGAAGGGTTCCCGGCGGCCGTCCTTCTTGACGACCATCGGCAGCACCTCTTCGACGAACTCATAGGTGGTGAAGCGCTTGCCGCAGCCAATACACTCCCGCCGCCGCCGTATGGCGTCGCCGTCCTTGCTGATCCGGGAGTCGATCACTTTGTTTTCACCGTGGGCGCAGAAGGGGCATTTCATTGCCGGATCACCTCGATTTCGGCCTCCGCCAGCATCTCTTCCGCAAGGTCGTCACGGTAATCGCCCTCGACCACAATCCGGACGATACCGGCGTTGATGATCATCTTCGCGCAGATGATGCAGGGGAGGTTTGTGCAGTATAGGGTTGCCCCCTTCACACTCACCCCGTGCAGCGCCGCCTGGATGATCGCGTTCTGCTCGGCGTGGAGCCCCCGGCAGAGCTCATGGCGTTCGCCTGAGGGGACGTGGTTCTGTTCCCGGAGGCAGCCGATCGAAAGACAGTGGCGCAGTCCCGAGGGGGCGCCGTTATACCCTGTGGAGAGGATCCGCCGGTCGCGGACCAGCGCTGCGCCCACCCGTCGCCGCAGGCAGGTGGCGCGCTTTGCCACGAGACCGACAATGTCCAGGAAATAGTCATCCCATGCGGGCCGTCCATCCGCACTTCCTCTGGGCTTCTCTTCCTGTTTGTTCCCTTCCATTCCATTCTCTCCCGCCGCTGATGATCATGCAATGGTTTCGTTCAATTTCAATTCCATCTCGCGGATCTTGTCGAGACGCCGCTGATGGCGACCTCCTTCGAAGGGGGTCGTGAGCCACACCTGGACGATCCGGAGGGCCGTCTCCGGATCTGTTTTTCTGCCCGCAAGGACCAGAATGTTAGCATCGTTGTGCATCCGGCTCAGGCGCGCCGTCCCCTCGTCGAGGCAGAGGGCGGCCCGGACGCCGGGGAATCGGTTGGCAACGATGGACATCCCCACGCCGGAGCCGCAGATCAGGATCCCCCGCGGGAAAAGGCCGGCGGAGACCGCACCGGCCGCCTTTCCGCCGGAATCGGGGTAATCGGCCGCCTGGTCGCTGTCCGTTCCCGCGTCGGTTACGACGAGGCCCATCTCCGTCAGATGCGGTTTGAGCGTCTCCTTCAGGGAATAACCCCCGTGGTCCGCGGCGATGATGATTTTTCCCTCTGACATTCCTATCCCTCGAATTTCCGGAAGATCAGGACGGCGTTCACCCCACCGAACCCGAAGGTGTTGGACATGGCCGTCCGGATCTCTTTCTTCCTCGCCTGGTGGGGGACGTAGTCCAGATCGCAGGCGGGATCCGGGTGATCCAGGTTGATCGTCGGGGGAAGCACCCCCTCATCGATCGCCTTCAGACAGAGGATCGCCTCCAGGCCACCGGCCGCCCCGAGGAGATGGCCGGTCATCGATTTGGTCGAGCTGACGGCGAGCCGCCGTGCATGTTCCCCGAAGACTGTCTTGATGGCCTCCGTCTCGCAGGCGTCGTTCAGGGGCGTGGAGGTTCCGTGGGCGTTGATGTAGTTGATTTCCGAGGCGTCCATCTCCGCATCCGCGAGGGCGGTCCTCATGCAGCGGGCGGCGCCTTCATGCCCCGGCGGCGGGGCGGCCATGTGAAAGGCGTCGCTTGTGAGGCCATAGCCGGCGAGTTCGCCCTGGATCCGGGCGCCTCTTGTTAGCGCATGGGGCAGGGCCTCGAGGATGACGACCCCGGAACCCTCGCCGATCACGAAACCGTCGCGATCGCGGTCGAATGGGCGGCTCGCCCTTTGGGGTTCGTCGTTGCGGCGGGAAAGCGCCCGCATCGCGTTGAATCCGGCCACGCATAGCGGGGCGACCGCTGCGTCCACCCCCCCGGCAATCATGACGTCGGCATAGCCGCCGGCGATGATCCGGGCGGCGTCCCCGATGGCGCAGGTGCCCGAGGCGCAGGCGGTGACGGTGCAGTTGATCGGGCCCTTTGCCCCGAAACGTATCGAGACATGGCCGGCGGCGAGGTTCGCCAAGACGGCCGGAATGGTGAATGGGGACATCTTCCTGGGGCCGCCCAGAAAGATCGCCTCCTTTTCCTTTTCGATGGTGGCGAGCCCCCCGATGGCGGAGCCGATGATAACGCCGGTCCGCTCCGCCCTTTCCTCTCCGATGACCAGGCCCGCATCGGCCAGGGCCATTTCGGCGGCGGCCAGGGCGTAGATGATGAAATCATCGAGACGACGCAGCTCTTTCTTGTTCACATACCGGAGTGGGTCGAAGCCCTTCACTTCGCCGGCGATCTTCGTCTCGAAGGCCGTGCAGTCGAAGCGGGTGATGGGAGCGATGCCGGATTTTCCGCAACAGATCCCCTCCCAGGTCCCCTCAATGGTGTTGCCGAGCGGCGTGACGGCGCCCATGCCTGTGATCACCACCCTTCTTTTCAACCGTTCCCCCTTTTGTGACGCGTCGGATTGCCAGCCGGTGACAAAGCCTTTGCCGAGAGACGGCACAGGCCTTCGGTCGTTATTCATGCCATGTGACGCCCTTGTTCCGGAGATAATCCAGAACGTCCTTGATCGAACGGATCTGTTGAAGTTCGTTGTCGGCGATCTGGATGGCGAAGGTTTCCTCCATCGCCATGATCAGCTCGACGAGGTCGAGGGAATCGGCCCCCAGATCGTCGAGGAAAGACGCCTCGGGAACGCACTCCTCCTGTGTGACATCCAGTTGCTCCATGATAATGCCGATGACCTTTTCTTCAAGTGTCATGAAAACTTCCTCCTGTCAGATTAAGCCCTGCTCCGGCAGGGATTTGATAACATTTTTGAAGGCAGGGGTTTATTCTCCCGTTTCGCCGTTCAATGCCGACGCGGTTTTTTCCAGCGACGCTTCGTCTTCGACGTTGAGAAGGCGGAGCCGCCGGTCGATCCGGCGGATCAGTCCGGAAAGGATCCTTTTGGGGCCGATCTCTACGATGGTATCGACGCCCATCTCCGCCATTCTTTCGATCGTCTCCCGCCAGCGGACGGGGGAGATGATCTGCCGGACGAGCAGATCCTTCGTCCGTTCCCGCGAGTGGAGGAGAGAGGAGTCGCAATTGGGAATCACGGGGACGGCGCAATCCCGGAATTCGATATCTCTGAGCAAGTCCGTGAACCGCCCGGCCGCCCCCTGGAGAAGGCGGCAGTGACAGGGGACGCTGATCGGAAGAAGGACCGCCCGGATGCCTTCCCTGCTTCCCGCCGCCGCGACCACCTCCGAGACGGCCGCCGTGTGTCCGGAAATGACGATCTGGCCCGGGGCGTTTTCGATGGAAACGGTCACGGCATGACCTTCACGGTCGCGGTCACGGCACAATGCGTCCACCTCCTCCCGCGGAAGGCCGAGGATGGCCGCCATGGCACCTTCGCCCACGGGAACGGCCTCTTGATGGAACTCGGCCCGCCGGTAAACCAGGGACAGGCAATCGCGCAGGCCGACGGCGCCGGCCGCATGCAGGGCCGCGTACTCCCCAAGACTGTGACCCGCCATGACGAGGGGCTTCGCCTCCACCCGTCCGGAAAAGGCCCGCAAAGCCGCCAGATTCGCCGTGAGGACGGCGATCTGCGTGTTGACCGTCAGATCGAGGAGCTCCCGAGGTCCCGTGAAACAAAGAGAAACCATGTCCCTGCCGACGACGTCTCCGGCTTCGGCGAACAGATCCCTTACGCTCTGATGGCCCCGGTAAAGATCCTGACCCATACCGGGGTGTTGCGAGCCCTGTCCCGGAAAGACAAGACCAAATCTACCCATGGGTATTTCCCCGTCCGGCGTTTCAGGAGGCCTTTTCAATCGGGACGATTTCCCTACCCTTATAGGTGCCGCAGTTCGGGCAGACATGGTGGGGAAGCTTGGGCGCATGGCATTGTGGACATGCGGATGCCGTGACCGGTGTCAGAAAATCGTGCGCCCTTCTCATGTTTTTTCTGGATTTGGAATGTCTCTTGATTGGATTTGCCATAATGTGTAACCCCTCTCTCCTTAAGGTTGTCCCTTGAATTGTTTCAAAACGGCAAGCCGTTCATCGAGGACTTCGCCCCGACAGTTGCAACTTGTCTTATTCAGGTTGATGCCGCAGTGGGGACACAGCCCCCGGCAGGATTCCGCACACAGCTGTTTGATCGGGATCTGCAGCAGGATCTGATCGATGATCACCGTGTCCAGATCGATGACATCCCCCTCATAATACGCGAAATCGAGATCCGCAGCGTTGAGTTCCACCTCATCCTGAGAACGGGAGGGGGGAGGGGCGAACGTATATTTGAATGAGGATCGGAGCGGCAGACGGATCATCTCCAGGCAGCGGCAGCAGGGCACGTCCACGGCGGTCGCAACGGTTCCCTCGATAAAGACGTTTTCCTTCATCCTGCAGGCGGTACAGGCGATGTCGATCCGATCAGGTATAAAATCAGGGGGCGTCGCCCCGGGCAGGTTTCTCCGGAACCACTCACCGTCCCTCTCGAACTGGAGGACCATCCCCCCTTCGGGGATCTTGCTGACGTTGATCTTCAAAAATATCCCTTTCCCTCTGCTTTGAAACGGCCATTCCCCCCAAGCGAGGGATGCCGTATAAAGGGTAAAAGTAAATTATAATACTGCCGGATTGTCAAGTATAATTTATCACCCGCGACGCGCCCGCTGCAGAAGCGGTCCGGCGACGTCCGGCTAAGACTCTGCCAGGGTTGCGAAATCCGCCTTGACAAAAGGACGGGCGCGGCCCTATATGGCGACAAACATCTTGTGAACCCGGTTCCCGGAGATCCGGCCCCGGTGGAAAGAAAATGACGGCAGGTGATAAAGATGACCCATGAGAAGATGAGAACGCGCTTTGCCCCGTCACCGACAGGTTTTCTCCATATCGGTGGCGCCCGGACGGCCCTGTTCAACTGGCTCTATACGAGAAAGTGCGGCGGCACTTTCGTTCTCCGGATCGAGGATACCGATCAGCTCCGCTCGACGGACAAATCAACGCGGGCCATCCTGGATGCCATGACCTGGCTCGGTCTCAACTGGGATGAGGGTCCTTATTTCCAGGCGGAGCAAGTGGCCATCCACCGGGAGATGGTTCAGAAACTGATCGACGAGGGGAAGGCCTACTACTGCACATGTTCACCCGAGGAATTGAATGCCAGGAGGAAGAAGGCGCTCGCCGAGGGACGGAAACCCAAATACGACGGGACCTGCCGGGATAAAGGGTTGCGCCGATCGCCGGATTCGGTCGTGCGGTTCCGCTGTCCGGAGGTGGGAGTTACGGTCATACACGACCGGATCAAGGGGGACATCTCCTTCAACAACGAGGAGTTGGACGACCTGATCCTCGAACGTGCCGACGGGTATCCGACGTACAACTTCGCGGTCGTCGTCGATGACGCCCGGATGGGGATCACACATGTCATCCGGGGGGACGACCATGTGAACAACACCCCGAAGCAGATCCTGATCTACGAGGCGTTGGGGTACGAGGCGCCGTTGTTCGGCCACGTGCCGATGATTCTCGGCTCGGACAAGGCGCGGCTGAGCAAACGGCATGGGGCGACTTCGGTGATGGCCTATCGGGAGATGGGGTATCTGCCCGAGGCGCTGGTGAACTACCTGGTCCGGCTGGGTTGGTCGCACGGCGACCAAGAGATCTTCACGATCGAGGAACTCATCAGTGCGTTTTCGCTGGAGGCGGTGGGAGAATCGGCGGCCGTCTTCAATCCGGAGAAGCTCCTCTGGCTGAACCAGCATTACATCACGGCCTGTCCGGAAGAAAAACTGTTGGAGCTGGCGACTCCCTTCTGGGTAAAGAAGGGCTTCGATGTCTCGGACCGCCGGTACGTCGCGCAGGCGGCGGCCAACCTCCGAACGCGGTCGAAAACCCTCGTGGAGATGGCCGATTCCGGTTCCTTCTACTTCCGGGAGGAGGTGGATTATGATCCGGAGGCGGCAGCGAAATTTCTGACGCCGGAATATGCCGGCCACCTGGAGGCGGTTGCCGAGCGGCTTCCCGGCGTCGCGGATTATACGAAGGACGGGCTGGAGGCGTTTCTGCGGTCGCTCGCCGAGGAGCGGGGAACGAAGCTCAAATGGATCGCCCAAACGCTCCGCGTCGCCCTGACCGGCAGGACCGTGAGCCCCGGGATCGACGAGGTGATGGTCATCCTGGGGAAGGAGAGGGTGGTCCGGAAGATCCGGCGGGCGATCGATCGGATCCAGGCCGGCGGTTGATTTTGGCCTTGACAATTTTTTCGGCATTCATTAAAGAAAAGAACCCCCCTTTGGAAAATAACCGTGGGGGTGCGGGGCGGAGAAAATCCTGAATCCCGGTTCGGTTTCGAATCCCGGTCCCCAGTCATCGATGGTCCCATCGTCTAGTGGTTAGGACGCTGGCCTCTCACGCCGGAAACCGGGGTTCAAGCCCCCGTGGGACTACCAGATATTCTTTGTGATTCTGAGCACATAAACGTCACGCCTTATAGATGTTATGAAGATACTCATGGCTATTGACCTTATGGGTTTTATCGGCGAGAATTTAAGGTGAGTATATTGGAGATGTCGGCCAAGGTCAAAAGAATGTTCATTCGGTTTAAACGTACTTTTCTAAATGTCTTCCCTGAAAGCGGATGCCTAAATATTGTTGATATACAATGTCTTTAAATCTATTCAAACGATATAATTCGCTCAGGCGCATGTATGCACAGCTATCATTTTGTAACTTTTCGATTTTAAATGTAAAAGAGTGTCATTTGTGCAGGAGCTTCACCAGATGTGCAGAAAAAGCAAATCACCATATAACAACCTTATCAACTCGCAATGTTCTGGATCAATCATTCCAACTGTAAATCTTCAAAATATTTTTACTCACCATAACTCTTGACTTGGAGAAACCCCATGGCAATGACAAAAAAAGATATCGTTATAAAGATCAACACAGAAATCGGCATTTCCAAGAAAGACTGTGTCAAAATCGTTGAAAGTGTCTTTGACATCATCAAGGATGATCTGGACAAAGGTAATGACGTCATGATCTCCGGATTTGGCAAATGGACGGTCAAGGCAAAAAAGGAGCGAAGAGGACGGAATCCTAAGACTGGAAAGGAAATGAGGATTGATGCGAGAAGGGTGGTTACGTTCAAATCGTCCAATGTATTGAGGGATAAGGTGAACGATTGATTTGTAGAGAGCAGGCGCCTTAATTAAGACATGATCAGGATGGATCAATGGACTTCAAAATCTCAAATTCTTACCTGTCTTTCAAGACCAGTGGCGATACCGACATCATTGACATCACAACCCATGTATCCCGTAAAGTTGCCGAGTCAGGGTTGACAGAGGGACAGGTTCTCATCTTTGTGCCGGGCTCCACCGCTGCGGTCACAACCATCGAATATGAAAGTGGCGTTGTTGGGGATTTAAAAGAAGCCATAGAACGCCTTGTCCCAACCGGAATTCCATATCGGCATGACGCCAAGTGGGGCGATGGTAATGGTTATGCCCATGTACGGGCGGCGCTTCTGGGACCCTCTCTCACCGTTCCTTTGATCAAGAGCCGTCTCGTTCTGGGAACCTGGCAACAGATCGTTCTCGTTGACTTCGACAATGAGCCGCGAGATCGAAAGGTCCTGGTCAGCATTTCAGGATCTTGATCACCATTAAAAGAGTTTGTAATAATGACATCAGTCAGGAGGTAACTCGATGGCAAAAAAAGTTCTGGTGCTTTTAGGAAGTCCGAGAAAAAAAGGGAATAGCGCCATTTTGGCAGAGCAGATCACCAAGGGCGCCAAATCGGGAAAAGCAAAAGTCGAAACCATTTATCTGCATGGGAAGAACATTGCCCCATGTAAAGGTTGTATGAGTTGCCAAAAGAAAGGCAGCAAGGGCTGCTCCATCCGGGATGACATGCAGGAGATCTATTTAAAGCTCATTGAATCAGACGCCTGGGTTATCGCCAGCCCTGTTTACTGGTTTACAATGTCCGCACAGACCAAGATCTTCATGGATCGGTGTTTTGGCCTTCCTGCTTATCAAAAAGATCCCTTCCGGGGTAAACGGATTGCCATCGCCATGACGTATGGTGATGAAGATCCTTTCACATCCGGTTGCGTCAATGCTTTAAGGACTTTTCAGGACGCCTATGGATATACGGAATCCCCGATTGTAGGGATGGTCTATGGGAGCGCCATGAATGCCGGTCAGATCCGATCTAACGAAAAGGTCATGCAAGAAGCTTTCGATCTGGGTAAAAAACTGGTAGCAGAATGAATCTTGTCAATATGTGATCGGGATAAGCAGCTGGCCAATCAACTTGATCCCAAAAAACTCGTATGCTTCAAAGAGCTGCTGATGTCCGAAGTCATTCAATCGGAAGCCCCGATCAATCTGCTGGACCGTAAGGGTATCATCACAAGGCTGGAACTCCTGGAGGAGATGGAAAAAGTGCAGGCGTCCTTGCCGAGACCCTCAAAGTGATGAATTAATATCCTGAAAGATAAGGGAAAGGCGAATATTCTTAATGAAGAAATTGAATCAAAAGAAAGTAAGGACTCACTGTAGAATATTGTTTCTGTGTGCCTTTTCCATTTTCCTTATGTCTTGCCTGAGCTGGATACTGGAGAAGCCATCCTTCGTCCTTCGCGGGGTCATCCTCAGTCCCCGCTCCTTCACAGAGATGAATCTTCTCATCGATCTCGAAGTACAAAATCCGAACCGTTTTGACCTTACACTCAAATCTTTCGAATGCACCGTTTACCTTAAAAATGAGGAAATCGGGAAGGGCCGCCTGGAAAATGAACTCCTGATCCCCTCATCATCAACAACACAGATACAGGTACCTATCGAGGTAAAGTTCAAAGACTTGGGTGGAAGCCTGAAGGCTGTTTTCACCGGGAGTAACCTACCTTATAGGATAGAGGGAAAGGCCGATGTCAGGACGGCATTTGGAAGCCTCAATTTCACTTTCTCTAAAGAGGGACCTACCAATTTGGAAAATTAGTGCGTGGAAACGAATCCCTCGGTTATGCAGATGTAAATTCCCGGACAGTAAGCTCCTCTCCGGTGATGATGCTGCTCAACCTCAGTGTTAGGCAATTCAATGATGGATGATGGAACATACGGAGATATACTGAGCAAGATTTCAAAAAAGGGGTATGATCTGAACCGGATCAAGAAATATCCCCAGGTCACCTTTGATAAGAAACAATGATATTAAAAGGATCGACAAGATGTGTGGCCGTTTTGTTCTGCTGACTGACTTACGGGTTATCACTGAATCATTCAATGTCCAGAATGTTGCCTGCGATTACAGACCCGGCAATAACATATCTCCAGGTCAGCAAATTGCCGCTGTCCTTCGTAAGGATGATCAAAATAGCCTGGTCAATTTTCGCTGGGGGTTGATTCCATCATGGGCCAAGGATTTCTCGATCGGAAATAAAATGTTCAATGCCAGAGCGGAAACCATTGCAGAGAAACCGAGCTTCAAGAATGCCTTCCAAAAAAGACGATGCCTGATTCCCGCGGATGGGTTTTACGAGTGGCAGAAATTGGGGAAGATAAAAAAGCCTCTCCGCTTCTTGTTAAAATCAGGAGAACCTTTCGGATTTGCAGGACTCCATGAAACCTGGATATCGCCCGAAAAGAAACCCGTCAATACCTGCACGATTATCACGACCGAACCCAATGACCTCCTACGACCCATACATGACAGAATGCCGGTCATTGTGCCAAAAGAGCAGGAAGAAGCTTGGATCGATCCGGACAATCACAATCAAAAGGCGCTGCTGTTTATATTGAAACCTTATCCATCCGATGAAATGACGATGTCTCAGGTTGATCCAAGATTGCTGTATAAGCCAAAAGCGCAGGAGCCTGCGTACTTCAATTCTTGACCCATTATGGGGAAAGATCATGTCCACTCCTGAATTGCTGAAGGATTTCCCGGTCACGATCCAATGCCTGAAAATGCGAAGGGCCCTTTCTTCACCAATGGGTGCATGAAATTCGCATATAATCCCATGCAATAACGACTGAACTCTATTTTAGACGGTGGATCAAGGTCATTTGCCTGGCGGTGCTGTCGGATGACCCTGCAAAGAATTTCAGATCCCGCGGTTGGAGAACGCCGTGCCGTCATTTTCGCTTGACAACTGCAGGAGCGCCGGTGTAGATAGGCCCTACGTTTCTGCTATGCGGACATTGCCGAAGTGGCGGAATTGGTAGACGCGCTAGGTTCAGGGTCTAGTGGGTGTACGCCTGTCCGGGTTCAAGTCCCGGCTTCGGCACCATAAGGAAAACGGGGGGTTAGCTCAGAAATGGGTTAACCCTCTGTTCGTTTGAGGGGTGCTTGTCCGGCTGAATAACAGATGGGGACAGATTTCAAATCTGTCCCCGTTTCACTCACGTTTTTTCAATCCGACTTGTATCGGCAGGAGGTGGGTCATGAAAGCGTCAAGCAAAGCCGCGCTGTTGTCGGCCTTGGTTTTCCCCGGTCTGGGACAGATGTACCTCAAGCGGTACGTTCGGGGGCTGATCCCGATGGTTCTCGTTCTGACCGGCCTGGGCGTTCTGATTGCGCAGGCGACGGCCGGCGCTTTACAGGTTCTCGATAAAATACAGCTCCAAGGCGGAACCGTGGATATGAACGCCGTTTCCAATCTCGCGGCCGGGTCCTCGACACACGGCGATCCGTATTCCTCGCTCATCTCGCTTGGGATCGCCGGCTGCTGGGTATTTTCCGTGATCGACGCCTACATGCTGGGAAAAGAAAAAGACCGGCGCAACGTTCAGGAGCAGGCGAAGGGGTAAATGACGTGTCGGGAAGGGAATTCCCGGGAGAAGTCGAGGGGGCGGCGATTTGCCTCCCTGATTGCAGGTATTCCCATTGGAATAAAATACGCACCCGGGAGGGAGAATCATGGAATTCAATATCCTGATCGGCGGGGAGGGGGGGCAGGGGGCCTTTTCGGTCGAGCTGGAACTGACGGAAATCCTGACGAAGCTCAAATATCACTTTTTCGCCACGAAGCACTACATGTCCCGGATCCGCGGCGGGCACAACTTCCACATGGTCCGTATCGCCGACCGCCCGGTTCACGCACTGAAGGGGGGGCAATGGGACATGGTCGTCGCCCTCGACGATGAGACGGAGGCGCTGCACAAGCAGGACCTCCGCGAAGGCGGCAGCTTCCTTTCCCGCGCCATGACGAAGGAGATCGGGGAGGAGAGCAAGAAGTTCTTCGGGGACATCCGATCCGCCAATACGGTCCTGGTCGGCTGCGTCCTGGCCGTGATCGGCGTAACGCCGGAGAAGATGGCGGAGGCGGCCGAGTCCAGGAAAACGGAGCACCTGAAGAAGGGTAGTGATTTCGCCGTGCGGTGGGGTATCGCAGGCGCCTTTCCGGTTGCCGCAGCCGCGGGCTGCCCCGTTAAATTCGACGGAAACCAGGCCCTTGCCTTCGGGGCGCTCTTAGGCGGCTGCCGCTTCATGGCCGGCTACCCGATGACGCCGGCCACCTCCATCCTGCACTACTTTGCCGAGGCCGCACAGGACCTCCCCGTTCATTTCGAGCAGGCGGAGGACGAGATCGCCGCGATCAACATGGCCCTGGGGGCCTCCTACGCCGGTGTCCGGTCGATGACAGCCACCTCCGGCGGAGGCTTCGCGCTCATGCAGGAGGGGGTGTCGCTCGCGGGGATGACGGAAACGCCGATTGTGATCGCCGTTGCCCAGCGGCCTGGTCCGGCGACGGGACTTCCCACCCGGACCGAGCAGGGAGATCTGAACTTCGTTCTCCACGCCGGCCACGGGGAATTCCCCCGGGTCCTCTTCGCCCCCGGTTCCATCGTTGAGACCATCGAACTGGCGCGGAAGGGCTTTGATCTTGCTGACCGGTTCCAGATCCCCGTCTTTCTGCTGACGGACCAGTACTTTGCCGACTCCGTCCAGGTTATTGAGGAGAAGGAGATTCCGCTGGATGTGATCACCCGCGAATACCCGGTCTTTGACGCAACCTACAAGCGGTACCGGCTGACGGACGACGGAATTTCTCCGCTGACCTTTCCCGGCCTTTCAGACGCCCTGGTCAAGCTCGACTCGGACGAGCACGACGAGGAGGGAAAAATCACGGAGGACCCGGATCTGCGGAAGCGGATGATGGACAAGCGCCTGAAGAAGTTCGATCTTCTGAAAAAGGAGGCCGTCCCGCCGACGTTCTATGGCGCAATGGATGCGGCCGCCGTTGTCCTCTGCTGGGGTTCGAACCGTCTCATCGTGAAGGAGGCGGCGGAGCGGCTCAACGCCGACGGTCTTTCGGTTTGCGTCCTCCACTTCGGGCAGATCTATCCGCTGACGCCAGCGATGATCGCTCCTTACCGTCTGAAGACGAAGAAACGAATCTGCGTGGAGAACAACGCAACGGGCCAGTTTGCCGGACTGCTTAAACGGGAAGTCGGCCTCGCCGTCGATCAAAACGTCCTGAAGTACGACGGAAACTGTTTCACCGTCGAGGAGCTCTATCGGACACTGAAAGGCCTGCTGACCTAAGGAGGGGAGACATGGAACCGAAAATCGAGACCGCCTGGTGCCCCGGCTGCGGCAATTTCGCCATCCGCGACGTCTTGGAGAAGGTATTCCGGGAGTTGCCCATTCCCCGGAACAAGATCGTCCTCACGTCAGGAATCGGCCAGGCGGCCAAGATGCCACATTATCTGGACGTGAACTATTTCAACGGCCTCCACGGCCGCTCCCTGCCGGCGGCCGTCGGGATCAAACTTGCCCGTCCCAACCTGACCGTCATCGCCTATTCCGGAGATGGCTGCATGTATGGCGAGGGGGGAAACCACTTCATCCAGACCCTCCGCCGGCGGCTGGATATCACGATCCTGGTTTCAGAAAATCAGGTGTACGGTCTGACGAAGGGCCAGAGCTCGCCCACGACGGGCATGGCTGTGAAAAACGACCTGAGCCCCGGCGGAAATCCGAACCTCCCCTTGAATCCGCTTGCCCTCGCCATCACGATGGGCGCCCCCTTCGTGGCCCGCGGTTTAGCCGGCGACAAAGAACACCTCAAGGCGCTCATCCTGGAGGCGATCCTCTTCAAGGGGACGGCCGTCGTGGACATCCTCCAGCCCTGCGTCAGCTTCAACAAGATCAACACCTACGCCTGGTACCGGGAGCGGGTCTTCAAGCTGGGAAGGCCCCTGACCGACCGTTACGAGGCCATCCGGACGGCCGACCTCTGGGGGGAGAAGATCCCGATCGGCGTCATCTACCAGAACGGCGAGGCCCCGTGCCGGGAGGTCAAAGAGATCTTCCGGGTTCCGCTGACGAAGACAGATGTGGCCTCCCGCCTCAACATGCGCTGCGTGATGATGAGATGATTCCGCATGTGATCCGTGCCGGAGGAAATCCGGACGGAATATCCGGGAGGGACTCTGAATTTTACTTTCAAAGACAGGAAAGGAGATAATTATTCATGACGCAGGGCCACGATCGGATCCATCTTTGCGGCAAGATAGGCGGGATATAACCCAAAAAAAATGCCAATAAGGATGGACGTCAGCAGGGGAAGAATCAGCGATAGCATGGTGATGGCTGTTGTCCACTTTGCTACGGTGGAGACCAGCCACACACAGACGGTTCCTGTCAGGACGCCGATGAGACCGCCGGAAAAGGTCAGGATGACCGCTTCCGTAAGAAACTGAATAATAATATCCTCCTGCGTGGCGCCCAGCGATCGACGGATGCCGATTTCCCTGGTTCGCTCCGACACAGTAGCGAGCATGATGTTCATTATCCCAATGCCGCCTACCAGCAACGAAATGAGGGCAATGCTGCCCAGCACAATATTGAACGTCCGCTGTATTTTTTGCGATTGATGTAAAAGCTCCTGGGGCACGACAATCTGATAGTCTTCAGCCCCGCCGTGGGCGTGCTCCATAATGCGCCTGATTACTTTAGCAGTAAAATCAACTTGGTCAGCAGTTCTGACCTGGACGATGATTTCCGTCAATTCTGAAGATATTGGTATGCTGTTTATCGATGGATTTTCGTCAAACATTGCTGCTGCCGCCAAGGGGATAATGACCATTTCGTTGTAGTTTCTTGCTGTTATCGCACCAGACTTTGCCGCCTTCCTGTCAAATCGCTGCAGATGACCGATAACTTTGAAAAGGTGGTTCTCAATTCTGACAAAATTTCCCACGTGCCCCTGAAGACCAAGATTTTTAACCACCCTGTCACCCAGAACGCAAACCTGATTTTTCTGCGCCATGTCCTGTTCGGCGAGGGAGCGTCCCTGAGAGACATGGATCGATTGCAGTCCGGAATAATTCGCAGAACAGGCAACGACTTGAGGGGATATCTCCTTGACTGCCGCCATGACTGAGGCCTTCAGCTCCTTCAGGTATGCAACATCCGTCACACCCGGACACTCATGTCTAATCCGGACGGCGTCACTGGCGCCCAGCCCCGGCGAGCGTCTGTCCATCGCCTTTTTTTTCTGCATATCGGTCAAGGCAATTGCTTTGATGTAAATGTTTTTTGTCCCCAGTTGTTCAATCTGGACCAGCGATTCCCGCTTTGCCCCTTCGCCGATTGAAATCATGGTCATGACCGCCATGACGCCGCAGATCACCCCGAGGATGCTGAGTGCCGTCCTGAGCTTATGCTGCAGCAGTGAGCGTAAGGCAATATTAATGACTTTAACCGGCTTCTTCAATAACCGGTCATGTCTCAATAAACTTACCATCTCTCAGAGTCAACTTTCTCCCGGCAAAAGCGGCCACTTCCCGGGCATGGGTTACCAGCAGGATGGTCGCCCCATGATCGTGCAGCTCTTCAAATATTCTCAAAATATCTAAACCAGTCTGTGAGTCAAGATTCCCCGTCGGTTCATCGGCCAGAATGAGAACGGGGTCCATGCAAATCGCTCTGGCAATGGCCACACGCTGCATTTCACCACCGGAAAGTTCGGAAGGCCTATGTTTGAGTCTGTTCAGGAGTCCCACCTGGCGGATTGCACGGAGCACTCTTTCTTCAATCTCTTCTCCGTCAAAAGATCCGTAGAGAAAAGGAACTTCCACATTTTCATAGATGTTGAGCTGGGGAAGAAGATTAAACGTTTGAAAAATGAACCCGATGCGGTTGGCTCGGATATGGGAGAGTTCCCTGTCCGTGGTGTGACTGACATCCTGCCCGTCTAGGAAATAGATCCCAGTCGTGGGTCGGTCCAGGCATCCCAGGATATACAGAAGCGTCGATTTACCCGACCCGGAAGCGCCCATGATTGCTACAAAGTCGCCCTTTTTCGTGTGGAAATCGATGTCCCTCAGAGCCTGGATTTTGGATGAACCAATCTGGAAATCTTTGCAGATTTTTTCGGTCTCAATGAGATTCGGCATTATTTCATTTATGGCGTAGAGGGCTTGATCAGACTGAGCCTGTCGCCGTTGCTCAATCCGGAAACGATCTCGATCACATCTTCATTCTGCCTGCCGACCTTCACATCCCTTTTGATTAAATCGCTCCCGTTATAGATATAACAGACCTTCTGCCCACCTTCGTTGAAAACCGAATAGGTCGGCACCGTCAACACATTTTTCACCGCATCCGTGTGGATGTATACACGGGCCGTCATGCCGGGCCTTAAACGGACATCTTCACCGCTCATGGAGACGGTAACCTGAAAGTATTTTTCACCCCGCCCCCCCTCCACATTATCTGTGGCCAGAACGCCAATCGCCGTTAGTATGCCGGCAAACCGGATGTCAGGATAGGCATCCACCTGGATAGTCGTGTTTTGTCTTTTGGAGATCTTGTGGAGATCCACTTCCCGCACCTGCGTATGGACGATCATGGCCGAGATATCGGGCAAATAGAGCAAAGGTTGATTCTGCCATATCGTATCGCCTACGCGCGGTTTCCTTTTGAGGTTGTCCCGAAACATCTCATAGTGGACCACAATGCCGGGAAAGGGCGCCCGAACGACGGATTTATTCAATTCATTCCGGGCATCCGTCAGAGCAACCTGGCAGGTTTCCAATTCATTCTGGGCTTTTCCCAATTCGGCTGCGGCTGTTGCAATCTTGAAAACCGCTTCTTTCTGAACCTGATCAAGGGTGGTTTCACTTTTCTGAAGCTTGTTATAGAGCTGCTCGGCCTTTTTTTCCCCTTGGGTTATCTCATTCGGATAATGAAATCCTTGTTTACCGAGGTCTTCCAGATCTTTTACATAGGATATATAGCGGCTGTATTCACGCTTCGCATCTTTCATATCGAACTCGGCATTCCGGATCATTCCCTCTGCCTGGCTCTTCTCCCATGCCAAGACCTGTTTGCGGGCCTCGACCACCGCCTCCCTGCTTTTCAATTCGCCCGTCAGGCGGAGGATTTCATTCTCAAACTGGGTGGGGTCAAAACGGACCAAGTCATCCCCTTTATTGACGATGGCGCCATCATCCACCAGAAAAATGATTTTCCCTTTGTCGCCCTTGATGGCAGAGGAAACAATGTGGGACCGTTCCGTATCCAGCGTCCCGATGGTATTGATGTTGATATCAAAACTTGCAACTGCTGCCGTTGCCAATTGCAGATCCGGTTCGGAATGCCTGGAGAGAACAAACTGCGTAATGACCAGGATCAAAACCAGAATAATGGTGGAAACCAGACCGTGTTTCCAGTATTTCTTCAATCGGTTCATTCAGTTTTTGGGTATCAACGTTCCTAAAATGGCTTTCATATTATATGTTCCGACGGCATAATCCATTTCTGCGGTCAGCAGCATGACTTTTGCCCGCTGGAGTTCCGTCTCCGCCTCAATCACGTCAAAATTATCCGCCATACCGTGCGCATACTTCACCTCTGCCAGGGCCAGCTTTTCCTTGGCCTGCTGCATCTGTTCCTTTCTGATCCGGATGCGTTTTTCATCTTCCTTAAAGGCATTCCACTGTTTACGGACCTGCTTGTCGATCTCTTCCATCCTGTTTTCAAGGTCCAGACGAAGCATCTTGACGTTCAGGAGGCTCTGCTGATAGGCCGCCTTTTCGGCAGTCCGCTGTAAATCCGTCGAACCCTGCAACGCCACATTCCAGCGGTTCTGACTGAGCGTCGAGGCCTGACCGAAGGTATCAGCCAGAGCAAACTGCCCGAAACCCATGACGAGATTGACGCCCGGCAGGGTGTTCTGCTTCATCACCAGGGATTTTCTCTCTGCTTCCTGAATCTCCGCTCTTGCCTGTTCAATTTCAATTCTGTTTTTCAGCGCCGTATCAATGGCGGTGGAAAGTTCCATCGGCATATAATCAGGCGGGGCAGGGGTGACCAAGGAGATTTCCGTTTTCAAGGGCAGCGACAGAATGACTTTGATTCTATCCAGGGCATCCAGATGGGCTTCCGACGCCTGCGTTGCGGAGTCTTCGGCTTCCTTCAGTTGGATTTCCGCCCGATAGGTTTCCATAGGGGTGGCCAATCCCACCTTGCCTTTGGCCATGGCCACGGCCGCATGACCCTTAAGCCTTGTCGCCATAATGTCATATAAGTTATTGATTTCAATTTGTTTAACGACATTGTAAAAGGTTGTGATCATTTCCAGGCTGATATTCACTTTTGTCTGGTAGATGTTTCTGAAGGCCGTCTCCTTTGAAAATTCAGCGCTGCGGACATTATCAAGGTTGACATCCTGTCCAAAACCCTTGAAAAGGGGCTGTTCTATGGTTAAACTGACTTCGTTCCAGTATTGCTGATCCGTCACATTCACGGTGGGGTTAAGCGATACGGTGGCCCCGGTTTCGAGTTTCTTCTTGATTGCGAACCCGGCGCCGATATTTTTGCTGCCCATGAAATTCCCATCGCTGAAATTCGTGTTAACGCCCGGGACAATCTTCACATCAAAATCGGATTTGGCCGCTGTTACCGAATACTGTTGAGACTCCGCCCTGAACTTCGAGCCGGTGATATTCCGGTTATTCAAGAGCGCCAGATCAACGGACTGCTCCAGGGTCAGCGTGGTCGGCGTCGACTTCGGAGCTTCTCGATTTTTTAAGGATATTTCTTTTTCTCCGGCCTGGAGAGAACCAACCGGCAACAAAAGGACAAGGAGAACCCAAAGTATAATAAAAATCAGGGGGGTGTTAAACTTCCCCCCCCTTAAATACTGAACAATAATGGATTTGAAAGGCATTCGTTTGCGTCGTAACTTATGGACAATAAACGGTATAATTCCAGGCTGTAGATTTTGTACCCGCGCAGTTCGGCGTAACGGTGGCCCTGATTTTTGAAGCACTGCAGGAAAAGGGAACCGACACTGTAGCGCTTTTCCCGACGCAACCTGTATCATACAATATGGTACCGCTGTCGTAGCATGCAAGAACGATCCGATCTTTTACGGTGTAAGTTTGATAATAAAAACGAAACGACCCGGAGGTTTTCCCCAGTTCAATCGTGCGGATGTCCGTTGTGTTGGCCCCTGCAACCTGCTGCTGATTGCACTGTGCGGTTGGTGTCGGTGTTGGTGTTGGTGTGCTGCCACCACCCCCGCTGCTGCCGACTGCCGCTGCTGCAGCGCCAATGGTCGCCGCCCCGCCGATCGCGATTCCCGCGATGGCAGCCGTTGACAAACCTGTCGTCGCCGCAGTGCCTCCTGCAGCAGCCGCACCACCCGCAGCGCCTGCTGCTCCAGTCTCCGTCGTCTGGGCTATAGCCGCCGCCGCTGCTATTGCTGCAATCGTGGAAATGGTGATGATACCCCCAATAATGACAGCCATCTGACCCGCTTCCAGCACGGCTGTGGAAACGACAGCCCCGGTAGCGGAAAACGCTGATAAATTCAGTGAACCTTTCGTACAACTGACCGTCGCCATATTGGAATCGAGTTTGCCGTCTTTCAGGGCCTCGATGAATTCAAAGCCCGTCCCTCTGACGCCGACGCCGACCGTAGGCGAATAGACTTCAAAAACATTATCACCGCCGATGTACTTCTTCACCTCGGCCGTCAATTTTCCGATCGCCAATGAAAAAATGCCTCTGCGCGATTGGTCTTTGAAGAGGAATTCCTTGATTTCCAGTTTTGTATTTTCAGACAGCGTGATCGTACTGTCATCGGAAAAAACCATCGTCGCCGAGGAGGTGCGGGCGGTGGCGATTAAATCCTTCATTTCAACCGGCGACTTCACAACGGGCGTTATCAGCTCCTTCGCCCTCGTCTGCGTGACGTCACCGACGACCGATGTAAATTCACCGACCGCAGCAGCAAAAGTTGAATAGGGAACGGTGAGTTGCAGGACCATTAAAAAAGAAAGGAAACGCCTGATGGGTTTAGACATGGGTGTATCTCCTATAAATTTATTTTTTCAGTTTCCCTTGCAGGGCGGCCCGGATGAAATGGCCGAAAAGCGCATGGGGACTCGTCGGCCGCGACTTGAATTCCGGATGGAACTGGCAGCCCAGGAACCAGGGATGTCCAGCGATCTCGGTGATCTCGGCGAGGCGTCCGTCCGGGGAGGCGCCGGTGATCCGGAGCCCCTTCTCAACAAGCGCGTTCTTGAACTCATTGTTGAATTCGTAGCGGTGGCGGTGGCGCTCGCTGATCTGCGTCTCCCCGTAGGCCGCGCAGGCAAAGGATTCTTTCTCGAGGACGCAGGGATAGGCCCCGAGCCGCATCGAGGCGCCCTTTTCGGTGATCTGCTTCTGTTCGGGGAGGAGGTCGATCACCGGGTGGGGCGTGCCCTCGTCGAACTCGGAGCTGTTCGCCCCGGCCAGGCCGCAAACGTTCCTCGCATATTCCACAACAGCCATCTGCATCCCGAGACAGATCCCGAAGAAGGGGACCTTCCGCGTCCGGGCCCATTCGACGGCGGTGATCATCCCTTCGATCCCCCGGTTACCGAACCCGCCGGGGACGAGAACCCCGTCGGCGCCTTCTAAGAGGGTTCCCAGCCCCTCCTTCTCGATCTTCTCGGAATCGACGAAGCGGAGGCTCACCCGGCAGTCGTTGGCGATCCCGCCGTGGTAGAGCGCCTCGTTCAGGCTCTTGTAGGAATCGGTCAGATTGACATATTTCCCCACGATCGCGATGACCACCTCATGGGCGGGGTGGAGGTATCGGTCGACCACGTTTTCCCACGCCCCGAGGTGGGGCCGGCCCGTCCAGATGTTCAAGAGATCGACGATCTTCTGATCCACGCCTTCCCGGTGGAAGATCAGGGGGACCTCATAGATGCAGGCGACGTCCTTCGCGGTAAAGACCGCCGTTACCTCCACGTTACAGAAGAGGGCGATCTTGCCTTTGATCGCATCGGAGAGAAAGTTCTCCGTCCGGCAGAGAAGGATGTCCGGCTGGATGCCGATCTCCCGGAGGGCCTTGACGCTGTGCTGCGTCGGTTTCGTCTTCACCTCGCCCGCCGTCTTGATGAAGGGGACCCAGGTCAGGTGGATGAAGATGGCGTTCTCCCGCCCGGCCTCGTTGCGGAACTGGCGGATCGCCTCCAGGAAGGGGAGGCTCTCGATGTCGCCCACGGTGCCGCCGATCTCGACGATCGCCACATCGAAACCCTCGGCGGTCTTTTTGATATAGTCCTTGATCTCGTCCGTGATGTGGGGGATCACCTGGACGGTCTTGCCCAGGTAGTCTCCCCGGCGCTCCTTGGAGATCACCGAGAAGTAAACCTGTCCCGTCGTGAGGTTGTTGCCTTTGCCCATCCGGGTTCCGGTGAACCGTTCGTAGTGGCCGAGGTCGAGGTCGGTCTCCGCCCCGTCGTCGGTCACGAAGACCTCGCCGTGCTGGAATGGGCTCATCGTCCCCGGATCGACATTGATGTAGGGATCGAGTTTCTGGTTGGTCACCCGGAGGCCGCGGCATTCGAGGATGGCCGCGATGGACGCCGCCGCCAGCCCCTTACCGAGGGAGGAGAGAACCCCGCCTGTAACAAATATGAATTTCGTCTTCATCATAGCTCCTTAATCATGGCTCAAGGGGACACGATGCGGCATCATGTCCCCACAAATCCCACTCCGGTGTTAATTCGCTCCCTCAGTGGGTGCAGGTCGGCCGAGATTCCGCTTGATATGCCCGGCAATCACCTCCACCGGCTCTCCCAGAAGAACGCCGAGGGGGATTTCCCCAAGACAACGGTCGTCCCACACCAGGTTGTATTCCTGGATGAGATTCCGGATATCGTTCACCCGCTCGTCCAAAAGCTCCTTCCGTTCGCGGATGGAGAGCGCCTCGTTGAATGACACATGGATCAGCAGGAGATGTCGGACCCGTTCCTCCTCCCCGAGAAGGGGGACGATCACGACGGGGGCGCCGTCGGATTTCCCCTGTCCTACATAGGCCCGCCCGGAGGCCACAATCCCCTTCTTGGTCCCCATCAGAAGTCCCGATTTTTCGGCCCGCGAATGCATCCCGAGGGAAACGCCTGCCCGCTTCCGGATCTCGATCGTTGCGTCGTCTCCCGGTTTTCCCTCGGCATCCAGGTGATTCACCGCATAGAGGGTGTAGCCGTTGGCGGCGGTCACCGCCTTCTGTATCCGGCGGAGGGCAAAGACACTCGTGCTGAGGAGGGACTTTGCGGAGAAGGAGAGCTCCGCAAGGAGGTCGAAGAGGACGCCGCCGGGCGGCGTTTCCTTCCGGCTGGTCCCCACCGTCACCGTCTTCGCCTGATGGCGGATGGCGTCGATCGGCCGGGAGAGCTCATCCACGGCGTGGCCAAGTGTAATGTCCAGGAGGTCGATCGGCGAGGCCGGCGCCGCAGCCGCGGGGAAATCATGCCGGAAATCGTCGCTCGGCAGTTTCCCTGCCGCGTATTTCAAAAGGAGGATCAGATCGGAGATCGTCCGCACGCCGGTTTGGGAAAAGGCGCCCCGGTTCTTCCTCAGTTGGAAGCGGTCCGTAAAATCGTTCACGAGACGGCGCAGACGGCCGTCGGCGATGCACTCATCGACGGAAAGGTTCCGCTTCGCCTGTTCGACCATGATCAGATTAAGGCGGCTCTTGAATTCCCGGAGGAACAGGGCGTCGGCGTCGATGCTGCACGCGGCGTAATAGCCGAAGAGGTGGCCCGCCACCGTGTTCAGGATCACGGGAATCGGCAGCGGCGCGGGGGGGATGCGGATCACCGCATCGGCGATCGCATCGAAGCGTTCCTCCCCCTCTTCGGCAAAAACGACCACGCTGGATTTGTGGGCCTTGAAGATCGCCACATCCTTGACGATATCCCCCATGACGGTTTCCGGACTCCCCGCGGCGCAGACCAGGATCAGCGGTTCGGCGGAGAGATCGATGTGTTTCTTGTTTTCCACCACGTCGGAGGAGATCGTCTGGTAACAGAGTTCGCTCAGCTTGATCCGGATCTCATCGGCCGCCGCCTTGTTCGGTCCGCTTCCCACGACCGCCCAGTACCGCTTCCCCTTCGCCAGCCGTTCCACGGCGCTGCGAATCTCCTCCTTCCTCGCAAGAACCTTTCCCATCATCTCCGGCGCCTGTTCGAGCAGACGGAGCTCCTCCGCAATCCGTTCATCGGAGAGGGTCGATAGGAGCCGGGACAGATAGAGAGCGAGGATGTGGCCGGCCACGATCTGGGAGTAGAAGGCCTTGGTCGAGGCGACGGCCATCTCGATGTCCCGGCCGTCGGAGGTGTAAAAAACGCCGTCCGCTTTCGCCGTGATATCGGACTGGCGGCGGTTGACGATCGCGATAACCTTCGCACCCCGCTCCGCAGCCATCGCCACGGCGCGATTGGTGTCCGTCGTCGTTCCCGACTGGGTGATCGGTATGATCAGGGTATCGCCCAAGTCGTTCTCCAGGCAGAAGCCGCTCAATTCGGAGGCGATCCGGGCTTCCACAAGGATCCCGCTTCCCCGGAGGTACACCTCCATTGCGTCGGCCACGGCGCTCCCGGCGACGGCCGCCGTCCCGTGACCGATCACGGCGATCCGCCGGATCTTTTTGCTGCGGAGGGCCTCCAGGACCCTCTCCGGGACTATGTCCGGGCCGAGATTGAAGAGGGCCCGTTCCGTGCTCCCGTTCTGCTCGATCCGGTATTTGCCGCGGAGGGTCTTCCGGACCGACAGGGCCGATTCGGTGATCTCCTTGAGGAAGTAGTGGGGGTAGTCGCCGCGGTCGATGTCCCTTGTGGTGATCTCCGCCCGCTTCACCGCGTCTTCGCTAAACGGAAGCGGCGTCCCGTCATAGAAGAGCCCCCGGATGCCGGCCGCCCCCCCCGGGGCATCCTGATCCAGGATGGCGATCTGTCCCGTACTCTCCGGCTTCTCCGGAAGGGCAGGCCTCTCTCCGTCCATCTTGATGAAGAAGGGGGTCTCCTCCACCAGGCCGTAGAGCTCCGAGGAGAAGAGATACCGGTCGGTGGTGATCCCGATGTAAATCGACTGGCCACTCCCTTTCAGGGCCAGAAAAATCTTGCCCGGTTCGACATTGCTGGTCATGGCAATGGCATGAGACCCTTCGAAATCGCCCACGGCGCGCCGGAAAGCCTCGATCAGATTCCGGCCCGCCAGCAGGTATTTTTCGATCCGGAGCGGGATGATCTTCGTATCCGTCGTCACCTCCGGCGCGATCGACATCCCTTCCGCTTCGAGGGCCTCCCGGAGCGTCTGGTAGTTGTCGATGTCGCCGTTCAGGACCACATGGATGGTCCAGGGACCCTTCCCGTAGGCGGGATAATGCTTCTCCCGGGAACCCAAGGGGACAGATTTGAAATCTGTCTCCGCGCTTACGGGGACACGATGCGGCATCATGTCCCCGTAATTCTCGCCAGCGGCGATTTTTTCTGATGAAATCGTAAAGTTTCCGATGGGATGACAGTTCTCCTCTGTGATCGATCCGACGGACGCCCAGCGGGTGTGGGTGAAGGCGGTCTCGAAGGCCACCGGGAGACGAGCAAAGGCATGGAACAGGCGGTCTTCGGTGATCCGCTTTCTCAGTTCCCGGACGTTCCGGCCCAGCTCCCCGATGATCTCGGCGGTTTTGTAAGTGAAGGAGAGCGTCCGGCCGCCGGTTGCGGGGACAGATTTCGCCGTGCGGGGGACAGATTTGAAATCTGTCCCCACAACCGAACAGGTAATCGAGCCGTCGTTAAGATCCCCCGCCGCCATCCGCCGGTCCAGCTCCTCGCCGAGCCCGTTTTCCCGAAGACCGTTCATGATCCCGCCGAGGGTCCCGGCATCCGCCGCAACGAAGGAGATCTGTATCCCCGCCGAATCCCGACCCCGGACCTCCAGACGGTCCAGACCGTTCAGCAGAAAGTTCATTTTCCGGTATTTCGGCAGGGCCTCCGGCGCCACGCCGGCCGAACTCTCCACCCCGGCCAGGCGGCAGATCCGTCCGATGTTGTCGAGGATATCCTTCTCTATCCCCCAGATGAGGTCCCGGAGCAGGATCAGGCTATGGTTGACGGCCTCCAGATCGGCCGTCGAAATCCGCCCCGCCTGCTCCTCCAACAGCCTATCCTCGTCCGTAAGAAATGCTTTCATTTTCTCGGAAAGAAAGGTCAGACGGCGCACCTCTCCGTCATTATAGAAAATTTTCCCGAAGGCCTCTTCCCCCTTCATGCGGAGAAGTTCCCGCTCCATCGTCTCCTGAGTCGGGATCCCGCCCAGATACGCGGTTGAGGGAATCGTGCCGTGGAGGAGCGCCGGCAGATTCTTTTCCACCGCCCGGGCAAAGAGGATGGACAGGTCGACGCCCGCCACAGCGGGCTGGGTCTTTCGGCGAAGGGTCAGAATACCGGCGAGGCCGCAGCAAAGGGTCGCCGGACGATGGGGAAAGAGGATCAACGCCGGCGCCTCAACCCGTTGTGGGTCGCACCCGAAATGGAGCTTGCAGTCCATAAGAAAATGGACGATTTTCCGGCAAAGCCTCAGCGTGGCGTGTTCAGCAGACACACATCTCCCCTTCCCGTCCAGGGGGACAGATTTGAAATCTGTCCCCACTTACGAGGATACGATGCGGCATCATGTCCCCGTTTGTTTGCGCGGTGGGGAATTGCGGCGGGTTTCTGAACAAACGACCCGTCATGGCCTCACACGCGACAGGAGGGAACGCAGGCGAGCGCCCTCTCCGCGACGGCAGCGACCACCCGCTGGAGCCACAGCGTCCCGAGAGAAGCGACATCCCGGTCCAGGGAACGGATCACCCGGATATAATCGCTCCCCTGCGCCTCCCGTATGGGGGCCAGCTTCGCGAGGAATCCGTCCCGTTCCTCCCGACCGGTTGCGTCCTCCTGACGATCCGTCAGGCAGGCCTCCAACTCCGGCCACCGTTCCCGGAATTCCCGCTGCTGACGAAGAATATCCCCGCGGATCTTCACCGGCAGGAACCTTTCGCCAAGTTCCAGCGATTTCCCCATCTTTTCCGCCAGG
>Ga0247842_10002360_pt1 | contig 28260 bp, 28 predicted proteins | sample LaCruzMarch2015__3_FD_192411 | JGI IMG/M metagenome (GOLD analysis project Ga0247842, IMG submission 192411) | Freshwater microbial communities from meromictic Lake La Cruz, Castile-La Mancha, Spain - LaCruzMarch2015_19m | ecosystem: Environmental > Aquatic > Freshwater > Lake | place: Spain...
TGCTGATCATCGAACGGCTGCCCGGCGCGGCGGCGGTCACCGATGCGGCGGCCCTGGCGGACCTCCCCGACGGGCTGGAGAACCTCACCGCCCACAATGTGCTCAGCTTCAAATCCAAACAGGAAGCGCTGGATGGCTGGGCGATGGAAGAACTGATCGGCCACTACGTCACGTACCGCAAACTCGCCTCCATCCAGGCGCTCAGCGGCCCGCCCGCGGCCGAGCCGCCCGCCGACCCGGTGGAACCGCCCCCCGCCGCCGAGCGACTGCTGCCGGAGGCGGCCTTTCGCCTCTATGCGGTCGCCACCCGCCATCCCGCCAAACTGTTCGGTCAACTGGCGCCGGGTGCCCGGCACCGCACGGCCTGGCCCGGTGTCTACGACGTGGATTGGGGCAGTCGGCGCATCCGCCTGATCGTCCTGAACGCCTTGGCCAAGCACCCGCGCAACGCCCCCTGGGAACTGTTCGCCAGCCAGATGGATCGAATCCGCTATGGGTTAGCGCACTATCAGCCACGCAGCCGGGCGGCACACCTGCTGCGTTTTCATCTGGCCACCGTCCATCAACTGGAGCTGCCCGACATGGCTTATACGCTCGACGACTTCAAACTTGACACCTATCGGATGCTCATCGACGATTTTCACGCGCTCAGCCTGGACGAGCGCCAAGCGCTGTTGGAACGGATGGATGTCGCGGACCGGTTGCGTGGGTTGGACCCGGAGGAGCGTTTGCGTGGGTTGGACGCTGAGGAGCGTTTACGCGGGTTGGACCCCGAACAGGTTAAAGCGTGGCTTAAGCGTACGGGGCATTAGGTGACTCCCAGGAGTCGACATTCCGGCTGTAGAGGGCTGTAGGGGCGATTTCAATCGCCCCATCACGCGGTCGATTCGTCCCCCGAAATCACCTCAGGACCTCACCGCGCCAACGGCAACCTCAAGCCATGCGCACCAGCCAACCCAGCTCAAACTCCACCGCCTGCATCTCCTCCGCCGTCAGCGTCATCCCCTCCGGCAGGCGCGTGGACAATCGCAGCACCAGCGCCGTATCCCCCGGCTGCATAGTGATCGTAATCCGCTGGGTCGGCACCGCGAGCCCCAGCAAGCGGGTGAGGAACAGTGCCGCGCCCCCATGACCGACCGCCGACACGAAGGTCGTACCCAGTCGCGCGGCGGCCTCCGCGGGCGCCAGCGGGCCGCTGAAGCGGAAGTCGCCGTAGGCGGTCAGCACTGGAGTGTTCAGGACATAGCAGGTCATAGTTAGAATCTCGGGTGACGCAGGGGGCCGAAATTCACATAATGACCCTGCTCGTTTTGGTACAGCAACACCCGGCAGCCCGCGTTGGCGAACTCTGCTCCAACCACCGCGGCGGCAAACACCGGGCCGGCGTGAAAATAGTGAAGCACGTCGGCACCGCAACGCAGAATCTCGGCGGCCGCGGCCTGGATGTCTTGCACGAGCCCCGGCGTATCATCCGGCTCCAGCCAGTTGTTGCGGCTCACGACGAAGACATGCTCCTCCGGGATGCACTTGAGTGACTCTGAACCCCCGCGGAAATGCTCCACGGCCGCGCGCACATCTTTTTTGGGAAGTAGATCAACGATCAGGATCGCCGGCCGGACCCCCGCGTGACAACTCACCTCACGCCGCCAACGCCGATGGCGGTAGCGTCTCCCGATCACCAGGTCCCACCAGGTCCAGAAGATGGGAACCGAGACGATGAGCCTAAGCCAAACACTGATCGGGTTAAGGATAGTACCGGTTACCGATTTCAAGGCATCAAACATCACGTGCGGCCTCCGTCCGGGTGGCGAAAACAGATCCGCGATTCACGCCGCGTGCGGAGGACATCAGCGCAGTCCGCGTGCGGCATTGCGAATCTGTTGTAATCCGATCAATTCGGCGAAGACGTAGGTGGCCGCGTTGTCTATCGAAGGCCGCAGCCGAAGGATGGTTGGGAAATGACCGGCCCGTCCATGAATCTCGGCGATGATCGCCGCGGCCGCATAGGCATAACCGGGCGGATTGACAATCAATTCCAGGGTCTGCCATTCCTCGCTGGTCAAATTAGCCCCATCCACGATCCGGCGAATCTCAGTATCGAAGGCCGCGTTGTTGTCGCAATGGGCTGGCACGTTGATGACGTCGGCGACATAGACACCTGCGCCAACACGGATTTGCTCACGTTGTGCGGGCGTGATCGGATGGGCGAAATTCACGATGGTCGCAACACTGATCGCGGGATCGAACATCGCTCTCATCTCGTCGCGACTGGCCGGAAAGGTCTCCGCGCCCCGGCGCACATAGAAGCCGCGATCCACGCCGTCCGTGGTGCGGATCAGTTCGTGGGGGCGCTGCGGAGACAATTCGACGACGATGACACCGATACGTTTGTCGAGGTCCGGTACTTCCACCACCTCATAGCGGACCGACGGCACCGGGTTCGTCGCTTCTGCAAGCACTTGCTGGAGGCGGCGCTCGAAAAGTTCCGAGTCGTGATCGATCCCGCAGATCGCGTCGGCCAGATTCGGGCCAATGCGGGCCTTGCGGTCCAGCACGCCGAGCACGATGTATCCAACCCCGCCTGGCGTATTCGCAATCGCCGTAATCAGTTGCGCAAGCTTGGTCCCGTTTGGCCGCGGGGCCAAATCGAAATCGCTCTTGAATTCTACCTTGCGGGTCTCCCGGCCGTCGCTGATCCAAGGTTGCAGTTTCTGCCATAGCTCGCACATGTCCATCCTCCTATTGGGTTTGGTCGGTCAACTCATCAAGCCGATCGGCCAACTTGCGGAAGGCCAGCGCGTCCCGCCGCGCCAGTACATAGAGCCGCTCGCCAAAGGTAGCCTCAGCCATCCATCACCCGTCCCTCCCGCAGTGCCCAGAAGAGAACGCTGCCCGGCTGTTGGCCCCAGCGCTCGACCTCCTGCTCTGAGTACACGAGTATATCCACCGGCAGACGCAGCGGGCGAAGAGCGCGGCGCAAGCGCACCATTTCGCGGGCACGATCCACCACCAACGGCTCGATTACCAGAAAATCCAGATCGGACTCAGCATTCGCATCGCCGCGCGCATAGGAACCGAACAGCAGGATGCGCGCCGGTGCCGCTGCCTCGGCCAGCAAAAGCACCGCGGCCTCTACCTGCGCGGAGTCGATCATAGGTCTGTCCGGTTTCTGTGATAAACGATTAGCCGCCTGAGCGAACCCGTCAGTGTTGGCGTACTCTGGCGTGGATTGCGCCGATGCGCTCAGGCGATCTTCTCCGGCCCCGCTGGCAGGGAATCGAATGGCGGGCGCCACACCCATGCCTCTCCCGGAGCAAGGGTTGCAGCAATCGCGGGCGCCTCAAGTAATTGGAAGCGAATCGTGTAATGACGATAGATTTCACCGTTCTCGCCTACTTCGGGCATTCCGCCGGACTTCCGAAATGCGGGCAAGGCCAGCTTGAGATCCTGACCACCGTTCATCGTTCGGCCAAGTTGCTGACCCATGGCACGGATATCCGCTTCAGAGGCCAAGTCGGCAAGTTCGCAGATCATAAGAGTCCTTTGATTATGAACGAAAACAGCGGTCAGCTTGCACGGCAGCGAGGCAATCCAGTCTTGGCGGGCCTCACCCCACCAGACCAATACCGCAACCAACAGCGTCGCAAGACTGATCAGGGGGTCGAACTTATCGGCCCAGACGTCACCGATAGCGTCGATGCCGTGCCATCCCCTAACGGCCCCGGCCAAGGCCAGGATCAGCAAGGCGCTGACCACCAATGGCCAACGCTGTGCCATCATCAGATGGTTCCAGAACGACTGTTGCATTTTCTTGGGATCGGTCATGATGGGTTTCGCTATGCATTGATGCAGGCGAACAGGTTGCGCATCGGCCAAGCTCGAACGCCGAGACATTACGTCTGGTAAATGGCCTTGACTTGCCGCTTACCCTTCCCCGGCGGGTCATCCCACCAGTTCTTCTCTTGCCACAGGGCCTTGATAGCAGCCAGCACCACCGCTTTCTCTGCGGGGTCTGGGATCTGCTGCCAGGCGCCGGCCAGGAGCTTGCCGCCAATGACCTCGTCCTCCTGGGAGTTGTTGGCCTTGCGGATCTCGGCGACCTTGGCCGCGAGCCAGGGGTGACTGATGCTCGCGCGGGCCGCGGGGGCGGCTGGACGGACGCTGATCGGTCGCGGACCTCCCGGTCGGGGTGCGCCGTACCCGCGGGGTCCTTGCTGGGGACCGCCGGGGGTGTTGCGGCCCGCGCCGTCAGCACCGGGAGACCGATTGGGCCGGGCGGTGTTCGCGGCGCGTGCCGCGGGATCGTATTCCCCCAGCACCAGTTGCTTCTGCTTGGCCCAGACGAACTCGTTATAGGCAGCCGGTCGGCCGCGGCTCGGGTCGACGCAGCGCTGCAAGCGCATGTGCCGCAGTTCGGCAGGGAAATCCGCGGCCCGCGCCGGGTCGGCCATCGCCAGCAGGGCGTGCAACTGGGGACTTTCCTGCCAGCTTCCGGACAGGCCGCTGTGGTCATAGGCGGCCTGCATGTGGGACGCGAAGTCCGTGCAACCGCACGCGAGATCGATCGGGACGGGCGGTTGGTCCAGCGCGGTGTTGGGCGTGCAGCGGGTCCGGCTCCAGTCGACCTCGAAATGGACTTGGCCCATGCCGAAGGGCTTGCCCATCCCGAGCGCATGTCGCAGTCGGTCATTGTTGCCCCAGGTGATGGCCCAAACGAGTGCCCCCAGTTCCTCCGGGCGCAAGTTGTGGAACAGGATGCGGCCAGTGAAACGGGTACCCGTCGGCAGGGGATGCAGGATATTGGCAACCGCCTGGCTGCCCTGCGCCTGCTCCGCGGTGAGCGGCTGGATCTGGGCCTTGGGGCGGACCGGATAGCGCTTGAAGCCGCGGATTTCGGGGGCATCATTGCCTTGAGAGCGGATGCAGGTCGCGTATTCCCGACTCGCCAACTGCCCGTCCGGCGCCGTTTGCTGCCGGATGTAGTTCGGGAAATAGGTGGGTTTGGGGCCGTTCAGGATGGCCGGTCCATGGCGCTCGGGTTGGGGCTGTTGCCCGCCGACCGGCTCGGCCGGGGCATTGCCGATGCTGACCCGGCCCTTAAGTATCCGGCGCGGATCGCCGACCTGGCCCAGGGCGCCGAACAGCAAGTCCGCCAGGTCGTACCCGCCACCCTGCTCCGGTCCGTGGAGATGGTTCTCATCGGTGTGCCGGATCAGGTCGTGAATGGACCAGTCCCAGGCGAGTTTGGGCATCCGCGCGAGGCCCAGGCTGACCCGGCGCAGCCCTTTGGCATCGCGCGGGTTGTCGAGCCAGAACACCGGTATCTCGTCATTGCGGTTGAAGCACTCCCGCCAGTAGTCCGGCCAGGAGGGCCGCATGGCGTCACCGTCGCCGCCGCGCTCGCGTTCCTGATCCCCGTGGATCAGCAGAAAGGCGCGCCAGTCCGCGTCCGTCACCGCAATCGTGCCGCTCTCGTCGCGGTCGTAGAAGACAAAGTCGTGCTGCTTGGCGTTTTGGCTGCGGTCGCGATCGTTGATCTGACCGGTCAGGACCGGATAGGCCAGAGTCGGACCGGACAGACTGCTCACCCGGTCATTGGCGATGGTGCAAGACAGGCGCAGCGGGTCCCGGATACCTTGCCGTTGACAGAACCCGCGCCACAGGTCGTATTTCTTCCTGACCCCGGTGCCGCCGCGGAAGATGGGCAGCCGCTCGCCCCACCAGCGCTCCAGGTCCGCATGGGCGAGCTTGGCCCAGCGGCAGGGCACGAGTTCGCGCACCCCGTCCGGCCCGCGGCGCAGGAAGCCGGCGTTGATCTCCCGGTTCATCCGCTGAGCATAGGGGTTGTCGGCGCGGGTGATGTCGCGCAGGCCGTAGCGGTGGTCGTCCACCTGGCGCAACCGCCCGAAGCCGGCAATCTCGATGACGCTACGTAACATTCCGCGCAGGGCCGAACCCGGCACCAAGAAGGTCTTGCCGTCCGGGGCCGTAACGAAGTGGACCTCGCCGGGTCGGTTCTCCCCCGGACCAGGCTTGTCCTGTTCGGCACCGACCAGCAGCGGGGTGTCCGCCACCAGGGTGAAGGGGATCTCGCCGCAGGCGCCGGTCCGGAACGGCAGATCCAAAGAGACGCGCGGTCCCCATTCGGGTTCATGGACCCAGGGGGCGAGGGGGACGAAGTTGTAAGGCGCCGGTATTGCCTCAAAGCGCGCCTTGAGTGCGTCGAGTGCGTCCGGGCAAGGGCCGGGTTCGATCCGTCGGTCGCTCTGGCCTGCCCCGGGGCGAAAGCCGCCGCCAACGGCCGAGCGCTTGCCCCCAGGGTTCCGATCGCGTGGTTCGCCCATCTCAGTCGTCCTCCGAAAAGCCGATGAAGCAGGCGGCGTGCTGCCGTACGCCGTGGTGCTCGTCCTGTTTCCAGTAGCGCCGGTAGCGGAGATACCTGGCTCGCCGGGGTTGGTCCTGATGCGGTGCATGGACGATGAGCCGCTGTATGTCGGCCAGGTAGCAGTCGCCCTGATCCGGTGTGAACCGGCTGACCAGCCAGCCGCCGCGCCCGTCCTGGCGGATGTGCAATGATTCTTCGACGGCGTTGGTCAGTTCGCCGCTCAGGATCAGGCCGAGCCCGTCCTGGTTCCCGGCAAGATTGCCGTCCTTCACCTCGACAACCTTCGACTGGTAACAGAGCCAGCCTGCATCAGGCGCGAAGTGGGCGATTTCTTCGGCGAGGCGCTTGCTCCCCGGTTGCGGATCAAATGGGTCGGCCGGGACCGGGGTCGGGGTGATCAGTACCCGCGCCAGATCCAGCTCGGGAAGACCGTCCTGGTCCTCACGAAAGCGTCTGTAGGCGTCCCGCAGTTCCTCAAGTGTCATGGCGTCTCCCCCCGCGTCAGTTCAGCCAGCCCAATCGGCTCAGTGCCCGAGAAATAGCCGTGTCCCTTGCCCGATCCGGCGCCGACCGCCAAGTGTCCCGCGGCCAGATCGCGCAGGGCCAGACGCAGGGCGGCCAGCCCACGGTCCAAATCCGCCTGCTGCTCCGGCTTTGCGGCGCGGGTGTTGACCAGCACGGACACCCTGATCGGTGTCCGCCACAGCAGATCCTCGCCGAACAGCAGCCGCTCGCGTACCCCGCCGGTGAAGCGGTCGATGGCGTTGTGCATCAGCCGCCCGACTTGTGCCTGATCGAGCGCAATCGACAGATCGTCGATAAAGACCCGGCCCGCCAGACCGGTCGCCTCCCCGCGCGTCGCGCGCTCCTTGCTGAAGCCGAACAGGGCCTTGATGGCGTGATGACGGGTGTCGTTGGCGTCGTCGCTGGCGGCCGGCTGGTCCCAGCCGTCGAGCCCCCCGGGGTGGTTGTCGGCCCAGCGCGGACCGTCTACTGGCTCGCGGCAATTGGCGTAGAACTCGGCGCGGTGGGCCAGCGCTCCCTTGATCGCCGAGCCCGGGGCAAGCGGGACAGCCAACGTGATCTCGGCCCGAGTCGGCGTCGGCCAAGTCACGCGCGGCTCCAGGACCGGCATGGCGTCGGACTCCTTCTCCTGCGCACGCCTGGGACCGGATCGCGGCAGCGGTGCGTCGCCCTGGCCGATCCGCCAATAGTCACGGGCGGTCAACTCCAGGTCCAACCGCTTCCAGTGGTCGGGCAAGGCCCGCGCCGGGCCCGACAGATCGCTTGCCGTGAACCCGGCAATGTCGCCGATCCCTCGTCCCAGTGCGCGAAAGGCCGCTGCACCCCGTGCGTCGGTCAGATCGAAACAACCGGTCGCCAGCGCAACCAGCGCCATCCGCCCCAGCCCGGCGCGGGTCGCCCCGCCCAGCCGCAGGCGCGGGTCATCGAGTAGGTCGAGCAGTTGCCCCCAGTCCGCCGGGCACTCCCGCGCATCGAAAAGAGAAACCTCGCAGGCAAAGCGATAGCCGGCGGGCAGCACGGCACGATCGAACTTGCCGGTCGCCGCCGCCGCGCCCCGGTGGCCGATTCGCACCCGGTTACGTACCAAAGGGGCCTCCCGCTGGCGCAACAGGGGTTCGAGGATAGGGTCAGCCTGCAATGCCTGCTGTGCCTCGCCCAAAGCCAGGCCCTCCACTGGGACCCCCTTGGCATTGAGGATGCAGCCCCAGGCAACCTGAATGCGGGACGCTTGGCCCGCGGCGTGGCCGCCGTCGCGTCCCTCGGCGCCGAACAGTGCGTCCGCGCGCTCGGCGTCCGTGGCGTCCCGGAACAGATGGCGCAATACGCCGGCCAGACTACTGCCCGGAATGGCCGGCAAGCCGTTGGCATCGCGCACCAGCGCCGAGTCGAAGACCCCATCGGGGCTGCCGGTGCTGATGGATAGCGCCGTTTGCGCCTCCAGGGTGAAGCGGGCCAGGTGGAAATAGCGATTGTTTAGGGTCCCGGTGCTCATTGGGCGCGCTGCTCCATGTCGGTACGGCAATGGTGGGCCAGGCGCTGGACGAGGCGCGGCAGGTCCTTGGGATCAATGGCCACTAGCCGTTCTTCGATCCATGCCGCCAGAGTGATCGAGCGGGACCGGTCGAAGAATGTCTCTCGCCAACCCTCGGCCTTGGTCTTGATGGTCGCTTCGTCGCCTGCGAACAGCGTGTCGAGCAGAGTGGCTCCAGGCGTTGAGCGGGCGGTCTCCAAAACCCGCCCCCATTGGCTGCGAGATGGGCCGAAGGCAGCCGTTTCGTCAATGCCCTGCTCCCGTCGGGCCTGCTGCACCTTCGCCGCAAAAGCGTAAGCCAAGTCGCGTGCCGTACGCTCAATTCGCTCGCGGCTATCCTCGCCCTGCACCTGCGCCCTGAGCCAGACGATCAGCGGGTCAGCCGGGGCTGGACTTGCGTCGGACAGATCCTGACGGGGGCTCGCCGAATCGATCCGTTCGAATCGGGGTTGCACGGTCTCTAAGAGCGGTGGATCAACCCAAACCCGGCCTAATCCGCACTCGCGATGCAGACCCAGGCCGTCCGCGCACAGGTTGAGCAGCCCGGTCCGATCCAGAGGGGCGCGGAGGTTCAACCTGATCACGCTTCCCTGCTGGATAACCCAACGTTCAAGATCAGGTGAGCCTCGTTTGCCGTTCCATGGGGCATAGCGGCGGGTGCGGATGAATGTGCGGTCCCAATCGACTTCGCCCGGACCGAACCCAAGATTCGGCGGCGACGGTTCCAGACTCGGCTGCCCATGCGGATCCATCAGGGCCAGATCCGACAGTAACCAAAGAGTCAGCGAATGGCCTTGGTTAGCCCCGGGCCGAGGTGCGGCGAACCCGGGTGCCGCAGGGGTGAAACGAGCCCGTCCGTACTCCGCCGAGCGTGAGCGCCCAAGCAAGAGCGTGCCAGTCAACGCCGCGACCACCCGATCAAAAAGCGCGCCATCCACACCCGCGTCGGCCTCGACCCAGCCTCCAAGTCGAGTGCCACGGGTGAGTGCCTGGTAGCCGAAGAATTGAGCCTGAGCCGCGCGGCCGGTGCCGGGTTCGATGGCGGTCTTCATGCGCATGACCCGCCCCGGGGTGTACAGGGTCCCGTCCCTGCTGACAAAGCCGTTACGCAGTTGTTGGGGTTGGGCGCCACCGAGCAGGTCTCGGGAGTTACCGTGCTGGAAATTGAAGACGTTGTCATCTTCAAGTCGGTACTGACTAGCGGCCGCTACGACCTTGGATTGATGCCAGCAAAGTGGCAGCGGCCAAGTCGGAAGTCCTCCAGCGTCCAGGCAGTAGCCGTTGCCGAAGCGCACCTGACCGGAGTGGAACACGGCGTAGGCGTCGGCGCCAAGCGCCTGGTATAAACGTGCGGCGCAAGCCCCGAGCAAGGTTTGACCGGGCACATAGTCAAGGCTCTCGTGCCCGCCCAGGGTGGCGGCACGTCGGCTGATCACCAGGTCTTCCAAGAGGTCAATCACGAAAGGCTGTGTGTGCATCAACACACCTCCAGCGTGGCGATCACGCGACCGAGCCCGCGCGTACGCGCCTCACCAAGCCCCCGTAGCAACGGCAGTGCCAAGCCTAGTAGGGCGGGCCAGTTGGTTGGTGGTTCGGACTGCGGCAGTTCCGTTAGTTCGGCACGGAGCACCAAGGGTACGATTACCTCCGCGCCGCGCAGGCTTTGTTCTTGGGCGGCGCCGGTAGCTGGGTCGATGCAGGTAGTAAAATGGTACCGGTAAAGCCCTGGAAGCAACTCAGGGCAGGCCGTCAGGTATTCGGCGGTCGCGCTCGGCAGCGCGGCGTCCGTCACATGCAGACACCCAATCGTGGGCACGCCTTCCTTCCGGATACCGCCCTCCCCGGTGCGCCAGCCGAACAGCCGTTGCTCCAGGGTTGGTGTGCCTGGCGGATACCAGCCCAAAGATTCCGCCTGACGAACCAAGTCTCGTAACAATCCTTTACAACTTCGCCCAGGAAGCGCTGGCAGCCCCCGGCTGTCTCGATGGGTCACAGAGTCCAGTGCGGTACCGGCGCCCCGTCCAGTACCAGGATGCCAATAACCCTGGATATTGAGGATCAAGGTGGCGGCGGTCATGATTGGTCCTCCAGAAGAGTGCCTATCCGCGGATCTAACCCTGGATCGATGCGGTTCTTGACGGCGATCAGGGCGTGTAGGTCGCCGAGCGGGCCGACGTGATGGGCGTCAGTCTCGTCCTCTTGGGCCGACCGATAGGGCAGTGACTCAGACGCTGATCCGATCAGGCGGGTCAGGAGCCGTTCGTACTCCTTCATTACGTCAGCCTTGCCGTTAGTCGGCTCCCGCATCAAGGCGGACCAGCGTTTGTAGTGAGTCCGAGCCTGCTCGGGGCTTTGGCCGAGTAGAGTGAGTAGCTGGCGCGTCGGGCCGCGGGCCATCTCCGGTTGATTCAGCAGGCGTTGGAGTGCAAGCAGATCGTCCAAGTTGGGTAGGTAGTCGGCGCCTCGTCCAGCGTCCTCGCGGTCCGCCGTAATCGCGTAGGCCCCTAGGGTATTGCGATAACGAGCGTCGGCCGGGCCGATGGTCAACTCCTGTTTCAACGCCTGAGCGTAGTTGTCGATCATTGCGGTGGTCACCCGATGCCAAGCGAGGGTACTAGGGGGTATTTCCTGTCCCAACCGCTTCGCCTGTCGCTTCGCCGCGCTCGTGATCCCCTCCGCCAGGTGCGCCCCGAGGTAGAAAGGCTGGCTAGCCTTGATATAGGCGATGCCCGCACAGGCTGTGAGTCGTTCGGGCACCCTCGTCATGCCGCGGGCACGTAACTCGCCCATCGGTTGCGCCGTTTCGTCCTCAAAGGCGGCGAGGAAGGTACGGGTGAACGGTAGGGCAAGATCGGCCCGAACAATTATGGTCAGATCATCGCCTCCAAGGAGTACTGCGCGGGCTGGGAGCATCCCGGTTGTTTGATTGCGGTGCGGCAGAAGTTGCAATTCAACGGCCCGCTGGGCTGCACGTTCGGTGGCTGATTGGATGCCAACTGACGCCTGAGAAAACGCCGACAGGTAGGCTCCGCGCCGCCTTTCGTCCTGCCTAATGTGCTGCTCTAGGTCCATCAGCAATTGCCCAAGCCGATTGCCATCTGCGTGTACGACGGCGATGGAACGGTCGTCGCCCTCGAAGGGAAAAGCCCCCGACAGCTGCCGCTCGTCGGCCTCGCGTGCGTCCAGATTGCGCGGCCAATGTTCTGCCAGAAGCCCCGAACCAAGAGGCCCTAGTTTCGTGGCTAGGCCATGAAGCGCAACGCCTTGGCGCTGCCTTACGGTCCGGGTGTCTAGAGGCTCCCAGCCCCGATCCGGGGTGCGGCTCAACTGGATCGCTGGACGCCCGGTACGCTGGCTGCGGTGCGTCAACGGCCCTGCCTGGGGAAATTCAATCAGTACCCGTGAGTGGGCGCGTCTCAGGCTCGGGGACCCGTCCTCGAAAGCGGCAAGGGCATCCTTGCCTTTTCCGCGTCCATGATCGAAGTCGAGCCCGGGCGCATACTGCTGCACAACCAAGGGCCAGAAGGCAGCAAGCCGCGCAACGCTTTTCGCACTGCCAGAGAAAGCATAAAAAGCACCGCCCGCCCGCCGCGAAAAGGCGATGCGCTCACCGATAGTCGATTCGTCAAAATCTCCACGCGAAGGCAATTCGCATTGGATCAATCCGCAGGCGGCTAGCGCATCTGTGAGCGGCTTGCCGCACAGTGCATCCACCAACTCACTCGCCCCAACCAAGTCGCGTAGTTTGCCGGAGTCCAGAATGTAAGACTGGATCGACTTCGCCTCGAACAGATAGGAATGGATAGTCATTAGCGTCCTCCCCTCCGGGCAAAATCGGTCAACCCTGTCGCCTCAATTCGCTGGCGCCGGACACCCAAGACGAATGTCTACCAAGGTGACTCAGGTAGGCAACTTCAGGGGATTTGGATTCGGGCTCAAAGACGTCGACCAAGTAACCTTAGACCGGAAGCATTCGCATCAAGTTAGGAAACACGGAGAGCGTGAGGGTAAGTCTTGATGGCCATTTTGGCCACCAAGACTCCCGGTGCGACGATCGAGTACTCAGCTAGGGTCTAGCGAGCGTCACCAGCCGTCCAAGTTACCCTAAGCGCGATGTCTATCGCGGTTAGCTGCAAGGCGTTGCTGGTCAAAGCGGTCGCGGAGATCGCGAGTGCCGCGATGCAGACCATGATGAGTTCGCGGAGGGAGAAATCGTGGATAAGCAGATACATTACGTCGGACCTCGTGTGTTGAATTGCTAGGTTCTCAAACCAGAACCCGGACGTTCGTCGTTAGACAATATCCGGCAAGCACGCGACCAGTTTCGGTCGGTAACTAGTAGGCTGATGCCCAATCTGCGCTCGTTTTCGGTGCAAGTAATGCTCGCTTGAGCACGTTAGATGGTCAGATGGTCAGGTCATGTCAGTGATCTCAATCTCGCGGTCAGCGGTTTCATCTGGAGTCTAGACCAAGGGGCACTTAGACGCAAGGGTCAGCTATAGGCGGCACTCCAGCAGGTGGCGCATGAGATTGTGCTGGATCTCCTCGCGGGGGATCGCCGGGCTCCAGGGGTGTGTTCGGCCTTGAGTCGGCGCTAGGCCTGGTCGAGGGCTTCCGGGGCCATGGCTTGGTCAAGCAGGCGGGTCTTCATGGTCGTAGCTCCGGTGCGGTTGATATTGGGACTCGACCGTCCGTCCGGTTTCGGCATGGGGAATTGGCGCAACGGCAACGGCCGGTATCCGTCGTCCAGGACCTTTTCGTGAAACGGCGCCAGACGAAAACTGGCACCGTACACGAGAGCAGCAGGCAAGTCACAATACCTTATTGAACGCCCCCGTAAACTATAGTGACGAGTTGGTCATTTTTCAAGTTAATCGCCGCAGATCGTTCATTGGCTGTCTTCCCGCTCAACGTCGGCTGGGTGTCGGTAGGCAGGTATTGGCGTGACGTAGAGCAAATGCCATACGACTCTACGCCGTCGAGTGGCTAGAGCGCAGAAAATTGCTTTGCCCTCCAATCCATAAACCGAATCTGCCCCGCCCCCACCCCCACCCCATACCCCCGCGGCTTGCCGCCCCCCTCGATCTGATAGGGCTTGCGCCCCAGACCCAGCGCGGCGGGCAGCTTGCCGTTCAAGCGGGACTTGACCTCCATGAAGAAGGCCGCGTCCATGCCGTCGGCCAGGCGCGCGGCGGTGCGCTCGTCATCCCCCATCTCGCCGAGCACGGCGCGGTATTCGGCCAGGTACTCCACCGCATAGCCGGGCTCCGGGTAGCCGTCCACCGGGCAGCGCAGGGGGGCGTCGCCGCGGCGGCGACGCCGGGCGAACCAGCCGATGAAGGCGAGTTGGGTGGGCGGCAGCCGCACCTCGCGGCCGGCGGCGCGGATCAGCCGGCCGGGGTAATCAATGATCAGTTCCGGGGCGCCGAGCCCGGCGCGGGCGGCGGCCACGGCTTCGCCGAAGCTCGACTTGCCTTCCAGCAGGCCCGCGGGCATTCCGTGGCGCAGCGAGACGAAGGGGATCTCGGCCAGGCTGACCTGCGCCTGCGCGGTATCCGCCAGCTTGTGGTCGCGGGTCTGGATGATGCGGCTGTAGGGGGTGGGGTAGAAGAAGTCCCAGGTCGATTCGAAGGGCTCCGACACCAGCACATGCGACAGCCGATCACCCGGCCGGCCGAACAGCGAGAGTGCATAGCCCAGGTAATAGCCCATGGTCTTGCGCCCGCCGGCGATCGAGGCATGGAGTACGGTCGTGGGGTCGGCGGTGAAACGGCGCACCAGTTCGGTGAGTTGGTCGGCCGCCTGGTCGTTGTCGGCCGGGGTGCGGATGTCGGACAGCGGTGTTCCCGCGGCGTCCTCCAGAACATGGATGTGGGACTCGGTGAAGGCGATGGGCGGCAGCCCGTAGTCGGCGATCAGCCGTCTGAACCACGCCAGGTCCGCCGAGAGCAGGCTGTGGCGGGCGCGCTCCGCGCCCTCGACCGTGGTGACGAGGTGGACCTCGGTCGGCACCCAGGGGATGGGTGCGGCTACCGCGAGGGCGTATAGGGTTTCGGTCACGATCTGCGGGGAGAGCCCGGTAGCCGCGAACAGAATGCGTCGTTGGGGTGCGTCCTCGTCCATTCTCCCGTCCATTGTTTTGTCGTTGTCGGACATCGTGAATCTTACCTCATTGGGGCTAGTGAAATGCAAGTGTGCGTGGTGCCGCGCCGGTTGCCTTGATCATCGCTCCGCTCAGCGATTCCCATTTGGAGTCCAAGGCTTCAGCCTTGGCCTGTGCCGCTCCAAGGCTGAAGCCTTGGACTCCAGTCGGCCGGTGCCTCGGCTGGCCGCAAGTATGATCAAGGCCGCGTCGGCGGCAGCCCGTCCGGTCAAGGGCCGGAAGCAGGCGTCCCGTGTTGGCGCGGCCCGGTGTTTCTGCGTCGGCAGCTTGCGCGTGGGCGGCGCTGGTGTCCGGGATCACAAGCTTGTCGCACCCCCGCGGCCCTGCCGGATGGCTTCACCATGGCTCCGTCACTCAACCGATGGAGACCCACCCCATGCCCCTGACCGGCTTCTTTCGTATCACCTGGACTGTTCAACTCGCGGTAGGCGTGGCGCTCTTCGGCGTCTCGTTCTGGGTCGAGAACCAGGTCCTGCACGGCATCTTCGCCGCCCCGGTGATCGCCCTGACCTTGGCCGTCGCGCTGGAATTCGGCAAGGCCGCGGCGATCGTCTGGCACCGTTACCTCAGTCTCGCGGGCGACACCGCCTATCCGACGGCGACCCGCGTCTTCTCCGGGGTCTTTCGTATCGGCCTGGTGACCCTGTCGGTGCTGTGCTCGCTGCTCTACCTCGGGGTGCATCTGGATCGGCCGAACCTGGTGCAGGTCCGCGCTGCCGAGCTGACCGCCATCGACACCCGGCTGGCCGCCGACCTGGAGCGGCTCGACGCCCGGCAGGCCGCCGAAGTGCAAGCTGAAACCGAGCGCCGCGATGCCGAACTGACCGCGGCCCGCGCGCTCCACCAGCGCCAGGTCGATGCGTTGGAGACCCTGCTGCGTGCCGAGATGGACCGCGTCGTCGGCGGGGTCTTCAAAGGCCCGCGGTATCAGGAGTTGGAGCGGCGCCTGGAGGCCGCCCGCGCGGCCAGTGAGTCCGCGCTCGCCGCGCTGGCCGAGCGCCACCGGCGTGAAGCCGGGGCGGCTGCTGCCCGGGCCGACCACCTCGACACGGCCCGCCAGGCCCTGCATACCGAGGCCGACGCACGGCGCCGCGCCGTGCGTGAATCGCGCTTCGACCAGGACGACCGCACCCATAACCCGCTGGTCATCACCCTGATCCGCCTGGCCGCGGATGTGTTCGGCCGGACGGTGACCGCGCCCCAGTTTGCTTTCGCCTTGGCCCTCTTTCTCAGCGTCCTGGTCGAGTTGGGCATCGTGCTCGCGTTCGACACCATCACGCTGGCGGTCATCCCCGCCCTGGCCGCACAGCATCGGGAGGCGGTCCTCGAAGAGGCGCTGGCCGCTGAAGTCGAAGGGACCGCAGTCCGTGATGCGATGCGTCACCGCGAGGCCATGGACCGCGTGCGCCAGGGTGCCGACCGGGTGGCCGAGCGTGCCCAGGCACACCAGGCCGCCCACCACCGCGACGCCGCCGCGACCGACTGGCGCCAGGCCGCTTGACCCTCGGGGCCACAAGCTTGTCGGCACCGGTGCCGACGGCGCCCCCGCGTTACCTTGAGCCTCGACCGGACCCCACGGTCATTTTCGATCACCTGCAAGCAAGAACTGGAGCAACCCGTATGAATACTGAACACCTCGCGCTGGTCTCCGATCTGGATCACCTGCCGGCCGAAGCCACCCGTCGCGGCGACGCCGCCGAGCAGCAGATCAGCCAGGCGATCCGCCGTCATGCCGAGAGCCCATGGCCGGCCCTGCTCAACCGCGGCGAGTATCGGCTGGTGCGCGACCATACGGCCGCGGAACTGACGCTCGGCTTCGAGCACCGTCGCGCGGCGCTCGCCATGGCCCTGGAAAGCCGACTGCAATCCATCCAGGAGGCCTGCAATCACGTGCTGGTCACCGGTAAGACCCATTTGCGCCAGCAACGGATCGACTACTTCGGCGAGGTTTATCGCCAGCTCGAGGCGCGCATGCAACAACTCGCCGACAGCTTCATTGCCGATGCCGACGCCCGCTACGCACGGATCGACGCGATCCGCAGCGAGCACTTGCGCACCCGCGAGCGCGAGCGCCAGGAAAAGAGCGCTCAGGATTTTCTCAATACCCTGGATCGGCTGATGGATGAGTTCCGCAGCATCATCAGTGAGGGGGTGGAGCGGCGCCAATAGGGCCTGAATCATAAACCCGGCCACCGCGTGGTCTGCACGGTCGCCGGTCCGCGCAGCGGACCCTGCAGGTCACGGTGTTACCGTAGGGTCCGCTGTGCGGACCAGCGGCCTCGCTGTCGGTGCGATGGCCGGGATGATGATCAAGGCCGCGCCGCGGACCCGGCCGCTTTACTGAATCGGATACCGAGAGACCCTATGGCTCGCAAACCCGTCGTCATCGCCTACGACATCGTCAGCAACAAGCGCCGTCGGCAGGTCGCCCGCTGCCTGCGCACCTGGCGCCTGGACGGCCAGTATTCCTTATTCGAATGCCGCCTCAGCGCGGCGGAGGCCGATGAACTCTTTATGCAACTGGTGGAACTGATCGACCCTGACGAAGATGCCTTGCTGCTCGCCTGGATGGATAACACCCGTACCTCGCGCCCCATCACGCGCTGTGCCCGCATCGGTTTCCAGGCGCCCACGCTTTATCTCGGCTGAGGTCCGCAACCCATGACCCTTCCGCTCAAACACTGGTACCTGATCGCCTATGACGTGCGCGACGCCAAGCGTCTGCGCAAGGTCCACTATTACCTGCGCAAACAGGCGCTGGCGGTGCAGAAATCGGTCTTCATCATCCACGCCGACCTGGAGACCCTGGCCGCCGTCCAAGACGGATTGCGCCGGCGGGTGGTGGAGCGCGACGACGATCTGCGCCTGTACGCCATCCCCGGTCCGGCGTCGCTCTGGGCCGCCGGCCAGCAGGCGCAGCGGCTGGCCGGGCTTTATGGCGGCGATACCGACACCCAGGGCGCCCGTCCGGGCCGTCTGCGGCGTTGGTTCAAGGGCCTGTTCGCCCAGGAGGCCGCATGATCCTCGTCGTCGATCACCGCGATTGCACCCTGCGGCATGACAACGGCTGCGTGCGGGTGGAGCAGGCGGGCGAGAAGCCGCGCCGTGCCCCCATCGCCCAGCTCGAACTGGTGGTGGTGTACGGCAACCCCCTGGCCGAGACCGCCCTGTGGCGGGCACTCGCCAGTGCCGGCGTGCCCACTGTCATGCTGCCCGCGCGCGGCCAGTCGCCGGAGCGCAACGGCCCCGCCGTGCTCGCCGGCGGCATCGCCACCCAACTGCCGCTCCGCCGGCTCCAGCACGGCCGCGCCGCCGACCCTGCTGCCGCGCTGCATCTCGCCCGCTGGTTTCTGCGCCACAAGCTCAAGGGCTATGACCTGCCGCTGATCGCCCTGGCGGCCCATCACGGCGCCGCCCCGGTGGTCTGCGCGGCGTTTCGTCAGCGCCGCGACCAGGCCCTGACCGCGCTGACCGCCGCCACCGATCTGAACACGGCGCTGGGTGTCGAGGGTCAGATCGCCCATGCCTGGTTTGGCCTGCTCGCCCAGGTCATCAACCCCGCCTGGAACTTTACCGGCCGCAACCGCCGCCCGCCGCGCGACCCGGTCAACGCCTTGCTGTCGCTCGGCTATACCCTGGTCGGCACCGAGATCCATCAGGGCGTCATGGCCCTGGGACTGGACCCCTCGCTCGGGTTCCTGCACCAGACGGTCCCCGGCCGCGAGTCCATGGTGCTGGACCTCACCGAGATCTTCCGGTGCGGGGTGGACCATTTCGTCCTGGGATGGCTGCCACCCGCCGGGCCGCGGCAGACCGACTGGTACTACCGCGACACCGAAGGCTGTCGTCTCAGCAAGGCCGCCCGTCCCGGCTTCTTTGAAGCCTGGGCCAGGTACCGCGGCCGCTGGCCCTATCCGCTGGGCGATGCTGCTCAGCCCGAATGGCCGCACGGCACCCTGCGCGAACAGATCCACGGCTGGATCGAACGGCTGCGTGCTGAAATGAAGGCGATGGACGAATCGGGGTAACCCCCGCTCTCATCGCGACCGTCGCCGGCGAGCCCCATGCGGCACCTGATGCTCGCGGAGGCCCCGCGGCGATTCAGAGGAGTAAAGATCCCGATTGCGCACGCGTGCACGATCCGTAGCGGCTGTAGGGTCCGCTGCGCGGACCGTCGGCTGCGCGGACCGTCCGCGGCCGACCGAAACGATGACCAAGGCCGGGGCGGGTTTCAAACCCGCCCCGCCCGTCCTTGATCCCGCTTCCGGCCACCGGTCATCGTAGGGTGGACAAGCGCAGCGCAGTCCACCAACCGCAGCGCGGGATGCGGCGGCTGCGCCGGCGCTTGTCCACCCGCCGGCCGAAACGACGATCAAGGCCCCGCCCCTTCAGCAGGGGGGGCTTCCGAAATCAGGTACGAAGGGAATAGATCCTTATCCCGGCAATCACCCAAGACCCACCTGGCCCAACCACAACCGCACCGGAGCCAAGACGATGAAAACCAGCCTGCTCGACCAAGCCATGGCCCCGGACGCTCTCAACCAGGCCTGGCGTCGGCTCAAGACCGAGCATACCCCCTGGAGCCCCGCGATCCCCCGCGAGGAACTCCAGCACAATCTCATGCGCCATCTGCTGGAGTGCCGCCAAGAGGTCCTCGACGGCGGCTACCGTCCGCTGCCGCTGCGCCAATTCCCCATGCCGAAGCCGGACGGTCGCATCCGTGTCATCACCGCCCAGTATCTCAAGGACAAACTGGTCCAGCGGGCGATCCTCACCGTGCTGGAACCCCGCGCCGAGCGCCTCTTCCATGATGACAGCTACGCGTATCGACCCGGCCGCAACGTCGAACAGGCCCTCGCCAAGGTCCGTGAACGCATCCGCATCGGCCAGGACTGGTTAGTGGATGCCGACATCGAAAAATTTTTCGACTCGATTCCGCATCGGCCCCTCCTCAGGGTGCTGGACGACTTCATCGATGATCGCGGCGCCATGCAACTCATCGCCCGCTGGCTCGACCAGGGCGCCCATGTGAAAAGCCTGCTCAGCACCCCGCGCGGCATCGCCCAGGGGGCCATCCTCTCACCACTCTTCTGCAACCTCTATCTGCACGGGTTCGACACCGCGTTGGACCGCGCCAAGTGCGGATTCGTCCGTTTCGCGGACGATTTTCTCATTTTCGCCGTTACCGCCGAGCAAGCCGAACAGGCCCGGGCCTTCGCCGCCCGCCAACTCGACCGCTTAGGACTGACCATCCACCCGGAAAAAACCCGTGTCGTGCGCAGCAGCCCTGAGGTAACCTTTCTCGGCGAAACGCTGCCAAGCCCCGGCGCGGGGGTGCCGAAGGCGCCAGGCCGTCCCGCCCCCCGGCGCGTCACGGATCGGCGCCCGCCCGGCAGGCGGTGATCCGCCGCGCGGGGGAGGGGGGCTGAGTCCGGCCTGGATCGTAATCCCGGCCAGCGGCGTGCGTAGTCAGGGCTTCCAGCCCTGACCGTGTCAGGCCAGGATGGCCTGACTACGCACCCGGCGAGCCCAAGCGGCCGGAATCTTGATCGAGGCCCTGAGCCCCAAGAACGCCCCGTCTGACCCTAACTCGGAACAGCCGATTTGATACCTCCCGAAAACCGTTGTAAACTCTTGGCGCGGTTCGGGTTCTGGGACGTGCCAGGGGTCCGACACCCATACCTGATGAAGAAGGTATTGAGACGCGGAGGACTGTTCCACCCGGCACCAACAACAGTCCGACACCCATACCTGATGAAGAAGGTATTGAGACCGTTCGTCGTAGCGCGGTTCGTGCATGGCGTCTCGTCCGACACCCATACCTGATGAAGAAGGTATTGAGACGTTGACTTCGGTACGACCGCCCTGATCACCATCGTCCGACACCCATACCTGATGAAGAAGGTATTGAGACTTTCGCCAGAAGAGGGGCGCAAAATATTGTAGCGTCCGACACCCATACCTGATGAAGAAGGTATTGAGACTAGCCATCCCGATCCTATCGGGAATCAGAGAATCGTCCGACACCCATACCTGATGAAGAAGGTATTGAGACCTCGTGCCACCCCCCATATCCAGAAGGGTACGGTCCGACACCCATACCTGATGAAGAAGGTATTGAGACTTTTCAAGGATGATTGCTTGTGCGGTCATTGAGTCCGACACCCATACCTGATGAAGAAGGTATTGAGACTCCTCCTTGGCGGGTTGGTGGAAGAACGTGAGCTGTCCGACACCCATACCTGATGAAGAAGGTATTGAGACCGCTCCTAGCAGACCGGTTACCCAGACTCTGCTGTCCGACACCCATACCTGATGAAGAAGGTATTGAGACGCTTGTTCCACCTCTTTTGTCCAGTCCTTGGGCAGTCCGACACCCATACCTGATGAAGAAGGTATTGAGACGCAAACCCATGGACTGCAACGACGACGATTCCGTCCGACACCCATACCTGATGAAGAAGGTATTGAGACTCTTCTGCCTGAGAGTCTTATTAAAGACCTCCTGGGTCCGACACCCATACCTGATGAAGAAGGTATTGAGACCTTGTTAGAGAGCTGGGAAGATGTAAATGATCTGTCCGACACCCATACCTGATGAAGAAGGTATTGAGACACAGACCCGACGCTGGCGAGCATCGGGTCTTACGTCCGACACCCATACCTGATGAAGAAGGTATTGAGACCGATCCTCATCGGGAGATTTGGCGGTGAGCCAATGTCCGACACCCATACCTGATGAAGAAGGTATTGAGACCCCGACTCGTTGTTGACGAGTCGAGATCTCACGTCCGACACCCATACCTGATGAAGAAGGTATTGAGACCCTTGATATCCCTCCAGAGGAAAGCAGAACCGCAGTCCGACACCCATACCTGATGAAGAAGGTATTGAGACAAGTCATCAATCGCGGACGGGTTGGCGGCCAATGTCCGACACCCATACCTGATGAAGAAGGTATTGAGACCGCGCCAGAGAGATCTGGGCGCCGAAGACCTTGGTCCGACACCCATACCTGATGAAGAAGGTATTGAGACCCGTCCGAACTGGACGGAAACCGGAAGTTTTGCGTCCGACACCCATACCTGATGAAGAAGGTATTGAGACAGATGTGAACGACCGGAAAAGATGTGTGAAGCGTCCGACACCCATACCTGATGAAGAAGGTATTGAGACACCATGTGGGTTTTATGGAACAGTAAAACTTTTACGTCCGACACCCATACCTGATGAAGAAGGTATTGAGACGACATCTTCGGGGTTGAACACCCCGAGATTCTCCGTCCGACACCCATACCTGATGAAGAAGGTATTGAGACACCCCACGCGGAATGCCTGACACCCACTTTCGTGGTCCGACACCCATACCTGATGAAGAAGGTATTGAGACCGCACTTGCGACTGCTTTCATGTCGCGTAACGTCCGACACCCATACCTGATGAAGAAGGTATTGAGACGGTTGTTGTGCGTGACATCATCTTCCACCAGGTGTCCGACACCCATACCTGATGAAGAAGGTATTGAGACAAACCCCAGCATACCGGTTACCAGCACCTTGAGTCCGACACCCATACCTGATGAAGAAGGTATTGAGACTTTATGTTTTCTACATGGAAGTAGAATATTTCGTCCGACACCCATACCTGATGAAGAAGGTATTGAGACGTATCTCGCGTGTCGGGATCGGGAACACATCTCGGTCCGACACCCATACCTGATGAAGAAGGTATTGAGACAAGCCCTTCGCGAGGATCTCGCAAAGAAACTAAGGTCCGACACCCATACCTGATGAAGAAGGTATTGAGACATTATAGATTAGGCTTTTTGACAGCCCCGAAAGGTCCGACACCCATACCTGATGAAGAAGGTATTGAGACTCTCCGGAGGGGTCTTTAGCAGGAAATAACCCGTCCGACACCCATACCTGATGAAGAAGGTATTGAGACCACTTGGGGTATCCCTTCCCCAGAGACAGCACTGTCCGACACCCATACCTGATGAAGAAGGTATTGAGACACTGAGTTCAGCTCTTCCGCGGGTCAGTGGCCTGTCCGACACCCATACCTGATGAAGAAGGTATTGAGACCCATGACCACTGATGATCCCCCTCATCTTGAGGTCCGACACCCATACCTGATGAAGAAGGTATTGAGACGAGCCCACGAGGGCGAACCGATTGTGGAGAGGTCCGACACCCATACCTGATGAAGAAGGTATTGAGACTCGCCAAAGCCACCATTCATGTTGCCGGCGGTGTCCGACACCCATACCTGATGAAGAAGGTATTGAGACGTTGTTGCTGCGCAAGCATCATATCTCGTCAGGAGTCCGACACCCATACCTGATGAAGAAGGTATTGAGACACGCCAGGTCTAGATGGTGATGCCGACCATCGGGTCCGACACCCATACCTGATGAAGAAGGTATTGAGACACAGATTTTTTTACAGGTGTCCGTTTTTATGCGTCCGACACCCATACCTGATGAAGAAGGTATTGAGACGCCACCACGGTGGCGAGGGAAATAATCTTGGCGGTCCGACACCCATACCTGATGAAGAAGGTATTGAGACTGGTGAGCATAACGTCAATCCTCATTGTTGTGGTCCGACACCCATACCTGATGAAAAAGGTATTGAGACTGTACCAATCCGTCCGCTATGCTTTCACAAGCGTCCGACACCCATACCTGATGAAGAAGGTATTGAGACTCGGGATTCGTGATCGGTCCGCGAAGGTGTAGTGTCCGACACCCATACCTGATGAAGAAGGTATTGAGACGGAATTGCAAGGACGATATATGATCCAGGCTTTGTCCGACACCCATACCTGATGAAGAAGGTATTGAGACCGAAAGATCGGAGCGGGCAGATAAGCCTGCAACGTCCGACACCCATACCTGATGAAGAAGGTATTGAGACCAATAGAACAGCGCAGACCGGGGGGTTCTGCGCGTCCGACACCCATACCTGATGAAGAAGGTATTGAGACCAGTCCGATGCCGAGTGACACGGCGATGTCACGAAGTCCGACACCCATACCTGATGAAGAAGGTATTGAGACGGTTGTTCCTGAACCATATGCATATCCCAATGGTCCGACACCCATACCTGATGAAGAAGGTATTGAGACGGGGATCACCGGTAGTAGTAGTAGTGATCGATTGAGTCCGACACCCATACCTGATGAAGAAGGTATTGAGACCGATCAGGACGACCAAGGAGGCAAGCGTAGCGGGTCCGACACCCATACCTGATGAAGAAGGTATTGAGACTTGTGTTGCGACGCTCTACGTGGCTGAGCTACGTCCGACACCCATACCTGATGAAGAAGGTATTGAGACCGTTTGTAAACTCCTGGCTTTCAAATTGACAGCCGTCCGACACCCATACCTGATGAAGAAGGTATTGAGACCGCGCTTGCGGAGCTCCACCACGAGTTCTGCAGTCCGACACCCATACCTGATGAAGAAGGTATTGAGACGAGGAGGAGGATCCCAGAGGGATCGGCGATCGTGTCCGACACCCATACCTGCGCCACCGCCCGCCGGACTTTCACGGCAACCTACGATGCTGATCGCGAATGATGCGGTTCGTGCCTGACACTGGCGGCGAATTTCCCGTCCGCGGAGTCTGGAAAGAACGTATCTTCGACCAGACGCTGTCTGATACGCGGACGGAGTTCGCCGACCTGGCACCGGAAGCCCTCCAAGACCTGATCAACGAAGCGACCGAAGCGGTGCGCAACGAGACGCGGAGACCTTGGTCGTCGCATCGACGAAAGCACGCTGAATATGGAACTACGGACGGTTAGGGGCGACTGAAGTCGCCCCTACATTGCGTCCGACGCCCCTACAACCTGTGCGGATCCTGCAGGCTCGGTAACCGTTCAGACCCCCTCCCCGGAGTCTGCGTACGCGAACGACGCAGCAGGGGCTTACGATGCTCGGCGGCCTAAACCTGATGGGGGGGCTGAACGTCCGGCATCCGGTCCGGTGGATAAGCGCCAGCGTTGATCGTGCCGCGCCAGCGGTTCTGGTGACACCGCTCCAGCGGTGTCACCCAGGTCTCCGCCGCTCTGCGGCGCGGATTGACCAATGTCCGTCACGGCCGACGCCCCAGGCTTGGGGCGCAGAGCGCCTGCCAGATGCGCGACACCGCAGGAGCGGTGTCGCGAGTGCGAATTCGCCACCAGTGCCCGTTCCTCACCGCATCCTACGGGAAGCCCGGCTGATCAGCGGGCAACTTGTCGCCGGTGACGACTAAGGGGAACTCCAGCCGGCCCTCGGCATCCATCTGCTCGACTTCGATTGCCCCTGGCATCGCCTCGGGCCATCATGCTGAACTTGGTCAACTTATTTAGCAAGTGCCATGCCATGAAAGTCGTCACCTACTCCCATGCACGCAATGCACTGAAGTCCTTGCTGGATACGGTTGTGCGGGACGCGGACGTGGCGATCATCAGCCGTCGGGATGCCGAGGGTGATGCGGTGGTCATGTCCTTGGATCACTACAACAGCCTGATGGAGACGCTGCACCTGCTGTCGACCCCTGCTAACGCCGAGGCCATGGCGCGCGCGATCCGGCAGGATCAGGCGGGCGAGGCGCAACCGCGGACCCTGATCGATGCGGACGGCGATTGACCATGCGCGGGATTCGTTTTGTTCCAGACGCCTGGGATGCGTACCTCTAGTGGCAACAGCAGGATCGCAAGACGCTGAAACGCATCAACCTCCTGATCAACGAGGCCGTCCGCGAGCCCTTCGCCGGGATCGGCAAACCCGAGCCCCTGCGCGGCAATCTAGCGGGCTACTGGTCGCGGCGCATTGACGACACCCATCGCCTGGTCTACCGTGCGACCGACACCGAATCGGTCATCATCGTCTGTCGCTCCGTTCAGTTATGGGGTAATACCTGACTCAGGCGTAGCGCGACGGATTCCTGAACCAGCACAGGCTCAAAACAAGTCTCGGGATAGAGGTAATCATCGCCCGATTCGTCGATGATTCGAATCATTCCGTGCCCGGCCTGCATGTCGATCACTTCATACAGGCGTCCGACATGGAGGTCGTCACCCGAAAGATCACCCAAGTCGTCTTTTTTAAGACAAACCACGAAACTTACAGCCATCGTTTCACCTTCATCTTGACCTTGCCGATACCGTGCGCCTCGTACCAGTGAACCTCCGCTCGTGCCGGAAGGCGACCCTCTACCCGCACCATGACCACACCTTTTTTCTTTTTCCAGTTTCCTGGCCCATACTGCTGACGCAATCCCGATAACTCCTGAATCCCAGTTCCTTCAGCAATGGTTTCAATATCGGTTATTGGGGGAACAATCTCTATCATCAATCATTCCCTGTGATTCTGAGCGTCGCTGTCATCGCGCATGCTGGGCGGGAACTGGATATCGAGGTCTGCGACCGAGCGTTTGCCTGAGTTGTCGGCGGTAGACCAGCGGTCGTCTTCGAGTTGCTTGAGTTGGTCGCGGTTCATCCTCGGAGTATATCAAGGATTCTGCTGACGAAAGTCGCTGGACCGCAACGATGATCAAGGCCAATTTTGGCCTTGATCATCGTTGCGGCCAGGCCTTCCGCAGAGATCCTGATGCGGAACATTGATCCGCAGCCCGGTAGGTTGGGGTGACGAAGGAACCCCAACGGCCAACGCCTGGGATCGTTGGGGTTCCTTCGTCACCCCAACCTACGATGCTACGATGCTCCAGCCGTGACGCTGCTATCGTGACCGCTTACAACACGGGCGCTTACAGCTATCGCAGCATTGCGGAGCACTTTTGAATCCACTTGGCAACGGTCGGTCGGATCGTTCGCAAAGGATTGCAACAATGCGAGCACTGACCTCGGCGGGTCCCCGAGAACTGACCCCGGTGGGTTCCCTGAGCCGTGGCCGAGAGTGGCGTCGCCCGAAACGAGGGCCGACCACCCGTTGGGAAGAACGCAGTTGATGCTAACGAAGATCGGCGAGACGCAGTGCCCACTCTGTGCAGGCCGCAATCAGGGATGGCGGGGCATTCGCGAGCGGCCTGTGTTGCGTGCAATGATCCGCAAGCACTGCGGCGGGTTTGGCGCGGGCATGCCCTGTCTTCAACTGGTTATAAGCCGTGGTTTCATCGACCGGCAGGCCGCTGAGGTATGCGATCCAGGTCTCGCTTTGGCGGTCGGTGCGATGCGCGCAGCCGATTGCCGTGCGTTCCAGCCGCGGGCGATCAGAAAGGCACGGGCAAAGTGCCAATGCGCACGATCTTCGCAGAGGATAACTGCGCGGACCTGTCTACTCATCGAAGACCCAGCCCCGCTCGACCAGTTGATCCATCGGCACCCCGGCGGCGCCGGCGCTCGGTTCGATGCGGCGCACCCGCGTCGGTGCCAGCGGGCCGTCGCGGTCGATCCAGTGCCCGGCGTCGCGTGCGAGCAGGTTGATCGGCCGGGGATGGTGAGAGATCAGGATGCCCTGCTGGGGTGGCTCGGCGCAGCGTTCGTCGAACCGATCCAACCAAGGGCCGATCTCCGGCAGCGCCAGGAAGTTCTCGGGCTCATCGACGCACAGGGTGGCGCCGCCGTCCGGCAGGCAGTGGATCAGTGTATAGAGCGCGATCAAGGCCCGCTCGCCATCGGAGAGGTCACCAAGGCGCCAGGCCATCCGTCGGCCGTCCGGTCCCTGCATCGTCGCCTCCAGGAGCTTAGCCTCGCCGGACTGGCGCAGGCGCAACACGTCGAAGCCAGGCAACACCTCACGTAGCGCCGTATTCAGGGCCATCACCGCGCCGGGCTGCTCCTGACTCAGCCAGCGGTACCAGGACGCGAAGTTGCCGAGCCGCGGGTCCGGGCGTGTGACCTCTTCGCGGGTCTCTCCGCCGATCAGCATCGGGTTCGGGCGCACGACCAGAAGGTTCCCGAGGCGACGGCGAAACCAGGTGAGTTGCGTGTTGTCCGGGCGCTCGTGGAGCGCGCCCACCCCGGAACGGGACCAGTCGAACAGAAAGTCGCCACCCGAGCGTCCGTCGTCCCGGAACAGCCGGGCGCGTGCCTCAGTTCCATTCACCGCGAACTCGAACAGCGCTTGCCCGTCGCGATGCAGGGTTTCCCGTTCGATGCGTACCCGCCGACGGTCCGGGTCGTGGGAGATCGTCAGCGCATACCGAAAGAGGTGGGCGTCGTCCTGCATCATATCGAGTTCGAAACGCTGCTCGAATCGTGTTTCCCAGGCGGTCAGGTCCGCGGAAGTGAAGCAGTCGTCGATGCGCGCTCCATCGACCACCAGGCGTCGCAGGCGTTCCAGCAGGTCGAAGATCGTGGACTTGCCGGCGCCATTTGGCCCCAGCAGCAGGACGATCCGCCCCAAGGTCAACTCGAAATTAACCAGACAGCGGAAGTTATCGGCGTAAAGGCGGCTCAGCATGGTCAGGGTATCCGAATGAATCGGCGGGACATGCCAGCACGGCGGCAAGCGCCGCCGCTGGCCCTGCTATAGTCGCACGATGGGCGAGATCCTGCCCAAGTGTGCTATTGACTCGCGCTGGCGGATGCGTTGGGCGATGCCGCGGTGGCTGCCGCGATGCTGCCTTTCGACCGGCTCTATCGGCAGGACAACGGCGAGTCGCCACTACAGCAGTTGGCCGCCCAACTCGCGCACGCGAT
>Ga0247842_10002367_pt1 | contig 28217 bp, 42 predicted proteins | sample LaCruzMarch2015__3_FD_192411 | JGI IMG/M metagenome (GOLD analysis project Ga0247842, IMG submission 192411) | Freshwater microbial communities from meromictic Lake La Cruz, Castile-La Mancha, Spain - LaCruzMarch2015_19m | ecosystem: Environmental > Aquatic > Freshwater > Lake | place: Spain...
AAAAGCAGACACCCTCAGCTGCGCCAACGGCGCATTCACCGACCCTGACTCCGACACTGAAAACTCAGGCGCAAGGTCCTTCACCTGGCACAAGAACGGCATAATCATCTCAGGCGAATCCGCAAGCACTCTTGCCCCCGCGCATTTCTCAAAATCCGACATGGTCTGGTGCATCCAGTCCTCCACCAGCGCAACCTGGCCCCTCTCAACCACAAACACTTCCAATAACGTGACAATCCTCAATTCCGCCCCGACAATCTCATCCGAAATCTCATTCGCAAACGCATCATCCGGCCACTCGTTCACCGCGAACGCCACAGCCAATGACCTTGACGGCGCTGAGGACATCGTTTTGACGGAAATAGGCGCAACTTCCGGGAACTGCAGTCCACTTTCCAATTCATCCTCTGGCAACGATTTCACTGCGGCATTCAACTGCACAGGCATTGCGCATTCTTCCGCCACAACCAACATCACGTTCACCGATGCATCCTCTATGTCTACAATCACTCTTCCTGCAGCCAATTCCTATCCAAACAACGCGCCCACCGACCCTCTCGACATATTTCCCAACGGCGGAGACACTTTTGCCGGGAGTGAAAGCAACAGCATTCCGATAAGCTGGGTAAACTCCACCGATGCGGATGGTGACCCGATCGCTTACTGGCTTTACTACTCCTCAGACGGCGGTGCAAGCTGGGGTCTGATTGCAAACACAACCGACAATCCATATTACTGGGGTTCTTCTGGCGCGCCTTCAGGGCAGGACTATCAAATCCTGATCTACGCAAACGATTCATACAACGTTTCAGGCAACCTCTCGTCCGCAATAAGCTTTGCAATCGAACACCCGGTGCCTGCGGGCGCGGCTCCTGGCGGCGGCAGCGGCGGCACCAAGCCAGCGCTTTCATACTCGTTCAATTGCACATCGGGCAGGCTCGAGGTTGCGGCATCCGCTCCGGCGGGAAGCAGGATTCCGGGGCTTTCGCTAAAGTTATTCCGAAGCGACAGGCTCGGCTTTGTCACCTCAACAACCGGCTCGGGCGGCGTTGCGGCGTTCGCAATCACACAAAGCGCGCGCTATTACGTCGAGTCGGTGGCGGCATCTCCTTATTCTGTCTCGTGGATAGATTCGTTCAGGCTTGATTTGTGTTCTGTGCAAATTCCTATCATTCCGCTGCAAAACAACACGACTCAAATAGAAGAGCCGGTCGTGCCGCCATTGCCTCTGCCACCGCCCGCGCAGCCAAACGAAGGCCAACAAGGCGGGTCAAGTAGCGGAACGTCTCCAAGCGGCGAAGCAGGGACAGGCAACATCGGGTCTGCCGGAACCGGCATCACCAGCGGTGTTTCAGCCGGAACAGGCGCATCCTCGCAACTTGAGGATGAATCACAGGAACCACCCGGCCATGAATTATTTGAGACGGCTATTCTTGTAGCAATCAGCGCACTTATGATAATCATTGCAGGCGGTCTGCTGCTCTTCGCCCTAAAAAGAAGAAAAAAGAAGGGGCTTGGGCGCTAGTTTTCACACCCGTGCGCAGTCAATCTTATTCTGTTTAATATACATTTATAAACACAAGTATACACAACAATTGCATGCGTTTCCACTTGGGCTCAAACCGCCCTTCAGAGGCAAAAATGGCGATAAAAATAGATGTCGTGCCATTCTCATCTGAAAGGAAGGTCAATCCCCATCTTGAGCGGGCTGCACTATTTGTGGAAAAGCTCAACGGCGGGCGCCTAAACAACGACCCAGGGGTAATTTACCTGCAGCCGAAGCAGCTGAAACAAAGAGGCATTTTCTATTTAGACACCAATAATGTTGGTTTTAGGCGCGATGCCACCGATACGATGGTGCACGAGCTAATCCATTCGGAAATCGACACGTCGCTTTCCTATCGCTTAGAAAAATGGGCACGGTATCTATTGGAAGGGCGGGCGGTTTTCGGAGTTCAAATATTCAATCAGACTTTCAACAAGGTTTTCGACAAGACTTCAAACAAGATAAATTCGTCTATCGAGTATGTATTCGCATCCGGCGTAGTCATACTTGCAAATGCCGTCGCCGCGATTCATTTCGCGGGTGATTGCATTGGGGGCGCCAGCCATCAGGCCATCTTATTTCAAGGCATATCCTTGGCGCTGCTTTTTTCCGCAGAGATTTTTATTGCGCTCAAATATTACTTCCCGCATGTGGTCAAATACCACCTGTTCGCCCTCTCGCTTCGCTCGCTTGCGGAAAAAGTCGGCGATCCGATAAAGGCATTCCAGATAAATACCCTCAGGCTTCCAAACACATTCAAGGAATTTCTCAAGGCAACATTTTTCCCGTCGAAATTCTACGCTGAAGAAATCGCGAAGGCAAAAAAAGAGCAGTGCACAAACAATTCAGTTCCAAATCCTGGTCCTTGAAACATAGATCGCGTTGTAGGTGCCCGCTTTCTCTGCAGGGGTCTTTTTCTTTCCGAGAAGATAATCATCCCCGCCTGACGCAGAGTAAATCCTTTTCGCAGCCTCTACTTTCAAGGCGGAGAGGAAGTTTTTTGGTTCAATTCGTATGCCCCCGCTGTTGATGGCCTGAGTTATTCCCATCTTCTTTTTTGATATCTGCTCTGCGGCATAGTCGCTTACGGTCACCACTACCCCTGGATTGTTCAGGGCATATGTCTCGAAGTAATACAGTTCGCCCCGCTTTGTCTCAACCCCGAACACACGGCCAGCAACATATACGTTCATGCGCTCGTCCCCAATGAGGACTTTTGCGCTCTGCGGTATCTTCGGCCCGACCTTTTCCTGGTAGTTTGCCAGAATCTCCTCCCGCGTCATGTTCATTTCGAAAGAATAGGCAAGTTGAAGAAGGACAAGCGCAAAAAATACCGCAAATGTGGCTTTCATGAACGTCATTTGCATTTTGATTAATATAAATCAGTCGGATGATTAAGATTGGTGGCGGTTGCCCAATATGGCGCCATGCTGCCACGCCCAAGAACCTTTTTAAACTCTTTCCTCTTTATAGAGCCCACTTCTTACTCAGCGGGTAAGATGACACTCACCGACACCCCTCCTTGCGAGGGAAAGACGCGCGGTGAATCGTTGCTATGCTGGAAAGCCTTTAAGCAACATATCAATTAGGGATATCGATGGGCAAACGTTCTGGACACAAGAAAGGGTCGGTTGCATTTCGCCCGCGCAAGCGCTCGCTCTCGCAGATGCCGACAGTCGGCTTCTGGCCGAAGCTGACCGAAAAGAGGCTGTGCGGCTTTGCGGGCTACAAGGCTGGCATGACCCATATAACTTATATTGATGACACCGAGGCATCAACGAAGGGGACCGAGGTGTTCGCATCCGCGACCGTGCTCGAATGCCCGCCCATTATGGTCTACGGCGTTCGCGGTTACAAGAGCGGCAACGTGAAAGGGGACATCCTTTCAAGCGATGAAAAAATCCTCAAAGAGATAGGGATAACGAAAAAGAAGGACGTGAAATTCTCCGCTTCCGATGTCGATGATGTTTTCGTTCTTGTTTTCACCCGCCCGTCCGCAACAGGCTTCGGGAAGAAGACCCCCGAGCGCATGGAAATATCGGTGGGCGGAAAAGACGCTTCTGAAAAATTGGAATTCGCGCTTTCGCTTTTAGGCAAGGAAGTCAAGGCAACCGATGTATTCAAGCCAGGCGAGTTCGTTGACTCGATTGCGATCACAATCGGCAAGGGCTGGCAGGGAACCGTGAAAAAATTCGGCACCGCGGTTCAAAGGAGAAAAACAACCGGCAAGCGCAGGCACATCGGCACGCTTGGCGCATGGCACCCTGGTTATGTGCAATACACTGTGCCAAGACCCGGGCAGATGGGCTACCACAAGCGCACCGAAATAAACAAGAGGATAATGAAGATGGGCGCGCCCTCCGAAATAAACCCGGCAGGCGGCTTCACGCACTACGGTGTCCTCAAGAATGACTTTATTCTGATAAAAGGCTCGATTGCGGGCCCGCAAAAAAGGCTTATCCGCCTTAGGCGCGCTTCCCGCAAGGGCACGCACGCAATAAAGACGCCTGAGATAAGGTTTGTCTCGGTGGCATCCAAGCAATAAGTGATTTTCATGAAAGCGCAAATTTACTCAATTGACGGAAAAGCCCTCAAGGAAGTCGAGCTTCCGCAGCAGTTTTCGGCCGAGGTTAGGCCGGACCTGATTTCCCGCGCGGCAATAGCCGACCAGACGACCCACTACCAGCCAAAGGGCAACGACCCCCGCGCAGGAATGGAAACATCGGCTCGCTACAGGGGACGGAAGGAGGATTTCGGCTCAGGCAAGAACAAGGGAACCGCAATCCGCCCGCGCGAGGTTCTCCCCAAGGGGCGCCTTGGAAAAGTAAAGAGAATCCCCTCTGCCGTTAAAGGAAGGCGCGCGCATCCTCCTCATGTCAACAAGATAATAATCGAGAAGATAAACAGGCGCGAGTACAGAAGCGCGCTCGTATCGGCAATTGCCGCAACCGCGCAGACAAGCACCGTGGTGCTTCGCGGCCACAAGGTTCCCCTCGCCCTCAAGCTCCCGATCATTTTCGAAAGCGCGTTCGAGTCCGTTTCAAAAACATCCCAGGTGCATAAAATGCTTGCAGCGCTCTTCAGCGCCGATTTGGAGCGCGCACAAGAGAGGAAGCTTCGCATCGGCGTGCGCGCCAGAAAAGGAGGCAAGCGCTATCCCTCTTCGGCAATAATAGTGGTTTCAAAGGATTGCCCGGCACTCAAGGCTTCGAGGAACATTCCAGGGGTCGACGTGGTGGCGGTATCCGGCCTTTCGGTTGAGAAGCTTGCCCCAGGGGCAAAAGCAGGCCGGCTTGCGGTCTACACCGAGGCGGCATTGGCGGAAATAGCAAAATTGTAAGTGATAAAATGGCTGTCATCCAATATCCGATAACAAACGAGAAGGCGATAGGCCTAATCGAGCTTCAGAACACGCTCACGTTCATTGTGGACAATTCTGCGACAAAACCCTTGATAAAAAAGGAAATCGAGGAGCTTTTCGCTGTGAAGGTCGCATCCGTGAACACGCTGATTTCGCCTTCCGGCAAGAAGCGCGCATACATAAAGCTGAAGAAAGGCTTCAAGGCTGACGATGTTGCCGCGAAGCTCAAGATAGTATAGGGTGCAATAATGGGCAAACTCCTAAAGCAGCAAAGGCGAGGGAAGGGCTCGGTCTCGTACCGCGCGCCGAACCACCGCTACAAGGCGGAACTTGCCTACCGCAGGCTCGAGGGGATAGAGAAGACCGGCGCAACAAGGGGACAGGTGGTCTCATTTGTCGACGACCCGGCCCGAGGCGCTCTTCTGATGGGGATAATATTCGAGGACGGCACCACAGGATTCATGCTTGCGCCAGAGGGAATCTCGGTTGGCCAGTCCATTCACACTGGTGCAAGCTCGCCTTTGGAAATTGGCAGCTGCCTTCCGCTTTCAAGGATACCTGAAGGAACGATGATATTCAACATCGAGATGGCTCCTGGCGATGGCGGCAAGCTGGTCCGCGCGCCGGGCTCATACGGGTCGATAGTTTCGCGTGAAAAAGACAACGTGTTCATAAAGCTTCCAAGCAAGCATACGCTCGTGCTACAGGGAACATGCAGGGCGCAAATCGGCGTCGTCTGCGGCGGAGGCAGGCTTGAAAAGCCGCTGATGAAGGCAGGCGCGAACTTCTACAAGAAGCACGCGCAGAACCGCAAGTGGCCGGTCAACCGCGGAGTTCACATGAGCGCCTACACCCACCCGTTCGGCGGCAAGCAGCACCACAAGGGCCGCGGCAGCATGACGAGCCGCAATGCGCCTCCTGGCAGGAAGGTCGGGCACATCGCAGCAAGAAGCGTCGGCCGGAAGAAGGCTCACGTGGAAGAGGCGAAGCTCGCCGAGAAAAATAACAAGTAGTTTTCATGAGGTTTTGTTTATGCCAAGAATCGAAAAATACCGCGGCAAGGAAAAAGACGAGCTCTCCAAGCTCTCGATAGAAGAGACGCTGCCGCTTCTGACATCCCGCGCACGCCGCGCAGTCAAGAGGGCGGTAGGCGGCAAGGCCATCAAAGTGAAGAACCTCATAAAAAAGGCGGCGAAAATCCGCGCCACCAATCCGACAAAAGTCATGCGCACGCACCTTCGCGAGGCAATCATAATTCCCGAGTGGCTTGGAATGACATTCGCGGTTCACGACGGGAAATCCTGGAAGAGCGTGTTCATCTCGGTTGACAAGCTCGGGTACCGCCTCGGCGATTTCGCGCACACCACTGGAAGGGTGCTACACTCGGGTCCTGGTGTCGGAGCAACGAGAGGCTCGAAGTTCATACCGCTCAAGTAAGTGATTTTCATGGAGTACGCATACCAGCCAAAGAAAGGGACAAAACCCCGCATTGCGCGCGCAAGGCTTACTGGAATAAACGCGTCCTACAAGGACCTGTGCGAAGTGTGCAGGAACGTGCGCGGCAAGGACACCGAATGGGCGCTCACATTCCTCGAGGAGGCTTCGGTCGGCGACAAGGCGATTTACTTCGTCCGCCACTGCAAGGGCAAGGGCCACCGCCGAGAGCTTGGCGGGAAGAAGGGAGGCTGGCCGGTGAAATCCGTGAAGTTCGTGCTTTCAGTCCTCCAAAGCGCTGCGGCAAACGCAACCAAGCTCGGGCTTGGCAACACCAAAGTATCCCATATAATCGCGAACAAGCAGGAAATGTTCCCGCGCATGTCGCCCAAAGGAAGGCGCATCAGGCAGGACTTTGAAACGGCATTCATAGAAATAGTTCTTGAGGAAGTTCAGCAGAAAGCCGAAGCCCCAAAGAAAGATGAAACGAAGGCCGCAATGCCAAAAACCGAAGTGAAGGCAACCGATGCGGCAAAGAAGGATGAGCCAAAGACAGACGCTTCAACTACGCCTGCAAAGAAATCCGAGCCGAAGCTGTCCGAGGCAAGGCCGAAGGCGCCATCGCAGCTTGAGAAGCAGGCGCCGCAGAAACAACATTCATTGTAGAAACATAGAGATGTGAAAACATGGCAGACAGAACCAAGGTTGAGGAAAAGTTCATCGAGGACGCAATCACGCGCTACCGCGTGTCCAAGTTCCTCGAGACCGAGCTCGACCGCGCGGGATTCTCGCGCGTCGACATCCAGCGCACCCCCATGGTCACGCGCATTGCGGTCGAAGTCACAAATCCAGGGAGGGTCATAGGCAAGCGGGGCAAGAGCATACAGGACCTCACGGACGCAATCCACAAGCAGTTCAAGATCGAAAACCCGCAAATCTCGGTTATAGAGGCGACGAATGAGAACCTTGAGCCCCGCCTTGTGGCAAAGAAGATATGCCGTTTCATAGAGATGGGCAAGAAAATCCGCGCCATACTCCATGCGGCGCTTCGTGACACGATCCGCGCAGGCGCGCTTGGCGCCGAAATCGTGGCAAGCGGCAAAATTGCAGCCAAGGGCGGCCGAAGCAAGCGCTTCCGCGTGATGTCTGGCTACATTCCCAAGGCAGGCGAGCCGGCAAGGCTTGTCGCAGTTTCCCATGTTACTGCCTACCCCAAATCGGGCGCAATAGGGGTGCTTGTGAGAATAGTCCTTCCAGGAACAGTGTTCCCGGACAAGGTCGCAGGCTCAAAGGCGGAAATTCCGAAGATCATCCTGGCTGCAGCGGACATAACAGCTTCAACGCCGATGGAAATGGCGCCAAAGGAAGTGATGAAGCCGCTTCACAAGAGAAGGCCGATGCAAAGGCGAAGATAACCGGTAATTATTATGGCAATACTGAAGAAGACAAAAATGCGCGAAATGGCGGATGCCGAGCTGCAAGCCAAGCTCTTCGAGTTCCAAAAGGAGCTCAATTCGGAGCGCGGGCTTCTCGCATCGGGAGGCAGGACTTCGAATCCGGGAAAGCTGCGGGAGCTTCGAAAGTCGATTGCCAGGATAATGACTATACAGCAGGAAAGGAAGCTGGGCATCATAAGGAAAGAAAAAGCCCCCGGCAAGAAGCAAGAGGCGCCTGCCAAGAAGGATGAAAAGGCGACTGAGAAGAAGTAACTTGACAGTCATGGATTTCACAAAGATGGAATATATGGCAAGTGCGGCTGCAAACAGCCGCGGAAGGTGGAATAGTTGGCGGATATCTGTCCAAAATGCGGGCTAATAAAGGAGATTTGCTCCTGCGACATCCTCGAAAAGGAGGAAACGCAGCGCATCCGCGTGTACGCGACGAAGAAAAAGTTCAAGAAGCTGGTGACGATTGTCGAGGGAATCGACAAGTCCAAGCTCATTGACACAAGTCGCGAACTCAAGCAGAAGCTTGCATGCGGGGGCACGGCAAAAGAGGGCATAATAATCCTCCAGGGAGATCACAAGCGGAACATCAAGAAGCTCTTGGTGAACAGCGGATATCCCGAGGGGAGCATTACTGTTCTCGAAGGCCTCCAATAAGCCCGGATTTGATCGAATGATAACTGCGCAGAACATACGGCTGCACGAGCTCATCGGCCTTCGCGTGAAAGTCGCGCAAAGCCTCTGTATGCCCTATGAGGGCATGGCCGGGAGGGTGGCTGACGAGACGAAGAACACGCTCGTGCTCTGCCTGAAGGACGGAAGCGAAAGGCGCATCCCGAAAAAAGGCTGCGTTTTCGATTTCACCCTTCCTGACGGAAGCCGCGCTGCGCTTGAAGGCGACAAAATCGCCTGCCGGGCATACGACCGGCCGAAGAAGCTGAAGTGAAGTTTTTGGGAAAAATTTGCAAAATGGGATGTTTATGGAAAATCCAGGCAGGAAAGGTCCGATAGTGCCCCGCGGGCACACCCGAAAAGGGATAGTTGTCAGCGACCGCTCAAAGAAGACGGTCATCATCGAGTGGGACTCGCTAGAGGCTTTCCCCAAGTACGGCCGCTTCGCAAGAAGCAAGTCCCGCCTGCCGGTGCACAACCCCGAGTCAATCGGCGCAGGGCTAGGCGACATTGTCGAGGCTGCGGAGTGCCGCAAGATATCCAAGACAAAGGCATGGACGGTCACAAGGATAATCAAGAAGGCTGTCGGAAAGGTCGTGATAGAGCGGCACGGCGGCCGCGCGCTTGAAGAGGAGGCGGAGCGCCTCAAGAAGGCAGAGGTAAAACGCGAGTGAACAAAGGTATCTTTATGAAAGGACTAGGAAGCAACATCACAAAAGGGCTCCAGACAGGCTCGAGGATGTTCTGCAGCGACAACTCCGGCGCAAAGATAGTCCAGATAATCGGCGTCAAGGGGGCGAAGGCGAAGCGCGCGATGTGCCCCAAGGTCGGCATAGCCGACATTGTGACTGTCGCCGTGAAGAAAGGCAGCGCCGCGATGAAGAAAAAGGTTCTCAAGGCGGTCATAGTCCGCCAGGCGCAGCACTTCCGCCGCCCGAACGGCGTGCGGATTTCATTCGAGAGCAACGCCTGCGTCATAATAGACGACCAGGGGCTTCCGGTCGGAACCGAAATCAAAGGCGTGATCGCGCGCGAAGTCGCGACCCGCTTCCCGAAAGTCGCGGCAATCGCCGCGGCGGTAGTATAGCGTGATTTTTATGGAAGAATCAATACAGCCCCGAAAGCAGAGGAAATACAGGTACAATGCGCCCATGCACGCACGCCGCAAGATGGTCGGAGTGCACATCTCGAAGGAGCTCCGGGCAAAGCTCTCAACCGGGAAGCGCAACGTCACCGTCCGCAAGGGCGACAGGGTAAAGGTGATGCGCGGGGAGAAAAAGGGGCACGCCGGCAAGGTGATGGAAGTGGACCTTTCATCTCTGAAGGTGTATGTGGAGGGGGCAAGCAGGCGGAATGCGAAAGGCGTCGAGAAGCTCGTCCCGATCGACCCGTCCAATTTGCTTCTCGTCGAAGGGGAGTTCACAAAGGACAGGCTTGCGATGATAGGGCGGTCTGGCAACAAGGGCAAGAAGGCTTGAATGGAGATTGAGTTGATATTATGTCCAAAAAAGGCGGTTCAAGGCACGTGGTTCGGATGCGCGCGAACAAGCGCATCGGGGTAGTGGAGCGCAAGGGCGTGAAATGGCTGCTTGCTCCGGCTCCGGGCCCGCACAAGAAATTCGAGAGCGTGTCTTCCGGAGTGTTCCTGCGCGATGTTCTTTGCCACGCAACCACGATCCACGAGGCAAAGAAAATACTCAACACGGGCGGCCTTCTGGTCGACGGGAAAAAGGTCAAGGACACAAAGTTCCCGATCGGGCTCATGGACGTCGTTTCAGAGCCGACCGAAAAGAAAACGTACATGGTGTCGCTCTCAGGCCCGAACCTCGTGCCAAAAGAGGTAACCGGAAATAAGGCATCCCGCAAATACCTCCGTGTCGCAAAGAAGCACACGGTGAAGGGCGGGAAGACCAACATCACGTTCCACGACGGCAGGAATTATCTTGGAGACAACCAGATAAAAACCGGAGACACCTGTGTGTTTTCGGTCCCCGGCTTCAAGATGGAAAAGCACATCAAGCTTGCGCCGGGCGCACGCTGCCTTGTGGTGGAAGGAAAGCACAGGGGGGAAATTGCAAAGCTTGAGAAGATAATCGAGAGGCCCGGGTCGCACGACTCCGAGGCGCTTCTCACCGGATCAGAGGGGGAATTCATCACGGTGGTAAAATACCTTTTCGTGGTGGACGACGAGTTCGCGTAGGGATCATGTTTGATAGGTGAAGAAAAATGGAAAACAAGATGCGGCAGACCATTGTTGACAAGGTCACGCTCAACATAGGAGTTGGCAAGGCGGGACAGGAGCTAGAGAACGCCAAGACTCTCCTTGAGCGGCTGTCCGGTGCAAAGGCGGTGCCGACGCACGCAAAAGTGAGAAACCCGGTGTTCCGCATAAAGAAGGGCGACATCATCGGCACAAAAGCCACGCTTCGCGGCCCCTCTTCAATCGAATTTGTGAAGAAGGCGCTCAAGGTGAAGGCGTTCACGCTTCCACAGAGGTCATTCGACAAGGAGGGGAATTTCTCGTTCGGAGTGCCCGAATACATCGAGTTCCCGGGGGCAAAGTACGACCCCCAGATAGGGATGCTCGGCTTTGACGTTTGCGTGACTCTGCGCCGCAGGGGTTTCCGCGTCGGCAAAAGAAGGCGCGGGAAGTCGAAGATAGGGCAGAAGCACCGCCTGACAAAAGAGGACGGAATCGAATTTGCAAAAAACGTGCTGTCCGCAAAGATCGAGTAGGAAAAGAGGTTTTGCATGGCTGAGAAGGAAAAGAAGAAGTCGAGGAAAACGCCGCCTGAGCACAAGTACCAGGGCAAGGGCATGCGCAAGTGCCGGTTCTGCAGGTCGGCGCGCGCTCTCATACGCTCCTACAACCTGCGCATATGCAGGCGTTGTTTCAGGGAAGTAGGCGAGGAAATAGGCTTCAGAAAATATTGATGTTGTATTCATTGAGGGATTTTATGGCGAACGACCCACTGGCAGACGCGCTTAACACCATCCGGACCCATGAGATGTCCTCCAAGGCCGCGTGCGAGGTGAAACCGAGCAAGCTTGTGCGCGAGACTCTGAAGATTCTCCAGCGCAAAGGCTTCATCGGAGACTTCGAATTCGTGGACGACGGGAAAAGCGGGTTCTTCAGGATAAAGCTCCTAGGAAGGGTGAACAAGTGCAATGCTGTAAAGCCGCGCTTTGCGGTCAAGAACGATGAATGGGGGCAATGGGAGCAGAAATACCTGCCTGGCGCAGGGTTTGGCATATTCGTGGTTTCCACCCCGCAGGGGCTCATGACGAATGACGAGGCACACGAAAAAGGACTGGGCGGCAGGCTCATAGCGTACGTTTACTAGAAAATCGACACAAGGACAAGGTAGATTGCGATGAAAATTGCTGAAGGGGCGAAACTTGCATTGGACGGCGCGAAGGTCACGGTTAGCGGGCCAAAAGGGACGCTTGTGCGCGACTTTTCCCACCCCGATGTCGCGCTTTCGTACAAGAACGGAGAATTTTCCGTTGCCGGCCCAAAGATGATGGCGAACACCATCGAGTCGCACGTGAAAAACATGGCGCAGGGCGTCGTATCCGGCTACAGCCGGAAGCTCAAGATACTCTTCTCCCACTTCCCGATTTCAGTCGAAGTGAAGGGCAAGGACATGCTGATAAAGAATTTCCTTGGCGAGAAGCAGCCCAGAAAAGCAAAGGTTGTCGGCCAGACGAAAGTCGAATCCAAGGGGCAGGAGGCAACCGTTTCAGGCCCGTCAAAAGAAGAGGTCGGGCAGACGATTGCCAACATAAAAAGCGCAACCCGCATCCGAAAGCGCGACTCGCGTGTTTTCCAGGACGGGTTCTATGTGATTGAATCTTGACGTGGTATTTATGGCATTAAAAAAGAGACCCCATCCGAAATTCCTCCGACCAAACTATGGCCGAAGCTCCAGGAGCAGGATAAAGTCGAGCTGGAGGCGCCAGAGGGGAATCGACAACAAGAAGCGCGCAAAGATAGCGTACATGGGGTGTTCCCCTTCGATAGGCTACGGGCAGCCTGCGGAAATACGCGGATTCCACCCGCGCGGCATGCCTGAAAAGCTGGTGCAGTCTCCCTCGGAGCTGGCAGGCCTCAAAAACACGCTCGTCCGCATAGCATCGGGCGTTGGGCGGAAAAAGCGCGAGGAAATAATCAAACTGGCCGAAGGGGCGGGCCTTCGCGTCCTTAACAAGGCGAAAAAGTACGCCCCGAAGAAAGAGAAAAGGGTGAAAACCGACAAGAAGCCGCAAAAGATAGAAAAGGCAAAAATTCCAGCTTAAGTGATATTTATGGCAATGAACACAGTCCGAAGGATTGCAGCCGAAATTCTCGGCGTAGGCCAATCAAAGGTAAAATTCAAGCCTGAGGCGGCATCGCGCATAGAGGAGGCGCTTACCCGCGAGGACATCCGCGCACTCATCGCAGACGGCTCGGTGTTCGCGCTCCCCAAGATGGGCGTGTCGCGCATCCGCGGCAAGAAGAAGCAGGAGCAGAAAAGGAAAGGCCGCCGCTTCGGAAGCGGAAGCAGGAAGGGAACGTTCGCAGCCCGCTCGGGCAAGAAGGACACATGGATCGCGAAAGTGCGCTCGCAGAGGAAATACCTGGTTTCCCTCATCAAGGAGGGCAAGGTCAACGAGGGCGAATCGCGCAAGATTTACCTGATGATAAAAGGGAACGCATTCAAGGGAGTGAAGGTCCTTGCGACATACCTCAAGGACAACAAGCTCCTCAAGTGAAAAAATATTTACGGGTGTTTATGTGGGACAGGCAACAGGACCGGTATACAAGGTGGCTTTCAGGCGCCGGAGGGAAAACCTCACGAACTACGCGAAGCGCCTTGCCCTGGTTAAGGGAGATAAGCCCCGCATGGTGGTCAGAAAGTCGACAACCGGCGTGACCGTGCAGTTCTTGGAATTCACGAACAAGGGAGACAAGGTAATCTCCGCGGTCCGCTCCCCGATGCTTAAGCAATACGGCTGGTCGCCCCGCTGCAACTCTCCGACAGCCTACCTTTGCGGGCTTCTCGCAGGCAAGCTCGCAGGAAAAAAGGGAGTCAAGGAATTCAACCTTGACATTGGCATGTATACTCCGAGCAAGGGGTCGCTTCTCTTCGCGGCGCTCAAAGGCGCGCTTGACTCCGGGCTTCAAAGCAACTATTCGAACGACATGATAACCGACGATCGGATAAACGGCGCAACAATTGCGAAGTACGCGTCGGAGCTGAAAAGCAAGGACGAGGCAAAGTACGGCAAGGTGTTTTCAGCTTACATAAAGGACAAGTTCCAGCCCGAGAAGATAGTCGAGGCGTTCAACGCCGTGAAGGGCAAGATATCCGCATAAGTGTGATGGTGACAAAATGGCAAGATTTGATCAAAGGCGTGGAAGGCGGCGCGATTCCGACGAGCCAAAGCCGGAATGGATTCCGAGAAGCGATATCGGACGGCAGGTGAAGTCCGGCCAGGTCACATCTGTCGAGGAAATATTCTTCCAGGGAAAGAGCATTCTTGAATATGAGATAGTCGATCATCTTTATCCTGACATGGTGGAGGAGACGCTCGAGGTGAAAAGCACGCAGCGCATGACAAAGAACGGCCGCAAGGCGCAGTTCCGCGCAATCGTGCTGGTCGGCGACAAGAACGGGCACGTCGGCATTGGGGCGGGGAAAAGCGAAGAGGTCAAGCCCGCAATCGAGTCTGCCATAAAGAACGCAAAGCGGAACATAATCGCGGTGCCGCTTGGCGGCGCGAAGAAGAACACTCTTCCGATAAAGGTCATAGGCAAGGCGGGAAGCGTTGAAGTGACGCTCATGCCTGCGCCGCTGGGCATCGGCCTTGTGGCAAACGACGTGGTGAAAAAGGTGCTCTCAAAGGCGGGAGTCAAAGACATAAGGAGCTTTTCGCGCGGCAGGACCCGCAACATATACAACTGCTCCATGTCCGTGATAAACGCGCTTGAGCAGCTCAACTCCATGCGCCTCCGCGGAGAATGGAACGCGCAGGGCAAGAAGGAAAAGGTTGAACAGGTGTCCTCATGAGAATCGCAGTGATAAGGCTCAAGGGAAAGTTTTCGCTCTCCCCGGATGTGAATGCGGCGCTTTCAAGCCTCAAGCTTGACAGGCTCTACTCGTGCGCGCTGCTCCCGGACAACACGGCGAGCCGCGGCATGATCCATGCCTGCAAGGACATGGTCTCCTACGGGCCAATCAGCAAGGAGGGCATAGCGCTTCTCCTTTCCAAGAGAGGCAAGACGCTTGAGGGCAAGAAGCTTTCATTGGCGAAAAAACCAGAGGAAATAGCGAAAATGGCCTCCGAAATAGACTCATCCGACAAGAAAATAGTCGAGCTTGGAATCGCGCCGGTTTTCTTCCTCTCCCCGCCAGTGGGCGGTTTCGGGAGCAAGAAGGAGACCGCCCCGTTCGGGCTTCTGGGCAAGAACGCTGAAATTTCAAACCTGGTAAAGAGAATGGCTTAGGTGTTCATATGGCAAGGCTGAAAAAAAGGAACCGCAAATTCTTCGGAACCCGCAACCACGGCAAGGGCAATGCAAAAAACCGCCGAGGCAAGGGAGGCAAGGGAGGCTGGGGCAGGGCAGGAATGCACAAGCACCGCTTCACCTACATCACGCGCTACGAGCCTGAATTCTTCGGGGTGCATGGATTTGCGGGCGTCCGCAGTGTGTGCTACAAGACAATCAACCTCCATGACATAGAGCAGATGGCGCTCACAGGAAAGCTTGAAACGCGCGAGGGAAAGCTCTTCTACGAATTCGACGGAAAAGTGCTCGGCACAGGGAAAATCACGAAAGCCGTAACCATCCGTGCGCTCGCATTCTCCGAGGGAGCGGAGAAGAAGGTCAAGGCGGCAGGCGGCAGCATAACCGCGCCCGAGCCAAAGGAAAAGAAAGTCGCGCAGGTTGCGAAGAAGTAAGGCTTCCTTTTTTTCTGATTTTTCTTAATTTTGATAAGGGTAGCGTGAGCGCTTGGAAATTATCTTTTTGGAAGGAAAGCTAACGGGCGTGCGCTATTTTTCCTTCAGCCTTTTGTAAATCCGTTTCCTATGGTCAACCAGCGTTACATCTATTCTTGAAATTTCGCGGTTTATTTCGGCAATCACGCGGCAATCCCCGACTCTCAGCCGAAAATCAGCCCTTCCCTCAAGCTTCTCGAAAAAGTGGAATGGGTTCTCTTTGGCATCAGAGCACTTGTCCATGATGCGCCTGCGCACCTCTTTTGGCAGGCCGGCAAGCCCCTCAATCGCCTTTTTGTCGTAAATGACCCATAACTCACAGGCCCAGCCTCTTCCTGGCAGAAGCCTCGTCCAAAAAGTCGCCGCTCTTTATCCTCTTTCTCGCAGCCTCAATCCGCTCCACTGCCTCGCGCGAAAGCTTGGGCTCCTTTTTGCAGGTGTCGGCTATATTCACTAGCTTCATCACCACCTCGTCATAGCTCTCGTTTCGGTACTCGCGGTAGCGGTCAAGGTGGGTTTTCGTCCTCTGGTGCATCCTGACTGTGCAGATATCCATATACATCACGCATACATCAGTATATGCGCACGTATTTAATCCTGCCTTTTCTGCCATGGGCAAAAGTGCCCCTCCGGCGCTTAAAAAGAGGTTTAGAGTTCCCTTCCGGTGGTTGCCAATAGGGAAGCCCCATCTCGGCACACGCCATAAGCGGCAGTCCATTTTCTTTACTTTCCTTTGAGCACTTTGTACGCCGTCTTCAACACGGCAAGCGCTAAAAGGACATTTTATATAATTTCGAAACCAATCAATGGCATATGGGCAAATACGCAACCGCGCTTTTCACAAGGCTTGCAATCATCATCATAGTTTTGCTTGGCGCAGCTCTTATTGCCGAGCGCGCACCTCCCATTTACGGGAGCGTTGCCATTTTCGCCCTGGTCGCGCTCATTCTTCTGTACTATCTTGCAAACTACATTGCCAATGGGAAGTTTTCGCTTTGGGTATTCGGAAAAATGAAGTCGCTTGGCTGGATTGCAGTAGAGCCAAAGCTGGAGCTGGCGCCTGGAGAGAAAATATTGCATCCTCCCTCGTCAGCATACATCCGATTCCAATGGACTTCCGCCATGTGCTCAGACATAATAATCACGGACAAAAGGGTAGCAGTCGGTCTTGTAGCCTACATGACAAAGGAGGTTTTCGGCGAGCTGAACCTCTGGCAGCGCGGATTGGACGGTGTGCCGAAGCTGAAAAAAAACCGTTCAACACCTCTAGACTCGCTCATGGTTAAAGGGGATTTTTTGGTGAAGGCGGCAAGCCTAAGCAAAAAAGGCGACAATGTGGAAATCACCATCAACCAGCACGGGATGGATTTCAAGACGATAATCTTCCACCACAGGGCAAAGGAGATATGCGAGATCCTTTCAAGATAATGCGCTGCAAGTTCCCCCTCCTAAAATCCCCCTGTGCGAGGATTTTATCCGGGCAAGCGTGCGCTGGCGTAAACCAATCCATTCATCGCACAAAATCCGTTTTCCTCAGTCGCTAAAAAATAGAAGAGGCGGTGTTTGCCGCCCAGACTTCATTATCTCTTCTTCTTTCCCTTTGATTTTACTGCTTTCTTTTTTGCTGCCATCGTATCACCTGTGCAACATTCTCATAGTGCATTTATAACCCCGCCGTGGCGCGCGATTTTTCACCCCGTAGAAAGCAGCCAACCAAAAAGGGATAGTGTTATCCCTTCCGTGATAATCAAAATCCAATGCGTTTTCTTCCTCCAGCTTTTTGTCCCATATAAAACATTCTGTCTTTTTTAGGATGGAGCTTTAAAAATGGGATTCGCCGCACAAGAGGCGCAAGGTGATTATGTTGGCAGGTATGATTTTGGCGAACAAAACGCTTCCGAAAGACATGGTTGGGGGGAATGGAAACTGTATATTCGGCAAGCCCTTTGACGGTGAAAAGGGAAAGCAGGCTTTAGGCTGTGCGGCAGGCGCTTACGGCGAAAAATGCCCGATTGGGGCGCTTCAGAGCAAATTCGGCCTGCCGCTTTGCGGAAATTACAATGAATGCGGCGCATGCCTGAAAAAAGAACAGCCCCGCTGCCGCTAGGTCGTGCAAAGCTGAGCCTGAGAATCGTGAAAAACAAGAAAAAGGGGGATTTGCCTATTTTCAGCAAAGCTAACAGTCGAATGCTAAAAAGCATCCTTCAGATCCAAAACCTAGATTTTCTTCACGCCTTTCGCGCGAAGTCCTCTTTCGCCGGACTCGACTTCATATTCCACTTCCGTCCCGACCGCAAGCGGAGCTCCGCCCTCGATCGATGAGGTGTGCACATACACGTCCTTGCCGTCGTCGCCGGTTATAAAGCCAAAGCCACGCTCGGTGTTGAACATCTTCACTTTTCCTTTCATTATATCACCACTATCGGTCTTCATCTTGATGCGCATAATTTATAAGATGCAGCCTGTCCTGCCAGATTAAACAGAGCTCACGCGGAAAAAGCGACTATCTTCAAGCAGGCGGGGAATTCGTGCAGGGCAGCATGATGGGCTTTGAGCCGACTTGTTTCTTGATAATCTCCACACCTCCGATTTTGACCGAATAGATGATATTCAGGTCGGCTACGTAATGATTTCCCATGGGCGTCAATATGTTTCCAAAATAGCTTAGATAGTTTTCTTTTCCGCATACTGATTTGAGTGATGAAGGGTAATTTTGGCTGTTTTCTGAATTCCAGTGAATGCGCGGGACAAATCCAACAGTTATCCTCTCACCGGGTGCAAGGTAAATCGGTTCTGTATATCCTTCTGCACCAACATACCACCCTCCAAATCTGGAAACATATCCACTATACTTGTTCCCCTCCACATCTGCAAAATACTGGTATTTCTTGCCATCATCATCCAACCCAAAGTGTTCAGCACTTCCGGTTGTGCCACTTACGGCAAGAAGCTGCACAGTTTCCCCTCCGTTGTTCTGCAGGACAAGGTAAACCTGCGGCAGGTCATAAGTTGTCTGATCCGTGCTCATCATGCCGTCCACCACGGCTATCGGGCTTGCGCTCCTCCAATATGCCTGCGTTTGCGCAAGCTGCGCATCTGACGCCATCCCGGGAAAAAAGCCAAGAAGCGCGATTGCCACTAGCGCGATTATCAAAACAACCGCGAGAAGAACGAGATATTCGGTGGCTCCTTGTCCCTTCAAGGTGCCTGCAATCTGCGAAGCCGATTCAATCGCGCCCTGTCCGCGCAGGGAACAATAAGTTGTCGCATGCAACTGTGTGGCGCCTTGACGCCTCATGCTGCAATAAGACAAATTCTTCATCATTATATATCCAATCCAAACCAATATTCTTATGGGTTTTCCTTCCTGACGACTTTTATCGAATGCCGCACCTCGATTATCGAAAATACTCCTCGCTCGCAGCTTCCAGCAAGGGATTTTGAAATCAAAAGCTCCGGTTTCTCGGTTGATTGCCCGAAATATGCGGCGGACATGTTTGCCGCAACCACATTCCCGCACGCAAGTTCGGTCTGGGTCTCGCACGGTGTATATAACTTAGCCAACACGGCTTGTCGGTATTCAGCGCTCACCCTTGAGTTTGCGCAAGGCTCGGCATCCCATCTTCCTGCCACGATTTCGTTATCTGTAGACAGATGGCTTGGCGCAAGAAGCGCAATCGCAAGAAAGGGAAAAAGGAGCTTAGGCTTCCAAATAAATGTGCATACGGGGTAGAAAAAGGCGGCAAAAGGCAAGGCAAGTAAAATCGGATTATCAAAAGGATACGTAAAAATCCCTACAACAAGCCAGGATGCTATGCCGATAAGCGAATACAAGACCCGCTTCTCCTTTGCAAGCAAAAACGGAACCAGCGCAAAAAAGGCGATGCTCTCGTAGTTTAGCGCCCCCCCATCAACCGCAGTTTTGAGCGCAGCAAATGAAAGGACAAGATAGGCGAATTTTTCATGGCCCATCTCCATCTTCGGATAAAACGCGGCACACGCTGTCAATGCCGTAATTATCAGCACGATTCCAAACAAGTCATAGTATTGCGGAAGGTATGGCAGAAGCGACCTTCCGCAATCGTAGTTTTCCGAATTTATTGGAAGCGGGCAGAAAACAGTTTTCAAAACGTGGATATGGTTTGCCTGTTCGCTTGTGTATCCCTGTGTGTCGAACGCAAAATACTTTGCCCCAAACTCCCCGTTTACGGATGAAACGAAAAAGGCATGCCCTGCAAGACCGAAAACTAAGAGAGCCGCGATTGATGCAGTTACGTGCCAGCCTGAAATCTTCCAGCCCGCCTTTTCGAAAAGCCCCTTGCTGAAAACAACCAGTACGACATAGAGTGCAAACGCATAAACTTTTCCATAGCTTATGCCGAATGCGAACGTGTCTATGAACGGCTTTGCCAGGCTTGGGGCAGCAAGGCAGATGGCAAGCAGGGCAAGCGCGGCTACTTTCTCCAAATCAGCCTTTTTGCAATGCGCGAAACAACATACCATAGAACCAACAGGGCTATTGCCATTTGCGGCGGCATGAATGCGGCAAGACCGATTAAGAAAAGATAGGTCAGGGCGCCCCTAAAAAGAATGCCTGCGGCAAGATACGGGTAAATCTCGCTTTCCTGCGCTTTAAATAATTTTGGGAAAAAGCAAAGCACCGTGCCCATATTCACTCCCGTATAGGGCAGCGCCACCAGCAGGGGGATATCCTGCAGTGGCTTTGCCTTGATGGACGGGATTGGAAGGGGGATTTTCCTGAAAATCAGCGACCAAAGCGGCATGCTTAGGACATTCACGGCGGTTCCTGCCATATAGATAAGCGGGTTGGTTATCCCCAGAGCGAAGCCTATGAACATCGCGCCCCGGTTCTCCACGAGCGGCACTGCGGAAAGCACCACAACTGCAAGCTCACCACCAAACATCCTTCAAACCTGCCAAATGCGCGATCACATTCGAGATGAGATGGATGAAAAAGGTTAAAACCATCATCATGGGCAAGTCGGAAAAGTAAAGCCCGCAAAGCGCAAGCCCCGCAGCCCCTCCGATGAAGAAATCCAGCTGGTCGATTGGCGGCAGGGGCAAGCTTTCCTTCATCATCATTCCTCTCTTCAGCATGCTGCTTATGTGCACGCCCGCAATCATGCCAAGGGCGGGCAAGACCAAAAATCCCTTTCCAAGAAGGAAATAGCCGGAAGCGCTCACAAGAACAATCAGCCCCGCGCCCATCCAAGTCCTGTTCTTGCCGAAAAGCCCTTCGCACACAGGCCTGTCCATCCGGTGCAGCTTTCCAAGAAGCCCGCGCCTCATCACAAAAAGCAGGCTGGCGTTTGCGAAATAGAGCGGAAGGGCAAGCGCCAAATCATCAAGCGTAATCATTTATCCAACACCCAAATCTCCTGCCTCAAGCCAAACTCCGCCCAATCTAGAACGGCGGTGTGTCGCTGCTGCATGGAATGACCAATGGCTTTGAGCCGACCTGCCTTTTTATTAGACGAATTCCATCGATATTCATCGCGTAGTAAAAAGCCAAGTTGTCAATCTCCATGCTCTTGCTTTCCTGCCCGGTGTCAAAATCATGGCAGACGCTTTTTGATCTATAACCATCTGAGCCATACGCAAGTGCGGAAATTCCAACAGTTATTTTCTCGCCCGGGGCGATGAAGGTTCTTGATGTATAAGGATCAGTTGCTCCTCCTCCCCAGCCATAGCCATGTGGCGAGGCAACATATCCGCCGAAGTTATCACCATATTCAACAATATAGCCATAACTGACAGAAAAGAACTGTATTTTGCAAGGCCATATTGGATTTTCAATATTACATTCCTCCATTGTTTGATCTGTATTTGGATAGCCAATTCCCAGAAGTTCTATGGTTTCCCCGCCGTTGTTCTGCAATGTGATTATTATCGCATTACCATAATCTGCCCAATGATCATTGTAGGTATACCCAATCCCTTCCACTACCCCAATCGGGCTTGCGCTCTGCCAGTAAGCCTTGGACTGCGTGGCTTTAGCGTCGGACGCCATCCCTGGGAAAAATCCAAGCAATGCTATTGCTACGAGCGCAATTATCAGGACAACCGCGAGTAGGACCAAATACTCAGTTGCGCCTTGCCCTTTTAAGAAAAAAGATTTCCACCGTGTTACAAGTTTTTTCACCATTGTATTTCCTCTAGAACGGCGGCGTATCGCTGCTGCATGGAATGACCAATGGCTTTGAGCCGACCTGCCTCTTGATTAGTCTGATGCCATCTACTTTCACCGCATAGTAGAATGTGGGCGAATCAAGTTCCATGCTTTTGCTCGATTGCCCTGTCAAATAATCATAGCAGAAACTTCTTTTTGATGGGGGGTAGCCGGTTCTTGCAAAAAGCCCAACGCTTATTTTCTCGCCAGGGGCAATGAAGATCTTTGAAGTATACGGATCATTGGTGCCTTTCCAGCCATCTCCTTTTGGCGGCGCTATATATGCAGAATATGCTCCGTCTCCAGCCAAAACTCCGTAATCTGGGGAAAAGTACTGTATGTGGCAATATCTATCTTGCGGATCGTTAACATTGCAATCTACACTAATGTCTGAAGGTTCGTTAGGGTAGCCTATCCCAAGAAGCTCAATTGTTTCTCCTCCGTTATTCTGCAGTGTTATTACAACTGCGTTTGAGGATTCCTGGTAATAATTCGTATTCATATGTCCAATCCCTTCCACTACCCCGATCGGGCTTGCGCTCTGCCAGTAAGCCTTGGACTGCGTGGCTTTAGCGTCGGACGCCATCCCTGGGAAAAATCCAAGCAATGCTATTGCTACGAGCGCAATTATCAGGACAACTGCGAGAAGAACCAAATACTCAGTTGCGCCCTGCCCTTTTAGAAAAGTGCGATGAGCTGCCGCAGGCAGCCACGTGGGGCATTGCCGCCTAAAAGACCGCATGATATGCCTTTCCTCTAGCTTAATATATAATTTTTTGCAGCAGGACGCCGATTCGCGAAGGTCTGCCCCAAACCTAATCGTATATAAACCTTTAATCTCCCAGAAGTGCGTTCTTGACAGACTACGTCAGTTGATCCCATGGGCAGCTCGCTTGATTTCCTAAAGCCGTTTTTGCATATCCTGCCTGAGGTCTCGCCGCCTCAGCGCCCGCCGTCCCTCCCGGAAAAGCTGTTGTGGACCGCGATAGCGCTTGTCATATTCTTTGTGATGTACCACGTGGTCGCAGTCGGCGTGAGGCCTGCAACGGCGAACTCCGACTTCCTCCAGGTGGTGACTGCGAGCAAAATCGGCAGCCTTATCACAGTGGGCATCGGCCCCATAGTGCTTGCAAGCATATTCCTGCAGCTTTTCGCAGGTGCGAAGATAATCAACGTAGACATGTCGGATCCAGACCAGAAAAAGACTTTCCAGGGCGCGCAAAAGATACTCGCGGTCCTCCTGTGCTTTTTCGAGGCGGCAGTATTCGTGATATTCGCGCGTGTCGCAATCGTCCCCATCCTGCCAGGGTTGGGCGAAGGGGTGCTTGCCGACGGGACGGTGAATGCGCCCTTCACGCAGGCGCTGGTCATATTGCAGATTGCATTCGGCTCGCTTATCCTCCTCTACCTTGACGAGGTGGTCTCCAAGCATGGGATAGGGAGCGGAATTTCGTTGTTCATTGCGGCAGGCGTGTCGATGGCGATAGTCGGAGGCGCAATCGCGATATTCACAGGCACTAACGGGGTCATAGAAGCCCTCTCTTCCGGAAGCGCCGAGGCGCTGCCGAACGCAATTCTCGCGCTCCTTCCGCTGTTCTTCACTATCCTTGTTTTCCTGGTGGTTTCCTATGCTGAGGGCATAAAGGTGGAAATCCCCCTCGCATTCGACCGCGCGCGAGGTTTCGGAAGCCGCTTTCCCATAAAGCTCCTTTATGTCTCGAACATACCAGTCATTCTCGCATCCGCGCTCCTCCTCAACGTCCAGTTCCTTGCGATCGGGCTCCAGAACCAGCATCTTTGCATAGGCGGCGAATTCGATTCCGCATCGCAGGATCTCAACAAGTGCCAAGGCGGCTTCGACCTTGTGCAGTCGATTGCTTTCGTGGACTCGAGCAAGCAGGTGCGCGACGGCCTCTTTTACATGGTCTCTCCGATTTACCGTCCGATGCAGGGGAACTATGGCGCCTATTTCGGGCATATAATAAACGGCACCACGCCAATATTCGGGATACCCGAGTGGGTGCATGTAATAGTTTACATACTCTTCATGATGGGGCTGTGCATCATATTCGGGCAGTTCTGGGTGGAGACCACTAACATGGGGCCAAAGGACGTCGCCGAGCAGCTGGACAAGTCTGGGCTTCAGATACCCGGCTTCCGCCGCGACCAGCGCGTTGTGGAGAAAAAGCTCAACGATTACATTCCATATATCACGGTGATAGGCAGCGCGTTCGTCGGGCTCTTGGCTGCGCTTGCCGACATGTCGGGCGCGCTTGGGACAGGCACGGGAATACTGCTGACAGTCGGCATTCTCTACAGGATGTACCAGGATTTGGAGAACCAGAAACTGTTCGACACCTATTCCGGCATCGGAAGCCTGATAGGAAGATAGGTGCATGCAATGATAATCGTGATGGGGCTGCCCGGTGCAGGAAAATCAACCGTGCTTTCAGCGGCTGCAAAAACGGATTACTCGCTTGTGAACTACGGGGACCTGATGTTCGATCTCGCGGCAAAGGAGGTCGGCATAAAGCATCGCGACGAGCTTCGGAAACTAAGCCCGGAAACGCAGAAGAAAGTGCAGGCTGCGGTCGGCGCGGCCCTTTCGAAAATGGACGGCAAAGTCATACTCGACACGCACTGCTCAATCTCCACGCCCAAAGGCTATCTTCCCGGGCTTCCATATTCCCTTCTCTCAAGGCTGAAGGTCGAATACCTGGTGCTCATATCTGCCCCCATCGACGAGATAATTGCAAGGCGGCAGTCGGACAAGACGCGCGTGCGGGACGCGGAATCGCGCGATTCCCTCGCCGAGCACGACTCGATGAACCGGTCGTTTCTCGCATCCTATTCATGCCTCACAGGCGCACCCGCGATGATAATCCTCAACCGCAACGGCGGCCTTGAGGCTGCGCAGCAGAGGCTGCTTTCGCTTCTTGCATGAGCGAACCTTGCTTGGCATTATGTTTGTGGTCCTATGGCGCTTTATAATTTCGGCTTCCAGGAGTATTTCGTCGTGCTGCTGCTTCTCGCGGCAATCTACGTAGTATTCTTCAATTTCGCCCAGGGAAAGGTGGGTGGCGCAAGGAACATCAAGGCGCTTCAAGTCGAAATGCGCGAAATCCAGAAGAAAATGTCTGACGCTGCAAAGAGCAAGGATGAAAAGGCGCTCAACGAGGCGATAAACCAGAACTGGAAACTCACAATGGAAATATTGGTGATACAAGTAAAGCTCATGGCGATAATCTTCGGAATCCTCATCCCCCTTTCATGGTGCTTCCCTTACGTGGAGCCCGGAACGGCGGACGACATCCATCTGATAATGGCAGACAACGGCTTGGCGTCCCATTGCGATGCGCTCGAAGGCGACGGCATCCATTCCGCATGCGTGCCAATCCCCCAAAACGCGACTTTCGGCGCATGGACAATCGACATTTTCCTCAAATCCGTAAAGAACGAAACCCTGGCGCGAAATGCGACCGCTCTTTTCTGCAATGGCGGAACGCATGAGGATGTGTGGCTCCAGTCAAGCGCCGTCTCGAACATATTCGATTCCATTTCTGGCAAGGCGCAATACGGGCTCAATATTTCGAACGTCACCGAAAAATGCGCGCCAGGCTCAACCCTCCAGCTTAGCGTGAAACCAACCCCTAAAATCCCCCCGGGCGCATATGTCGAGGCGACAGCGAACAGCGGAACGTTCCTTTACCTCGACCTGCCATTCGCAATACCTTTAATAAACATCCGCCGCATAATCGGCTCCTACGGAATTTTCATTTTCCTGGTATTCATGTTCAGCATGACATACGGGCTTGGAAAATCAGCTTACTTGGAACTGAAAAAGAGAATGGAACAAAAAAAGATCTGAGGTGAACTTATGCCGCTTCCAAAGAATCGTTCAACGTCTGTGCGAAGGGTGCCAAGGCGCACGCCGAAAGGCAGCACCATCCACTATAGCCGCAAGAGGTCCGGCAACAGGCATTCCTGCGCGCTCAGCGGAAACCCGCTTCAGGCTGTCTCTTCCGAGAAGGCCAAGACCGGGAACAGGCGGCCGAACCGCAAGTTCGGGGGCGCCCTCTCTTCCCAGGCTGCCTCGCGCGTTATAATAATCGCTTCGAGGGTGAAGGAGGGGGCGATGAAGCTCGACGAGGTCGACCTCACTATGCTCCCATATGTGAAAAGGCTTCTCGCTTCGAAGAGGTAAAAGGGGGAACCGATGATAATCTGCATCGCAGGCCTGTCGGGTAGCGGGAAAAACTCCGTGGGCTCGCTCGTGTCTGAAAAGCTCGGGCTTAGGCTGGTTGACCCGACCTTCAAAACAATTGCGAAAAAAGAAGGAATCGGGCTTCTCGATTTCCACAAGAAAGCGGAGAAGGAGCACAAGATCGACAGGGATTTCGACGCGCGGCTTGTTGCCGAAGCGTCCAAGGGCAATTGCGTGGTCACGACCTGGCTCGGGCCTTGGATGATAAGGAATGCCGACATCCGGGTGTGGCTTTATGCATCGCCTCTTGCGCGGGCAAAAAGGGTGGCGGGCAGGGACGGAATGGGCGCCGATGAGGCCGCAAGGCACATCTCAAAGCGAGACGAGGGCAACCGTGCGCGCTACCTGGACATTTACAAGATAGACATTTACGATCACTCGGGCTTTGACCTTCTGATAAACAGCGAGTGTTTTTTGCCGGAGCAGTCCGCCGCGATAATTTCGCAGGCGGCAATCGAGAAGTGCAAAGCGCCTTTGGCAAAAAGTGAAGCCGCGAAAAGCGCAGGAAAAGAGAAAAGGAAAAAACGATGATGAAAAATCGGAGAGAAAAAATATCCTCGCGATATTGATTTGGTGGTATTATGGCAGCAATCCAGGCGGGTAGAGTTTGCGTAAAGACAAAGGGCCGGGACTCGGGCGAAAAAGTCGTGGTCACGAAAGTGATTGACGAAAATTTCGTGATGATCCGCTCCCCTGCAAGAAAAAAGGGAGACCGCAAGTGCGCGATCCTTCACCTTGAGCCTACCGACACGACGGTAAGCGTGCAGTAGCTTTTTTCCTATTTCTTTCTTTTTTCATTATATCTGTAAACGCACCCAATAGCCTTCAGCATCAACACATAGCTTTGCCTTGTGCCGGGTGCTTTTTGCCTCGCAAAAAGCACATGCGAAGCCCCGCCATTCCCATTTCTTCCGGACGCCCCGATATCGAAATCCCGCCCATACAATCTTTTATATTTGTATCCGTACAAGTCTCACCATGCGCCTTCGTGCCCAGCTCTCCAGCGAATTCGCCATACTTTTCGGTCTCATGCTCCTTGTAGCCATAGTCGTGATAGTCCTGGGCGTGATGTGGCCGAGCTTCCTCAACGCGGTGGAGCTTCAGGCTTCCAACAAGTACTGGCCGAGCGCCAAGCCCTTTTCGGTCGAGTCGAACGTCATATTCCCCAACAGGCTTTTCTTCATCATCAAGAACAACGAGCACGTCTCACTCACGATAACCGGGGTCGAGCTTGACAGCAGGCTGATGCGGTTCAGCCAGATGATGGCTTTCAACAACGACTCCATCCCCTTCTCATGGAACGCGACCTCGCTTTGCGGCGAGGAGCCGAACGACTGCTCCCTCGCATTGATGCCGGGCGAGAAGCTCATCCTTGCCACCGACAACTTCACGGACATGCCGAAAAACCCGTGCATAGACAACGGCGAGTTCGCCCCGGGAAGGATATACAAGCTCCCCCTCACGATAAGCTATCATGGCAACGACCCGGGTTCCCCGGAGTTCCAGAACGGCTCGATGCCTCTTGTCGGCACGTGCATCTACACCAAGGCGGGGCTGTTCGACTGGGGCGGCGGGCTTCCGGCAATCAACATAACCCCCGACTTCCTGCCCAACACCACCCAGGAGGCCAATTACAGCGCAACGGTCGGGGCGGTCGGGGGCGTGCCTCCTTTCGTGTGGGTTCCGAAGAGGCTGTTTACCGGGGTGTATCTCTACAGCAACGGGAGCATAAGCGGCGTGGTCAACGCGCAGCCAGGAGAGGCCAACTTCAGCGTGACGGTGCACGACGTCTTCGGGCAGTCCGCAACGAAGAACTATTCGATAAACATCGTGGACCCCGCAACCGTGGTGGAGAACACGGCGGACTGCAGGGAGCTTAACCACCCTGCGAGGTACAACATCACCAACGACGTCGTCGCGGAATACAGGAAAAGCTGCTTCATAGTGACCGCAAACGACGTGACTTTGGACTGCGGCGGCCACAATGTTTTTGGGAACGGCACCCTGGACGTCTACGGTGGCGGCACCTACGGGGTGGTGACCACCAAGAACAACACCAGGGTCATAAACTGCGACATAAGCGGCTTTTACAACGCGGTGTTCCTGAACCAGAGCAGCAACGGGCAGCTCATCGCCGTCCGGGCATCCTCCCCTTCTGACGGCGAGGACGCCGTCAGGCTGTATAGCTCGTTCGGCAATTCGTTCACCGAGGTTTCTGCGACTTCCATAGTCGGCCATGCGGTTTCCTTTTCCTCCCTCTCCAACTACAACGACCTTCTGGACGTGACCGCGGTTTCAGGCGACTCAAGCGCCGTCCATCT